>RCNB010000003.1_pt1 | contig 321466 bp, 304 predicted proteins | sample 2041321 | NCBI WGS metagenome assembly RCNB01 (sample SAMN09708232, study PRJNA481090) | Marine sediment metagenome, whole genome shotgun sequencing project. | reverse complement strand
TTTATTTATATATAAAATATATAAATATCATGAAGTTAGTTATTCTGTTCGATTGACGCCTGCGAATTGAACTAGTGATACGCGGATTTTCAATACAAGGTAATCTTCTTATGCTGAGGTAATTGAAATTTTTTTACAAGGTGTGTGTTTGAAATTCTTCCCGCCTTAGACTGCCGAACCTATATGCTGAACTAATATGTAATATTTGTAATATTGAAGCGAAAAAATTAAGTCATAATAGTGGGCTTTTATTATAGGATCCCGAATTTAAACGAAGAAAGCTCAGTTAATAAAAAAATAGATAACAGGTGTTTTTAGTCAAAATAAGATTTATTCGAGAAAATGTTAAAGATAAATTTAGATCTATTCTAAGGATTAGTACAGGGTGCTTTTTCGTATACAACCCATCTGCCCTTTTTAGCTATAATTTTTGGTTGGCATGGTGCATTTTTGAAAATAATTTTTGGAATTCTCGTATCTTTTAAAGCATAATTTCGTACAAAAAAGTATCTAAAATTTTCACCATGTTGTTTGGCCCAATCAAAGCTAAGACCATTATCACCATCAGTGTCTAGTGTAAGCACGTCATCATACATTTCTTTTTGATTAAATCTAGCAGGCATAGGGGCATAAACAGCAAAATTTGGATAGACTAAGCCATGCTTTTCTGCTTGATACCAAAGAGGATAATGCACATATGCTAGACTTTTATTGTTAGCCTCACTTATTGGGTTATATATAATACTAACTGCCTTATGACCTGGCTCTAAGGAACTAATAATATTATTAATATCAGTAGACTCTTGTCTAAAACCCCATGCTGCAGCACTATTAAAAGACAGCACACCCCAGCATGTTAAAATTAATAGCATCAGAGTGCTATTGCGAGTTAGATTTGATGTGGATAAACCCTCTGTATAACTTGTTTTTGTAAATAACAATACGTAACTTGGAATAATTAATATTGAGAAACGTTGATATATAAAATAAGTACCAAATGTGTAAACTGGCACAGATATAAACAATAGGACTAGGCTGGAAAAGATAATTAATGGGGTTTTGTTTTGCCAGTTGATTCGTAAACCAAATAGCCATGGACTTAGGATTAGAAGTAGAATTGCTGGAGTGTGCACAAACGGGCTGATGCTAATCTTTGACCCTGCTAAATTATAGAAATATGCCTGTGATAACCTTTTTGGTAATTCAGTAAAAAGGTTTGTAATAAAATTAAATAAGCTAAAACCATTATTTCTTGTACTTAAGGTGTAATCTAAGAGGCCAAGCTTGGCATTAAACTCCGCATTAGCAATAAACATTATAGAAAACGTAATTAACAATATTAAATATGGCAAGAAATAAAGTAAATATTTAACTTTTCTTATACGCAAAAGTAGTATCAACCCCCCTACACCTAATGAAAAGACAAACATTAAACCGTGAGACTCCAGTAGTAAAGCCCCAACTATTATTAATATAAAAGCACTTGATTTCGTAGGGTTTTGTGCGTATCGATCTGCCAAAAGTATAAACCATAGGCCAATTGGAACAGCTAATAAGTAACTTATAAACCCATACTGATATGAAAACCCAAAGAAAGGCAAAATAAACAACCAGTCCATTCTGCTGTCAATTTTAAAGTGCTTACGCAGTTGTATACAAATATAAATAAATGCCAAATAGTTAATTGATATTAATATTTTAAATGCTGTAGATACAGAAACAAAGAATGAAAGTAGTATGGCTATCCCATAGGTGGTTATGTATGGCGTGAGATAATTTACCTGGAATATATTGCTCCACTCCGACTGATTTAATAATAAATCTTTAATTAAAGCTACTTGTGCAGCATGTTGAGGCAAGTCTGCTAGAGGTAGATGTGGTGCAATCCAAATAGTTATTAATGCCCAAGCAACTGTTATGAAATAAAGTATATTTATTTTTTTTTCTTGTGTACTTAAGGGCAGTCCAAGTTTAGACGCGAGCATAATCATTTGCATAGGTTGTTATTTTTATAGGGGCGAGAAAATGCAAAGTATTTTGACCCAAAGTAGAATGTGATTGAGTAAAGAGGGATTCCGGTAAGCTGGGCATAGTAATCATTTACACCCATTTTAATAAATATTAAAACAGTAAAAATATTAATTAAGTACGAAACCCCAAACACCAATAAAAATTTCGGTAATGCAGACCATGTAGTCTCTGAGTGTTCGAATGTCCAGCTTTTGTTTAGAATGAAGCTACAAGTAAGGCCAGATAAGTAACCAAAGGCATTTGATAATACATCGCTTGCATTTGCGAAATACTTTAGTGTAAAAATGATGGCAATACTTAACAATGTGTTGATGATACCTACACTAGCAAATTTAATGGTGGAATGTTTAAATATTTGTTTAAAATATTTCTGTACTTTACTTTGGCTCAATTTAATTTACTTTTATTAATAGTTTAAGTAATAGTTTGTGAGATTTTATCTGAATGAGTACTAACTACTTTATCTATAAAATACCGTGGTCTAGATTTGATCTCTATATATATTTTACCAAGATAAGAACCAATCACGCCCAAGCAGAGTATTTGAATGCCACCTAAGAAGTAGATTGGCAGCACTGTTGACGCCCAACCAGGAACCGTACCTCCTGTGAAAAGTGTAACGCCAAAAACCCAGGCCATTATTGATAGAGATAGGATAAAAACAACAAATCCTAGCATGGTAATGATTTGCAAAGGAACAACAGAAAATGAAGTGACGCCTTCGACTGCTAATTTAATCATTTGCATAAAAGGATACTTTGAAGTGCCAGCAAACCGTTCTTTCCTAGAATACTCGATTATGCTTGTACGAAAGCCAATCAAAGGTACTATGCCACGCAAATATAAATTTACTTCGCGATAGTTACGTAATGCTTCAATAGTTCGACGTGACATAAGCCTAAAATCAGCATGATTGTAAACTATATCAACACCAAATAAAGACAGAATTTTATAAAATAATTGGGCAGTAGTGCGTTTGATAATTGTGTCTGATGATCTGTCACTTCTTACTCCGTAAACAATATCAACGCCACAATGGTATTCGTCTATCATTTTTTCAATAACATTTATATCGTCCTGTAAGTCAGCATCAATTGAAATAATAGCATCTCCTTCAACTGTCATCATGCCAGCTAATACAGCATTTTGGTGACCACGATTTCTAGATAGTTTTATCCCGGAAACTAGATGGTTAGACTGAGTTATAGATTCAATTAGTTGCCAAGTTTTGTCACGACTTCCATCATCAATATAAACGATTTTACTTTTATCGCTAATTTTTTTTGCTGAAATAAGTTTAAGAAATAATTGTTCTAGTTGTTGTGTCGCTTCAGTTATAACTTCTTCTTCGTTGTAGCAGGGCACTATGAGGTTTATTAACGGTTTATTTTTCATAAAGTGTAGGAGATATATTTATATAAATTTTGATATATTAAATAGCCTTTTTTTACTTAAGTCAATAGTGCAAATGAGCCCATATTTATGAATGGAAAAAAGCCCAGAGGATATCTTAGTATAATTTTATGGGGGTAATTTTATGGGCAGCTTTGTATATCTGATTCGTAAAAGTGAGACAGAATAACCCTATAAAAAATTGTTCAGCTGATGTTATCGAGCTGGAGTTTAAAACGCAAGATAAGCTGGGGGATGTACCTAACTATATATTCGTCAATTATAAGATTTAATACATGGGTTTCCATCACAAAAAATACGCAATCTAAGTGTGTTGCACGGGTGGGAATCTTAAAAATTTATTTCAAAAAGAGCTGATTATTTTTTAAAGCCAAACTTGTACATAGAATCATAAATTGGAAATCATAATCCTATTGTTATAGCCCAAAGAATGAGTAGCTGATGTGCTTATTTTCTGTAAGAGATCTGCCGACGCAACCTAGAGAGCAAGTAAAGAAGGCAATAGAACACTTGAGCTTGATTTAAAAGGAACTAAAGCTAAAATTAAGGGTCATAAGGAATGTAAAAGGAGAGTTCCTATCGATACTCCTTAATTCAAGCGTTAGGAACTATATGAGCATTCCCAAGTTCACCAAAAATTCACAACCAAATAATAGATATGCAGGAATTTTTTTGCTTTTATTTGTCAACTATTTCGTCTTGAAGGCCATTGGTGAATTAGATAAAGTTCAGGAATTACGTTTAGTAGAGATGGAACCAAAACTTCAAGAAGTTTATTCATGTGCTGAAAGTTGGGAGGAGATTATAATCACACAGTTAGATTTTCCAACCGATATATATGTATTTATTCAGAAAGCGTGGGTCAAGAACCAAGCCATGGCTAAACAAAGTAATATAACGCTAGCGCCTAAAATTTTTGCTGAACAATTTGCAGATATGTTTGTAGAAAGCAATGTCACAAACCCCTGACCTATTCAACAAGAATGCCCTGGTAGTGTGCACTGCATCAAAGTTATTTTTATAACCAGCCCAAAGCGGGGCTAAACCAAATTATGCCAATTCACAATTAGATTCCCATTGTCTGAATAGATAAATGGCACTGTGTAAGTAAGGTAGGCTTCAGTACGCAATTCTTGGTTTGGTAGATCACATTAAAAATGTTCTTTAACCCAATTAGCCTGATGGTTTTTAATTGGCTGGTAGTTGCTATACATGACTTAATTATAGGGTGTTAAAAGTGCTAATATGTATAAGTAATAAATAATACAAAAGGTTGTTTGATGGTGCAACAAAACTACAAAGATTTTAATCTTAATGAAGCTCTTGATTGGTTAAAGACTAACAGCTATAAAGTTAGCCGTCCTTTTGAGCCTCGCAAATCCTATTCTGATGATGTTCCGCCTGGTAAATTATTAAAAGCAGCAATAGTTGATACTGAAACAACAGGTGTCAGTCATTTAGTCGATAAAATCATTGAGTTAGGTATTGTAGTGGTTGAGTATAATCCTCACACAGGTCAAGTTTATCGCGTATTAGAAACCTTTAACGAGCTTGAATATCCTGGCATGCCAATCCCACCGGAATCTACCAAAATACACGGGATTACAAACGAGATGGTTGCAAACAAAAAGATTGATGACAAAGCGGTAGAAAGCCTAATGGCAGATGTCTCTCTGGTGATTGCCCACAATTCATTTTTTGATCGTGGTTTTATGGAAGAAAGGCTACCGTTATTCAAAGATAAAGCATGGGCATGCTCTTATGCACAAATTCCTTGGAAGGCTGAAGGGATGGGAAGTTCTAGTTTGGAGTTTTTAGCCTATAGAAGTGGTTTTCATTTCTCTGGCCATAGGGCATCAGTTGATTGTCATGCATTATTAGAGGTGCTACAGACAGAATTGCCGGTCTCTGGTGTTAAAGCTATGCAAATCCTGCTTGAAAAAGCACGCTTACCAGAAATTAAAGTATGGGCATTAAATGCGCCTTTTGATAATAAAGATAAATTAAAAGGTAGAGGCTATCGATGGAATGGAGAACGTAAAACCTGGACTAGGTCTGTATATCAGGTAGAGTTGCAGATGGAAGTTGATTGGCTAAGAAGTGAAGTATATGACAACAGAAAATTCAAGCTAGAGCTAGAAAAAGTTGATGCTTTTAATCGCTTTACGTTAAGACTTGGTGAAACAGAGCTGGTTAATTATTAATGAAAAAAGGAGCGTAAACTCCCTTGAATATTGTATATGCTGGATTACTTGTTCATTACGTATATTGTAACTTCAAAGCCAAAACGTATTTCGGTAGCTGCTAGTGTTGTCCACATAATAAATCTCCAATGCTATCTGTTTGGACTGACGATATGTCTTGTTCTTATAGATGCTACCATCGGATAGATTTTAAAATATCTGCAATTAAAGTTCATGAATACATGGTCAGTATTTTCATGAAAAAATACTGCGTTAATAGAGAATGTTGATTACTATCAATTCGACGTCTGTATAAAGGCTTATAAAAACATGTGCTACAAATAAGGCGACGAGTAATGTGTATTAAATCAATAAAGGAACCAGTATTTTCACTTGAGACATCTCCAATCGAGAGTGGTTTGAGCTATTACCGAACATCCGAAGTGAGGTTGGACAGAATTGGAAATTTTATAGTCTCTTTTTCTCGATGATTACTAAAAAACACATTACTTGGTTTTGCAAACAATGTTTGAGAGAAATAAGCAGCTAATTCCCCGCGCTCGGCGAGCCTTCTCAACATCAAGTGGGGGAGTCTTTCTGTTTTTATCTTGATGCAAATCTCTTTGCCCTTACAAGCTTTAGCGAAAAACTTTGCAAATTTCTGATCGCGCATATTATGTTCTGAATAGCTAAGTAAGACCTTTTCACAGTGCCCCTTTTTTAAGAACCTCCATGTTGTCATTATTTTGTCTAAATTGATAAGAAAGTGCTTTTTTTTGTGAAAACGACCAGCAATACTTAGCGAAATTTCGGCTTTTAGTAAATATCCGAATGCAATAGCAGGGAAGCTACCCGCACTAAAGCCTAAAGTGCGAATGTGTGAGTATTGTTTGAACCATACTTGCTGACTCAGCCAATATGCTTGTTGATTGATCTTTCTACCAAAGGGAAGGGTGCCAAACTGATATCCCCCTTCACCCATTGCTGTGATCATGAGAAGATCATACTTCGTTGCATCGATATGCTGTAATAACACAGGGCTAGATATCATCATATGGCGCGAACCTCGGGGAGGAAAGCCAATTAGCAGCGTTTTTTTACTGCCGCTTACCACACTGGAAAATAAAGTTATTTCTGGTGTAATACGATTCAAAAAAAAAGGTTCAGGTATTTTTTTACCACTATTTAACATAAAAATTTTGGTTTCATTTAACCAAAAAGATAGCGCTTTCTGAAATTTTTCAGTGACACTATGAGTTATCAATTTGTTCATAGAATGAGCCTGATCTAAAGAAGCGATATCAAGCGGGGTTAGTCGATGTTCAAGATTAGAAAATATTTGATTTAATTGCGTTACTGTTTTGCAATAAGAACAAAGACGTTGGAAAAAACGGACGATATGAGGTTCAGACTCTTGAGAACTTTTTACATTATCAAAAACCATTTTTAGAGTAGCAGGCGTTTGCAGTAAAACTGGAGTGTCAGGCAGTGTTGACAATCGAGAGGCTAGCTTTCCTAGGGTGCGAAGTCTTGCTAATTCTTGTGGCGTGATAATCGTGTCATAATTTATCTCAAGTGACACCAGTAGATTCATACGAGCTAGAGAATCCATATCCAATTTACGAAAAGAAAGATCTCTCTTACCATCGATGAAACCTTTAACCTGTGAAGCTCTAATATTTTTTATCAAATTTTCATCAATAAAATCAATTAGTTCTTGTCGTATTTGGTCGCTTTTTTCTGTTAGTTTTAACGCTTCTATCCGTGAAATCTTACCTGATGAGTTAGTAGGAATTTTATCAACAAAGGTGTAATGTCTAGGACTACGAACGCCAAACTGCTTCTGAACGAATTTTTTAAGCGCTGGCAAATTAGGCCTTATTGACGGATTGAAGACAATCAATGCAACGGGAATATTGCCATGTGCAGAAGATGCTTTAGGGAGAACAACGGCATCAATAACATTTGGAAACTGCCGAATCTCAGACTCTATCTCTTGCGGGTAAATGTTTATACTGTTAAATGTGAACATGTCATCAGAGCGCCCACATAAGTGAATGCGCTGTTGTTCATCGAGGTAGGCTATATCTCCTGTGTAAAACCAGCCTTTTTCTAGATTCTGAGCGGTGAGCTCAGGTTTTCCATAGTAGCCACGGAATAAGCCTTGGCAACGGATGGCTATCTCACCTCGTTGACCCTGATTAAGTGTATTTCTATTTGCATCGACACAGCAAACTTCAATACCAGTTAAAGCCCGACCAACACTTTCATTAGCTCCAATATCGTCTGGGTCTGTGAAGGCGATAGCGCCGGTTTCTGTAGTGCCATATCCTGCTTGTAAATTAGACGTTATACCTGCTCGTAAAGAAGCCCGTAGTAACAGTGGTATATGGGAACCACCCAGCTTAAGCCGAACGCCAGCTAATTGATTGATATTATTCTGATGGAGGAGCTCCTGTGCCTGGAAAGAGGAAACATGCATCACGTTTACTTTCAGAACAAGACACTCTTCAACAACGGCGTCCAATTCCCCACTAAGAAAGACATTACTCGCACCAGCAGCTAAACAGTATAAACGGTGACGCTTTGCAAAATTATGCTCCATGGAGGCGAGGCATAAAAATCGTTCTTGTCTTGAACCAATATGACGGTATGATTGCTCGACTAAGTCACTGTCATGATGAACAACCAGCTTAGGCTCCCCTGTAGAGCCAGAAGTGGAAAAAAGCAAGCAAGCCATGAAAGCTGGGTTTCCAGCTGACGTTAAATCCGCAAGGAAGTTCTGAGACCTCAGGTTTAACGCTATACTGTTATCAAGAACATTTGTGACGCCACTATGCTCAATTAATCTCTTGTGTGCTTGTGCTCCTTCATATGATGGAAGGGTCAATGATGTCGCACCAATATATGTTGCGGCAAGGCATAACACCAAATGTTGTACATCATCAGCACAGTTGATTCCGGCAACCGACTCTGAAGAAACACCAGCTTTTTTTAAAACTATTGCTTGTGCCATAACCCGCTCAGCCAACTGACTATATGATAATACAAAGCTTGGGGTGACTATCGCATCATGTAAGGGAGTTATTTTAGCGTAGTGAAGTAAGCGCCCGATAAGTGATTTAGTGATACGGTGCTCGATGTTGACGTTGTCTTGATTTCGCATTGATAAGAATTGTTATTTTGAAACTTTAAATAAGACGTGCAAAGGCTGATGCAACAATGGGCCAAAGAAACCTTGATCCATTTCAGCGAGCTCCGGCGTCACAGTTAACTCTTTCACTTCAGGCATTTTTGAAAAGCCTGCCAGCCGCAAGCTATCAAAATAATTACTAAATGTTTTGTGCACGCATTGAACGTGTAACGGCTCACCATTACGCTTCCAAATTTCCCCTTCAAACTGCTTATTTACTGATGTGAAATAATTCTTACCTGCAGACTCAAAGTAGAAGGGAGGTGCCTTTTTAACATGTACAAATGGGAAGAAGGGGTGCGGCACGCTAAAAATAAATTCACCATTTGGCAGTAAGGCATCGTAAACCATTGAAAATACCTGCCGCATTTCTGACACTTTAAGATAATTAAACAAAAATACCGCAATAGAAAGGTCAAATTGACGAGAGGGCACAAACTTTGCCACATTGCAGGTGCGGTATACAATGCCATATTTATCTTTGGTTTCCTGTGCCTTTGCGGCTTCAATCATCTGCGACGATAAATCGAGTCCCAGATAATCTCCAGCACCCCGCCGTTTTAATTCGCGAGCACAGTAGCCTTCACCACAGCCTATATCTAAGACTGAGCGATTATTCAGCTCTCCACAAGCCTCAAAGACTGATGGGCGGGCAGTAAAGTCGGATAAGGTAATTGGTGTTAAACGCAACCACTTATCAGCATTGTCATTGTAGATTTTTTCTGTATCAAACAATAGTTTAACTCTTATCAGTTGATGGTAAGAAGGCTGGAAAATTCTGAGCACGCTCTAGCATTTCGTCCCAAAATACAGCCCGTATATCAAGAGCCATCTTGGCACCATATTCGATTTTTTTACAAGCAGTGTTATCTCGAGCTAAATCTTTAGCAATTGAAAGAAATTGTGTTGCATGTTCGTCGTCACATTGACTATGTAAGTCAAAGAAAACGCGTTCGGTCATGGTTAAGTTGCTGTGTACTTTTATTCCTTCAAGAATTTGATCATAAATTTTAGAAACAATAAACTCCGTACCAATGCCAATGGCCCCTATACCGACACACTCATCCATCTCACATAACTCTAAAAATTGATTGCGCCATAAAAAAGCTGCCTGGCATTGATGTGTTTTGGCCCGGTAATAATCGTCAACCCCCACAGCTTCTTGAAAACGGTGGTATAACTGCGCATGAGGTACGCCGGTAATGGTTTTAACTATTTCAGGCGGTAAATCAACATGATGGATATCGCCGTGCTCTTCTGATAGGTTTTGTAACAGAATTTCTTGATGTTGGGTCTTTCTGAGGTTATTAATGACGATCGATAAATAACGACTAAATTGACTACTGTAGATACTATATTGAAATGCAAAGTCCTTAATTGCCAATTCGATATTTGGTAAACTTCCGTCTCGAATAGCCCGTAAATAAGGATGATTGACAGCATTGGAAGTGAGGGCTTCAGCACTAATACGATTAATGGGAGATCTATCAAATTGATGTATTGTCATTCATATCTCTATTTAATGTCTCACTAGGAATACTATATTATATTGACTGTATTACAATGACATGTCACATGACCTGCTCAGAAATAAAATCAATATCATGCCTTATCTACAGCAACTCATCAGGTTTGATTATAACGCATGGTTAACATAGCTCTTTTTTGCCTATATCGATTTCGTTATTTTGAAAAAAAACTGTGACGGTTTAGAAGTTTTTATTGGTAAAATGATTACTTGGGATATCAATATCAAGTGGCCTATCTTAGGCTATAAACAAAGTCGCTAAAATTAGAATGTTAAAACCACCTAAAATAATTATTGATGCTTTTTATGTAAAAAATATCCATTTCTTTGTAATGTTATTTTGTGTCCTTATGCAAATGCTAAGCATAGGATGGGCTTATCGTTTTTTTGCTTATGCGAATCTTGTTATCGTATTAATTGATGCTTTTCGTCAATATAAAATATCAAGAAGCTTTAAAGATTTTCAATGGCTAAAGTATCCTATATATTTTGCCTTAGGTTTTATTACCTTACATTTTATTGCTGTACAAAATTTAATTATTATTAAAGAAATACGACATATCTTGCTCGCTATATTTTTAATAATTGGTGTAGTAACGTTTGCAAATAAAAAAAATGAGTATGTAAGAAAAAATACCTTTATTTTTACAATATTAATCATAATAATTTACGTTATATTGCAGTCAATTTTCCTCTGGGTTTTTAATAAACCTTTCGGAACAGCGAAAAATCCACATTATTTAGCTCTTTTCAGTTCAGTTTGCATGATTACAGCTATTTATTGCTTTTTCAATACATCGATAAAGCTAAAGTGTCTTTTAGGAATATGTATTTTATTACTAGGAGCATTTCTAATAGAGTCCTCTTCTAGACCTGCGTTTCTAGCCCTCATTCTTAGTGGGTTACTATTAACTTATTTTCTGAAAAGAAAATCTAAATTTTATGCCGTTCTAACAGCTACGTTAACTTTGCTATCCCTTGGTTTGACTAATCTTGGTGGCTTTGCTGAGCGTATTATTGATCTGATTGCAAATATCAGTACAGAAGAGCGTATTGTTATTTGGCAAGAAACCTGGAAAATGCAAGAAGATAGCTCTTTGTCAGAATGGGTTGTAGGTCATGGCATTAGCACATTTGAAGAGGCCTTTAAGCCTTATTCAAGCTACCATCTTATTAATATAGACTTTAATAGCCCTCACAACTATTTATTGGAATTATTATATACTTCAGGCTTGTTAGGTCTATTCTTAGTTTTCTTTATGTTTTGGCTAATTTATAAGAAGTTAATTTGCTCAATCATGTCTGAAGATAAACATAAGTTCATTTACATGACTCTAATGACGGTGCTTACATCGACTGTTATTTGTTCAAGTTTAATACTTCCATTTTTTTACAGTTACACTTTGAATATTATTGCACTAGTTATGGGCACTATGTTTTACTTAAATAAGGTAGGCAATAGTTAAATCATAAACCAATCTGTTACAACAGTTATGCTAAAAATATTTGTTCTGAATTGTTGCGAGAGGGTTTGCCTATGCTAGTTAAAGATTTAGTTAAAGTTGATTCAAATATAAACTACAAAGAAAACACGTGATGTCTAAAGAAAATAAGAAAAAGGTTTTCGGCATACATGAACTTTATGCCGATGACCCTGTAGCTGCCGACAAAATATTGTGGGGCCGAGAAACCGATACTAACTCTAGAAGAGGCTTTCTGAAAAAATCTGGATTGCTTGCAATGTCAGCTGCTTTAGGTGGATTTATTCCATTTGCCAGCAAGATGCCTAGCGGGCTTATACCTGCGGCTTTTGCTGCTGAATCTGAGGCTTTCTCTATTGAAGGCAAAGAGGGACTGATGATTCTTAATGACCGACCAATCAACGCAGAGACGCCTGCCCATTTGCTAGATAATGATTTTACGCCAGCAAAGCATTTCTTCGTGCGTAACAATGGTTTGCCGCCTGTCCCAGGCGCCATAGGCGATATGAGTGAATGGACATTGGAAATTGCCGGGGAGTCTTGCGCTAATCCGCAAAAATTTACGTTAGCCGAACTTCAAAAGCGCTTTAAGCATTACACCTATGCGTTAACGCTAGAGTGTGGTGGCAATGGTCGAAATGAATTTAATCCGCCAGCGAAGGGTAATCAGTGGTCTACTGGCGCTGTGGGATGCGCTAAGTGGACAGGTGTAAGATTAAAAGATGTACTTGAAGCGTGTGGCATTAAAGATAATGCTGTTTATATCGGCTACTACGGTGCCGATAGTCATCTCACTAGAGACCCCAGTAAGGATGCTATTTCGCGTGGCGTACCTATGAAAAAAGCGCTAGAAGATGAATCATTAATTGCTTGGTACTTTAATGGTGAAGATATTCCGCACTTAAATGGTTACCCGTTAAGATTGGTCATTGGGGGCTGGCCTGCCTCAACCAGCGGTAAGTGGTTAAATAAAATCGTTATTCGCGACAAAATTCATGATGGCCAGAAAATGACTGGTCAGGCTTATCGGGTGCCCTGTGAGTCTGTAGCACCTGGTACTAAAGTGACCGACGAGGGTATGTGCATTATCCATTCGATGCCTGTTAAATCGTTAATTACCTACCCTAAAAGCGGGGTAACGCATGCGCTGAAAGATACTTTTAAATTTCGAGGTAAAGCCTGGGCCGGTGATCTGGAAGTGAACAAAATGGAGGTTTCGATAGATTTTGGATCTACCTGGCAACCAGCAATGCTAGAGAAACCAGTCAACCGCCTTGCTTGGCAAAAATGGTCTGCAAAACTCAAGTTTCAGCAAATAGGCTACTATGAGGTTTGGGCGCGTGCCACTGACAGTAAAGACAACGCACAAACGACGATTGTGCCTGGATGGAACCCAAAAGGTTATTTGAACAACGCTTGCCATCGTATTGCTGTGCAAGTAGGCTGATTTAGGATAACTTATGACTAAATTGTTAGCAAAAAAGTTATGGCTAATGACGTCAATATTGATAATGGCTATATCGAATAATGTTGTAGCCGCCGACATGCTGACTTATAAAGCTGACAAAGACTCGGGGCTGATAATGGCGCCCGGCTGGGAAACCGTCAAAGGGAACTGTACTGCATGCCATTCTACCAAGTTTATTACCGGGCAGCGTGGCGATAGGGAAACTTGGAAGGCTATGATTCGCTGGATGCAAAAAACACAAGGGTTGTGGCAAATGCCTAGTGAAACAGAAGCCACTATACTAGATTATCTCGCCGCTAATTATCCGCCCGACAAAGCATCTCGCAGAAGTAACCTGCCGCTAAACTTGATGCCAAAAACTCTTAGCGTCGCCCATTAACTTAACCGTTAGGAACACATCAAATAGAGGGTATATCAATGTTAGATTCTTACTCAGTAGCTTTTTTTGGCATATTGGTGATCGTATTAACTGTAGTGGTGCTAAAGTATCGTGGCTGCTAAATCAAAGGCTTCACAACCTGGCGCGATACCTGGAAAAACTGATGCATCTTTAAGTCATTCTTCATTTGTTTTTCGTTCAAATCGAACATTTGCCAATTCTTTGGAAAATATTGCTGTAATGCTTGGTGCTTCATTTTTAGCAATTTTAGTTGGATCAAATGTGTTTTGGACTGGGGTTGTAATTTGGGTTATGGCAATATCAAGAATAATGCATATGGTTCTGTATTATTATAGTTCGACTGAACAAAACCCAAGCCCTAGGAGCTATTTTTATTTAATAGCTTTGGTGGCTGATATCGCCTTGCTTAGTTTGTGCGGTTCGGCTCTTGCGTAACTAAATACTTAGGCAGAAAAATAACAGCTGGCTATCGTTTCTCAATTTTAGCCAACCATCATTAAACTAGCTGCCCTTTTCGAAAGACTGGGGCATTTTTCTTTTAAGAAATTGCTTAAGCAACCGTTGTCTGTTCAATTTCAACTAGCGGAATCATGAGTCTCATCGTATAATTCTTGATTGATTGCAAAATCAAAACGCCTTGGGGTGGCTTTAATGCCTGAGATCTCTTTTATAGAGGGACCCAATGAACCTGATCCAGTTAATACTGGCGTAGGGACAGGCAGAGCATTATTGTTATAGCATGTGCATTGTTTTTGGATTGCTGTTTTTGTAGTTTATCCAGACTCAATTCTACTTCTACTGCGAATCTCTCCTGTCCTTTTTATGATCTTTATAGAAAGGATACACTTGAAACATTTTCCAACATCTTTACCCCTTATCGGTCTTTTGGTGACTTTGCCTGCGTTTGCTGCAGATGAAGCAACAAGAATTGCAGTCGATGATGTGGTTGTCAGTGCAGACTTTCGTCCTAGCGCTGCCGCTGAGACCCCTGTTAGCCTGACAGAAATTGATGAAAAAACCATTGAGTCACGTGGTGCACAGCACCTTGAAGAGGTATTAAACCTTGCGCCAAATGTGAATATTTCTAGCGGTGCTTCACGTGGGCAATTTTTCCAAATTCGTGGTATTGGCGAGCGTAGTCAATTTAACGCACCCATAAACCCTTCCGTTGGTTTAGTGATTGACGGTATTGATTTTAGTCGTATTGGTGGAGCTGCCACCTTATTTGATATTGAATCAATAGAAATTTTACGTGGACCGCAAGGGACTAAGTTTGGCACCAATGCTCTAGCGGGGACGATTAATATACGGAGTAAAGAGCCTACTAAAGATTTTAAAATGCATGTTGAAACAGGTGTGGCTGAGTACAATACGCGCAACTTAGGCATTGCTGCTGGCGGCGCTATCGTTGAGGATAAATTACTGGGCCGTGCATCACTCTACACACACAAATCTGATGGCTATATGGATAATGACTTTTTGGACCGTGACAATACACAAAACCGAGATGAATTGACCTTTCGTGGCAAATTAAAGCTACTTGCAACCGATGACTTAACCGTTGATTTAAGCTATATCCATTTTGATATTGATAATGGTTACGATGCATTCACTTTAGATAATAGCCGTAATAGTTTATCGGATCAGCCTGGAGAAGATAAACAAAGAACTAATGCCGTTGGTATAAAAGCTAACTGGAATGCATCTGATGCGGTCATTATTCAGTCAGAAGCCACATTGTTAAAATCAGATGTTGTTTACAGCTATGACGCCGATTGGGGCTTTCCTGGCCAATTTGATCAAGCATTAGGTCCGTACGCTGCGACTGAACGCTTTGATCGTGAGCGGAATAACTACTCATTTGAGTTGCGCGCTTTATCAGATACAGCTGGACGTATTTTTAGCGATACTACTGATTGGACAATAGGTCTGTTTCACTTAAGTCAAGATGAAGAATTTTTAGCTACTTCTGATTTTCTTCCAGCGCCATTAGACGGAGACTATGATACTGAAAATACAGCTATTTATGGTCAATTAGATATGCATTTGACTGACCAACTAACCTTGGTTACAGGTGCAAGGATTGAGTATTTCGAAGCTGCTTATGATGATTCAACAGCATTGGACATTAATACAAATGAAAACTTATTTGGCGGTAAAATTGGTTTAAATTATCAGGCTAATGAAGATCACTTACTTTACACTTCCTTATCACGTGGCTACAAATCAGGCGGGGTAAATAACGATCGCGTTATAACCGAAAACCAACGTATTTTTGATACTGAATATAATATCAGCTTAGAAGTTGGCGCTAAGTCAAGCTGGCTAGAGGGCCGTTTAATGACCACCTTGGCCGCGTTTTATACTGACCGTCGTGATGCGCAAGTACAAAATTCTGTCCCTGTTGGTATCGGTACGTTCGCTGACTTTATTGGCAATGCGTCTAATGCAACCCATAAAGGTGTTGAAGCCAGCCTTGATTGGTTTGTAACAGATAAAGTGCGCCTGCTTGGCGCATTAGGTTTATTAGATGCTGAATTTGATAATCACACAGTGCAAGGTGTTAGTTTTGACGGCCGCCAAGTTGCACATGCACCGCGTTATACCTATAGCTTAGGCGCTGAATTCTATCCGACTAGCAAATGGACGTTACGCACCAATATTGAAGGTAAAGATGAGTTTTATTTCTCTGACAGTCATAACGCACAATCAGACTCTTACACAATCACCAATGCCAGTGCCGTTTATCAGCATGATGAACATTGGAAAGTGAACTTATGGGTAAGAAACTTGTTTGATAAAGACTACGCTACCCGCGGCTTTTTCTTTGGCAACAATCCAGCCAAAGCTTATGAGCCAGAAACTTATACTCAGTTGGCAGAGCCTCGTGTTGCTGGCGTCACTGCCACATACGATTTCTGATCGAACTATTATAATTAACTAAACTTGAGAGGGTTGCAACACACCCTCATATTTTCACAAATTTAAGGAGTAAATAATGCGTATTTCAGTAGATATTAGCCTTTATCCATTAACCGAGGATTATGAAGAACCTATCCTAGTATTTATCGATAAGCTTGAAGCCAATGCTAAGTTAAGGGTTAAGCGTAATAGCCTGAGCACACAAGTTTTTGGTGAGTATCGTGATGTAATGGACTGTCTCGATGCCGAGATAGAAGCAGTATTTGATGCATTGCCACATAGTGTGTTTGCCATGAAGTTTATCGGGACTGACCGTGCCGATGTTGTAGACGTTTAATCACGGAATGGAAAACCTTAGCTTCAACATGCTCACGGCTGCTTTTAGTCAGATGCCTGGCTGGGAGATTACTGCCGCTTTAATGGGGGTGGCTTACATCCTTCTGGCAGCAAAAGAATCCCAATGGTGTTGGTTGTTTGCATTTTTTAGCACGGTGATTTATACCGTATTGTTTTGGGAGGGTCAGCTTCCTATGCAAGCGTTTCTCAATTTTTACTATATGGGTATGGCAGTGTATGGTTATTGGTTATGGCGGAAACATGGTAAAGCGGAGGATACGTTGGCGATCAACAGTTGGGGATGGTCTAAGAACCTAATCTTTATTGTCAGTGGCCTTATTATTAGCGCCATCGTCACTTATTATTTAAAGACATCAGCAAAATCTCAAAGTCCAGTACTAGATGCTTACACGACGGTTTTTGCAGTCATGAATACTTGGTTAATGGCAAAGAAAATTCTACAGAATTGGTTATATTGGGTGATTATCGATGCGGCCGCAGTGGTGCTCTATTTTGAAACAGCTTATTACGCAACCACTGCCTTATTCGTTCTTAATACTATCCTAGCCGCTGCTGGCTATATCAGTTGGGCAAGGCTGCATAAGCAACAAATGCCTGTTGCGACCATTACGTAATGTTTTATATTTGGCGCATCCATTTCTCCAAATCAGTCTCGCCCAACACTTGCATTAAAAATAATAACAATTGATAACATGGCTTTTGCGTTGCGTAATCAGGCCAACTATTGTTAGCCATATAAGCAGTCTTGAATATTGCAAATTGTGATGGCGTTAATACATATTCGAGCAAGACAAACTCCAAAGCGCGAGGCCCTATCACAAAGGCGTCTAAATCAATTAAAGCTAGCTCATTAGGCGGCTCAGCATTGCCTATTCTTCTAAATTGATCCCAACGACAATCAAGCATCATAGGCACGAACTCGGACTTTTGTAACTGACCTGTCTGCGCTAACACCTTCTGCAATAAAGTTCCTGGTATTACCACAGCACTTTCCGCTGATAAGGTTAATAGAGTGGCATGAAGACGTATATGCCAATCAGCTACCTGATAAATAGGTGCATGTATCGCACCCCATAATGATTGCGGAGTTTGATGTAATTGTGCAATATGTTTCGCCAGTTGCACCACCATTGCATTCGTCACCTGCTCGGCATCCAAATTCTCACCGGCTACAAAGCGGGTCAATACAAATCTATGATTAGATGCCATAAATTCCGGCACTGCATACAACCCTTGATCAGATAGCAAATCATGTGTTTGCTTGATAACTCTTAAACTATTAGGAAAGTCAGTGTCAAATAAATTATTGATACCATGCCAAAAGCCTGACTTAGTTATCACTGCTTCATTACACACTTTTAGCACCATGCGCCCGTCAGTTGTGTCACATAAGAAAATATAATGTGTACTATCTGCAAATTTACTTGGCAGAACAGTTGGTATAGCGGTTAATCGTGGTAGATTGGCTTGCTCTAAAGATGTCAATAATGGATAAATAGGCATATTTTTTACTAGCTAAAAATGATTAGATTTACGGTCAGTTGTTATTATACAAGGCAATATGTAACATTGTATTTGTGTCGTCGATATCACTTGACTCTAAATTAACCTGTTATCGCTTCTTAGGTTAGCCCGTACTCAAAAAAACCTAGATTAGTTAGGTTGAAAGCTTTTGCTGCTCGCAGGACCTAGTCATCCCCAAACATTGCCACTGTGTGTTTACGAAAAGACGCCGGTGGTGCTTGCAATGTAGTTTAAGGATGGTAAGGTTATTACATAAGAACTGAGGCTAAGCTTTGGCAGTCTGAAAAAGTTAATTTACCAGTGTCGTATTTATTAATTAAAGGAAATTAGTATGCATATTCAAATCAACACAGACCACAACATTGAAGGTCACGAGGCGTTGGCAACTCACTTAAGCAGCATAGTAGAAAACACTTTAAGTCGTATCAGCAGTCTTATTACACGTGTGGAAGTTCATGTCAGTGATGAAAATGGACATAAAAATGGCAAAAACGACAAGCGCTGTGTAATGGAAGCTCGTCTCGAAAATAGGCACCCAATTGCCGTTACTTGCCATGCTGAGACCTTGCATCAAGCCGTCGATAGCGCAGCAGATAAATTGATCCGATCTATCGAAAGTGACCTTGGACGCGTACATGATAAAGTTTCACGATCTGGCGATCCATCTCGTCCTGCGCAATTGGACAGCGATGAATGACATTGCCATTGGGTAATGACATATCTAAAAGCCCCTTAATTAATAGCTTTGGAGTTTTTTGTTGTCTGTCACTGGCGTCTTGCTGGAGTCAATAGTTAGGTTGCAGCTGGTATGTATTGGAACATATAATAAGCTGAAAGTGGCCAGCCAATAAAGCCTGCCAAGCTTAGTGATAATGCACCTAATAAACGATAAATCATAAAGCTTAGTGATAACACTATCAGGCCAATTATCAAAATAACTATAGGTGCCCACCAGGTTACTGCCCAGCCATAATAAAACAAATATGCTACACCTGTAAGCATCCCAACTAGAGCGGAGATGTTTAGTAGTGATGCAAAAAAACGGTTAGCACTCTGATAATTTTTAATATGTAATTGTTGATAAAAAACGAAAATACTAAAAAGACAGTAAAAGAAAATTGAAGACCATGAAAGTGCTTGCATAAGAAACCTATAGTATTGAGTTTAAATTGATTAATCGCCGGCTACATCTAGTTTTTGTTGCATGTGTAAGTTTTACAAGCTACAACAGCATTAAATCTGAAAATACAAAGGCTATATGTTTTTCTTCGTTAGTACAACTTTATTAAGAATGCTCGATCTATTTAGGCAAAATTGAGCCTGATAAAAGATAATATTTTTACTGTAAACCAGCTAAATTAAGGTATAAAAAAATACTTTTTTTAATTATTGCTAGTAGCCTGAAGTTGAAGTAAAAAGGCTGAGTTATGGCTCAATAACTTTCGAGTTTGCCAACGAAAAATTCTTACGCTACTAAACTTGGGTGGGGTTATTTCATTTGCTAGAAAACATTGAAAATAAGATAAGAACTGATTTGAAAGAGCAAAGTAATCAATCGATTAATGTTTGCCCGCCATAAACCAGTGACATAAGGAATGCTTGAAATCCATGTATTGCAAGAGTTTGGGCTTTTTTTATGTTTATTTTCGGCGTAAGATGGTTTTATACCCATAGCTTTTAAAGCTTTAATTATTTGAACAATTGTTTTATAAACGCAACTTAAAAAAAGCGTAGTTTTACTTGGTTTTAAAGTGTAGATACGGATTATCAGTAAGAAGCATATTGAGTATATTTACAAAGCTAGTGATACATTATTTTTAGAATTTTAAGATTAAGAAATAGTAAAAGAACGCTATTCATATAAAAATATATAAAGGGGATTAAAAATGATCGAGTCAGCATTAGAAAGAGATACACACAATCGCGCTTTTGAAAAAGAAGTTAGAAAATTTGGGGAGATATTAAAAGAAGACGATGCGCTGCTTGCAAGATTAGAAGAAACAAGCGATGCAAACAGCTTTATTTCTACCTACGTAAGTATGGCTGCAGACCGTGACATTCACTTTACTGCAGCGGATATGAAGATTGTTGTGCAAGAGCAAAAAACCGGACATGACTGGTTGATACCAAAAGTTGTATTGATGATGGTTAGAGAGCGCTTCTAGTTTCAATTATTTTAATTACTTAAGGACGAGTCATGGACGAGATTAAAACGAATAGCGGTAAAGTGGTAGGCAGTTGGGATGGAAAAGATGTAAAAGACCTGATGGCGGAAGTGAAGCGTATCAAAGGTGTGATGGCTGAAGAGCGTTCATCAGATTCTTTAATTTCAAAAGAAATGCCTCATAGAGAACAGATACATGATGATTTGCAAGAATTTAGAGCTTATCATTTATGGGGTTGTGATGCAGAAGGTGAGTGCCTAGTAGGCTCAGGTGCTAACCGTGTTGAGAGTATGGACAAAGTGCTTGCATTCTCATTGATAGATCATCACTAATTTTATATTGATTTGAAATGACTTGAAAAGTAAAGAATAGCAATAGTTTTTACTTTTTTGAGTCATTTTCGTGTATACCTGAATATATTCGTTCTAAACAAATTTAATATTTAGGTGGCGTTATGCATATGCAGTCTCAGGAAGTAACCGCTTTATTACTTAAGGCTCAGAAAATTGCTAAAGAAGTAATAGCACCTAAAGTAGACTCTAGTGATGAAGAGATTAGGTGGCCAGAAGAAGCAATCCGTACTTTACAAAAAGAAGGGTTTGGTGGCTTAGTGGTTCCAACCTTATACGGAGGCTCTGGTTGTGGCGTTTTAACTTTAGCCAAAGTTTGCGAAATTCTTGGCCAAGAATGTGCTTCAACAGCTATTTGTTTTGGTATGCACTGTGTCGGTAGTTCAGTCATTGCCGCCAATCCAACTGAAGCCCAGCAAACCAATTTTCTTACTCCTATCTGTAATGGAGAGCATATTACTACGCTATCTCTAAGTGAGGCAGGTACAGGTAGTAGCTTTTATTTGCCGCAGACAGACATGAAAGCCATCACTGACGATGAGTATTGTATTAATGGAAGCAAAACATTCGTTACAAATGGCCAGCATGCAGACTCCTATGTTGTCTCTGTGGTTACAAATACAACAGATGCGCCAGTAGGTTTATTTTCTTGTGCTATTGTATCTTCTGATTCTGAAGGGGTGGCTTGGGGTGCAGAATGGGATGGTATGGGAATGCGAGGGAATTCTTCCCGAACCATGGACTTACATGATGTACGAGTGCCAAAGAGTAATTTGCTTGGTAGGCAAGGTGATCAGATATGGTATATGTTCAACGTAGTGATGCCATATTTTTTAATGGCGATGGCAGGTACTTATCTCGGCATTGCTTCTAGAGCATTAGAGGAAGCTAAAAAGCATCTTTCACGACGATATCACACCCATACAGGATCTAGTTTAGCGCAAAACTCTGTGCTTCAGCATCGGCTCGGGTCACTTTGGGCATCATTTGAAGCCGCCCGTCAACTTACTTATCATGCTGCTGCTAGCTTTGATGCAGGTGAGCCAGATGCGCTTATTGCTCTGATGTCTGCTAAAGTTCAAGTTTCTGATACAGTTGTTAATATTGTGAATGAAGCAATGACGCTTTGCGGTGGTATTGGTTATCGTAAGGGTTCTAGGTTACACATGTTATTAAGAGATGCTCGTGCTGCTCCATTAATGGCGCCAACAAGTGACGTCATGCGAGTTTGGATTGGTAGAGCGCTACTCGGACAGCCTTTGCTTTCGGATTAAGGAGTCATATAAATGGCTATTGGAACTATACCGAAAAGTGGAACCCTGCAATTGTTGGGCGTATCGCCAGTTATTTCTGACCTGCTTTATGATGAGCTCTGGCCTGCTCATGCAATTAATAAAATAGAAGATAAAGAGCAAATATTCGCTAGCTATGAAGATGGAGGTCAGCGAGCAGACACAGTGCTTCTAGGTATGGATGTTGATGAGCCAGTAAGCATTGCGCAGCGTTTGTATTTGTATGATAAAAACATCCCTGTTTTCATCCTCAGTGAAGCTTCACATTGCGCTCAATTACAGCGAACCTTAATGTTTAGTCCATTCTCGAGTAATGAGATTACTCCCTGGTCGATCTCTGAAATAGATGAGCTATCAAATGCAATTGATAAGGCAATTGGTCGTCGACATATTCGTATACAACATCAAAATACGATGGCAAGATCTCATGTGCATCTTGAAAAGCTACCTTTACTTCAACCTGAAGCAGAGCACTATTTAGATCAATTACTACATCATGCACCAATAGGTGTGCTAACTGTTAATGTAGATGGCACTATTCTTACCATCAACCATCAAGCACTAGACATTATAGATATCTCCGAACAGCAAGCTTTAGGCCAATCCATAGTTATGCAATTGCCTTTGAGAGAGCGAGCTAGAGCAAGAATGTTGTGGGAGACTGGTTTTGATTCTTCAAAAAAACAAGAGCCGCAAATATTTGAGATTGATAATAAAGCAAGAGGCACCTGCTTTATTGAAGTGATTTTAACGCCGCTTGATTATCGCACAGGCCAAAAAGGTGCGATGCTTATTTTGCAAGATGAGACAAAAAAAGTCTTGGCAGAGCGTGAGAGGCAGCGTGTCGAAGAGGATCAGCGACTGCATTTAAGAGTATTACGCTCATTCTATGAGATTAGTGCAAACCCAGAGATCAAGTTAAAAGAAAAACTACAATTACTATTGAACCTTGGCAGTGAACAATTCGACATGCCAATCGCAACACTGTCGCTGATCAAAGATGAAAAATATTACATTCAAGACTCAAAAAGCGAACACCCAGAGTTTACAGCAGGAGTTGTAAAAGAACTGAAGCAAACATTTTGTAGCGAGACGATTTTGGATAGTGAGCCGTTGGCCTTTGAAAAAGCAAGTAAAATCGATAAATGGCGTAAGCACTATAGTTGCAAGAAGGATAAGGTGGAGGCTTATATGGGTGTGCGCATTATCGTAGAAGGGGAGTTGTATGGAACACTTTCTTTTGCTAGCACTATACCCAGAGATGTGCCATTCAGATTAGCTGATCTAGAAGTGCTGAAATTAATGTCACAATGGGTGGGTAGTGAGTTGCAAAGAGAATTTGTTGGTGCCTATATGGGTAAGCTATCAAGTGCTTTAGAGCAAGCTGCTGATGCGGTCATTATTACTGATCATGATCGAAGTATTGAGTATGCGAATCCATCCTTTGAGAAAATGACAGGGTATACAAGGGAAGAAGTGCTTGGAAAGAAAGCATACTTTTTAAGGTCTGGAGCAGATAAGCCTGAACTCCGTGATGAGTTATGGCAATCAATTAGTTCAGGTGGTGTATATCGCGGCGTCTTAATGAATCGCAAGAAAGATGGAAGTGTTTATCATGAGCAAAAAACGATTACACCGCTAAAAGATGATCAAGGTAAAATCACGCATTATATTTCTACCGGCCACGACATTTCTGATTTAGTAAAAGCTGAAGAGCAGGATCGCCTTCATAAGGCTGAGTTTGCACATGTCGCGCGTCTGGGTGTTTTGGGCGAAATGACATCAGGCTTGGCGCATGAGCTTAACCAGCCTCTGTGTGCTATCTTGACCTATGCGCAAACCTGTCTTCGAATTGTTGGTAGTGAGAATTTTAAAAAAGAAGATATCAGTTATGGACTTGAGCAGGTAGTAAAGCAAGCGGAACTTGGCGCTGATATTTTCCGTCGCCTTCGGGATTTTGCGCGAAAAGAAGAGAAGCCGCAAACGCCAGCAAGTATTCGGGATGTGATTTACGAAGTGCGAGACTTTACGCATGCTGAGTGCTTGCAAAATCAAATCGACTTAATAGTACAAGTGCCAAATAATTTACCTCATGTAAGAGTTGACCCTATACAGATTGAACAAGTACTAATTAATTTAGTGCGTAACAGTATGGATGCTCTACAAGATGTTTCAGAAGCACGTCGAAGAATTGTGATTAGCGCTAAGATTTATAAGCGAAATTTCATTTGTGTTAGTGTGAGTGATAGTGGGCTTGGATGTTCTAGTGAAGTTGCTCCTCGTTTGTATGAGCCTTTCTTTACAACTAAGAAACATGGTCTTGGTATAGGCCTTGGTATTAGTCAAACTATTGTTGTGACGCATGGAGGGAATCTTTGGTTAGATAATAATTCTAGTAACGGAGCTACCTTCAGTTTCACACTTGAACAATCGCAAGAAAAGAGAGTGATTGAGTAATATGCAAAGTGATTTATATTCAAAATACACTATTTATATAGTTGACGATAATCCAGCAGTGCGCGATGCAATAAGGTTTCTTGTGCAGCAGGTAGGATTGAGTGCCAAGGTTTTTAGTTCGGCACAGGAGTTCTTGGGTTTTTACAAAGTTGAATTGCGTGGTTGTTTGGTATTGGATATACGTATGCCCGGTATGAGCGGTTTGGATTTACAGGAGCAACTTGCAGCTTTAGGTGCATATATCCCTGTTATTTTCATCACAGGGCATGGAGATGTGCCTATTACAGTACGAGCGATGAAATCTGGTGCATTTGAGTTTTTACAAAAGCCATTCAATGATCAAGTATTATTAGATACCATTCAAGCTGCTTTAAATCAATACGACACTATTTGGGAAGACGCGGATAAACGTAATGAGGCCACACAAAGTTTAGCGGTACTTACTAAACGGGAGAGGGAAGTGTTGGAGCTACTAAGGAATGGTAAATCAAATAAATTAATTGCTCGAGAACTTTCACTTTCAGTACGAACAATTGAAGGCTATCGAGCAAATATTACCGATAAGTTAGGTGCGAAGTCTTTGGGGTCATTAATAGATATGATTATTAAAACAGAGTAACTTGGCTATTTAGAATTGAAACCAGGTATTTCTACGTATTTTTTTTATTATCACCGTAGTTTTTCGGGTTTTTCTTGCTACAATTCTATGTAGAATTGTTCGCATGTTGTGTTGATGATTTAATATTTTAATTATAATCTATTAGTATGAACTTTAGGTCTGTAACTTGGGTCACAAACACGGCGAAGTATTTTTTATAAACATTAGGAGCGGAAATTATGCGAAGTCTTATTTTAGGGCATTTAGTTTACCTTTACACTCCAATCGGCATACTGGCAACAATTGCAGGTATATTGATGGGTGGTGATTGGGTTTGGATAGGTATTGCTATATTTGGGTTTAACATTGCAGTAGATACATTGACTAGTGGTATTCACCTTAAAGGTGCAGCGGTTAATTCAAAAGGCGAAGCGGCAGGTGTTGGGCCAATTCTTAATTTAATGATGTATTTGCAACTAGTAAGTTTTGTTGCACTTCAAGCAGTGGTTTTATGGCGCATTTATCAATATGTTGGTGGCGCACCAGTTGAGGCAATGATGTGGAACGGTTATGCATACGAAAGCGGCATTACTGGTCTTGGTCTAGGTGCTGTAGTAGTTGGCGCTGGCTTACATCAAGGCTTAGGTATTATGTTTGGCCATGAGCTAGCACATACTAAAGGTTTTGGTTTCATGGTTTCACGCATGATGATGGGTTTATCAGGTTGCGCAGCATTTTGCTATGCACACGTATACAACCATCACTTGGAATTAGGCCGTGCTTGGTTAGGTCCACAAGATAATGCTATGTTAGATGATGCAGATCCTGCAACTTCTCCACGTGGTCGTAGCTTGTATAAACATTGGGTTATCTCAACAATTGGACAGTCTTACTTTGGTTATAAAACAGAGCAAAGACGTCTTAAACGTATGGGTAAATCATTTTTGAATGTTTTTGCTAACCGTTGGATTAAAGGTTACTTGTTAAGCGTACCGACTATCGCTGCATTTAGTTATGTAGGTTATATGGCTGGTGGTCAAAATGGTGCTTTAATTGGTTTAGGCTGTATGGCTGTGATTTGGGTTATTTCTACATTTGAGCTAGAAGCACTTAACTACATGGAACATTATGGTTTGATTCGCGTTAAAAATGAGCCTATTGAGTTCCGTCATTCATGGGATAACGATAGTGTCTTTACTGGTTTTGCTTTCATCGAAATTGGTCGCCAAGCAGATCACCATGATCGTGGCGAGACACATTTCTGGGAACTAACAAGTGTTGGTGTTCCTTCAACACCAAATGGTGCACCAAATGCAATGATGGGTTACTACACTGAGTTTGTTGTTGCCTTGATCCCACCACTATGGCATGCAATTTATAGAAAAAAACTTGCTATATGGGATCGTGACTTCGCAAATGCAGCAGAGCGTGAAATTGCAGCAAGAATTAATCGAGAAGTTGGATATGAGTGTGACCTTTCTGAAGTAGAAGGTAAAAAATTAGAAGTTAGTTATGTTTAAGTAAGGAAATTAAAATCAGCTCTGAGGAGCTGATTTTTTTTAATAGAGGAGAATAAAATGAGTACAACAGACGCTACATTATATGAACGCTTAGGTAAAAAACCTGGTATTGAGCAAATTGCCTCAGATATTTGGGATAACCATATAAGCAACCCTATTATTAATAATCGATATGCAGCTAGTGACCCAGTTAAAGTGAAGCGCTTGGTGACTGAGCTATGTTGTGCAGGTTTTGGCGGTCCAGAAGAATATACAGGTATGGATATGATTTCATCACACAAGGGGATGAATATTAACGAGGCTGAGTTCATTGCAGTTTGTGATGACGTGCTTAAAGCTTTAGACACGAACAAAGTAGGTCAGCGCGAAAAGGATGAAGTTCTTTGTATACTTTATTCAATGAAACCCGAAATCGTTCATCTGTAAATTAGCAAATGAATTAATGGGTGTTATTAGATAACACCGTGTAACTCAATTACCAGGATATTATATGTTTAGTTTTTTCTCTTCAAAGGGGCCTTTTAAAGCTACCGTCACCACAGAAAACAAGTCGTTTACTGTTGAAACAGGTGATAATTTACTTAAAGCTGCATTAGGCGAGGGCATTGCTTGGCCACATAACTGTAGAGTAGGTAGTTGTGGGGAGTGCCGGTGCCGTCTAGTAAGTGGAAAAATAAAGCCACTTGCTGACTTTAGTTACGTTTTGAATAGTGAGGAAATGGACTCAGGCATGATATTAGCGTGCCAAACAAGTTTAAAAAGTGATGTAGAAATTGATGTTAAGTTTGATGCTCCGACGATACCTTTGGCTAAGCCGGAAACTGTCGATGGCACAATTAAAGCAACTAAGTCTTTAACACACGACATATTGGAAGTGACTATAGAAGTGAGTGGCGATTTCCCTAAATATATTGCAGGGCAATATGCGGAAATAGTAGTGCCTGGAGTAATTGCTAAACCTCGCTCTTATTCTTTTTCCAATGCTCCAGATAAAGAGAAAAAAAATCATGTTAGTTTCTTTATAAGGCATGTGCCAGAAGGTGAGTTTACTACTTGGTTGCATAGTGGGAGTAGGGAGGGTCAAAAAATCAATGTAACAGGGCCATTCGGCTCATTTTGGCTACGTGAGTCAACTAAGCAAATCATATGCTTAGCAGGTGGTAGTGGCATGGCACCAGTCAAAGCATTGTTAGAGCAGATGTTAACTACAGGAATGAACCAGGAAGTAACTTACTTATTCGGCGCACGTACACAGAAAGACTTGTACTGCTTAAATGAGATGGAGCAAATCACTAAACTGGCAAACGGTAACTTTAAGTTCATACCAGTGCTATCGCAAGAGCCTGAAGACAGTGATTGGAAGGGTCTGAGAGGGTATGCGGTTAATCATATTGACTTTGCTGATGATTTTGCAAGTAATACGCAAGCCTATTTGTGTGGCCCTCCGCCGATGATTGATGGAGCAATAGAAATCTTTAATAAAAAAGGATTGTCAAATGATGATATCTTTTATGATAAGTTTTTAGATGCTTCTAGTATGGAAGGTGGGCGGGCTTAGTAAGTAAGACAAAAGACGGCATGTAATTAGAACTTTTTTATAAAAATAATAATAGCTGGTATTAAAACTCAGGGAGCTCAGTATGGTGAAAAATGAATATTATTCTGAAGAAATACACGGAAAGCATGAGGAGTTTGATTTAGGTCCCTTTAGTCTTGAAATGGGTGAAACTTTAAGAAATGCCAAGTTGCTATATAAAACACATGGCAAACTCAATGCAAGTAAAGATAATGTCATTCTTTTTCCTCATATGTGGTCAGGTACATCAGCTTCAATGGAAGGTTTCATTGGTAAAGGCCGTCCTCTAGACCCAGATAAGTACTTTATTATTCTTCCTGGTATGCTCGGTAACGGCATGTCTTCATCTCCTAGTAATACACCAACTCCACATGATAGAGGAGCTTTTCCAAATGTAACGATAGGAGATGATGTTGTTGCGCAACATCGTTTGCTGACTGAATATTTCGGTATTACCCAATTAGAGCTAGTGTTAGGGTGGTCTATGGGCGCACAGCAAACCTATGAATGGGCTGTACGCTACCCTGACATGGTTAAGCGTGCAGCGCCCTTTGCTGGCACAGCAAAGGTGACGCCACATAATGCGCTATGGGTAACCTCGCATGAAGATGCATTAAAATCTGACCCAAATTACAATAACGGTTTCTATAATGATTCTAGCGATTGTCATGTAGGGTTAAGGCGTCATTCTCGATTATGGGGCGTGATGGGTTTATGCCAAGAGTTTTATCAACAAGAAACATGGGGTAGTTTAGGGTTTTCTTCGTTAAAAGACTTTCAAACTGGCTTCTGGGATAACTATTTCTTGCCTATGGATCCTAATAATTTGATTTGTATGGGATGGAAGTGGCGGCATGGTGACGTAAGTCGTCATACCAAAGGAAATCTAAAGGAAGCTTTAGGTAAAATAAAAGCAAAAATGTATGTTATTTCATTTACAAATGATATGTCATTTCCTCCGGAGCATAGCCGAGCAGAGCAAGAGATGATACCCAACAGTGAGTTTCACTCGGTGAATACTTTGTGGGCACATTTTGGTATGTTTTGTTGTGCAGGCGAGAATGAACAAATAGATCCAATTTTAGCTAAATTATTAGCTGCTTAGTTTCATCTGCACCACAGATAAAAAAACGCCATTAGTTATTAATGGCGTTTTTTTTGTTTATTATTATCTATCTTAGATCTATTAATATACGAAACTTAGTAAGATGATGTTTAAGTACCTAGGTGATTGATATTAGATACAAAAAAGCAGACCAAGTATTTTAGGTCTGATTTTTTGTTATTTGGTATAGATATGGTGAGGTATATCCAATATTTGTTTAACTATTCCTCAACACTAAATGCTTTTGAAGGACATGCTGCCACTGCTTTAAGTACTTCTGCTTCACTTGCGTTTTCTGGCTCAATAACAAATTGCCCATTTTCTATTTTAAATACTTCAGGTAATGCCTCTACACATTTACCGCTATGACTGCATGCTTTACTGTCCCAATTTACTTTCATGAACTTCTCCTCCTAACAGGTTGGATTTCTTAAAGTTAAATTATTATGCGCTTTTAATTAAATAGTGATATACGTACTACTACTTGAAGCAAGCCTTAATTCTTGCAGCTACTTTAGCAGCAACTTAACCTTTGATAAAGCTTGATTTTGCTAACCACTCTCGGCCTTTAAGCATGCAGTTCCAATAAATCCATGGCAATAGTGTTGCTTTAAGGAACCAAGCTGACCTACGAGGTTTTGTAGAGTCTATAGCGAATGTAGGTAGTAATTTTCCACCATAACCAAACTCAGCTAAGATCACTTTGCCTTTTTCAACCGTGAGTGGGCATGAGCCATAACCATCATAGAATGAGAGTAATGCAATATTTGATCTGAAAGACATAAGGTTCTCAGCAACGACTACTACTTGTTTACGTGCCGCAGCAGCCGTTTTTGCATTCGGTGTACCGCAAATATCGCCAACTGCAAATACATTAGGGAATCTAGGGTGTTGTAATGTGTGGTGGTCGACCTCGCACCAGCCTCCCGCATCGGCTAGTGGACTCTTGCTTATTACATCAGGTGCAACTTGCGGTGGTACGACATGGATAATGTCAAATGACTTCTCTACTTGTGTTACGTTGCCGTCTGCATCTTTTATGTCAAACCAAGCTAGTTTTTTATCGCCATCAACCTTGACCAAATTTGACGTAAATACCAATTTTGCGCGATATTTTTTAACATATTCCATTAAAGGCTCTACATATGCTTTCACGCCAAATAATGCTGGTGTTGCTAGGTTAAACTCAATATCCATTTGATTTAAATTGCCTCTTTTAAACCAGTGATCACCAGATAAGTACATTGCTTTTTGTGGCGCACCAGCACATTTGATTGGCATTGCAGGTTGAGTGAAGATCACTTTGCCGTTATTAATGCTAGATACTAGCTCCCATGTATATGGTGCTAAGTCATAACGGTAGTTAGAAGTGACTCCATTTTTACCAAGTGTTTCTGCTAGTCCTTCAATTTTTTCCCATGCAAGCCTTAAGCCAGGACTTACTATTAACTGTTCGTATTGAACAGATTTCCCATCTGACAATGTGACTAGATTCTGTTCAGGCTCTATTTTTTCTGCTGAGGCTTGAATCCAAGTTGTACCATTTGGCATCACTGATTTCATCGGGCGAACAGTGTCTTTTGCTTTAAAAGCACCGCCACCTACAAGTGTCCACGCAGGTTGGTAATAATGGTCATCGCTTGGTTCTACAATCATAATATCTAGGGTTGACTGCCGTTTTAACAAACTTGCTGCAACACCGATTCCTCCTGAACCACCCCCTATAATCAATACTTCACATGTTAATTTATGAGCGTTTGTTTTTAAATTCGTGTTGGCCATTAGTCGTCCTCTAACTAAGATTAATTATTTTTGTAGGTGCCGCTTTGAATGGGGCTTGCTTAAGAAATTTTGCTAAAAAGATGGTGAACCTTTATTTAGCTCGTTCAGCTCCCCGAATATTATATAATTATGGGCTGTTATAAAAATAGTTGTATACGTATTAATACTCGGTATTGCGGATAGTCGTTTTAAGCTAGCATGTTGTGTTTGCTAAGGATGTTAATGTGGCTTTGGTCATTTAAATCTAATTGAATTAAATTGTTACTTAAAAGCAATAGCTAAATATATAACTTAACTTAAAATATATTCTATATGTTTAAAAAAATTATCTAGTAAATGGATAAAGTCAGTTATATCTATGAACTAATTATTATTTAAAAATGGTGTGATATGTCATCTTCAAATGCTGAAAATACAAAACTAAACTTAGTAACAAAATTAATGCCTAGTTGGATGTTGAGCTATGAGCGAGACTGGTTGTATGGAGACGTTATTGCCGGTGTCATCGTAACTATCATGTTAATTCCACAAAGTCTTGCTTATGCGTTGATTGCGGGTTTGCCGCCGGAGGTTGGATTGTATGCCAGCATTCTGCCTTTGATCGCTTATGCCTTATTTGGATCAAGCATGACATTGGCTGTTGGGCCTGTGGCTGTCGTCTCATTAATGACAGCTAGCGCGCTAGTACCGTTAGCAGTTTCAGGCACTGAGTTATATATCGCATTAGCTGTTCAACTAGCATTTTTATCTGGTTTAATTTACTTAGTGTTAGGTTTTTTCAGATTCGGCTTTTTGGCGCACTTATTAAGTCATCCTGTGATTAGCGGATTCATCAGCGGCTCTGCCATATTGATTTCGATAGGCCAATTAAAAAATATTTTAGGTGTAAATATACCGCATTCAAGCGTACTTGAAACAGTGCCGCATTTATGGGCAGCGTTACCCCAAGTAAACAGTATGACTTTAGTAATTGGAGTGAGCGCGATTATTTTTTTAGCATTTTCAAAAACTCTATTACCTAATTTATTGTGTAAATTGGGCTTTGAAACAAAGTCTGCAGACCTGATTTCAAAACTGGCTCCAATGCTAGTAGTGATTGTTTCAACAATATTAGTCACACAGTTTGATCTGCATACAAAGGCTGGGGTAAGTATTGTTGGCTTTGTTCCTAAAGGGATACCCGACATTAGTTATTCATTGCCTAGTTGGACTATGTTGCAGTCACTTTGGCTACCCGCACTACTCATCAGTGTTGTTGGTTTTGTTGAAAGTGTTTCAGTTGCTCAGTCATTAGCAATGAAGCGACAACAACGCATTAATCTTAATCGTGAGTTGTACGGATTAGGCGCGGCCAATGTAGCTAGTGCCTTTTCTGGCGGTTATCCAGTGACCGGTGGTTTTGCACGTTCTGTTGTTAACTTTAGTGCAGGTGCAAATACACCATTTGCAGGTGTAGTTTCTGCAGTACTTATGATGATTGTGCTTATTGGGTTCACTAATAGCTTCAAGAACTTACCTCAAGCAGTGCTTTCTGCAACAATTATCGTTGCAGTCTTAGGATTACTTGATTTTTCAACGTTGAAAAAAACTTGGCAATTTGATAAAGCTGATTCAGCAGCATTTATTTTTACTTTTCTAGGTCTTATTGCATTTGGTGTTGAAAAAGGCATTTTAATGGGAGTTGCTTTTTCCCTAGGAGCGTATTTATGGCGAGCGAGTCGCCCACATATTGCGATTGTAGGCAGGATTCCAAATACGGAACATTTTAGAAACGTTGAAAGATATCCCGTTGAAGTTGACTCTAATGTGCTGACGCTGAGAGTGGATGAAAATTTATTTTTTGGTAATGTGCAAGCGTTTGAAGATTTAATTTATGCTCAGATGGTAGATAAGCCACATCTGACGGATGTATTACTATTAATGCCTGCTGTTAATAGGATAGATACGACTGCATTAATTGTTCTCAGTGATATTAATCGCGCCTTGAGTAAACTAGATAAAAAGCTACATATTGCAGAGGTAAAAGGACCAGTTTTAGATACTTTGGAACATACAGAGTTTTTTAAAGAGCTAACAGGTAAATGTTTTTTAAGTGGGCATTTAGCATATAACGAAATAACAACAAAATTAACAAGGCAAGACCCTAGTTAGTTTAGTTATCAAAAAAATTAGTTTTTTTAATGTTGATTAAAGAAAAGTATTTATTAAAGTGCAAATCATGATTTTGTAGTGCCCATTAGCTTTCCGCAGTATAGTTTTGACATGGTTTGCATAATTTGAATGATTTCAAAACTAGCAAGGCTGTAATAGATGAATTTGCCTTTTCTCCGCGTATTCACGATACCTTCTTCGCGTAGCACTGTTAGCTGTTGGGATAGCGTTGGTTGAGAAATGCTTACTAAAGCCTCAATTTCACCTACATTTCGTTCACCCTGTGTTAGTTGGCAGAGAATCAGTAAGCGATCTTCGTTGGCTAGCACTTTAAGTAGTGAGCTAGCAGTGCTGGCAGACTCTCTGAGCGCAGACATGTCTGTAAACGAAAGTTCTGATTTCATGTGATTCCTTAAATGATTTAGTCATTATATTTTGACAATCAATATATAAATATATATATTATACCGAAATTAATTAATTCGGATGATTTGATCAATGACAACTAAAGTTGACGTGCAAATGCCTATTGTAAAATCTTTTTTTGATAAAGCAACATCGACCATTTCTCATGTAGTCTACGCGGCTCCAGGTGGCCAGTGTGCCATTATAGATTCAGTGATGGATTTCAATCCTAAATCTGGCAGGTTGAGCACAACATCTGCGGACCATATTATTGATTTTGTTCGTGGCAATGACTTAAGAGCGCAGTGGTTATTAGAGACGCATGTCCATGCTGATCATGTGTCAGCAGCGCCCTATTTGCGACAACAGCTTGGTGGAAAAATCGGCATCGGTGAGAGTATAAAAAAGGTGCAAGGGGTATTTAAAAAAGTTTTTAATTTAGAGTCTGATTTTGATATTAATGGTAAGCAGTTCGATTATCTGTTTTCAGACGATGAAGTATTTCAAATTGGTGATTTGCAAGTAATAGCGATGCATGTGCCAGGGCATACGCCAGCTGATATGGCGTATGTTGTTGAACGAAATACTGTGTTCATTGGGGATACATTATTTATGCCAGATGTAGGCACGGCGCGATGTGATTTTCCAGGTGGTGATGCTCATATTCTTTATCAGTCTGTTCAAAATCTATTTAGTTTGCCATCTGAAACACGTCTATTTTTATGCCATGATTATCCCCCATCAGGGCGTGAGCCAACATGGGAGACAACCGTCGGTGAAGAACGTGAAAACAATATACAAATTAACGATAGCATTAGTGAAAAACAATTTGTTGAGAAGAGGTTGGCAAGAGATGCAACGCTAGATATGCCAACATTAATATTGCCGTCAATTCAAATCAATATACGTGCAGGTGAGCTACCTAAAGCAGAAGACAATGGCGTGAATTATTTAAAAATACCACTAAATGCACTTTAAATAACTTCGAGTTGTTTATTTCCTATAACAGCTATCTAATTTCATTCTCAGAGCTGTACTATTTATAGTAATTTTTAATAAGACTTTTAGTTGGCTAGCTTTAAAAATATCTTCTCTGCTGCGAATATAAAGCATCGTTATTTAGGTTGGATAAGTAACCTTAAGTATCTTTTTCTTTGACCCATCTTAAAAGTCATTTTAGCTCGCAATTATATTTATTAAATAGGTAGTTTTACTCTAGAAGTAAGTTGGTATAACCGTTAACCTTTCTTCCATTGGTTTTCAATTTTTCTTAGGGAGATGGTAGCAATGAGCGATGTTAAATCTTACGAAGCTAGCTGTTTTTGTGGTGATGTTCAGTTAAAAGTTACTGGTGAGCCAGCGGGTATGGGCTATTGTCATTGTGAGTCTTGCCGTACTTGGTCAGCAGGGCCAGTGAACGCATTTACCTTATGGAAGCCTGAGGCTGTTGAGGTAACAAAAGGAAACAACAACATCGGTAGTTTTAACAAAACACCTAGAAGCGCTCGCAAATGGTGTAAAACTTGTGGCGGTCATGTATTCACAGAGCATCCGGAATTGGGTGGGGGATTGGTTGATGTATATGCCGCTGTTATTAAAGATTTTACTTTCAAGCCAGGTGTACATGTGTTTTATGAAGAAACAGAGCTATGCATTAAAGACGGATTGCCTAAAATGAAAGATCTTCCAGCAGAAATGGGTGGTTCTGGTGACACCTTAGATGAGTAAGTATAAAAAATTCAAAATATGTGTTCTCTAGGCTATTAAAGAAATGGCATTGTTTTCTATAGAAAATGAATCAGGAAGTTATAGGCATTTGTATGGTGGATAAGATAAAAAAAACTGGGCGAATTTCGCCTGCTCCTGAAAACTTTTTGGATGCTGACTTAACGCATGAAATTACCACTAAGGGGCTCAACAAAGATCGACGTGGTTTTTTGGTAAAAAGTTTCTTAGCAGCTGGGTCCGCTGTGGTTGGCGGTTCTGCAATTGCAGCAGCAGCTACGTCGCCTAAGAGTGATACAAACATAACAACTCTTCCCGAGCATTCAACAACATTGGGTAATCCTGTCGCTGCCAACCCATATGGTGTGCCATCAAAGCACGAAACCAACTTGCTGCGCAGAGAATCGCCAGGTTTAACAAGAGTTTCGGCTGCATCAGTTTCTTTTGCGCCTTTACAAGGTTTGTTTGGAATTATTACGCCTAGCGGGCTGCATTTTGAGCGTCACCATCAGGGTTGGCACGATATTGACCCAAGCAAGCACAGGTTGATGATTAATGGCTTGGTGGATAATGCCAAAGTTTATGCCATGGATGATTTAATGCGTTTGCCTTCAGTATCACGGATGCATTTCATTGAATGTGGTGCTAATACAGCAATGGAGTGGGGCAATGTTGCTGTGCCTACCGTGCAATATACGCATGGCATGCTGAGCTGTAGTGAGTTTACTGGCGTGCCACTATCTGTCTTGCTTGAAGACTGTGGCTACGATAAAAAGAATGGAAAGTTCATCCTGGCAGAAGGTAGTGATGGTTCAGGTATGACAAGAACAATACCTATCGGCCAAGCTTTGGATGATGTAATTGTTGCTTGGGCAATGAATGGTGAAATGCTACGACCGGAAAATGGGTATCCATTACGTTTAGTTGTGCCTGGTGTGCAGGGCGTTTCTTGGGTCAAATGGCTACGCAGATTGGAGGTCGGTGATAAGCCATATGCAACAAAGGATGAGGCTGTGCATTATATCGACTTAATGCCAGATGGAATGTATCGACAATATACTTCTATACAAGAATGTAAATCTGTTATTACTTCACCCTCAGCTGGGCAAAAGTTGTTAGATAAAGGCTTCTACAATATTACTGGTTTAGCTTGGTCTGGTCGCGGTAAAGTGAAGCGTGTAGACGTTTCAGTTGATGGCGGTAAAAATTGGAAGACAGCAAGACTTGAAGCGCCATTATTAACCAAGTGTTTGACACGCTTTAATATTAACTGGGTATGGGACGGCTCGCCAACCATATTGCAATCTAGAGCAATAGATGAAACAGGCTATGTTCAACCAAAAATTAATGAACTGCGAGAAGTTCGCGGCACGCGATCTGTTTACCACAACAATGCGATACAGTCATGGCAGCTAGCAGCATCTGGGGAGTTAACAAATGTTCAAACGTATTAGTTTGGTTGTTGCCATTGTTTTGCTCGCATCGAATGCCTATGCAGAAAAATATACAAACATCGGCCGTACAGCCACAGCGCAAGAGATAAAAGCTTGGGATATCGATGTACGCCCGGATTTTAAAGGCCTGCCAATCGGGTCTGGTAGTGTCGAGCAAGGTGAAGAGGTATGGGAAGCAAAATGCACATCTTGCCATGGTACTTTTGGCGAGTCTAATGAAGTGTTTACGCCGATTGTTGGGGGCATAATAGCAGAAGATATCGTTTCTGGGCGTGTAGCAGGTTTGGTTGGTAATGAGCAACCACAGAAAACAACACTGATGAAGGTGGCGACCATTTCAACCTTATGGGATTATATTAATCGAGCGATGCCATGGACGGCACCAAAATCACTTTCAGCCGATGAGGTATATGCAGTGACTGCTTATATTCTAAGCCTTGCGGAAATTATTCCAGAGGACTTTACGCTTACAGATAAAAACATCTCAGAAGTGCAGCAACTAATGCCAAATCGAAATGGTATGACTGGCAAGCACGGCTTAGGCAAAGTGAATGGAAAGCCTGATGTTAAAAGTGTTGCATGTATGAGTAACTGTAAAACATTAAATAAAGTGACATCATTTTATCCGGACTCTGCAAGAAATACGCATGGCAATATCCAACATCAAAACCGTACGTTTGGTGCTGTACGCGGCATTGATACGACTCAGCCTCCAGCGAAAACGCTAAAAGAATCTATTGCAAGACAACATCAAGCTGCAGTCGGTAAAGCAGATCAGGCGGCTGACGTTAAATTGGATATGATGGGTTTAGCTAAAAAGCATAACTGTCTGACTTGTCATGGCATAAACAACAAAATAGTAGGGCCAGGCTTTAATGAGATTGCAGCAAAGTATAAGTCTGACGAAACTGCTAGTGTAAAATTGGCGGAAAAAGTTAAAAAGGGAACAAGTGGGACTTGGGGTGAAATTCCTATGCCAGCACAATCAACAGTAAGTGATGTTGATGTTAAGGTGTTAGTCAATTGGATATTAAAAGGAAGCTAAAAGATGGCAAATAATATGAATGAAAGTAAGGAGACAGCGATGGATTTAAATATAAGTAAAAGGGACTTTTTACGGCTAAGCTCAGTGTTAGGGTTGGCAGCTGTTAGTAGTTTTTATGGTATTAACAAAGCGATAGCTGCTGAATGGGAAGCAAAAAGTTTCAATGCAAAAAATTTAGCAGATACGCTTAAAGAAATGGGCGCTGATGATTACACAATATCTAGTGCTGTAGAGGTTAAGGCCGCGGAGATTGCAGAAAACGGTGCAGTGGTGCCAGTTAGAGTAACGAGCTCCATAGCAAATACAGAGTATATGGCAATTTTAGTTGAAAAAAACCCTAACCCATTAGTAGCTGCTTTCAATTTAGCAGATGGTACCGAAGCTAATGTGAAAACACGAATCAAAATGGGTGAAACCTCAAATGTTTTTGCCATGGTCAAAGCTGACGGTAAATGGTTTGCGGCAAGTAAAGAAGTTAAAGTGACACTAGGTGGCTGTGGCGGCTAAGTAATTACACTGTAAAAAAAATTAATTTAGATATAGGGGTAAATAATGGCTCAACCAATGCGCATACGTGCAAGATTAAAAGGTGATTTAGTCGAAGTGAAGATATTGATTCAGCATGCAATGGAAACTGGCTTGCGTAAAGCAGCCGATGGAACAAAAATACCACCTCATTTTATTCAAACACTGACAGCAAAGTATGATGATAAAGTAGTGTTAGACACGATGATGGGGATAGCAGTATCGAAAGACCCATTTATTTCTTTTAAATTCAAAGGCGGGTCTAAGGGTGGGAAGGTAACGGTTACTTGGGTAGATAACCTGGATGAAACTAGAACAGATAGTGCCGTTGTTAAATAGTATGTTGCGATAAAAGGAGAGAAGTATGAAGCTTATAGGACAGATGATATTGTTAACATTGGCTATGCAATTAACGGTAAGTGTATTTGCAGAAAATACTTCGCTTGAAGAAAGTGATATATATAAAGAGCTTATAGAAGATGGAAACCCTGCTGACTTTAGAGAGATGCGCGGCGAGGAGCTTTGGCAGGAAAAGGTTGCACCAAATAATGCTTCATTAGAACAGTGTGATTTAGGCAAAGGGCCTGGAATTGTTGTGGGCGCATATGTTGAGTTACCTAGGTACTTTAGTGACGTCAATAAAGTGATGGATCTTGAGCAACGTCTGATCTATTGTCGAACAACTATTCAAGGCCTTACAAACGAGCAAGCAGTCAGTCTCCCTTTCAGTGAAAATGGGGAAAACTCAGCTATTGAAGCATTAGTCTCTTATGTGACAGCAGCATCTAAAGGGATGAATATGTCCGTGAAGCTTGAGCATCCAATGGAAAAAGATGCTTATGAGATTGGTAAAAAGCTTTTCTTTTATCGTGCTGGTTCGCATGACTTCGGATGTGTGACCTGTCACTCAGCAGATAACAAAAGAATACGTTTGCAGGGATTGGCAAATCTTTTAAAAAAAGAAGATGCGCAAAAGGTTTATACCACATGGCCAGCATATAGATTGTCGCAAGGCGAAGTCAGAACAATGCAGCATCGTATGAAAAGTTGCTTACGCCAACAACGTTTTCCAAATCCTAACTACGCATCAGATGTTATTACAGCTCTTACTATGTACTTAGCAAAGAATGCCGAAGATGGTGTTTACAATGCACCTGCAATTAAACGCTAAAGGATCTCACATGAAAAAGTTATTACTATTAATAGCAGCAACTACGACACTTATTAGCTGCTCTGGTCCAGCAGAAGAGAAGGATTATGCAGCTGAGATGCTAAAACTGCTTGAATCTGATTTTAAATCTCAAGGTTCTGTTACCGTAGAACGTGTCATGCAGCAGGATGATGTGCAGAAGTTTTGTAGTTCTTTAGAGGGAAAAGAAGCTACTATTGATGAGCTTGCCAAAATTCGAAAAAGTCAGATTAAAGCAGTGAAATATCCAGCTGACGGACAATTTATAGGTGATTGGGTTTCCGGTAATCAAATAGCCAACAATGGGAAAGGCGGGCAGTTCTCAGACCCTGTTGGTACCGTTAGCGGTGGAAATTGTTATGGTTGTCATCAGATTACTAAAGAAGAAATTGCCTATGGCACAATTGGCCCATCACTTTATCAGTATGGAAAACTGCGAGGCAATAGCGAAGAAATTGTTAAATATACTTGGGAGAAAATATATAATGCTCAAGCGTTTATTGCTTGCTCAAGTATGCCCCGATTTGGACACGCAGGTATTTTAGATGAGCAACAGATTAAAGATGTAATGGCATTATTGCTTGACCCAGCATCCCCCGTTAATCATTAGTGACTGATGCATTAATCTAATTAATTAATCGCTAACTCACCACCTAAAAGTTTAAGGAATATAATGTCTCTAAGTCGTCGCGAGTTTTTGCAACTCATGGGAATAGCAGCTGCAAGCGGGATGGCACTGAATGCAAAAAGTATTTTAGCTAAACCGGCAGCAGAAAAACTCTATGATATTCCTAAGTTTGGTAATGTGCATTTTTTGCACTTTACTGATTGCCATGCACAGTTAAATCCAATTTATTTCCGTGAGCCAACAGTTAATTTAGGGGTTGGTGAAGCGCTCGGCAGACCGCCACATTTGGTAGGGGAGCATTTGCTTAAATATGTAGGTTTAAAGCCTCACACTCCCGAAGCTTACGCCTTTTCATCACTAAACTTTGAACAAGCGGCTTTAACCTACGGTAAGGTTGGTGGTTTCGCACATCTTTCTACACTTGTAAAACAGATGAAAGCTAGCCGACCTGGCGCCTTACTGTTAGATGGTGGTGATACTTGGCAGGGTTCTGCGACTTCACTATGGACCAACGGGCAAGACATGGTCGATGCCTGCCTAGAGCTAGGTGTCGATGTTATGACAGCGCATTGGGAAATGACACTTGGGGATAAACGCGTTAAAGAAATTATAGAAAATGACTTTAAAGGCCGTATTGATTTTGTAGCACAAAATGTTAAAACGCTTGACTTTGAAGACCCTGTATTCAATCCGTATGTAATGAAAGAAATGAATGGTGTTTCTGTTGCCATTATTGGGCAAGCATTCCCATATACACCGATTGCACACCCGCGACATTTTGTACCAGATTGGTCGTTTGGTATTCAAGAAGAGAATATGCAGGCGATGGTGGATGAAGCTAGATCTAAAGGTGCTAAGGTTGTAGTTGTGTTATCTCATAACGGGATGGATGTCGACATTAAAATGGCATCTAGGGTACGTGGGATTGATGCCATTATGGGTGGTCACACGCATGATGGAATGCCAGCGCCAGTAATCGTCGATAATGCAGGCGGAAAAACTATTGTAACTAATGCTGGTAGTAACAGTAAGTTTCTTGGCGTGCTCGACTTTGATGTGATTAAAGGCAATGTACAAGGATTTAAATACAGATTATTACCTGTGTTTTCTAACTTCTTGCCTGCAGATGCTGAAATGGAAAAATTAATTACAAAAATACGCTCACCTTTCGAGTTGAAGCTGAACGAAAAGTTAGGTATTACAGAAGATACGCTTTATAGACGCGGTAATTTTAACGGCACATTTGACCAAGTGATCGTAGACGCATTGATGGATGTAAAAGATGCTGAAATGGCATTTTCACCTGGATTCCGCTGGGGAACCTCAATGTTACCTAATACCGAAATTCTCATGGAGAATTTAATGGATCAAACGGCGACAACATATTCACAAAGCACGCTGGCAGAGATAAAAGGTAGTCAAATTAAAGCTATTATGGAAGATGTTGCCGACAATTTATTTAATCCAGACCCTTACTATCAGCAAGGTGGGGACATGGTTAGGGTAGGTGGTATGCAATATACAATCGAACCTAACGCTAAGGTAGGTTATCGTATTCAAGACATGCGACTCAAGGGCAAGTTAATTGATGCTGAAAAATCCTACAAAGTAGCTGGCTGGGCACCTGTAGCAGAGGGCGCAACTGGAGAGCCGGTATGGGATGTTGTTGCGACATGGATAAAAGATAAGAAAACGATTCCTTCAGTTAAACCTAATATGCCACGTATTATTGGAATGGATGGCAACCCAGGTATGGTAAAAAAATAATATTTTAAGTATTACTTGATAAAGGATAATGATTTGGAACGTTTTTATAAGCTGTTAATATCGGCAGTATTCCTAGTTGCAATAAGCATTTCAGCTTACAGTGCAGAGCCTAGCTTTACGATTAAACTTTTGACACCTGAAACTGCATTAAAAGCGGCTTTAGCAGGGCTGGAACAATGCAGGACTTTAGGCTACCAAGTTGCTGTTGCTGTTGTTGATCGATCAGGGCAAACGCAAGTCATGCTGCGCGACAGGTTGGCGGGTGCGCATACGATTGAAGCTGCAGCTAACAAAGCATGGACAGCGGTGAGTTTTAAGACGAGTACGACACAGTTGGGTGAAAATACACAAAGTGGAAAAGAATCAAGTGGAATAAGAGGATTGTCCAAAGTGCTAGCCATCGGCGGGGGCATGACTGTTGATATTGGTGGTGCTTTATATGGCGCAATAGGTGTATCAGGTGCGCCAAGTGGGGCTGAGGATGACAAGTGCGCCAAAGCTGCTATTGATGCAATAGCAGAAGACTTGGAGTTCGATTAGTAAAATGTTCGATTACTAAAGCATTCTATGAGCATAAATAAATGATGAAATGTATGATCATCTACAGATGACCTACTTTAACTAGGATAATGGTTTCTTCTTTCACAAATGGATAATGTTTACTTAAATGTGGATTCCTAAGCCATGTGCCGGCAGGGTATGATCCGAATTCATCAATAAACTCACCAGAAATGACATAGATTTCTTCACCACCAAAATGAGTATGAGGTTGAAAGCGTTCATTTGCCGGCCACTTAACTAGGGCAGAATGTTCATTTTCAAAAGCATGCAAAGGCATCACTTGCAAACCCCCTTGCCCCGGTAGCCATGCTGTTTTGGATGTATCAATACAAATGCGTGACGTATCGCTTGGTGAAAATTGATTTAGTTTTACAAAAAGAATACAGCCTTCATTGCTAAAGGGCTTATGTGATGATCCACGTGGGTTTCGTATATAAGTCCCTTGTTTATAATCACCATGCTCATCAGAAAACACACCCTCTAAAACATAAATTTCTTCGCCGCCAGGATGTGAATGACGATCAAATGATGCGCCAGCTTTGTATTGAACGATACTTGTTGCACGTCCTTCTTCCGCTAACTCTCTCTCAAGTTTCTTTCTTAAGATGCTTGGTTCGGGAGATGCTGACCAGTCAAGATCGGCCGTGTTAACACTTATGGTTTGATCTAAATCCATATTAATCATCATTATTAAAAGCCTTAAAATACAGTTATTTATTAATATACATACAAGTTAACTAACAATGAATAGTTTTTCCACTGTATTTTTACGCATGGAAGTTTTAAATGTTAGCGTGTATAAATAGTATTCAAGTTTATTTAAATCAAGAAGAAATCAACTAAGTACCTAAAAAGTCATGCGGTTTTGATTTGAAATTCATGCCAAATAAACCAAAAATACAACAACTAAATTCTAAAATACATTTATTTGAGTGGTTTAAGGATAGGACCGTAATTATACGGATAGTAATTCTTCCTCTGAACGTTAGAGTGTAGGAAGCGTTTCAACCATCTTTGTTACATTATGGTGGGTTAATTATGGAATGTAAAAAACAACAACAGATCAAATCAATACGCGAATTTCGTATTGCTAACTTAAAAATTATATTTACATTGGGAGCAAGGGTATGAAAAATAAAATTTTAGTGGCAGCAATGGCAACTTTATTTGTTCCATTAGCACAAGCAACTACTTACGGAACAGATGTTAACAACTCAGCAATGCCTGCAACAGGCGGTATGGCCGGTGCAAGTATTGCACGAACAGTAGAGGGCGCAGCTGCCGTATTTGGTAACCCTGCAAATTTAACTCAGTATAAGGAAGGTACAACCTTCTCATTCGGCGCAACATTTTTGGATCCTGAAATTGAAGTATCACATGACGGTTCAGCAACTGGTCGCCCTTGGTCAGGCAGATCGAATGCAGATAAGTACTTAATTCCAACGATTGCTGTTACCCAAGGCATGGGTGGACTTGGTCTAGAAGACTTAGTGCTTGGTTTAGGTTTGTCAGCTACTGGTGCAGGTTCTGATTTTAGAGATGTGCCTGGTAGTTTGGGTCCTAACGGTGAGGTTATTATCTTTATGGCAAACGTTGGTGCTGCTTATCAATTAACTGAGCAGCTATCTCTTGGCTTTATGGGAACGATCGGCAATGGTTATGCCCAAGCGAGTTTGAACGGTAATAGTTCATCAGCTCATAACTTTGGTTTTAGAGCAACTGTTGGCGCTACTTATGATATGGGTGCGACTAGTATTGGCGGCTATTACAGAAGCCCGTTGAAAATAACTTATGATGATTACATTTCTAATGGTTACTCTGCCGTAGGAGTTCCTATACCAACCTCACCTGGAGAAGACGGTTTTTGGTCAGACGCTTGGCAACAGCCACAAGAGTTTGCGATTGGTATTGCCAATAACAGCTTGATGGGCGGTGATTTACAAATCAATGCGGATGTTATCTACAAAGACTATTCAAGTGCTGACTTCTATAAAGACTTCTTTAGAGATCAAACCATATTTGCACTTGGTGGACAACTGACTACAGGTAAAGCGCAATGGCGTTTAGGCTATAGCTACGCGAGAGACCCGATTAAAAGAAACTTAGATCCTGGTCAAATTGGTATTGGAAATAACTTCACTATTGGCCTCCCTGGTGGAACTGGTCAAATACCAGTTACGGGTGCTGTCGTTGAGTACTTTCAAGCGACCAATGCAGCTGCTATATGGGAACATAGCATAACAGGTGGTGTTGGTTATCAGGTACTACCAAACATTAGAGTCGACGGGCACGTAGCCCTTGGCCTAGAAGAGGATGCGAATATTGGTCCTGCTAACGAGGTTGAAGCCAGTTTATGGCAAGCTGGCTTTGGTATTACTTGGGCATTTAAATAGAGTTAGGTTTATAAATTTCGTGGAAAGTGTGGTGGAAGGTTTGTCAGTTGCAGCTTTGATCACTCGAGCAAAGAGTGAAATTGAAGAGTGTGATTTATCTACCATGCGGGATGCGATTCAGAATGAATCAAACTTAATAATAGATGTAAGAGAGCCGGAGGAGTTTGCTCTTGGGCATATTGAAAGTGCAGTTAATATTCCAAGAGGGGTTCTTGAATTTAGAACCGATGCTGATTATCCAGAGGCTATTGAAAGCTTATTCGACAAAACAGCGAATATTATTCTGTATTGTCGGTCTGGGGGTAGGAGCGCACTTGCTGCGCAATCACTTGCCAAAATGGGTTATAAAACAGTGGTATCGATGACAGGTGGATTTATAGCTTGGGAAGAATCCAAATTACCAATTAGCATTAGTTAAAGTATGTTAAACAAAATGAAGTTAATTTAATGATTGTAAGGAGATTATGAAATGAGTGTTAAAAAGAGTTTAAAGAAAGTTGCGAGCTTAGCTGCACTAGGGTTAGCTTTAAGTATGTCAGCACAAATAACAACTGCTTATGCAGATGAAACAAGTTGCTCACCATTTACACCATTGCTTAAAGGTCAAGAAGACTTTGTTTATGTATGGACATTAGGTATTAAAGGTGTTGGAAATGAATCAGATAAGTTAGTGACAGTGGATGTGAATCCAGATTCAGCACATTATGGAACAGTAATTAACAAAATTTCTGTTGGTGGCCGTGGAGAGGCACATCATATGGGCTTTACGGACGATCGTAAGTTTATGTGGGCAGGTGCTTTAGATAGCAACAATATCTATATTTTTGATGTTGCTACAAACCCACAAAAGCCAAGATGGATTAAAACAATCAGAAACTTTGCTGAAACAACTGGCTTAGTAGGACCACATACATTCTATGCAACACCAGGCAGAATGATTGTTGGTGCGCTATCTAATTCAGAAGACCATGGTGGCCGTACAGGTATGGCGACTTATACCAATAGTGGTGATTTAGTTACCACGACAATGATGCCTACTAATGATGGTGCCGATGGATTTGGCTATGACCTAGCAATCAACCCAAATAAAAATGTCATGTTAACTACGTCGTTTACCGGCTGGAATAACTATATGATGGATTTAGGTAAATTGATTAAAGATCCAGAAGCCATGAAGCAATTTGGCAACACATCAGTGATGTGGGATTACAAGACAATGAAGCCAATCAAACAGTTTAAAACACCAGGCGCGCCATTAGAAACACGTTGGTCTTTTGCTGAGGGTGATAACTGGGCTGTGACAACTACTGCATTGACATCAAAAATTTACACTTATATGCAAGACGATTCGGGTGAATGGCAGCAATATGAAGCAGGCACGATTGGTGATCCTTCAAAAATCCCATTGCCAGTTGATATTGCAATGAATCCAAATGGTAAAACAATGTGGATTAACACATTTATGGATGGCACAACCCGCTTATGGGATATGAGTGATCCTAAAAATGCTAAAGAAATTTATACTAAGAAAATTGGTAATCAAGTGAATATGGTATCGCCTAGCTATGATGGCAAACGTGTCTACTTTACAACATCACTAGTTGCTAATTGGGATAAAAAAGCTGAAAATAATGATCAATTTTTGAAAATGTATAATTGGGATGGTAAAGAATTAACATTAGCATTTGAGATCGACTTTGAGAAAGAAAAATTAGGTAGAGCGCATCACATGAAATTCCAAGCACGTGATTTGAAAACGCTTCAACCATTAAAATCCTCTTCAGTAAGTAAAAAACTGAACTTAGCAAATAACTAAGAGTTCGTAAAAGGTTCTATCTGCCAGGGAATATAACAGTACTTGATGAAAAAAAATGTAGTTATTGTTATAGGCTTGATAGCACTTGTCTCCCTAACTGTCTGGCTTTTTGACTGGCGTGCAACAAGCACTCCAAATGAAAGTCAGGCAGATTTTTTTGATACAACATCAGAGTTATCTGCTTTTGATCTTAAAGCAAAAATGCCAGCACCTGGAACCTATGTGCTACACAAAATTTTCCCAGTACCTGAGTTAACAGTCTTAGATTCTGCTGGTCAATTACAACCAATTAGTAAATATACAAAAGGTAAAATAACACTACTTACCTTTTTTTATCAGCGATGCACAGATGTTGATGGTTGTCCATACGCTATGGCACTATTCCATCGTGTAAAAAGCACATTAGATAGGGATGAAACGCTACGCGACAAAATGCGTTTTGTTCATATTAGTTTTGATCCAGAAAGAGACACGCCAAAAATGATGGCTGGTTTAGAAAAGAAATATAAGAATTTAAATAAAGATAAAAAAAGTATTGAATGGGATTTTTTAACAACATCATCAGTTGATGCGTTATTGCCAGTCATTGATGCTTTTGGTCAGAATGTGGATATTGACGTAAATTCACTAACCAAAGATAAAGTGCTCAATTATTCTCATGTATTAAAAGCATTCTTAATTGACGAAGCAGGTGATGTCAGAGAGATATACTCTACTACCTATGTCAGCAAAGAGATGTTGCTCAATGATATAAAAACAGTCGCTTTAGACAAATAGTATTAAAATGATTACTAAGTCTTGAATTAAGTGAAAAAAGATATGTATAGATTGGTTGGTGTCATATTGTTAGGAGCTTTATTGTTTAGTTTAATAAACTACACAAGTGAGTTTTCCCTAGGGCACTATTTAAGTAGCGAAAAGTTAGCTAAAATTAAAACTGAACAAAAAGTACTTGGCTTACCTGCCATGCATCACCCAAAAGATAACCCCTCTACAGTAAAAAAGATAGCCTTAGGCCGTAAGTTGTTTATGGATAGAAGGCTATCCCACAACAACACAATATCTTGCGCCATGTGTCATGTGCCAGAACAAGGCTTTACTTCCAATGAATTAGCAACAGCCGTAGGCATTGAAGGTAGGTCACATCGTAGAAACTCACCAACAACTTTTAACGTTGGTTATTACAAGTTTCTATTTCATGACGGCCGTGAGTTTAGTTTAGAAGACCAAGTCATCGGACCTATGTTAGCGTTTAATGAAATGGGCAACCCATCGATTGGTCATGTGATCGATAAAATACGTAACCTTGATGACTATGATGGCATGTTTGAAGATGCTTTTGGCAGTCCTGTCAGCCTGCAGAGTGTCAGCCAAGCGATTGCAACCTATGAGCGTTCGTTTGTTTCAGGTAACTCCAGGTTTGACCAATGGCGTTATGGCGGAGATGAAGAAGTATTAACTAAAGAAGAAATTAATGGATTTGAGGTTTTTACTGGCAAAGGTGGCTGTGTTGTCTGTCACGCTATTAATGATAAAACAGCCTTGTTTACCGATCAATCATTTCATAATACTGGTATAGGTTGGGCAAGAAATAATAAAGTCTTTAATAAAGAGTATGAAAGTGAAACATTCCCAGTTCAGTTAGCGCCTGGCGTCATTGTGCAGGTGAGACACGACTCACTTGAGACTTCAAGCGAAAAGCCACAAAACGATGTTGGACGGTTTGAAATTACGGAAGACCCAAAAGACAGCTGGAAATATAAGACGCCTAGTCTTAGAAATCTTGTAGTTACCTCGCCGTATATGCATGACGGCTCGTTAATCACTTTAGAGGATGTTGTAGCTTTTTATAATAAAGGAGGTGATGATAATCCTGAAAAAGACGCATTATTAAAACCTTTAAAGTTATCCCAACAAGAGAAAAATGCACTTGTTGCCTTTTTAAAGACCTTAACAGGGGACAACATAAAACAACTAGAGAAGGAAGCGCGGAAAGCTTTTTTTGAACCTAAAGTATATTAAAGGCATTAACGCTAACGCTGCACAATTCTTACATCTGCTCTTGCAGGTCATGTTTGTCGGTATCACCCTTGGTACATTGCGTACTGTCATTCCTGCATTAGCAACAACAGAATTTGGTTTACCAGAAAACTCATACATACTTTTTACTTTATTTGTCGTTGCTTTTGGACTAGTTAAAGCAGTCCTTAACTTTGTTTCCGGCTGGCTGTCTGAAAAGCTAGGACGCAAAAAAGTGTTGATAATTGGCTGGTTAGTTTCTATTCCAATTCCTTTACTCATCTACTTTGGTAATACTTGGAATTTCATTGTGGTAGCCACTGTATTTTTAGGAGTTAATCAGGGTTTATGTTGGTCAATGACGCAAGCTTCAAAGCTTGATTTCGTTAAACAAGATGAGCGAGGTTTGGCCATTGGGTTGAATGAAGCTGTTGGATATTTTGGGCTTGCTATTGCTGGTATTGTGACTGCCTATCTTGCGACAGCCATTGGAGCGAGATTAAGCATACTGCTAACAGGATTGACCACTAGCCTCTTGGCCATCGGTTTGACGTTTGTTTTTGTAAAAGATACTTTGCCTTGGGCGCAACAACATAACGCCACTGAAGATGTGTTAAGCGACACTGTAGAGACTGAGAGCCCTCAATTATCAATCATGCAAATTATAATGCGTATGTCATGGCAAGATAAAAGATTCATGGCAATTTGCCAAGCTGGACTCGTTGAAAAATTTGTTGATGCGCTTGTTTGGGTTTTATATCCAATTTTACTTTTGCAATTAGGCATAAGCCTACAGAATATTGGATGGGTAGTCGGCGTGTATGGCATTGTTTGGGGGTTGTCACAACCAGTTTTTGGCTGGTTGTCTGATAGGCTAGGCCGCCACTATCTGAGTGTATGGGGTATGTGGATTTGTGGTCTAGGTGTTGCTGCTGTGCTGTTTCAAAGCAATGTCACATGGTATATGTGTTCAGCAGGTCTTTCCGGTTTAGGTATGGCCATGTTATATCCTAGTCTTTCTGCTTCAATTGCTGATTTAGCAGATAAAAGCTGGCGTAGCTCGGCTCTCGGTATATACCGTTTTTGGCGTGATTTAGGTTATGCAATCGGTGCGCTAGGCATTGGCATCGTTGCAGAACTAACTGGCTCAGTAGAAATGGCATTTTGGTTTGTGGCTATCGCAATGTTTATTTCAGGTGCGGTTCTTTGGGTTTGGGGTGAAGAAACATTGCACATTAACAGCAATAGCTAGGGCCTAAATCGTAATTATAGTTTCGTATGATGTTTATGTTTATGTTTAATTTTTTAATTGTTGTGATCAAGGGTTTAGGATAAAGCTTGTATGGGTATAGTAAAGACAAAGTGGGTAGGGATTTTTATTTGGACTTCAATATTATTAATATTGAGTCAGGCGGCATTCTCTCAAGACCATCAGCTTTTATTAGATGGGCTAGATGGTAAGAAACATGCCTTAAACGAATATATTGGCAGTGGGCAATGGGTTGTTGTCAATGTATGGGCAACAGCATGTCCATATTGCCGTCGAGAATTATTTGATTTGGCAAGTTTTCACGACCGTCACCACGAAAAAGATGCCATTGTTTTAGGGCTCGCCTTAGACTTAGAAACTTTTGGTTACCCTGACAGAGAGCATGTCGCTAATTTTGCTTCAACTTATCTTATTGACTACCCAGTATTACTCGTAAGTGGGGATGTAGCTAATCAAGTGACTGGGAAGTCCGTACATACCGTGCCGATGACATTTTTTTATAACCCACAAGGAAAATTGATTTACCAATTTACAGGTCAGTTATCAGAACAAATTTTAGAAAACGTGATTAAAAACAAAAAACCATTTACTGAATAGGTATTAAAATACCTTATCTAGTTAGCTTGGTTTCACGTAGTTATACGTATTTACCGCACTATACATTGCTTATAAAGTGTATTTAGAATACCGAGCAGGCTAACTGTTTGATTCGTTATAACTATAAATACAATTTATTAAGGGAATGCAATTATGAAAAACCTACTGAACACTCTATTATCACTAAGCCTATTATGTTTCTCATTCGGTTCGTTTGCTGAAGAAGCAAAAGGGCCTTCATTATTTGACCGCATGGGCGGCGAGAAGGTTGCAAGACAAATTGTCGCAGACACTTGGGCAAACCATACTTCTAACCCACTCGTTAAAAACCGTTTTTCTGGTAGTGATGGTGAATATGTAAAACAGAAAGTATATGAAATTTTCGCAATGGCAACTGGTGCTAATGTTGAATACAGTGGTAAATCGATGAAAGATACGCATGCCACAATGAACATTAGTGAAATGGAATTTAACGCAGTTGTTGATGATGTTATGTCAGCGCTAGCTAAAAACAATGTTAAGCAGCAAGAGCAAAATGAAGTGCTTGCGATTCTTTGGTCTGTTAGACCAGATGTTGTAAACTCAAACGTAACAACAAAGACTTTAACAACTGAACCAGTTGCAGAAAAATAAGAAAAATCAGTATTCAAGAGCTTAAAATAAAAGCTTTTTATTAGAGCCCTTTAGCAAATAGCTTTAGGGCTTTTTTGTTGCTTATCAACATATTATTTTAGCGCTTGTTATCACCTAATTAGATAAGCTATTTTTCTACCAGTCCGCGCCAGCCTTTTTCACGCATGCAAATTGCAAACCCTCGAGTAAAAGTAAACGTCTTTTTATTCGGTTGATGTGCTGCGCCCAACTTGTCGCCACACTCTTTCATATTCTTATCGAGTAATGTTAAACCACCACCCATTTTCCACCAAGATTTAATCACATAGGTATCTAGTAAATTACGTGTTGGTTTAGCTTCAGACATCACTTCTTTTTTAATGTCTTTTGATGAATCATCTTGAACAGATGATAGATTCTTTTGCTCGCTTTTAACGGTATTTTGTATTTCTACATTGTTTTTACTTCCAACACTGCTAGCCGTTTCAGCGCTAATTAAAGCCCCGGTACTGCTTATAGTTTCAACGCTTTTTGTCATTTTAAGACTGCTCGTTGTTTCAACGGAATTAGATTTTATCTCTGTTTCTTTTGTCTTAGGTTCTTTATCTGCATTAGCAGTCATTCGGTTGTCTTCAGTTACGCTAGCGGTAGCAAATAATTCATTATTGGACATGCCGGGATTGTCTAATTGCTGAACCGCCCAGCCATTACTTTCTAAGCACTTATTTAAAGTTGTTTCGTCACCTGCTTTAAGGCATGCCGCTTTTCCCGCTTGCAAATCCCTTGCGTTTGCGCCTTGTTTGTAAGCTAATTCTGCACCGCAACCTGTGAGTAATATGATTAAAAAACCAATACTTATTATGTTTTTCATGGGATTCCTAAAGTTATCTTCTATCGTTTTTTCTTTAACTAAAAATAGCATAGAAACTAATTATTTGCTAAAAACATACACTACGTAATTTGACGTATATGAGCTTTTTAGACTTATCGTTATTCTCATCTTTAACAAATTTGACCTTGTAATACCTCGTTTGTAATGCGGGACGAATTAATTTGAAAAGATTTTTTTAATTTTAAGGAGTAACAAAATGAGCTTTAAGCTTAACAAAAACGTCATGATGATGTCTCTTGCGATTGCCACTGCTTTTCCAGCATTGTCAGCTAATGCAGGCGCAACAATTTCTTTTGGTGAAGATAAGTCTATTACAGCAGGCTTTGGTTTTATTACAAGTTACCTCTCTGGTGAAGATGGTGCAGCCAATGGTGATGATCGTTCAAATGACTTTCAATTAAACAGTGCGCGTTTGTATTTGTCTGGTTCATTTAATAAGTATATTAAAGGTATGTTGAATACAGAGCGTACAGGCGACACCACTCTTAATGGTGGCGGTACTATTGAAGTAATTGATGCTAACGTGCAGTTGCAACTTACACCAGAAATAGCAATATGGGCGGGTCGATTCCTGCCACCTAGTGATCGTGCAAATATGGCAGGACCTTACTACTCTTCAGGTGGTGGTGGTGGTTATTGGACAAATATTTCATCACGCTATGGTTTTAACGGTGGTGTGATTGGTCGTAGTGATGGTGTTGCCTTTGTGGGTAGCTTTTTAGAAGATACATTAGCAGTATCTTTTGGTGCCTTTGAAGGTGATAATATCTTCAGATTTAGCGGAGTTGGTGCGTTATCTGAAGGGTTTGGAGACGAAGATAACCTTATGTATGCAGGGCGATTGCAATATGCCTTCTGGGATGCCGAGCCGGGTTACTATGGTACTGGTAATTACTTTGGAGCTAAAGATGTCTTAACCGTTGGTATTTCGGGTAAACAAAAAGCAGATGGTGCTGTTTCAGTGGCTGCTGTTGGTGACTATACCAATTACAGTGTTGACTTCTTAATGGAGAAAACAGGAGTAGGCCCAGGTACAGTGTCATTAGAAGCCGCATATTATGATTACGATACAGATGGTGTATTTACATCTGAAGAAGGTGATGCATACTACGTTGGCGCTGGTTATTTGTTTAATCAACAAGTAGGCTGGGGCAAGTTTATGCCATTTGCACGGATTCAGGAATTTGATGCTGAGAACGATATTAAAACTGAACGTATGGATTTTGGTGTTAATTACGTGATGGGAGCGTATAACGCATTAATCTCAGCGGAATACCAATTAACTGAGGTTACTGGTGCAAGTGATACAGATGCAGTTCTAATCTCTATGCAATACCAGTTCTAATAGGTTTTAAAAACTTTAGGCACCGATAATTTATAGTTAAATTATCGGTGTTTTTTATTAAATCTTTGATTAGTGATTATTAGATTTTTACTGACCACCAATCATTTCGTGCACTTGGCAAGTTAATTGACCAATACCAATTTCATCTGTTTTTGCCAATAGCTTCTTGAATGGTGAATTTACTTTGATTGATTTAATCAACTTTTCTTTTTGATTCATTAATTCAATATACCGCAATCGATATAAAGGCTGTTTGCAGTTGAATTGCAATCGCTGAATGCTAATGAAATATTGAATTTTTTCATTATGTAATACGAAGTTTTGTGGCTTTTTATAAACCGTTTTAGCAAGTAGGTATGGGTAATTGTCGGTCACATTATAAGAATCAATATCCACTAAAACTTGATGTTTATCATCTTCTATAATGCTCGACCACTCAACCGCCATGACGTCTGTAATGGTCAGTAGTAACAACGCTAAACAACTTAATTTTCTTTGCATATTTAGTTTGTCATCTTTTAAAAAGTAGTAATAGAAAGTTAGCATAAATCAAATAGCTTTCCCCACTTAAAACCTACGTTGTTTAACGTATTTCATTACCGCCCTTGAAGCCATAAAATCTGATCATTGAAAAACTTTTTGTGTTTATTGGATGAATTAACTCACAAAATCCTTAGTTCAATTGAGTTGTTTTTTTAAATGCATTTAACCGAATTTATTTGTAGGGGAAATTGATGAAAACTTTAGTTAAGTTAGATTTAGATAAAAAGCCTTGGGATCAAGATGGACAGATTCATAACCGCTGGCATCCAGATATTCCGATGATTGCTATGGTTAAGCCTGGTGATGAGTTCCGTGTGGAATGTATGGACTGGACTGGCGGCCAAATTGGTGACAATGATAGTGCAAATGATGTGCGTGATGTTGATCTGACACAGGTGCATTACTTAAGTGGACCAATTGGTGTTGAAGGTGCTGAGCCAGGCGACTTAATGGAAGTAGACATTCTTGAAATTGGTACTTTTGAAGACAGCCAATGGGGGTTTAACGGAATCTTTGCAAAAGAAAATGGTGGTGGTTTTTTAGTTGATCATTACCCTGAAGCTAGAAAATCTATTTGGGATTTTCATGGTATTTACACCACTTCACGTCATGTACCAAATGTAAAATTTGCGGGCATTATGCACCCAGGTTTAATTGGATGCTTACCTTCGCAAGATTTGTTGGAAACTTGGAATAAACGTGAAGGTGAGTTATTTGATACAGACCCTGAGCGTGAGCCACCACTAGCTTGCCTTCCTGAAACAAAATCTGCTGTTGTTGGACGATTGTCAGGCGATGAGGCAAGTAAAGCAATGGCTGAAGGTGCTCGTACTGTTCCACCACGCGAACATGGTGGTAACTGCGATATTAAAAATCTAACCAAAGGTTCGAAAGTATATTTCCCTGTTTATGTGAAAGACGGTGGTTTGTCTATGGGTGACCTTCACTTTTCACAAGGTGACGGTGAAATTACTTTCTGTGGTGCGATTGAAATGGCTGGTTATCTAGATATTAAAGTTAATTTAATCAAAGATGGTGTTAAGAAATATGGCGTTAAAAACCCAATTTTCCAACCAAGTATCCTAACCCCAGGCTATAAAGATTACATGATTTTTGAAGGTATATCTGTTGATGAGCAAGGTACTCAGCATTACCTAGATGTCAATGTGGCTTACCGCCAAGCTTGTTTAAATGCTATTGAGTATATGAAGAAATTTGGTTACACCGGTGCACAGGCTTTATCAATTTTAGGTACCGCGCCAGTTGAAGGTCACATTAGTGGAGTAGTTGATATTCCTAATGCTTGTGCAACATTATGGTTGCCATCAGAAATATTTGATTTTGATATCAAACCCAATGCTCAAGGACCGAAAGTCATGGTTAAGCAGGGTATTGATACGGCTAAAACCAGTTAAGGAGTTATCCCATGCCAGTTTACGAATATGAATGTAATGACTGTGGTGTATTTACTGCCCTTAGGAAAATGAGCGAATCTAGTGCACCAGCATTTTGTCAAGAATGTGGCGCTGAAAGCGAAAGAATTATGTCAGCGCCAAGATTGTCGGTTATAGGCAAGCATCAGCGTCAGGCGCATGAGCGTAACGAAAAGTCTGCGAATGACCCCACTGTCGCTAGACGATCAAGTTGTGGTTGCACTGGCTCTCATACTTGCAATACCACGACTAAGGTCAATAAAGAGACTGGGAAGGCTGCTTTGCAAATGCAAACGAAGAAAACAGCACGACCTTGGATGATCGGGCATTAGTTTTATAACGTACTTTTAATTTTTGATTTATTACACAGGAGAAATGGAAATGAGTATTTTTAACAGACGCAGTTTTATGAAAACAGGTGGTGCCTTAGTAGGCGCACTTCTGACAGCAGGTATTTTGTCTTCAAATGTCATTGCTGCAGATTATCCAACGTCTAAAGTAAACACAACGGGCCTAGCTGTTACTGACACAACAGTGACAGTCGGTATTTTGCATTCTGCAACAGGCACCATGGCAATTAGTGAAACAGGCTCTATTCAAGCTGAAAAACTAGCTATTGAGCAAATTAACGCGATGGGCGGCATTTTAGGTCGTAAGATTGAAGTAATTCAAGAAGACGGCGCTTCTGATTGGCCAACATTTGCTGAAAAGGCAAAAAAATTATTGGTAAAAGATAAAGTAGCTTCAGTAATGGGTTGTTGGACTTCTGCATCACGTAAAGCAGCATTGCCAGTATTTGAAAGAGAAAATGGCTTGCTTTTCTACCCAACTTTTTACGAAGGTTTAGAGCAATCTAAAAATGTTTTCTACACTGGCCAAGAAGCAACACAACAAATTATTGCTGGTTTAGATTGGATTCATAAAGAGAAAAAAGCTAAAACTTATTACTTAATTGGTTCTGACTATATTTGGCCACGTACATCAATGAAAATTGCACGTAAACACATTGAAAAAGTACTTAAAGGTAAAGTGGTTGGTGAAGAGTATATTGCTTTAGGTGATACACAATTTGGTTCTGTAATTAACAAAATTAAATTAAGAAAACCTGACATTATCTACGCCGCTATTGTTGGTGGTAGTAACGTTGCTTGGTTTAAACAGTTGAACGCAGCTGGCTTGAACTCTAAAAAACAAACAATGTTAACTATTTCAGTAACTGAAGATGAAGTGCTAGGTATCGGTGGTGAAAATCTAGCTGGTTTCTACTCAGCAATGAAATATTTCCAATCTCAAACTAACCCAGAAAATGTAGCTTTTGTTAAGGCGTTTAAGAAAAAATGGGGTCCTAAATCTGTAATTGGTGATGTAACTCAAGCGGCTTACTTAGGTCCTTGGTTATATAAAGCAGCAGTTGAGCGCGCAGGTAGTTTTGATGTAGATAAAGTTCAAGCAGCTTTGCCAGGATTTGTCATGAAAAATGCACCTGAAGGTCCTGTTACCGTTCATAAAAACCATCACTTAACTACTAAGTTACGTATTGGTAAATGGGGTAAAGATGGTCAAGCTGAAGTGGTCTATACATCAGACTACATTGAGCCTAATCCATTCCCTAAAGGTTATCAATAGCATTTAAAGTCTAATTTTGATGCAGTATTGATAGTTTAAGGTTTGCGACAATTTCAATTTCCCTATTGAAGTTGTCGCAACTTAAATACTGTATGTTTTAACAGTTTTTACAGCAGTATTTCTGTAGCAAGTTTCTATTACTAGAATTTTTCTACAGCAGTATTTTTATATTTGTAATTTAAGAAGGAAGTCCAACTATGTTCGATTATTCAATGGCAGATCTTGGTAACATCATGATCATGCAAGGCTTTTCAGGGCTTAGTATGTTTAGTGTATTGCTGCTAATGGCACTTGGCTTGGCAATTATTTTTGGTCAAATGGGTGTGATTAATATGGCTCATGGTGAATTTATGACCATTGGTGCATATACAACAGTAATGCTTTCTCAGCTTGCTGTGGCCTATGGCGTAGTAGAGTATTACTTTCTTTTTGCCATTATATTATCTTTCATTATCGCCTTTGCCTTTGGCTACCTTATAGAATTTTTAATGATCCGACATCTCTACAAACGACCCTTGGATACACTGCTAGCAACCTGGGGCTTAAGTTTAGTGATGCAGCAAACTTTCCGTTCTACTTTTGGTGCAAAAGAGGTAAGTGCTCATCTACCTGAATGGCTGCTTGGGTCATTTCAGCCGGCTGAGAATATTGATATACCACTTAACGGCATGTTCGTCATGCTGCTCGCTACGGTTGTCACAGGTGCTGTTTACTTGCTTATGTTCCGGTCACGTTTTGGTTTAAAAATGCGAGCTACAGTTCAAAATCGTCCAATGGCAGGGGCTGTTGGCATTAATACCAAAAAAGTGGATCGTCTGACATATGCACTTGGTTGTGGTATTGCTGGTGTAGCTGGAGCTGCATTTACAACCGTTTTCTCTACCGGACCTACTAGTGGATCACTCTATATTGTAGACAGCTTTATGGTGGTAATTTTCGGCGGAGCAGCCAGTTTGATGGGTACTATTGCTTCGGCATTTGGTATTGCACAAGTCCAATCAATATTGCAATTCTTCCTCAGTAGTTCAATGGGCAAAGTGACTACTCTATTATTGATCGTCGGTATTTTAATGGTCAAGCCAGAAGGGCTATTCGCCTCGAAACTGCGTAAATAAAAATGCTGGTTAACCGAATAAATAAATTGCATGAATTGATAGTATTCTTAGGAGACGTAACATGAATGATTTAACAAGCAGATTATTAGGTGGAAAAGAGGGTGTATTTGGCCTTGTAGTCCTCGCCACTATAATTTTTGTGGTACTTCCACTAGGTTTAGATATTTTTAGACTTAACTTAGCAGGTAAATATTTAACCTACGCATTTGTAGCGATTAGCTTGGTGTTGTTGTGGGGTAATGGAGGTATTTTAAGTTTAGGTCAAGGTATATTTTTTGGTTTAGGTGGTTATGCCATGGCGATGTTTATGAAGCTTGAGGCATCAGACCCGGTCACGACTAAAATTCAATCAACACCAGGAATTCCTGACTTTATGGATTGGAATCAGATGACTGAAATTCCATTATTCTGGGAGCCGTTTAACAGCTTGCCGTTGACGATTGTTGCAATACTAGTAGTGCCAGCAGTCTTTGCTTATTTTATCGGTTTTGCCATGTTTAAGCGCCGTGTTGGTGGTGTATATTTTGCCATTATTACACAAGCAATTGCTTTGATTTTAACTATCCTAATTGTTGGTCAGCAGGGTTACACAGGTGGTGTCAACGGCATTACTGATTTAAAAACCGTATTAGGTTGGGATACTCGAACTGATAGCGCTAAATATATACTTTACTACTTAAACGGCATTCTACTATTTGCAGTGATATTTCTATCACGTTTCGTATTAACAAGTAAGTTCGGTATGATTTTACTAGCGATGCGTGATAAAGAAGAGCGTGTTCGATTCTCTGGTTATGACGTCTCAAATTATAAAATATTTGTCTTCTGTTTAGCTGCGATGATCTCAGCAATCGGTGGCGCAATGTTTACCCTGCAAGTTGGATTTATGTCAGCATCGTTTGTTGGTATTGTTCCTTCAATTGAAATGGTAATTTTCTGTGCTGTTGGTGGTCGCGCTTCTCTTATTGGTGCTGTTTACGGTACCTTAATGGTTAACTACGGAAAAACAATTTTCTCAGAGACATTCCCAGAGCTTTGGTTATTCTTAATGGGTGGCTTATTTATTGGTGTGGTGATGTTCTTTCCAGACGGTTTAGCCGGTATTTATAATAAGTATTCTGGCAAATTAAAATTCTTACGACAATTTAAAAATTCACCTGAATCAGATGTTCAATTAATCGATAGCAAGGTAACTGATGCTAACGACACTGCAACTATTAAAGGGGCAAAAGCATGAGTTTAGATACGGATTTTGTATTGGCAATTGAAGGCTTAACTGTTTCCTTTGATGGCTTTAAAGCAGTTGATGATTTATCTATGTACATCGATAAAAATGAACTCCGTGTTGTAATTGGACCCAATGGAGCCGGTAAGACAACCGTACTTGATTTAATTTGTGGAAAAACAAAATCGACTGAAGGTTCTATTAAATTTAAGAACAGAGAGCTGACAGAGCTTGCTGAGCATGAGATTGTTCGCGCTGGTGTTGGGCGTAAATTTCAAACGCCATCAATCTATGAAAATTTAACTGTCGATCAGAACTTAGAAATCTCTTTCCCAAAAAGTCGTGATGTTTTTAAAAGCTTAGTGTTTAAACGTACGGCTGAGGTTGATAAACAAGTAAAAAAAATTGCGGCAGAAATTTGGTTGACTGATTTGCTAGATACACAAGCAGCATTATTAAGTCACGGTCAAAAACAGTGGTTAGAAATAGGTATGTTGTTAATGCAAGAGCCAGAGTTGTTAATGCTAGATGAACCGGTTGCCGGCATGAGCGCAAAAGAAAGAGATCAAACAGCTGAGCTGCTTAAACGAATTTCTAATAACCGCTCAGTGTTAGTGATTGAACATGACATGGATTTTGTAGAAAAAATAGCGGATAAAGTCACCGTGTTGCATCAAGGAAAAATACTTGCCGAAGGCCCGATGCATAAGGTGCAAGCAAACGAAAAAGTGATTGAAGTATATCTAGGCCATTAATAAATTAGCCTGTCAGGGGATTAAGAATGATTGAAATTAAAAATCTAAAAGTAAGCTACGGACAAAGTGAAGTAATCCATGGCTTAAATTTTAAAGCAAATAAAAATGAAACATTAGCCATTATGGGGCGTAATGGCATGGGGAAAACCACATTGTTTAAATCGCTGATGGGTTTATTGCCTAGTCAATCAGCCAAGGCGATGGTTGATGGTCAGAATATACAAGGTGAAGATAGCTATGACCGTGTTGCTAAAGGGTTAGCTTATGTGCCTCAAGGCCGTATGATATTCCCTGCCATGACAGTCCAAGAGAATATTGAAACTGGGTTAAGTAAATCTAGTTCAGGCAAGATTCCAGAAGATATTTATGCATTGTTCCCAGTATTATTTGAGATGCGTAAACGCAAAGGTGGTAACTTATCTGGTGGTCAGCAACAACAGCTCGCCATTGCCAGAGCATTAGTCACAAACCCTAAAGTACTTTTGCTTGATGAACCAACTGAAGGTATTCAGCCGTCTATCATTAAAGATATTGCCAAAGTGCTCAATGAAATTCGAAAAATGCGTGAAATTACAATTATTGTTTCTGAACAAGTGTTGAGTTTCACCATGGAAATTGCAGATAGGATTATTGTGATGGATAAAGGCACCTTTATCCATGAAGACGTACGTAGTGATGTCGATGCCGAAAAAATAAAAGGATATTTGTCAGTTTGATGGTATTTTAGAAGCATGGATGATGATGCACTTGCTTTGAATGCTGCAGCGGTAAAACCCCCTTCAGTAAAGCGTTGGGAAGCACGCTTAAATTTAGAATTCAATCGTTCTAAAGAACGTAGCTATTTATCAAAAAACCTACATATTGGACCGCTTGTCTTACAAAAAGCGTTACACCCTGAAGGCCAAGCGGTTTGTCATGGTGTCGTTATACATCCACCAGGTGGTGTTGCAGGTGGAGACGAGTTATCACTCCATGTTGAAGTAAAAAAAGACACGCATGCATTGCTGACATCACCAGGTGCTGGCAAGTGGTATAAAGCTAATGGGCAGTTTGCCCAACAACACTTGAAATTTAATTTACACGAAGGTGCTAAATTTGAATGGTTACCACAAGAAAATATTTTGTTTGATGGTTCTCAAGTAAAATTTTTCTCAGACGTCAATTTAGCCGCTGAAGCTAAGTATGCAGCTTGGGAAGTCATTTGTTTTGGCCGTCAAGCGCAAGGTGAGCAATGGAAAACCGGTGCGATGCAGCAGAAACTTCATATTCGACGTGAAGGAAAGTTGATTTGGAATGAGTGTGCTGCCGTTGAGCCGACTGACCATACATTGAAATCTATTGTAGGTTTGTATGGTAATGCAGTTTCAGCCAGCTTTGTTGTGGCAGCGGGAGCAGTACCAGTTAGCGTGGTCGAAGCGTGTAAAGCGATCAATCCCAAAAAAGCACTTGATGTTGATGCGAAATATGGGGTGACTGCATTGCCTGAAGTATTTTCTGCACGTTATATTGGTCAATCTTCACAGTGTGCAAGAGAGTACTTTGAACAGTTATGGCAGGTCTTAAGGCCATGGTATTCTGGTCGAGAAGTAGTAAGACCTCGAATATGGAGCACTTGAGAGTAAATGGATAAATTATGGAATTAACCCCAAGAGAAAAAGATAAACTGTTAATTTTTACGGCAGCATTAGTTGCAGAACGACGTAAAGAACGTGGTTTGAAATTAAATTACCCAGAAGCGATTGCTTTTATTTCTGCAGCTATTTTGGAAGGTGCGCGCGATGGTCAAACGGTTGCACAACTTATGTCCTATGGCGCTACTTTATTAACCCGTGATGATGTCATGGATGGTATTGCAGAAATGATTCCTGATATTCAAATTGAAGCAACATTTCCTGATGGGACAAAATTAGTCACAGTCCATCATCCTATCCCATAAAGGTAAAATATGATTCCTGGTGAAATGAAGGTTCAGGCTGGTCAAATCAGTCTAAATGAAGGGCGTGATACAGTAACAATCAACGTTTCAAATAAAGGCGATAGACCAATACAAATAGGTTCACACTATCATTTTTTTGAAGTCAACGATGCGCTTGCTTTCGATAGACAGACTGCGTACGGATTTAGATTAAATATTGCATCTGGTACTGCTGTGCGATTTGAGCCTGGTCAAACGCGCACTGTAGAGCTTGTTGCTCTAGCCGGGGATAGAAAAGTATATGGTTTTGCAGGCAGGGTAATGGGGGCGTTGAAATGACAGTTAAACTTGATAAGCAAGCCTATGCCGAAATGTTCGGGCCAACGGTAGGTGATAAAGTTCGGCTTGCTGATACTGAGCTATGGATAGAGGTTGAAAAAGATTTTACCACTTACGGTGAAGAAGTTAAATTTGGTGGTGGCAAAGTCATTCGTGATGGTATGGGGCAAGGTCAGCTTGTCTCCGCCAAGGTTGCTGATACTGTTATTACGAATGCATTAATCGTTGATCATTGGGGTATTGTAAAAGCAGATATTGGCATTAAAAATGGCTATATCTCAGCAATTGGTAAAGCGGGTAATTCAGATATTCAGCCTGATGTAGACATTGCGATTGGTGGTGGAACCGAAATCATTGCGGGTGAAGGCATGATCGTTACTGCGGGTGGGATTGATGCACATATTCATTTTATCTGTCCGCAACAAATTGAAGAGGCGTTGATGTCTGGCATCACCACAATGACGGGTGGTGGCACAGGCCCTGCTACGGGCACGTTTGCAACTACTTGTACACCAGGACCTTGGCATATTAAAAAAATGTTGCAGTCAGCTGATGCTTTCTCGATGAATTTAGGTTTTTTGGGTAAAGGTAATGTCAGTTTGCCTGAGCCACTGCGTGAGCAAATCGAAGCTGGTGCTATTGGGATGAAACTACATGAGGACTGGGGTACAACGCCTGCAGCAATAGATAATTGCTTGAGTGTGGCAGATGAAATGGATGTGCAAGTAGCGATTCATTCAGACACCTTAAATGAATCAGGTTTTGTGGAGTCCACACTTAATGCATTTAAGGGGCGCACAATTCATAGCTTCCATACAGAAGGTGCTGGCGGCGGGCACGCGCCAGATATTATTAAAGCAGCAGGACATCCAAACGTATTGCCTTCTTCTACAAACCCAACTCGACCATTCACTATCAATACTATCGATGAGCATTTAGATATGTTGATGGTTTGTCATCATTTAGACCCAGCAATTGCTGAAGACATTGCATTTGCTGAAAGTCGTATTCGCCGTGAAACGATTGCTGCGGAAGATATTTTGCATGATTTAGGCGCTTTTTCTATGATGTCATCTGACTCACAAGCGATGGGGCGTGTGGGTGAGGTGATCATACGCACATGGCAAACAGCCCATAAAATGAAGGTGCAGCGAGGACATCTAAAAGAAGACTCTGAAGAAAATGATAACTTTAGAGTCAAGCGTTATATTGCTAAATACACTATTAACCCAGCACTTACGCATGGCATTTCTCATGTGGTGGGCTCATTAGAGGTGGGTAAATTAGCTGATATCGTGTTGTGGAGACCCGCATTTTTTGGCGTCAAGCCTTCCACTATTTTAAAAGGTGGCATGATAGCTGCTGCCGTTATGGGTGACCCTAATGCGTCCATTCCTACGCCTCAGCCAGTGCATTATCGAAATATGTTTGGCGCTTACGGCGGCGCACTAAATACGTCAGTTACCTTTGTGTCACAAGCTTCGCTTGAAAATTCATCTCTGACGGAGCTAGGTTTAAAGAAACCGTTAATTGCTGTTAAAGGCACACGCGATGTTAAAAAGAAAGACATGGTGCACAACAATTGGATGCCAAATATTGAAGTTGACCCTGAAACCTATCAAGTGCTTGCAGACGGCATGGAGCTTATCTGTGAGCCGGCCACTGAATTGCCCATGGCACAGCGTTACTTTTTGTTCTAAATAACGATTTATTCAAAATAGCAACTTAATCTAAAACTATGCTAAATATTGTACAACGTATCAGTGCTGCTAATAAAATTGATGACACTATCGAGCTGCCTTTTGTCTTAAGGCAAAAAAGTCGTTTGCGTGTGACTACGAAATCTGGAGTCGATGCTGCATTATATTTAGATCGTGGCATTATCTTACGTGATGGCGATCTGCTTAAATCAGACGGTGGCTTAGTATTGAAGATTATTGCTGCACAAGAGGCTGTCTACGATGTGAAAGCTGAAACACCTCAAGCGTTAATGTGTGCCGCTTATCATCTAGGTAACCGTCACGTGCCTTTACAAGTTGGCGACGCTTGGTTACGGTTAGAACAAGACCATGTCCTTAAAAAGATGTTAATAGGCTTAGGCATGCAAGTAACAGAAATGCTTGCACCCTTTGAGCCAGAGGCTGGTGCTTATGGTGGAGGACATCGTCATGGAGGTGATGACGATGATGCAATGGCTAATTTACGTCCGCTCAATAGACTGCAGCATGGATAAGCAACTAGCACTTAGTCGCTTATTGCAATTGGCAAGCCCAATGCTGCCGGTTGGGGCATACAGTTATTCACAAGGCTTAGAGTGGGCGATAGAGTGCGGTGATGTGAAAGACGCTGACACTGCAAAAATATGGATTAGTGATGCGCTGCATATATACCAAGCTGGTTTTGAATTACCTGTTTTGTATCGACTATATCAAGCGTGGGCTAGCCAAGATATGCCTGCAGTATTGGAATGGGACGCTTTTTATCAAGCGGGCCGTGATACATCTGAAGCTCTAGCTGAAACGCGGCAAATGGGCTACTCACTGTGTCGGTTATTGAATGACTTGGATGCAATGCCAAAAGACTTTTTAAAAAGTATCAATGGGTTTAGGCAACCTGCTTTCAGTACTATTTATTCAGGCGTTGCACAAGAATGGCACATTTCAGTAAGTGATGTATTGCATGGTTTTGTATGGGGTTGGTTAGAAAATCAAGTCAGTGCAGCGATGAAAGCAATACCTTTAGGACAAGTGGCAGGCCAAAAAATATTGCTCACCTTAGGTTACGATTTACCAAGTATTGTGCATCAAGCTATGCACTTAGAAGATGACAGTATTAGCAATTTCAATCCGTTGTTGACCATAGCAGGATGCCAACACGAAACACAATATAGCCGTCTTTTCCGTTCTTAATTCAATCATTAAACGAGTGAGGTCAAAATGACAGTAGTTGCAGTAGAAACTCCGGCAGAAGCCGCAACAAACTACAAAGAGCCATTACGTGTGGGCATTGGTGGCCCAGTAGGCTCTGGCAAAACAGCATTAACGTTAGCGTTATGTAAACGACTGCGAGATACCTACAACCTGGCTGTAGTGACAAACGATATCTATACCAAAGAAGATGCTAAATTTTTAACTGAAAATGAAGCACTTACTGCTGACCGTATTATTGGCGTTGAAACTGGTGGTTGCCCACATACTGCGATTCGTGAAGATGCTTCAATGAATTTAGAGGCTGTGTCTCAATTAAGCCAACGTTTTGAACCGTTAGACTTAGTATTTATTGAAAGTGGTGGCGATAACCTTGCTGCCACTTTTAGCCCAGAACTTTCTGATCTAACTATTTATGTAATTGATGTGTCAGCAGGTGAAAAAATACCACGTAAAGGGGGACCAGGCATTACTAAATCTGACTTGTTAATCATTAATAAAATTGATTTAGCCCCAATGGTTGGCGCGTCTTTAGAGGTGATGGATAGAGATGCTAAACGCATGCGTGGTGGGCGACCATTTATTTTTAGCAACTTAAAAAAAGAGCTTGGCTTAGATGAAATTATACAATTTATTGAAAAACAAGGTTTAATGCTTTAGGGGGAACTTATGAAAAAACAACTAATATATGGTATTCCACTGACACTTTTTTCAACACTTGTATTGGCTCACCAAGGGCATGGTATATCGAATGCATATGCTGGTTTTATGCACCCATTCATGGGTTGGGATCACATATTAATGATGGTGGCAGTAGGTATTTTTGCAGCTAAATCAAAAGGCAATATACGCTGGCAACTGCCGCTTACTTTTATTAGTGTGATGGTAATAGGCGCTTTTTTAGGCTTTCTTGGGTTAGGTATTGCTGTTATGGAAACAGCGATCGCATCATCTGTTATTGCCATGGGGGTGTTGATTATTATTAACTTACCAATACCGACTAAAGTAAGCGTAAGCCTTGTGGCTATGTTTGCTTTGCTACACGGCTCAGCACATGGTTTAGAATTAAACGGCGCACAAAACAATAGTGCTTTGCTAGGCATGCTGTTAGCAACCGCAACATTACATGGTATTGGCTATTTAATTGGGTTGCAAAAAAATCAAATGAGAGTTTGGCTAAATAATGGATTAGCTTTTACCATGATGGAATTTGGAACTTTTCTTCTGGTTTATTAAATCAAGTTCTTATATGAGTGCGCTAGCTAATTAGACGATTAGCTAGTTTTTTTTTGGTTTATGAAGGTATGATTGTTGCTTAGTTAACGTCTAACTATTTAAATTGATGCAATAGAAAGCTGAATTGACGATTGATAATTTAAGTTTACCTGCAGCAGAAAGTGCACATCCAGCACAAAGGATTGTTAAGATTCGACGCGATTATAATACGTGGGTTGCTAACGAATCGATAGAGGATTATGCATTACGCTTTACGCCAAGATCGTTTCGTAAGTGGTCAATTTTCCGCGTATCAAATACCGCGTTAAGCGCAATATCCTTTCTTGTATTAGAAGCCATAGGGGGCACGATTGCTGTAAATTATGGCATTATAAATGCCGTATATGCGATATTGGCAGTGGGCGTGATTATCTTTTTCACTGCTTTGCCTATTAGCTTTTATGCTGCCAAATATGGCTTAGACATGGATTTGCTTACGCGTGGTGCCAGTTTTGGCTATATTGGATCCACAATTTCTTCTTTTGTATATGCCTCCTTTACATTTATTTTATTCGCACTTGAAGCAGCTATTATGGCTTATGCCCTTGAGCTGTATTTCCATATGCCACTTTACATAGGCTATCTGGTTAGTGCATTAGTAGTGATCCCTTTTGTTATTCATGGTGTGACTTTAATTAATCGGATTCAGATGTTTTCACAACCAATTTGGTTGGTGTTGATGAGCCTGCCATTTATTGCTGTTATATATCATGACCCCTTTGTCATTTCTAATATGATGAATTTTGTTGGCATCACAGGGGTGCAGCAAGAGTTTAATTTGCTCATGTTTGGTGCGGCGACCGCGGTTGGTGTGTCCCTTATTCCCCAAATCGGGGAACAAGTCGACTTCTTACGTTTTATGCCTGAAAAAACGCCTGAAAATCGTTGGCGATGGAATTTTGGTGTATTGATGGCAGGGCCTGGTTGGATATTTGTTGGCATGCTTAAAATGTTAGCAGGGGTGCTGCTTGCTTATTTAGTCATTCAAAGTGGCATGACCTTCTTAGAGGCTGTGAATCCTACCCATATGTATTTAGTTGGCTTTGAGCAAGTGTTTAGCTCCAATGAACTGGCTTTGGGGGTGACAACGTTGTTTGTTGTTATTTCTCAAGTAAAAATTAACATGACTAATGCTTATGCAGGTTCACTGGCGTGGTCCAACTTCTTTGCACGTTTAACGCATAGCCATCCTGGACGTGTCGTATGGGTTGTATTTAATGCCATTATTGCAGTTATTTTAATGGAGCTTAATATCTTTGATGTGTTAGAAGAAGTGCTTGGATTTTATTCAAATATTGCCATTGCTTGGATAGCAGCCGTCGTTGCAGATTTAGTCATTAATAAACCTTTAGGACTGAGTCCGAAAGGTATTGAGTTTAGACGTGCTTATTTATATGATATTAACCCCGTAGGAGTTGGTGCTATGCTCATTGCTTCTGTTTTATCAATTTCTGCTTTTATAGGTTTATTCGGTGCTGAAGCAAAAGCATTCTCGGTATTTATCGCATTGGGTAGTGCGCTAATTATTTCACCATTAATTGCATGGGTGACCAAAGGTCGCTATTACATAGCGCGTAAGCCACATGTGTTTCCAGCTAAACAACGTGTCCAAAAGTGTGTTGTGTGTGAGAAAGAGTACGAAACAGATGATATGGCGCAATGCCCAGCTTATCAGGGCTTTATTTGTTCATTATGTTGTTGTCTAGATGCGCGTTGTAATGATGCTTGTAAACCAGAGGCGCGATTGTCTAGCCAGTGGTTGGCAGCAAGTAAATTTATTTTCCCAAAATGGGTGTGGCCTTATTTAAAAGGTGGCGTTGCACATTACTTGATGCTGATGTTTGTTGCCCTTACATTTTTTGGTGTTATGTTGTGGATGATCTATTTCCATGAGGTGTCGACGCTTGAGAATATGTCACAAAACTTAGTACCTTACTTAAGAGCGGGGTATTTGAAAGTGTTTGCTGCGCTTGTTTTTGCAAGTGGCATTATTGCGTGGTGGCTAGTGCTAACCACAGAAAGCAGACGAGTCGCACAGGAGGAGTCTAATAAGCAAACAGGATTGCTCATGCGTGAAATTGAGTTGCATAAGCAAACGGATACTGAGCTTCAATCAGCAAGAAAGCTTGCTGAACAAGCCAACCAAGCTAAGAGTCGCTATATTACCGGCATAAGTCATGAACTTCGTACACCATTAAATAGTATATTAGGCTATGCGCAGTTGCTTGATAATGACAAGACAATACCGGCAAATCGCAAGCAAGCAATACGTGTCGTACGACGTAGTGGTGAACATTTGCTTTCTTTAATTGAAGGAACTTTAGATATAGCGCGGATCGAAAGTGGTAAATTAACTTTTGATAATAAACTGATTAAATTTCCTGAGTTTATAGATCAAATTATCAGTATGTTTAGGTTGCAAGCGAAAAACAAAGGGCTAGAATTTATATTTGAAACTGAAGGTAATTTGCCTGCACTTGTTAAAACTGACCAAAAGCGATTAACACAAGTGTTGATCAATATTTTAGGTAACTCACTCAAGTTTACTAAAAAAGGTCGTATCACTTTTCGACTTAAATATGCGAGAGAGTTAGCGCATATTGAAATTGAAGATACAGGGCCAGGCATTCCCAAACCTGAATATTATAAAATATTTGAGCCATTCTCGCGTGGTAGCGCAGCTAATCAGGGCAGTGCTGGTGGCACAGGTCTAGGCTTAACCATTAGTAAATTATTAATAGAGTTAATGGGCGGCGAACTCACTTTTGAAAGCGAAGTAGGAAAAGGCACGACCTTCAGGATTAACTTGTTTCTGCCTCAGACTCATCATAGCGATGCAGAAGTACCTATTTTATATACTTCTCGGAATGGGTATTTAGGTAAGAAACGCAAAGTGTTAGTGGTTGATAATGAAAAAGTTGATCGCGAACTTCTAATTTATATTTTAGAGCCACTCGGCTTTGAAGTGGCTGAAGCTTCGACTGGGCAAGAGTGCCTAGACATTTATCAACAATTCAAACCAGACATTATCTTAATGGATTTGGCTATGCCTGTGATGGACGGTTGGGAAGCGTCTTATATTATCCGTAAGATACATCAGTCAGATACAATTATCGGTATTGTTTCTGCCAATGCTTTCGATCGTAATTTAGAAAACTCTGCTGATATCGATTCGAGTGATTTTATTGTTAAGCCTGTTAGTGTGGAAGAATTGTTAGATTGGATAGGAAAGAAACTAGAATTACAATGGACTGATAGTGAGATAGGCCTATCAAATAATCTTGACATATTGGTAGAACAAAACCTTAGTGAAATTATGTTATTAAAAGTGCATAATCCCCCATTGCAAACACTGACTGAGTTGCTAGAACTAGTGAATATTGGCTATATAAAAGGCGTCAATAACAAATTAGATGAGATTGCCAACCAAGATGAAGTTTATTTAGACTTTGTAAAAAGAATGCAAAATTTATCTCGTCAGTTTCGCTTAGATGAAATGAAAATACTGTTAAAAGAAATAATGTAATGAGTAAAAAAAACACCATACAGAAAGACTCATTATTAGTGCTCATTGTAGATGATGTACTTGATAACATTGCTGTTTTACATGATGCTCTTGATGAGACAGGGTATACCGTATTAATCGCTAATAACGGCAAAATGGCACTAGAAGTGGCTGCTGAAGCTGAGCCAGATGTTATTTTACTTGATGCCATGATGCCGGAGATGGATGGCTTTGAAGTTTGTAGAAAACTTAAAGAAAACAACAAAACCAGTGCTATTCCAGTAATATTTATGACTGGCTTGACGGAGACAGAACATGTCGTTGCCGCTTTTCAAGCAGGTGGCGTTGATTATGTGGCTAAGCCAGTCCGTATTAATGAAGTGTTGGTGAGAATAAGCTCTCACTTACAAACTTCTCAGCAAGTTACTCAAGCAAGAAGTGCGTTGGATGCCTTTGGGCAAGCAGCCATTGCTATTACGCCACATAATGGCAAAATTGTATGGCGAACACCTCTAGCTAGAGATTGGATGAAATCATACTTTTCAGATAATGATGAAACTGAAGCAATGGAAGTGGTAACACCACTTGTCATTTTTAATTGGATATCAACTGCATATCAAGCAGATGCTTCAGGTAAGACTTTAGATTCAATGACAATTATTAAGAGTGAAAAACGCTTAATACTAAACCCTGCTGATTTGACCAAAGATGAGCAATGGATGATCATTTTAAGAGAAGAATCTGATAGAGCGCAGGTAGACGCTTTGATTGCAATTTTCAAGCTAACTAAGCGCGAAGCTGAGGTGCTCAATTGGTTGATAAAAGGTAAAACTAATAAAGACATTGGTGAGATATTAGGTACTAGTGCTCGCACGATTAACAAGCATCTTGAACATGTTTTTATAAAACTAGGCGTGGAAACAAGGACTGCTGCTGCATCAATGGCAGCACAAAAAATTCGTTTATTAAATTAAGGCTAATTGAAGAACCAAGACTATGCCAGTGCCTAGAATAATTTAAAGATGCAGGATATATCAAACTCATTAAATCACCGCCTGGTTCATAGTGATCATTGGTTTGAGTGACGCTTTTTTCAACTAGATAAGCTGGTTTTTTATTTTCCAATCATCTCGGACTTAATTCTTTACAGTTGCTTTAAATTTACAGATAATGGACATCAAAATTGTACATTTACAATATTTTTTTGATTGGTATTTAAAAATTGTATTTTTAAATAAAAAAGTAATTTATTCATTAGGTTGTGAGTTTTTTACAGAAAATACTAATATTAAAAGGTTGAAGCATGAGGTATAACATTGATTATTTTTTTGAGAGATTAAACAAAAAAGTATTTTTTTTGATAGCCATTGTAGTCCCAGTGCTCTTTAATCTAACAACTGCACATGCACAAGCACTTAACATTGCTGTCATCGAAGCTGATGGCTTAAGTAATATTAAAACCGAGATTTTTAAAAGTGAAATTAAGGCGTTGTTTGAAGGCGAGCGAGAAGTTAACTTTATTAGTTACCCTCTTAGAAAAGGGGACTCTTCTGAACGAGCACAAGTGCTTTTAACGACAGCTTCGACCAATAAAAAAACAGACCTTGTTCTTGTTTTAGATATTGCTGCCAATCAGACCTTAGGAAAATCTATTTCATTTCCTAAACCAACTTTTCTTCCTTATGTTTTTAATGCCAGCTATAGAGGGCTTCCACTGTCAGGGGGTAGTAGTGGTAAGAAAAACCTAAACTATCTTACATTTAATTCTGATTTTGAGCAGGAGTTAAATACGTTTCAGTCTGTCGCAAGTTTCAGCAATGTAGTTTTAATTATCGACCCTAGAGTAGAAAAAAGCATTGATTCTAAAATGATCGCAGAAATTGAATTAGAAGCCAAAAAAGCAGGTGCTAATTTATCTACCCTTACTTTTTCTGGTGATGTAGATAATGTTTTAGCATCATTCCCAGAAAATGCAGAGGCTATCCTTTATGGCTTTTATCCTAACGCCACAAAGGCTCAGACAAAAGCTTTGATCGATGGTGTGAATAGCCGTGGATTAGCTAGTTTTTCTTTGCCGGGAGAAGAGTATGTTCGTCTTGGCGCATTGGCTACCAATAGTTCAACGACTAATTGGGAAAAGTTGGCAAGGCGTACCGCTTTACATATGCAGGATGTATTGCTGGGTAAACCAGCTTCTGAACTCCCTGTGCTTTTTAAAAGCGCTAAGGGTTTAATGATTAATATGGCAACATCCCGCCAAATCCGCGTAGCGCCAAGTTTTGATGTTTTAGCTGAAGCTTTGTTGATCAATGTATTGCCTGAAACAGCAGACCGTAACTACTCATTGACTGAAGTTGCCCGAATGGCTGTGAAAGAAAACTTATCATTGGCCGCTCAGCGTTTGCAGGCAGAAAGTGCAAAAGAATCTGTTGATGAAGTGCGTGGTGCGTTATTGCCGCAAATTGGCTCATCGCTTGAATACTCAAAGCGTAAAGATGATACGAATAATGTAAGAAATGGCATATTAGCTAAAAACTCTACTGACGGATCTATTACGCTTAATCAATCGTTATTTTCCGAAAGGCTTTGGGCTGCATTCGCAATTGAAAAATATTCAGCACTTTCTGAGAGTGAGCTAGTTAAAGAGGTTGAGCTTGATATTACACAAGACGCAGTCAACACTTATTTGACTGTGTTACTTGAGAAAACTTCTTTAGAACAAGAGCGATATAATTTGAATATTACGCGAGAAAATTACCGTCTCGCCCAAAACCGTGTGGAAGTGGGCACTGAAACTGCAGCTGATCTCTATAGGTGGCAAAGTGAACTTGCCAATGCTAAACAAGGAGTGCTATCTGCTAAATCAAGTTTTGAACAACAAAAGCAGAAACTCAATCAAATTTTAAATAGACCTATAAATGAAGAATTTACAACCACCGTTGAAACGCTTGATAATCCTGATCTTCTAATTAGCGACCATCGTATTACAGATCTTATTGAAAATAGTTATAGGCTTGAAGCGCTTACTGATTTTTTTGTAAACCTCGGTCTTGAGCGTGCACCTGAGCTCAAGCAAACCTACGCTAATATCTCAGCAAGTAAACGCCAGCTAAAAAGCGATCAGAGAGCGTATTGGTTGCCAAGTGTGAGTTTAGCAAGTGAGTATAATAGCAATATTTCGGAGGACCGCGTAGCTAGCGGGTTTCGTGGTGAAGACAATGATTGGCGGGTCGGTATTGAATTCTCGTTACCGCTTTACGAAGGGGGCGCGCGTAGTGCAAGAACTGCACAAAGTCGTTTATCTGTTCGGCAGTTTGAAACTAAGCTGAGTAATACTAAAAATCAGATTGAGCAAGGTGTTCGCAATAATATGGAAGCTTCGCATGCCTCATACAACTCAATCTCACTAGCACAGCAAGCGGAAACAGCCGCACAAAAAAACTACGAATTAGTTAATGACTCATATGCACAAGGCGCAAAGGATATTACCGATGTTTTGGATGCGCAGGATACACTTATTGAAGCGCGAGAAGCCTCAATGAATGCTGTTTATGATTTTTTGATTGATCTTATGAATGTCCAGCGAGCTATAGGCGCTTATGATTTTTTCCTGACAGATACACAGCGTATGGAATTATCTGATGATCTGATAATAGGTATTGGCAGTCGAAACCAAAACAAAAATAGGAATATCAACGATGAGTAATCAAATTCGAACATTGTTTTGCCTTTTATACATGGGCGTAACATTATTTCTGACAGCTTGTGCTGACGCTGAGAAAACAGAGATGACTGCACCTCTGCGTCAAGTACGCTCTATTTTGGTTGGGGTCAGTAGCGATGTTTTTCAGCGTAGCTTTTCTGGCACATTGCATTCTTCTAATGAAATTAGTTACAGCTTTAAAGTTCATGGCACAGTTGAGGAAATTAAGGTTGACGTTGGCCAAGCAGTTAAAAAAGGGGACGTGATTGCAATAATTGACCCATCTGATTACGAACTCGAAGTTCAAAAAGCAGTAGCCAATTTAAATGAAGCTAATTCTGAATACAGAAAAGCCCAAGCTGATTACGCGCGGACTAAAAAGCTATATGAAGCTGGAAACAGCTCACGTAGTGATCTTGATAATGCGCGAGCAGCTGCAGAAACGGCTGCGGCGTCAACTCAGTCGTTTAAAAAATCTTTGCAAATCGCACAACAGAACGTTTCATATACAAAAATGAAATCACAGAGTGATTGCAAAATTGCCTCTATTCCAGTGAGTAGCGGCGAGAACATATCACAAGGTGCGAAGGTTATTACAGCCGAATGTGGCGATGATCTTGAAGTTAAACTAGACGTACCAGAAAGTACTATCTTAAGTATCAAAAAAGGCATGCCTGTTAATGTTAGCTTTTCTGCGCTTGAAGGAAAAGTGTATAAAGGGATAGTTAACGAGGTTGCAGTTTCTTCTGTTGAAGGTGGGACTACATTCCCTGTTACGGTAGTTATGGATAGTAGTAATCTAGATGGCTTAAAAGCGGGTCTTTCAGCTGATGTTTTGTTTGAAATTAGTAATGGCAATAAAACTGGAAAGAGTGCGCCAATCATTCCTTCCTTTGCTATCTCAGAAGACCAGTCCGGCCAGTTTGTATATTTAGTTAAACCGACTGAGGGCGATCGCGCTACTGTGCAAAAACAAGCTGTTAAAGTTGGTGGTGTAATGTCAAATGGCATTGAAGTGATTGAAGGGCTTGAGCCTGGTGAGCGCATAGTAACGGCTGGCGTATCTGTTTTACGTGATGGCATGGAGGTTAAATACTCCGGTGAGCGATAATTTGGATATGACTGAGGTTGAAACTAGCATCAAAAATGCAAAAGGTTTAACAGGCTTTGCAATTAAAAATAACATTACGATCCTCATGGTGGTGGTCTTGCTCGCTTTTTCTGGTATCACAAGCTATTTAAGTCTGCCAAAGCAACAGGACCCTGGCTTTACGATCCGAAGTGCTGTGATATCTACTATTCTTCCGGGCGGAAGCCCTGCTAGAGTAGAGCAACTTTTGACAGATGAGATTGAGGAGTTGATGCAGGAAATTCCAGAAATGGATTATTTTAAGAGCGAGTCTCGCCCAGGTATTTCTGTTGTGACTGTCAATTTCCTTGAAAAATATAGAGATATGCGCCCGCTTTTTAATAAAGTGCGGCGTAAAATTGATGATTTGAAAGATGAAGGCACGCTCCCAAAAGAAGCCCTAGGTCCCTTTGTAAATGATGACTATGGTGATGTGTTTGGGATTCTTTACACATTGCGTGGTCAAGGCTTCACTATAGCTGAGCTCAAAAAAATTGCCGATAAAGTGCGCAGTGACATTCTTTCAGTTGATACTGTAGCCAAGGTTGAAATTTATGGTGAACAAGATGAAGTCGTATATGTTGAATATAACGGTGCACGACTTCAAGAGCTTGGTCTTACACCTTCAAGCCTAAGCAGCTCTCTTTCAAGCGCAAATATTCTTGAAAGCGGTGGTGATATTCGCATAGGTCAAGAGCGTATTATCCTAGAGCCGACTGGAAATTTTGAAACTCTCGATGAGTTGCGTAAAACAGTTATCCAGATACCTAACGGTGGCGTTACTTATTTAGGTGATATTGCAACCATCACGCGAGGTTATGAAGAGCCTGCGGCATCCATGACTCGCTATAATGGCTCTGAAACACTTGTGCTTGGGATTTCTCTTAAAGAGGGCGGAGATATTTTGGCAATGAATGCAGCACTTGATAAGGAAGTGCCAAGAATCGAAGCTTCTTATCCTCATGGCATAACACTTAAAAAGGTCTTTTCACAACCTAGCCTTGTTGAAAACTCTGTCAGCAGCTTTATGATAAATCTTGCACAGGCAATCGCAATTGTTGCTGCGGTTATGTTTCTGTTTTTAGGGTTTCGTACCGGCATTATTGTTGCCTCTTTAATACCTTCAACTATTCTTGTTGCGTTTGTTTGTATGTCGGCACTTGATATTACTGTGAACCAAATTTCATTAGCAGCACTTATTATTGCACTTGGCCTTCTAGTTGATAATGCAATTGTCATGGCCGAATCTATTATGGTCCGTCGCGAGAAAGGTGAAAATAAATATCAAGCAGCCATTGGTGCAGGGAATGAAATGAGTATTCCACTTTTAATTTCCTCTCTCACCACCAGCGCGGCCTTCCTTGCAATCTTCTTAGCTGAGTCTGCGGTTGGAGAATATACTGCCGATATTTTTAAAGTGGTTACTATTGCCTTGCTTTCCTCTTGGGTGCTAGCAATGACTTTTATACCGTTAATGACCATTATGGTCATGAAGGTTAAAGTAAAATCATCTGAAACAGTAGAGGTGAAAGATACTTACCCAGGGTTAATGTATCGCCTTTATCGCATAATTTTATTTCCATCACTTAGATTTAAATTAATCCCAATAATTGCTGTTGTGTCATTATTTATTGCTGCATTAGCTGCGCTTCCCATGGTACCTAAAGTCTTTATTCCAGAACGTGAGGACCCTATTATCAATGCCAAATTTAATATGCCACGTGGTACTGATATTGCAGTTACTGAGGCTATTATTGCCGATCTTGAGGGTTATATGCTTGAAAACTATCTTGGCCAAGTCGGTGAAGATGGCAAGGGTAAAAGTGGTGTGCTTGATATCTTAAGCTTCATCGGGGTAGGCACACCACGCTATGTTCTTGCTATTAATCCAGACCAAGAAGATACACATATTGGTGCAATGATTATCAACCTGACTGACTATCTAATTATTCCAGAGGTTGTTCAAGGCGTCGAGCAATATGCAGCGCTTAAATATCCAGACCTAGAAGTTAAAATGCGTAAAATGCAGAATGGAACACCTATAGATTATCCCATTGAAATACGTATATCCGGTGATGATATCCAGAAGCTTTATGAAATTATTGCACCAGTAAAAGCGAAGCTTCTTTCTACTCCAGGTGTGCGTGATGTAAATGATGACTGGGGTCCACGCCGTAAGAAATTGGTTATTGAGATCAATCAAGATCGCGCACGTCGTGCTGGAGTTACAAATTCAGATGTTGCATTATCCTTAAATACAGGGTTATCTGGAATTCAGATGACTGAATTCCGCGATGGTAATGACAGCATTCCAGTAAAGTTACGGTCTGTATCAGCTGACCGACAAGACCTAAGTAAACTAGACGGCTTAATCGTGTACGCTCAAGGCAGTAGTAAGTCTGTACCTTTAAAGCAGGTCGCAGATGTTAAATTAGTTTGGGAAGATGCCATTATTATGCGACGTGACCGTACTCGTACCATTATGGCTCGCACTTTGCATTTTCCAGGAGTTACCGCTACGGAAGTTTCAGATAAAATTACGCCCTGGCTTGAAGAGCAATCAAAGTCTTGGCCCTCTGGCTATAAGTATGAAATGGGAGGGGAGATGGAAACCTCCGGGGATGCAAATGCTGCAATTGGTGACAAGCTTGCCATCTCTGGCATTCTCATCATTCTATTACTAGTTGCTCAGTTTAACTCTATTCGTAAGACTGCCATTATTCTCTTAACCATACCTCTTGGCCTTATAGGGATCACATTTGGCCTTATTGTTGGGGATTCAGTTTTCGGGTTTTTCACTATTCTTGGGCTTATTTCATTGGCTGGTATTATTATTAATAATGCCATTGTTCTCATGGACAGAATTAATATTGAGCTCGAAGAAAATGGTCGCGCCCCTGCCGATGCTGTTATTGAAGCATGTCAGCAACGTTTGCGACCTATTTTACTCACGACTGGTACAACCGTTGGTGGAATGCTGCCGTTGTGGATTTCTCATGACCCTATGTTTGAAACAATGGCAATTTCGGTTATTTTTGGCCTGTTATTTGCCACCTTACTAACGCTTATTATTGTGCCTGTGCTTTATTCAATTTTCTTCAAAGTAAAATATCATAATCTTGCATGAACACCATGACCTTTAGAGAAAAATACGTGTTCTGGGCGCTGCTTATCAGCTTAGTGCTGGCCTTTACTATTACTCCATTCCTTAGCAGTGATTTACAGTCTCACAAAATTTTTATGCTTTCATCTATGGCTTTAGCCATTATTGCTATTGCTGATAGAAAGTCGAGTTTTATAGTTGGGGTTATATTAGGTGTTCCAGCTATTATATTTAGTTTCCTGACTACTATGGAAATGGGGTGGCTGGGAGCTTCGGAAACGGGTGACTTAGTTTCTTTCTATGTCGCTTCATCCCTATTTTTTGCTTACGTTATCTTTTGTCTTTTTAAATTTATTTTTAAGAAAAAGATAGTCAGTGCTAATAAGCTGCTTGCTTCCATTTGTATTTATTTTTTGCTGGCTGCTTTCTGGGCTACGCTTTACGGATTAATTTATATTCTTGTACCTGAATCATTTGATTTCCATGGGAGCGGACAATTAGAGGGCACTAAAGATGATTTTATGTATTTCAGCATCGTAACAATCACAACACTTGGTTATGGTGATATTACACCGCTCTCGGCACAAGCAAGGTCTGCCGCCTCGATGGAGGCCTTAACCGGACAAATCTACCTCACTGTTCTTGTTGCTCGTCTTGTTGCTTTGCATATTGCGAGCAATATTCAGTTGCCTGAAGAAAAGTAGCTAAAATTAAAATTACTCAAACACACAGTGCAGTCGAGTACCTTTCAAAGTTGCTAAGCCAGTTACCTCAAAATAATATCAAGGACAGTTTTTCCGTATTAGTATACATGTGTATGTATAATTCTTTCATGTAAAAGCGAAACCCCTAAGAGGAACCTCTTAATTTTAGTTTATTCTCACAAAACACTAAGACGCATCTAAGAAAAGATTAAAAATGGATTTAAAAAAAGGGTTTCTAGTGTTCTCTTCCTTAACTGTCTGTATTATCGCAATATTGTACGGCATCTCTCCAAGCTGGTTTTTTGGCACTTTTCTAGTAGATTCTCAGCCACCAAGCATTGATCAATCACATATTCTTAGAGCGGTTATGATGTTATACATAGCGTTAGCGTTCTTTTGGCTTTACTGCGCTTTTTCGGAGAAGTATCGAGACATAGGCATTGTTGTCACTTGTATATTTGCCGGCGGGCTTGTTACAGGAAGGGTTTTGAGTCTAATTATTGACGGAATTCCTTCACCGTTACTAATTTCGTATCTTTTTATGGAGCTAAGTATAGTTCCTGTGGCTATATGGCTTTTGAGACGTTAGAGCCCAACTTATAACACTGATGGGTCGTTAGGTATATATTCACTGCTACTGGTGTTGGCCACCTCCTTATAGCCAGCTTTTTAAGATACTTAACCCTTAAAATCTGTAAGAAACACCCAGCCTTGGTCCTTGATAATTCAAATCAATATCATAAAGTTTCACACCGACGCCTTTTTTATAATCAAGATCTAATATTTGGTACCCACCAAAAACGCTTACATTATTTTCAAAACTATAATTCACTAGACCGATAAGCTGATAAGAGTTACTGTCAGAGCCTTTGCCATAATCAGCCTGTGCTGATGCTCCCCAGCCATTATCATTTTTGTACTGCGCTCTAACACCGATGACACCATCGACCCAGTCTTCGGTCTGGTCTCGAGATAAGGACCCTGCAAGTCCTGAAAGAGATGCTTTTATACCAATTTCAGTTTCAAGCTTGATGTAACGGAACCCACCAAGAATATCCAAACCAAAACTTGCATTGTTATAATTTTCTTCAATAGCGCGATAGCCGACAAATCCTTGGACTGTCGTCTGGTCAAACTCTGCATCCAGTTTGGCATTTACTGAACCATTTGATGTGACAGTATTGTCACCAGAAGTCGCCATATAACCAACATCACCAATAAATGACCATTTACCACGGCGGTGCTCGATAAATCCCATTGCACCGAAATCAAGGTGATCCAGAATATCGCCGAAAGTAACATCAACATCAGCTTCTACATTGCCAATCTGAGCATCGCCTTTAATACTTGATGCAAAAATATAGCCTCCGACCTCAGTCCATCTGTCTTCAGCCTGTGCTCCTGCGGAATTAAGCGCTAATAGTGTAGCCATTATTAACAGTGTTTTCATTTTTATATTCCTTATTTAAATCTATATTTCACTAGATTTCAAAGCCTATTCAAATAAAGCCATCTAGGTGTCGATTAGAGACTTGCTTTTAGTTTTTATCTTATTGGATAGGTTTTAATATCTAGAACTTTAAAACAAAATAGTTTTTACTTGGTCCTTAGTGCATGGAGAAATCAGTATTCTTTCGATAAATCTTCATCAACTTTTATGTGTATAACCCTTGCTGTTGCAGTAGCTGAAGCTCCGCCATCAGATAACACATGAACAGTAAAATCTTCATTTGAACCGCCAGATGCCCCTTCAGCTGCAGTAGTGCCTGCTGATGCCTCGACACCTGCTTGAAATTCCCAAGTGCCGTTGCTAATCCTGTCCACAGCCTCCTTTGACTTAATCACCAGCAGCGCTTTATATGAGCGCGCACCCCAGCCGCCGCCTATGTCAAACCGGCTAACGTTGAAGTAAGTACGTTGTTGTGTTTTTTTGTTTAAAAAGACACCTTCACCACCACCTGCTCCAACAATGGGCACTTTGGTTACTTTCATATTAGCGACAGCGTAACCAAGTGAATCGTTAAGTTCCTGCTCTAAAGTGGCATCTTGTTCGATAAGACCTGCTATAGCTTTTTTTGCCATTGCATTTATTTCACTGCGCTTCTGTTCTTTTTCTGATGTTGTTAAGGTTGCGCAACCGGTAATAACATACGTGATAGCTACCAAAAGAATATATAATTTTTTCATACAGATCTTCTCCAATGTTTAATATGTTTCTAAATCTAGCTGCATAATTATAACTATAAAGCGTAGTTCATTATCTTCTAATAAATAATTTTTTGGAACTCTCATTGATCAATATTGGCTGGTATTGTGGTGCTTGCACCAGAAAGCCTACGTAATAACTTTTCGTAAACTAGTCCCTGGTTTTTATTGCCTTGCTCATAATTTATAGATATTAAAGCATTCAGAATGGCTGTATTTGTTGGATATTGTGGTTGTGCATTTTTTAGTACATTAAGTGCTTGCGAAGCTTTCCCTGTGGAATTTAATGCAATAGCATAGTCATAAACATAACGGTCAGTTGCCATAGGTGCTATGGCTGCTAACCTCAAATAATTTACTGCCTGGTCTAGTTTCTTTTGCCTAATATTTAACAAACCTAAGGCATGTTGAATAGGTGCTTTATCTCTTACATGTAACAAGGCGTTTTGTAATACTTTTTCTCCGCTTACATCGTTTCCATTATTCCGAAAGTGATTTGCAAGGTTTACATAAGCAGGAGTGTAGAAAGGCGCTATAAATATTGCTTGGTTATAAAATTGCTCTGCCTCCAGTGGGCTATTTTGTTGTGAGTAAAAGCTCGCCATATTCACTAATGACTCAGGACGGTCAGCATTAAACATTTGTACATCTATATACTCCTGAATGGCTTGATTGTACTTATCTGTTCCTTCTGCTGGTAATTCTTTAAGTGAGAAGCCTAATAATGACCTACCTGCCAACATGCGGGTGCTTCTACTATCATCGTAAAGCAGGGGGTAAGCAAAAGGTAAACGCCGCTGCTTAGGTATTGAGTTCAGCGCAATTGCCAAACCAAAACCAAGTAAGGGTTCATCATCATTAGCCACCATTTGTAATAGGGGTGCTGTCTCTTTTGATAGATAAGGAGGCAATAATGTTATTGCTGTTGCCCGCGCAATGGCTGGCTGAGTATCATCTAAAATCACTTTAGCTAGTAATCGTTCAGCGCCAGGAAAGCCATGACGTCCCGCAAAAATTGCTTCTGCAAAATGCTTTTTAAGCGGTTTTCCATTTTCTTCTTCAAGTTTCTTTGCCAGCCAATTTACACTTTTATCTTCATGGCATTGGCTACATGCATTTGGCACGCCCAGTTTTACAGATAAATCAGGGCGGGGAATACGTAAGCTGTGATCACGTCTTCCGTCAATCACCATATAGTTTTTAGACGGCATATGACAATTTACACACTGACTTGCTTCGGTGTTTGTCTTATGCATATGGTGATCAGTTGAATTATATTTATCAGATAGATGACATTGTGCGCAAAGCGCATTACCCTCAGCGCGTAATTTAATACTATGAGGTTCGTGGCAATCACTACAAGTGACGCCTGCATGATGCATTTTACTTTGTATAAAAGAGCCGTAAACATAGACTTCACCATTAATCTGGCCGTCTGCGTGGTACAAGGGGTCTGTTAATAAAGACAGCTTAAAATTATCTAAAAAAGTATGGCCTGGTTTCGAACCAGGTTTAATTGTCGAACGCCTAGCATGACATTGCGCGCAGACTTTAATCTCGGTATCACTTTTTTTAACAGGCTCACGCTTCGCATTCCCTGTCTCAGCATCAATTTCCCAACTCATATTTTTGCGTTCATTAAAAGCTACGCTAAAACCTTTATTCTTGATGCTATTACTTTTCTCATCAGTCCAGCTTATATGTTTTGAAGCTGGACCATGGCATGCCTCGCAACCAACATCGATCTCTGACCACGTTGTTTTGTACTGTTTTTCAGTATTGTTGTAATTTTTTTGTAGATTAGTTGAATGACAATCAGCACACATGTAATTCCAGTTTTGATTAATCCCGGTCCAGTGCAGCTCATCATCATGTTTTATATGCTCGTCAGGGTATAAGTGATACCAGTGTTGTCCACCTTGTTGTTTGCTACGTGTATCCCAGACAACATTCAATGCCTGGTAACGTCCGCCTGGGAATGCGATTAAATATTGCTGTAATGGACTTACACCAAAGGTATAAGCAATAGGATATTCAGTTAACTTGCCATCAGGCCCGTCAGTTTGAACAAAGAATTTATTGTCTTTTTTATAGAACTTTGAAACGGTTCCAAAATACTCGAAAGAGGTGTTGTTGAAATCGCCTAATACTGTTTTTTCGTCTGCATGCTGCATCGCTAGATCATGATGCGAACCTTGCCAAGCTTTGAACTGACCTGTATGACAACTAGCACACTTTTTTGCGCCCACAAAGACAGCTGCTATCTCTTCTGAAGAATTAATTTGAATTTTTTTATCTTTGTTGTCGTTTTGTTCGCTGCAGCCAAAAAGTGTTAGGGAAAGTGGAATGACTAAAAAGGGTAAGAGTATTTTTCTAATTAAAATTAGTAAGTTTTTGAGTTTAATTTTTTATTTCCTAAATAATATAAAGCTAGCTTAACGTATTTCATTTGAGCACTCTAAATTATACTGGTCCATTACAGCGCTTTTTCTAAGAGGCTTACCCACAAGATCTTTTATTTGAGCAGAAAGCTCTTGGCAATGTGAAGATTGTTTACTATCAAAATTAGTATTAATTTTCTTTTCAGTATTTTCTTCTTGAAAGTAGATGTTTTTTTCTTTTTGAAAAACGACTGAGTCTTCTGCTTCTTCCTCAGAAATATAATCTGTTTCTAAAGCAAAAGAATGTAGTGAGAAGATTAAGCAGGTAAGCATAAATATTAATTTTTTTGTCATGATTTGATATTACTTAAGTAGATGACAAATATCAAGCGCCTTTGGATTTGTGAGGTTTAGCTTAATGGAAACTAAAGGCCGGCTTAGAAAAAATTTATTACTAAAAAAATAGAGCAAATCTAATTGCTGACTTAAATGGTCAATTACCACTATTTTTACTAAAATTTGGTACTATTATAAAAAAAAGAAACATGTTTCCAAGATGGTTTTTTTTAATTTTTGCATATTTTAACCTTAATATTCAATGATAAAAACTCAATCTATATTTAGACAAAGTTGGGCTATTAAATGTATGGATTAATATGAAAATTAATTACTTTTTCAAAGTTTATTTCTTGTTTGCAGTAAAAGTTATCAGAATTTTACCAAGAATCTTATGGCTTGCTCTTACCTGTGCATGGTTGTTGTTTTCAGTGCCATTGGCAGCGGCAGATGAGCCCGTAGCAGCGACAGCAAGACCTAAAATTGGATTGGTGTTGGGTGGAGGCGGCGCACGTGGTGCGGCCCATGTCGGCGTGCTAAAAGTATTGGAAGAAATGCATGTGCCTGTGGATTTTGTGGTTGGTACTAGCATGGGATCTATCGTTGGAGGGCTTTACGCTTCTGGTATGAGCCCTAAAGAGATTGAAGTTGAAATGAATTCCTTGGACTGGGCTGATCTGTTTGAGGACTCCCCGCAACGCGTTGATAGATCTTTTCGGCGTAAACGTGAGGATGACTTATATACAATGAAAGTTAAGCCAGGTATCAACAGTAGTGGATTGAAGGTGCCGTTAGCCTATATTCGTGGCCAGAAGCTGAATTTGGAGTTATCACGACTTACTTCTCCAGCCGCTGGTATCAAAAACTACGACCAACTTCCCATCCCTTATCGGGCCGTAGCAGCAGATCTCGAAACAGGTAAAGAAGTGATTATGGGTTCGGGTAATATTGCTCGCTCTATCCGAGCCAGTATGGCTGTGCCAGGGGCTTTTGATCCGGTGGAAATTGATGGGAAAGTGTTGGTAGATGGCGGTATCGCCAACAATGTGCCAGTAAGCGTGGCTCAAAAAATGGGTGCCGATATTGTAATTGTAGTTGATGTAGGAAGTGGCCTATATAAACGAGATGAAATAAAGGATTTTGTCGATGTGACGGTGCAGCTAACTAATTTTTTATTTACGCTTAATACAGAGAGGCAGCTTGCCTTGCTAAGCGAGCGTGATGTGCTGATTACGCCAGCTTTGGGCGATATAGGCGGAGGTAGTTTTGAGCGCGTGGGAGAAGCGATACCTATTGGTGAAAGTGCTGCACGTGCGGTGGAACAGGAGTTAAGTCGTTATTCGTTAAAACCTGAAGCTTATGCGCAGCATATTGTTGCTCGTGGTTACCTAGATCGAAATGCGCCTGTCGTTGCTTTTGTACGCATCGATAACAACTCTCAAGTGAGTGATGATGTGATTGCAACACGCATATCTGCCAAAATAGGAGAACCTTTTGATGAAAAAGAACTGAAGAAAAATATCAACAATATCTACGGACTGGACATCTTTGAGACCGTTACCTATGAAATGGTTGAAGAGGAGGGTGAAAGAGGTATTTTAGTTAGTGCTAAAGAGAAATGGTGGGGCCCAGGCTATATACAAGGGGGTGTGCAGTATTCTAATGATATTGGTGATAATAGCTTTTTTAATATAGGCTTACTTTACACTCGCACTCAAATTAATGAGCTTAATGGCGAGTGGCGGGTAGCCGCTCAAGTAGGTGATGAGGTCGGCTTAGGGGGTGATATATACCAACCGCTAGACCCGCTCAATAAGTACTTCTTAGAGAGTAATTTTGGCTATGCGACTCAATTAGTAAATCAGTTTGATGATAACGGTGATAGGCTTGCACGTTACAAATTAAGTGGTTTTAATTATGGGGTTGCTACTGGGGTTAACATTGGGACTTGGGGAGAAGCGCGTGTGGGTTATGCAGGACAAAATGGGGATGGAGAAATTAATGTTGGAGAACCAGCGCCTGATTTTGACTTCAATACCGGCTACGCTTATATCAGACTGTCAGATGATAAGTTAGACAGCTTGTATTTTCCGCAACAAGGGCATGCTGGTAAAGTTGAATTTCGAGTCTCTCGTAAAGAGCTGGGTGCTGATGCTGAATTTGAACAGCTCTTACTAAGCTACAATCAAGCGTTCAACTGGCATAAGAATACGTTGATTGGCGGCTTAACTCTAAATACTACTTTAGATGACGACGCTGCCTTACAGAACCAGTTCTCTAGTGGTGGATTTTTGCGTTTATCTGGGTTGTCAGAAAGAGAGCTAAATGGACAGCATTCTGGGCTTGCAAGGGTAGTCTACTTGAGGACCATAAAAGATAGTCGGATTTTGGCTGGCTACGCGGGCGCAAGTTTTGAAGCCGGCAATGTATGGCAGGAGAGGAGTGATATATCCTTGAATGATCTAATTTTCGCCGCTAGTGCATTCCTTGGTTTTGATACGCCTATTGGGCCGTTATATCTTGGCTATGGCTTAACTGACCATGGAGATAGCAGCTTTTATATCAACCTAGGACCTTTGGTCCGAAATTAATTCGATACACTTTAATTAATGCCACTAAGTAAAATGTAGCTTCGTTCAACAATTTAGTAAGCCTATGCGCTTTATCCTGCTGGCTAGCCACTTTTGAATCGTCAATTTTACTTGGTAAGATTTAATCTAAAGTGTAGTTTAAATTTTTGCGCCTTTTTTTGTATTACCTCAATCAATAAAGTGATGTTTATATGTGGAAGATTATTAAAAGATCATTAGTAATAATATTCATCGTTGTCGCCACTGTTTGGGGTGCTTGCGCAGTTTATTATGGGGATTCGCACACTTCTAATATACAAATTGCGATAGTCCTTGGATATGGATTAGTTGGGCTATTAACTATCTTTTCTTTAGGCATGCCGCGTTGGTGCACGAGTATGTTAATAGTTTTTGGTGTGTTGTTTATGTGTGTTGTTTTCTGGTGGTTGCGCATTGCTCCTTCGAATGACCGTCAGTGGGCGCAAGATGTTGAAAAACTGGCCTTTGCAACTATTGAAGGCGATTTGGTGACAGTGCACAATGTTCGTAATTTTACTTATAAGAGCGAGTTCGAGTACGAGCCAGCCTATTACACTAAGACTTACGATTTAAATGAACTTGAGAATGTTGATCTTTTTTCTACTTATTGGATGGGGCCAGCGATCGCGCACACTATGTTGAGCTTTAACTTCGGTGAAGATGCCCATCTTGTCGTTTCAATAGAAGCACGTAAGGAGAAAGGAGAGGCATACTCGACCACTAAGGGGTTTTTCCGACAATTTGAATTAGTCTATATCGTAGCAGATGAGCATGATCTTGTTAAGTTGCGCACTAATTACCGTAAAAACCCAATAGAAGATGTTTATCTTTACCCAATTCATGGTGCAAAGGAAAATGCAAAGCGAGTATTCTTGGAATACATTAAAGAAATTAATATTTTAAATAAAGAGCCTGCCTTTTATAATACTTTGCTGGAGAATTGCACCACTAAAATATGGATGCATACGCTTGTAAATCAAGCACATCTTAAATTTTCATGGCAAATTTTAGCAAGCGGTTACTTACCTGAGTATCTCTATGAAAATGGTCTGTTAGCCGAGCATATACCCTTTGCAGAGATGCAACAGCGCGCACATGTTAATGCACTGGCTAACGAAGTAGATCAAGTACCGAATTTTTCTAAGCAAATCCGAAAAAAGGCGCTTAGTACAAAGTAGTTTTCTTATATTTCTTTAAATGTTTTCTAATTAATAGCTTTAATCTTTAATTAATATCTCGCTATATTGGAATGGGTTTCACAAAAGCTGTCATTTCTTGCTAGCTTTTTATTAAGTTTACTAAGTACATTACTCTAGTATAAATTCAAGCTTTCCATTATTTAGAATAGTCACAACGGCTTTTAGGTTTCTATTTTCCTGTATTTCACTATTTTGGATTTTTGGCAGCAGTTTTCTATATGCGCGGCCACCTTGTGACCATGACAAAACGACGGGATTATTTTCAAATTTTATTGCTGGAAACCCAAGAGAGCAATCATAACCTGATGATATTAAACTACATGAGACACTCTTTCCTCTGTTAGGTACATTAAGCGTTACATCAATAATAGTGTCAGTGGTCTTGTTCTTTATAAACAATTCATTAAGTGTAGTGCTATTTGCGGTGGGTGCAGGAACTGTACTACAGCCGTTTAACAGGCTAAAGGCAAGGTATCCAATGACAATGGCGTAGCGTGCCAAAACTGACCTTCTTTCATTAAAAAATTTATCAATGATGACAGTGTATTGCTATTCTTTGGGTATTTCTAATGTTTTGTGATTCTTAATCCAGATGCTGCACATTTGGTTGTAAATAACTTTGATAGTTTAGCCATTTTTTTAGCGTCCTATGGATAGCTTCTCATTGTTTGTTATCAATACCATACAGAATATGAACCCAATATTGTGTTGTCGCTAATTTATTTCTCGTTAGCAATTATGCTGTAAGTTTTTGTTTTGAATTAACTTGAATTACTTACAACAAACATAGACAATTGTTTTGATGAATAACAACAATGCTAGAGCTGCACTTGGCCATAAGAAATAAAAAACAATCTCCTTTAGATTTAATTCTGATTACTAGTTGGAAAGTAGTAGCTCTTTTCGCATTATTTTTATTCTTAGTGCTTTATGTAATCTTCCCAGCTTTAAATAACCCAGTTATTTCTTCCGTTATAGCGCCTTTAAAGCCTTTCAGTTTAATTGTTATTGGTGTGTTAATGTTAATTTCAATAATCAAGCTTTCTTTTCAAGTTTACCTTGGAAAAAAAGCTAAAAAGTATTCTCAAAATAACTTAGAACAGAATGCCGAATCACCATTTTCTAAAACAACGTTAAGTGAATTTTTACAGCGACCTACTAACTGGTCTTTAATAATGCTACAAGAAATTGAATGGAAAAGATTTGAAGACTTATCAATGGCTTATTATTTAGAAAAAGGAGTGCTTGCTAAAGCCACTTCATTAGGGGTGGATGGTGGAATTAATATTAAGCTATATCAAGATGGTGCTGAGAACCCCACCTCGCTAGTCCAATGCAAAGCTTGGAGTGCTAAGCAAGTTGGCATTAAAGAAATTCGAGCGTTTCTTGGTGTGCTAACGCATGAGAAAATAGCTAAAGGCTTTTTTATGATATCAGGTGAATTTACAAATGATGCTAAAGAAATAGCCAAGGCAAATAAAATTAATCTTATCAATGGTGAGATGTTTCTGTTCATGATCATGCGATTGCCAGAAGTATCACAAAATAAGCTTTTTGAGTTAGCAATTGCTGGCGATTATAAAACACCTTCTTGCTCGGTATGTGGCATAAAAATGGTTAATAGAAGAGGCAAACGCGGCGTATTTTGGGGATGTGTAAATTATCCAAAATGTCGTCAGAAAATAGCAATATAAAGAACAAATGAATACTTCCATTTATTTTGATTGTTGTTACAATAATCAAATGGAGAATAATAACCGTGGTGGTAAACGTATTAACGCAGGACGCAAAGAGGGCACTGGTAAGTTCGGTGAGCCTACATCAGTCATGAGAGTGCCAGCCAGCCAAAAGAATGTTATCGTAGATTTTTTAGATCGCTATCAACATAAGCAACACACTCAAGCCCAAGATAATATTGATTCATTTGAATACCCATCGTTAAATACGGCTAAAGTCGCACTACCTTTATTTAGTTCTAAAGTGTGTGCGGGCTTTCCTAGTCCAGCCGATGATCATGTAGAGAAGCGCCTAGATGTCAGTGAGTATTTGATTGAACAGGCTGATGCAACTTTCTTTGCAACCATTGTGGGTGACTCTATGCGCGATGCTGGCTTAGTTGCTGGAGATAAGGCAGTCGTTAACAGAGCTAAACAAGCGTCTGTTGGCAATATTGTCTTAGCTATTGTTGATGGAGGGTTTACGATTAAAACGCTTGGTAAAAATAAGCAAGGGTTGCCAAGATTAATTCCTGCGAACCCTGATTACCCAATTATTGAAATTAAAGAAGACATGCAGTTTGAAATTTGGGGGGTAGTGACAGGCTCATTCAGACGCTTTAAGTAGTCACAAAAAACCTAGCTTAAAGCTAGGTTTTTTTGCTGTTAAGTAGCAAGGGAGGAATGCTACTTATTCATAATATTTTTACTTGTTCATGACATACATAGTCACTTCAAAGCCAAAACGCATTTCTGTAGCTGCTGGTGTTGTCCACATAATAATTCTCCAATGTTTTCTGTTTGAACTGACGAAATGTCTTGTTCGTATGAATATAATTATCGGCTTAGTTAAAAAAAACATGCTATTTAAGTTCATGAACGCATCATCAGTATTTTCATTATCTACGCATAAGTAAATTCCAAGGAATCGCTTTAACCATGACTCGCTATCAACACCAACGTAGTATTGCACTAATCGATGTGAATAACTTTTACGTCAGTTGTGAGCGTGCATTTAACCCTAAGCTTCATAACAAACCTGTGGTCGTGCTCTCTAACAACGATGGCTGCGCTATAGCGCGTAGTAATGAAGTTAAAGCGTTGGGTATCGGTATGGGCATACCTTGGTTTCAATTAAAAGGGCTAGCTAAACAACACAGTATTGTTGCTCATTCATCAAATTACGCCTTATACGCCGATATGAGTAATCGTGTCATGTCGATACTCAGGCAATACTCACCTGATCAAGAAGTTTATTCTATTGATGAGTCCTTTCTAGACCTTACCAGTTTTAAATCAAGAAACTTAGTGAAATATGGTCAAGCTATGCGGCAACAGATATTACAATGGACTAGCTTGCCTGTGTGTGTTGGTATTGGTCCTACTAAAACATTAGCTAAATTAGCGAATCATTGCGCTAAGAAAAGACTATTATTGAATGGCGTATGTAACCTTAATGATATGGAAAGTGATGCGCTTAATCATTTGTTTAGTCAAATTGAGGTTGGTGAAGTGTGGGGTATTGGTAGAAAACTAGCACCTAAATTACAGGCACTTAATATCAACACTGTATTAGATTTAAAACAAGCCAACCCTGAACGATTGAAGCAGCTATTTAGTATTTGCATGCAAAAAACTATTCATGAGCTCAATGGTGTTGCGTGTATTGAATTAGAAGAGATAAGGCCTGATAAAAAGCAAATTTTAAGCTCACGTAGCTTTGGTTACCCAGTCAAGGATTTTAATGGTTTGGCAGAATCAATATCACTATACATGAGCAGGGCAGCAGAAAAGTTACGCCAACAGGACTCATATGCTGGGTCTGTTTATGTCTATATAAGAACTAGCCCATTTAAGGAAAAACAGCCGTTTTATAGTAATGGCTTAACTGTCCCATTACCAACGCCAACTGATGACACTAGAATACTGGTCAACATCGCGTTATGGGGGTTAAAACAGATTTACAGGCCTAATTATAACTACGCTAAAGCGGGTGTGATGCTTGATGCATTAATGCCTTTGCAAGGCATTCAAAGAGATATGTTTAGCCAATTTCAAGTACCAGAAAAATCTAACAAGTTGATGTCGGTGCTGGATAGTATTAATAGAAGAATGGGTAAAGAGTCAATTAAGCTAGCAAGTGAGGGGTTTAATAAGCCTTGGAAGATGAAACAAGAGAACAAAAGCCCTTGTTATACAACTAATTGGCGTGAGTTGATAAGAGTAAGCTAGATGCGCATTACAAGTGCTGGCTCTCTTTTTAAGAAACAGTTAAGTGCAGGCGCTAAAAGACTGTTGATACCATCATAATACATGATGGTATTTCTTTGATTGTTTGCCAATGGTTAACTCAACTAAATAACTGGCAAGCTATGGAAGCCATATAGAGAATCTAGGCTATTAAGCGCTTAAAAACAAAGTCGTACTTTCTTTTCAGCCATAAGCCAATATGCTTCTGGAGGCAACCTAAAGCCATCTCCTTCTGCACATAAATAAGCTTCTGTTTGTATTATTCTAATAATTTCAATATCAAAAGCATGAGGTTGCTTCGGACGCCTAGATTGGCGGTGGGAAGGCTGAGATCTTCGTGATTTAGGTTTTCTGCTTATTTTTTTCTTTTCAAATACTTCGATTTCCATTATATGCTCCTAATAAATAAGTGATTATTTAGGCCATAACAACACAATACGACGATTTTTTTTGGAACCAATAGTGACACGGTTTGCTCTAAAAACATTATTGTATTCAGCAATAACATGATATTTCCCATTGGGTAAATCGACTAATAATATAGGCCCGTTGGTATAAATATCTAATACAACATTGCCATTTGCATCAGAAATTTGGACGTTTACATCTGAAATATATCCCTCCCCACCATCATTTGTTTTTTGTACTAAAACAATTTCTAGCGGATATTCATTGACCATCTCTTTCATTTCATTTAGTTCTTCTTTTCCAATACCACCAGAAACATAGATAATTTCATCTGTTATACGTATCTGAGGTGATGGCAGGAAATTTAATTCAGGTTCTTTAACCACGCTATTTTCAGGTAGTAAAGTAGACTCTGTTGCTAAGTCAACTGTATTGCTTTCAATAGATTTTTCTTGATCATTTGCAGCAACTACTGTGCTAAATACTAAATACATTAGCGTAATGAAATATATAAAAATCAGTTTCATTTTTAACCTTAATTCATGTTTGATATGTTTAATTTATAGACTAATCAATCAAAATTAAATGAGTGCTAACACGTATCAACTGACATTTGTTTATATGAATTTCAGTGGTGGACAGAATATCTAGTTTTAATTTAAACTAAAATTTAATATACGACGCAACGATATATAGGAACTGACATTGGTAAATTTGATAGCAGAAATGAATGTAAAGGTTCTATTTGACTCAGCGGCAGATGCTATGTTGCTAGTGGATAGTAATGGAGAAGTCTTGCAAGCCAATACAACAGCTCAGCAATTATTAGGTTACTCAGAAGAGCAATTTATGGGGCTTAAAGTTGAAGCGCTTATGCCTACCGCTTATTGTCAACATCATCAGCAATATCGAAAAACATATGTCAAACAGCCTGAAAAACGTCCGATGGGTCAAGGTAAGAACCTGGTTGCATTAACGCGTAATGGTAAAGAGCTGCATGTTGATATTGGGTTAAGTCCAGTTGAATTTAAAAATATACCTTTTATTTTCATTACGTTTCATCCAATTGAGAAACAAATAGAAGCTGAAAAGCAACTCCAGCTTGCACAATTTGCAACAGCTTTTGGCGTGTTTGATATTAATTTTGAACTTGGCACACTAGAATGTGATGCTTATACACAAAAGTTATGGGGATTTAAATCTGATCAAACTAATACTTATGATCAATTTCTTAAAGCTATTAACCGACCAGACCAAGCTGCTTGGCAAGCTGCTATTAATAAAGCCGTGCAGCCAGAGTCAGATGGTGAAATGCGTTTGGAGTTTGGAATAAATAATTTACTAACGCAGTCAGAACAATGGGTGTTCTCTGCAGGTAAAGTTTATACTGCAAATGAACGTGCTTTTCGGCTCATCGGAGTAATGCATAATGTTACCGAACGTAAGCAGTTTGAAAAAGAATCAAATGCTCAACGAATAGAAATGGAAGCTTTGTCTAAACACCATATTGCTCTACAGACTGCTTCAGCCATTGCGCATGAGTTAAATCAGCCACTGACCGCTATTTCGGCCTATAGCGAAGTAGCGCTTCATGAAATAGAAGGTGGGAAAGTTGATGTTAAAAAAATGAGACATTGTTTAACTAACTCTGTAACACAAGCACAACGTGCTGGAAAAAGTCTACATGAATTATTGGAGTATCTACAAAAAGGTGAGGTGATTACTGAAGACTTTGATATTAATAAAACCATAAAAATTGCGCTTCATCTTGTGGAGGGGAGTCGATTAAGTGGTTTCCATTCAAGCATTGATTTAGAACCTAATCTACCGAAAGTATTAGCAAATCAATTACAAATACAAAAAGTTTTAGTCAATTTATTAAGTAATGGTCTTGAAGCTTCGCAAAAAATTGGAAAGTTTACCGGCACAGTCAATGTTTCAGTGCAAACAGAAGCTATATCAAAAATGGTAAAAATAACAATTAAAGATAATGGTTCTGGTCTTGATAAAGAAACTGAAAAACGACTTTTTGAACCATTCTTTACAACAAAACCGACAGGTATTGGCATGGGGCTTACAGTGAGTCGCACATTAATAGAGGCTAATGGAGGAAAGCTTTGGTTTGATGCAGGTAACGATCATGGTGCTACATTTCATTTTACTTTACCCTTTTCATTATCAAATAAAGCCCCATGAATAAATCCTTAATTACAATTTTTATTGTTGATGATGATATTGCAGTACGTGAATCGTTATCTATGATGATTGAACAGGAAGGGTTTGCTGTAAAAACTTTTGAAAGCGGCCAAAATTTTCTTGAATATTATCAACAAGAGCATCTTGGTTGCGCCATTATAGATGTGCGTATGCCAGATATGGATGGTCTACAATTGCAACAAGAAATGACAAGCCGAAATATTTTGTTGCCTATTATTTTTCTAACTGGACATGGCGATATACCAACAAGTGTAAATGCTGTTAAATCTGGCGCGCTAGACTTTGTTACAAAACCAATTACTCGAGAAAAACTACTTGCTATTGTTTTAGCTGCTGTTCAACAAAGTGATAAGAATTTAACGAAAGAGGCCTCTACACAAGAAGCTAAGTCTCTCATTGCAAGATTAACTGAACGCGAATGTGAGGTAATGTTACTAGCAATTTCTGGGTTCTCTAATAAAGAAATTGCACGAAAATTAAGTATTAGTCACCGGACAGTAGAAATTCATAAATCAAAAATCATGCATAAAACAAAAGCTGAAAACCTACTAGACTTGGCCAGTATTGCACGTGAAGCTGATTTTCCTAGTTGATCTTATTTTTTAGTAAGGTTTTTTTTATCACCTCATCCTAAAATATTTATACGTGCTAGCGCGGGTTATATTAGTGCTGAATTAAGGTTACTTTATATACTTTAAGAATTCTTAGAGTATAAAAGGTAAGCACATGCCAAAAAGCCCGAGTGTTGAACTAAATATATTTGAGACCATTTTAGCCAGAAGATCCGTTCGCAATTACACCAGCCAGAAAGTTGAAGAAAAGAAGTTGCGTACTTTGTTAGAAGCCGCAGTACATGCGCCTACTGCGATGCATGAAGAGCCTTGGGCGTTTGGTTTGATTCAAGATAAGCAAATGTTGAAAGATTTATCTACACGCACTATTCCTATATTTATTGAGCAACTAAAAACGACGGGACATAGTTTTGATTACCCTAACGAGCCGGAGTTTAATGTGTTTTTTAACGCCGGCACGCTGATTATTATCTATGCGAAAAAAAATAACGCGTTTGTGACAGCAGACTGTTGGTTAGCTGCAGAAAATTTAATGCTAGCCGCCTGTGCAATAGGGTTAGGTACTTGTGTTATTGGCTCTGCTTTACCTGCACTTAACCTTGCGGAAGAAAAAAAGCGCATGGTAATTAGCGATGAATATGAAGCCATTGTGCCAATCATTATTGGTTATCCCAATGAACAACCTAAAGCAAAAAAAAGAAGTAAACCTATTATTTTAGGTAAATTTTAAACACTATTAATATTCTGTTATATCAAAAATTTGGAGACATAATATGTTTAAAAAAATAATTTGTCCTGTTGAGGGAAGCACACCTTCAAACCAAGGGTTAGCATTAGCCATTAATCTTGCTTATTATTTTAATGCTAGTTTATGTTTGCTGCATGTGGTTGATACGTATTACCCAATTATGGGCAGTTCTGGTGATTATATGTCAGTTAACACCGCTAACATTATTCGAGAAAATGGTAAGGAAGTTATAAAGGAATCAAAACAACAAGCACAAAAAACACTAGATCTTGAGACTAAACTCATCGAAACTCTTGGTGGGAATGTTGCTGATTCAATTCTTACAGAAGCAAGTAACTGGCATGCGGATTTAATTGTAATGAGGTCACGTGGCATTCGAGGTTTAAAAAAAGTTGTAATGGGGAGCGATGCTGAACATGTAATACGTACTAGCTCAGTGCCGGTATTAATCAGTAATGAGAAAAAGGAGGAAAAATTATTATATGATATAAAAGTCTAAATAATTTTTTGTTACTCCTGCTTTGAATTACGTTATCCATACCACTTAAGAACTGTACCTTAATAAAATTTTATGAATCATATTTTACGCATTGCTACCTTTAATATTCACAAAGGGGTTAATAGCTTTAATAGCCGGCTAATATTAAGTGAGCAGCGAGAAAAAATTCGACATCTACATGCAGATATTGTGTTCTTGCAAGAGGTATGTGGCGTTAATTCAAAATACAAGACAATAAGTTTAAACGGGCAATATGAATACCTTGCAGATAGTATTTGGTCAGAGTTTGCTTATGGTAAAAATGCAGTAACTTCTGCCGGACATCACGGCAATGCAATACTTTCAAAATTCCCTATTGTAAATTGGGAAAATGAGAATATCTCTGCTAACACAGCAGAACAACGAGGTTTGCTACATTGTGTAATTGAGGTGCCAAATTGGACGCAACCGTTACACTGTATTTGCGTGCATCTAGGCTTGTTTGCTAAATGGCGTCGACAACAACTGCAAGTGCTTAGTCAGCGTATTACTCGTTTAGTACCAAAAAATGCACCACTGATTATTGCTGGCGACTTTAATGATTGGGGACAAAAAGCCAGCGGAATATTGGCTGAACAGCAACATCTAGTGGAAGTATTTAAGGTTCGTCATGGTTTTTATGCACGCAGCTTCCCCGCATTTCTTCCATTATTAAGGTTAGATCGTATTTATACACGTGGTTTTCGTATTCAGGATTGTCATGTGCATAGCGGTTATTCATCTGCTAAGTTATCAGACCATGCTGCCCTTTCTGCTACGATATATCCATTATGATTAAATATATTGCTGATAATCATATTACTTTGCTACGTAATGGTGTTGAGTATTTTCCAGCGCTTGAGGAAGCGATTGAGAATGCAAAAATTGAAATTTATCTGCAAACTTATATATTTGTACCTGATAAAACCGGGTTACGTATTGGTAAAGTATTGATGAGAGCTAGTCTACGTGGCGTGAAGGTTAATCTTTTATTAGATGGTTTTGGCTGCAAAGACTTATCTAAAGTATACATTCGAGAATTAGAAAACTCTGGTGTGCATATACTATTTTTTAGACCAAAAATATCACCATGGTCATTGAGAATTAATCGTTTAAGACGAATGCATTGCAAGATGTTAGTTGCTGATAATACGTTGGGGTTTTTAGGCGGTATTAATATTATTGATGATTACAATACACCGTCACATATACCACCTCGAGTTGATTATGCAGTAAAGGTGGAAGGTCCACTAATATCAAATATGAAAATTAGTATGGAGTTACTTTGGTATAAAGTTAACCGTGCTTATTTAGGTGAAGGTGAAAGAAAAAAACGAGAAGATACTCAATTTATATATAAGGCAGGCAATATGCAAGCCGCACTTGTTTTGAGAGACAACCTTTGGCGGCGTAACGAGATTCGACAAACTTACTTCTCAGCATTTAAATCAGCCAAATCAGAAATTATAATTGCTAGTGCCTATTTTCTACCTGGTTTGCAATTCAGAAATGCATTACAGGATGCAACAAATCGTGGAGTAAGAGTCAGGTTAATTTTACAAAAAAAAGTAGAGTATGTATTGTTGGATTTTGCATCTCATGGGCTTTATAGCTGGTTTTTAGAACAGGGGATTGAAATTTATGAATACCATAAAAGCTTTATGCACAGTAAAGTGGCTGTGATTGACGATAGCTGGGCAATGGTAGGCTCTGCAAATATTGATCCATTTAGTTTGTCTTTATCTCGTGAAGCAAATATTGCAGTAAATAATAGTGTATTTGCACAAACCTTAAAACGTGATTTAGATGATGCCTTAAGTGCTGGCGCATCAAGAATCACTTCAGACGATTGGCAACATAATCATTATTTCAAACGCTCTTTTTCATGGTTGATATATAAGCTAGTTCGGTTGGTTATGCGCATTGCACTTTATCAAACTGATCGTTAGTAAGTTGAAAATTGTAATTATTTTTATATTTAATAGAAAGATAATTAAAGAGTTTTTTGATGAGTTGACTTTCTTTTTTTTAAATTCATTTACTTTTCATTAGCATGATTTAGCTTACTTAAAAACCTTCTAAGACAACCTTACCAATTGATTGGCCAGACTCTAATTCCTTATGTGCTGCCTTTAGGTTAGTGGCATTAATCGCTCCCATATGTTTGCCAATCGTTGTTTTGATGTGCCCTTGGTTAATCAAGACTGATAAACGGTTGAGTAAATTACTTTGCTCGTACATATCCACTGCTTTAAACATGGATCGTGCAAACATAAACTCCCAGTGTAATGACAAACTTTTTAATTTAAGCTTAGTGATATCTAAAGATTGTGGTTCATCAATTAAAGCGATTTTGCCAAAAGGTTTCAGTAGCTCTGTATAAGTGTCAAAGTAAGACTCAGTACTGTTTAAGCTAGCAATGTGTGTCACCTGACCAATATTCAAAGCTTCAATTTGTGCGATGAGCGGGTTTGTATGATCAATGATATGGTGTGCACCTAGTTTTTTTACCCAAGCTTGAGAACTTTCGCGTGAGGCAGTGGCTATAGCGGTGGCACCGGTTATTGCATTGATTAGTTGCAAAAGAATAGAGCCAACTCCGCCAGCAGCCCCAACAACCAAAATCACTTCATCCGTTTTTTTTATTGAATCAGGATTTTGTTGTTGAATGGAAAGATGTTCAAACAAAAGTTCCCAAGCTGTGATTGCTGTTAGTGGAAGTGCAGCAGCTTCTGCATCAGACAGACTTGTTGGCTTTGTGCCAACTAGGCGTTCGTCAACCAATTGATATTCAGCATTACTGCCTTGACGCGTGATATCGCCAGCATAATAGACGACATCACCTACTTTGAATTGACTCGCAGCTTCTCCTGTTGCAACAACTTCAGCCACAGCGTCCCAACCAAGAATTTTGTATTCGCCACTAGCTGCGGATGCTTTTTGGCGAACTTTGTAGTCAACGGGATTCACAGCGATTGCTTTGACCTTAACGAGTAAGTCTTGTCCGGTTGCAATAGGTTGAGGTAGCTCGATATCGAGTAGCGATTCGAAATCAGCGATAGGTAAGGAGTTGATGTAACCGATAGCTTTCATTATGTCCATCCATTTTCTTTTTAATTAATGCAGTAATAAACCTTAACTCAACTTCATTAAATCACATAATAACTGATTAATTATGAAAATATATATTGATAACACATGGATAGAAGCCCTTTAAGTCGTGCTTAAAATAGGAACTCCACTAGCTAAATCACAAAAGAAAAAACTTTATTCATTTCAACTTTTGACACACCTCTAATTTAACGCTACGATTCCAGCTAACTTAATTAATCGGCATTCAATATGAGCTCTTTACAAAAAGCGCGTAATACAAAGTCTACAAGAATATGGTTTTTAGTATTATTAGTGGTTGTTGTGATTACTTTATACATGATGGGTATCATTAAGAAAGGCTTTGCCATCGGCTTAGGTGTATTGTTACTAGGTGCGATTGGTATCCAAACTTTAGATTATGATTTAGATTTAGCGACCTTATGGGAAACAGGTAGCATTAAAGAATCACGCGTTCAGCATACTAAAGATGGCGTGGTATTGATGGGGGATTGTGTGAAACCAGCAGGCAAATCAGATGCCTATGATCTGGATTGTAATAACTTTGCAACCCAAGCAGAAGCGCAAGAAAAATATGATAGTTGTGCGGCGCAAATCACCAGTAACAATAGTGGTCTTGATAAGGCTAAAGTTATGTCATTGGATGTTTATGGTCTAGACCGTAATAAAAATGGCATTGTATGTGAGGCACTTCCAGGATAATTAATTTCTAGTTTTGATTAAAAGTAATTTATGAGAACGCCATCATGTAGGAATGAAAGTGTCGTATGGCTAGTTATGAAGGCAATGTTAAAGTCATCGAAAAAAACAAATTTCAATGTTTAAGCGAAAAGCTAAAGGTAAGAATAGTCGCCGAATACAAGCACTGAATGGCAGGATAGTTTTAGACTAAGCCGTTTAGAAATATGATTCATTTAACAAGTCTATCCTTTCTCATTTAGTTTGCTTTGACCAATATGGTTTTCGCCACGATCTTTGGCTAAAATCACTTGTTTTTGACGTTCAGTCAACGCCGCTTTTTTCTCTTCAGATGTTTTATCATAGCAATACGGACAAGCAATGCCAGTCGTATACTGATCGCTTTTGAGTTCTTCAGGCGAGAGCGGCATGCGGCATGCGTAGCATTGGTCATAACTACCTTCGGCTAAACCATGTTTAACGGCAACGCGTTGATCAAATACAAAACATTCACCTTCCCACAAACTTTGTTCTTTTGGCACAGTTTCTAAATATTTTAATATTCCACCTTGCAAATGATAAACCTCTTCAAAACCTTGTGCTTTCATAAATGAGGAAGCTTTTTCACAACGAATGCCACCTGTACAATACATAGCTACTTTTTTGTTTTTAGTGGCGCTTAGGTTGTCAGCGACAAATGTTGGAAATTCTCTAAAAGTAGTCGTTTTTGGATTAGTAGCGCCCTTAAAAGAGCCAATACTGACTTCGTAATCGTTACGCGTATCTAATAACACGACGTCTGGGTTGTTAATTAAATTATTCCAATCTTCTGGTTTCACATAAGTGCCAACCACATTGTTTGGGTCAATGCCTTCCACTCCCATGGTGACAATTTCTTTTTTTAGTTTCACCTTCATTCGATAAAACGGGTGTGTGTTTGCATGCGACTCTTTATGCTCTAGATCGCTAAAGCGGTTGTCACTACGCAAATAAGTAAGCACTACTTTTATGTCTTCGGGCGCACCTGCAATCGTGCCGTTAATACCTTCTAGTGCAAGCAGAATAGTGCCTTTAACGCCATGTTCAAGACATTTTTCTAACATTGGTTTTTGTAATTCTTTGTAGTCAGGTAGACTGATAAATTTATAAAGTGCGGCGGTTAGGTATTTTGGCATGTGAATGTGAGTAAATAACTGCTAAAAACGCGTATTTTAACACCAATCTGGATTACTGATTTGTGCCGACACATTAAAGATATAAAAGCAATGATGCTTTTAGATTGCAGTGCTAACAAAAACCACTTAATCTGATTTTAATAATAGAATCTCAGCTTTGCCTATACCAGCAATATCACCTGCCCAACGTTGTGCGCGTGTGGTATTCAGTTTTGAAAACTGTGTGTCAAATTGTTTGAAAGATTTAAATAATAATTCCAAAAAGGGGAAAGAGAGTAGTCCGCAATCCACCCAAGTGGCCTGGTCAGCAGGCTGGTTAGCTAATAGCAATGTGCCGCGCTTAGCGCCATAACCTAAGTATTTGCCAGCATTGCCTAGTATGCCGACGGTCCCAGCTATCATGCTTGATGCGCAATAGTTTGCTACGTTACCTTCGATTAAGACCATGCCTCGGCGCATATTGTCGGCAACTCTATCACCGGTGTTACCTTTACAAATTATCGTGCCGCCTTGCATTTTTGCACCTAAAAAATTACCACAATCCCCTTCAATTGTTATCGTTCCTTCACGCATTTGATTACCAATATTATCTAAAAAAGAATTGCTTTGTTTAAATACAATGTGAGTATTATTTTCACTAATGGTTTTGCCAGATACATCAAAAAAATCACTGACTTTTTGATGCTGGTAAAAATTTAATGCTTTGATATTTGCTAAGCTCAGCCCTATCAATAAATTAGGTGTTAAGCGACTGCAATCTAAACTGTGCTTAAGCGATGTTTTAAGAGTTAATTCAAGCCCTATCATATTATTGATCACCAAGAATTTCATGTAGTTTAAAGTGATGTGGGCCGAGTTTCCCACCATAATTTCCAGCTGAAATGCGTTTAATACCTGCGGCTTCACCTAAGCTGCAAGCAGCTTCAATACCTACTTTCATTGATAGTGCAATGTCTTCAAAAGCCATGCCATCAATCACGATTTCCATGACACTTTCAATATCCATATCTAGCTCAGTGTTCACTGTGCCTTTGAGTGTTGGGCAAAATGCATCATTAGTGCTGGCAAACATGCTAGGATATTTGCTACCGACCTTGGATCCTGAGCGGACAACGCCACCTGGGAATGGCATGATGACATTAGGCACTTTCCGCATAGCTTCAATCGCTACTTCACAAGCTTCTAATACCTGTGGTTGACTAGTGCCTAATACTAAAAAGTTACCGCCACCAATAGCACGCACCATGCCGGTGGTTTCTTGCGTTAGAAATTCGCCATCCATTACAGGAATACGCCAGTATCGTTTGTTTTCACCTTGTTCATTTGGGATAAGTTTTGAAATTTGATGGCCGTCGCCAAAGTAGCGCAAATGCTTTCCAAGACTGATTTGGTCATCTGAATCAATCCCAGAAAATGCAGCGGCTGTGGGGCAAGTTAAAATACATTGGCCCATGCGCGTTTCTAATTGTTGCTTAAGCACCTTGCTACCCATAGCAAACATTAAAATGCTGACGCCTGGACGTCCATCGGGTGTTTCAGTAGCTACCAATTCACGCTCGATGCCAGCCTCTACGCCGCAACCAATAACGCTAGTGGCAAAGCCTGTCATGGCATTCGCTGCGTTATATGCCCATTTGTGATTTTGTGCAGTAATAATAATTCTTGTGCCGCGCATGTTGAATGCTTCGGCAAAGGTTTCGTCTATTTGCACGCCGTTAAGGTTCATGATTGTGTATGGTTAATAACTTGATTGCGACCATCATTAGCAATCTCATCATCACTTATCTTAAAGTTATCAAGTTTAATGGTATGGTATTTATCAAAATAGTCTTTTAAGCCTGTTTCAACGCTACTGTCATAATGCGGTTTGGCCGTGTGCGTTTTGCCCCAAACGACTTTGACCACTTCGCCATTTTTAACGACTAACACACCGTCTTTAAATACGTAATCTGGCTTGCTAAACATTGCTTCTTTATCTTCTTGTTCTGTATATACCGTAATATCTGCCGCAGCGCCTATGCCTAAATGACCGCGATCGTTTAAACCGATGAGTTTGGCTGCACCAGCACGCGTCATGGTTGCAATTTCATACAAGGTATATTCACGATCAATTGAAGTCAGGTTGCTCATGGCTTGTGCATCTAAGTTTAGTTTTGCAAAAGTCTCATCTCTAAAGCTTTTATCCATCAATAAACGAATTAAATGTGGATAACTGGTAAATGGCGCACCGTTTGGATGATCAGTCGTTAAAAATACGCGCCAAGGGTCTTCTACACTTAAAAATATTTCTAAGCCAATTGCCCATTGCAAAGCGTTAACATAATTTTGATCACGATATTTAAATGGCACGACACCACAGCCAGCATCACATTCAATATCCATAATTACCGACTTCTTAGGGTTTGCATGTTTTGCATTTAAATGCTGCATCATATTGTCGCCTGATGCTGTGACTGTTTGGCCAAATAAAATTTGGCCAACATCTGCAGTAATATGTTTGTTCTTATTGATTGCTTCAGATATTTCAGCAGCAGAAGATGAGAATTTTTTATCCCCTTCAGTGCCATAACTATGAAATTGAATATGTGTTAGATGCATAGGAATGCCATCACTCGCGCCCATGGTATCTAGTGTGGTCTGAAAATTACCAGGTGTACCTAAATTGTTGCAATGTACATGTAATGGTTTGGCAATACCTATATCGTGTACAGCACGACTTAGGCTTTGTAAAATTTGACGCGGCGTAACTTGATAATGATTAGTTTCGTCTAAATCTAATCGCCGTTGATTGAATTTAAATGCTGAAATGCCGCCTGGATTGACTACTTTAATGCCAATTGTTTGCGTTGCTTGGAGCGTCCAAGCAACATAATCATTAATCGTTTTTTGATCAGCTTTTTGATGTAGTAAACGCAGAAAATAATCATCATTGCCAAGCATTGCGTAGCCGCCTTTGTCTATCATAGGCGTATCACCCATTTCAAGATGTGCTTGACGCGCATTAATCGCTAATACTGCAGGTTCAAAAGCAGCGGTGTAACCCATTTGAATATAATTCATCCCTGTATCTGTTGTGCTAGGGGTGGCATGGTGAGCACAATTAGGTGTGCAAATATGTGCCTCAGGCTCTGATAGCTGTCGCATTTCTTGATACTCTGGCAGCATCATGCGTGCAATATTGATCTTGCCGCCACCAATATGGCTATGCATGTCAATCGCACCAGCCATCATTACTTTGCCTTTTAAGTCGATTGTTTGTGTGATTTTTTCAGTTTTGCTTGGTTTAGCAATAATGTGCCCATTACGAATATAAATATCTTCTTTCGCGCAATCCTTATGGTGTGCGGGGTCAATTACTTTAGCATTCTTCAAAAGCGTAATCACGTTAAGAGCGCCTCCATTCTACTCATTACTTGAGCGAGGGTAGGCAGCTGGCTTTCTTTGGTTTGTTTTAACGGTAATACAATAGATGAGTCAACTCTGAACAATGTGCCTGAAGTATCTAAAGCAGGTGTTGCTACTGGAATAAACACTGCAGGAGGTGTTTCAAAATGCATATTACTGTTGCCAATGGCAACCACAGGGCAATCTGTTTTTGGTGTTAGTTTGTCCGGGCTGAAACTATTGACCCAAACAATTGCATCATGCTGCTTTAAGTTGTGCTCACCAGGCATCAGTGCGCTCAGCCAAGTATGTGCATAATTCACTGTGGTATCACCATCACTTCCGCCTAATGCCAATGCCATTGCGCGGCTGTTTTCATTCAATGAAACAACGCTTTGAGTAATATTTTGAATGGTGAGCTCAGCATGTGGAAAATCAAAATCTTTAGCTACCCATGTCAATACAGCATACTTTGCTGCTTTTAAACGACTTACAACTTCATTTAAGTCATTCATTGAAATGCCAGCAACTTCTTTTGTGAGCAATGTTTTTCCTTGAATTAATGCGCGTAATACTGCAACTACTTCGGGTAGAGCTACAGAGGCACAAGGTAGTACTGTCGGTTTTTTTCCTTTAGGGGAGACGCCGTATTCTATTTCTAAATTTTCACCACCTAAATAAATGATATCGCGTTTATTTGGTTCAACAAACATTGCGTGATCAACCCAGACATTGCGTTCGAAAAAGCGAGGGTTATGCTTTACGATATCTGTGCCAATACAAAGAATGACGTCGGCACGATTTTTGACTTCCATTAGCGTTGTTGTTTGCCAACCTGTTGTTTGTAAGACTTTTGTATTTCGCCAAGTGCTTTGTGCATTCATATGCATGATTGGCGCTTTTGCTTTTTGCGCTGCTTTAAAAGTGCTCCTAAAGCCGGTTAAATCGGTACTTAACCCAGCAAACAATGGCTTTTCTGCTGCATTTAACAGTGACGCTGCTTTTTCAATTGCTTGCTGTAACTCAACTGGTTTTCCGGCGATGTTTGGCATATTGTTTGTTATTTTTTGCGTAAAAAAAACAACGCCTTTTGAGCAAGCATTCTTAATCACTATTTCACTATTTTTCGTATTGTTATTGATGCTAATGTCATCACACAACAATCCACACCCGGGACAAGTGATATCGACTAATTTAGGGTTTATCTGCATAAATTATATTAAAGCCTGTGATTGGTATTTTTTAATTTGAACGATTCAATCATATAGGCTTTGTAAGTATTTGAACAAGCTATTAACGAGATTAAATTAGCTTAATTCTGCTGAATAAGGAATATTCGTAATAATTTTGCAATTTTAACAAAATATTTGAAGGTAAACGTTGGTTTCTGGTTTATTAAAATTGCTAAAAATGCTAATCTAGCGTTCTCGTTTAAAAGTCCTATAAGTAGTTAATTTAGTTCTTTAATTTTGTTATTTTTTTATTGGAGTTTTCATGGCAGTAGAACGCACCCTAAGCATTATTAAACCTGACGCGGTTGCTAAAAACGTAATTGGTCAAATTTACTCACGTTTTGAAAATTCGGGCTTAAGAGTTGTTGCAGCAAAAATGACGCATTTATCACTAACTGAAGCAGAAGGCTTTTATGCAGTACATAAAGAGCGGCCTTTCTTCGCTGACCTAGTTAAGTTCATGATTTCTGGCCCTGTTATGATTCAGGCGCTTGAAGGTGACGGTGCGGTATTGAAAAATCGTGATTTAATGGGTGCAACTAATCCTAAAGAAGCTGCTGCTGGTACTATTCGTGCTGATTTTGCTGAAAGTATTGATGCGAATGCTGTGCATGGTTCTGACAGTACTGAAAATGCTGCAATTGAAATTAAATATTTCTTCGGTTAAAGCAACCTTGCTGGTTAAAATTAATTTCAAAGGAATGGCGACTAAATATTGACTAATTTGCTTGATTTTAATCAACAACAGCTTGCCGATTACTTTTTAAGTATCGGCGAAAAGCCTTTTCGCGCTAAGCAACTGCTGCGATGGGTGCATCAATCAGGTATTACTGAGTTTGATCAGATGACAGACATTGCCAAGGTGTTGCGTCAAAAGCTGACAAATGAGACTAGATTAACACTGCCAGAAGTGCAGTTAGAGCAAGTTTCGGGTGATGGTACTCGGAAATGGCTAATTGGCGCAAATAATCAAAAAGACAGCACAAACAGTAGTATTGAAGCAGTATTTATTCCTGAAGATGCTCGCGGTACTTTGTGTATCTCAAGCCAGGTCGGCTGCGCATTGGAATGTACATTCTGTAGTACTGGTCGACAAGGCTTTAACCGTAATCTAAGTGTTTCGGAAATTATTGGACAACTTTGGATTGCTAATTCATCGCTGCGCAAATCTGATGGTTATGAACTATTGCCAATGAGTGAACGGGTTATTTCTAACATTGTCATGATGGGTATGGGCGAGCCGTTGGCAAATTACGATAATGTGGTGGCTGCTATGCAAATAATGCTCGATGATCATGCTTACGGATTAAGTCGTCGTCGGGTGACGCTTTCTACCAGTGGTTTAGTGCCGGCAATGGATAAGCTAAAAGAAGATTGCCCTGTTTCGCTAGCCGTTTCATTGCATGCGCCTAATGATGCATTACGTGACGAAATTGTGCCAATTAATAAAAAATACCCCATAAAAGCTTTAATGGCTGCATGTGAACGTTACTTAGTTAAAGCGCCACGCGATTTTATAACATTTGAATATGTAATGTTGGATGGCGTGAATGATACGCCGGAGCTTGCTCACCAATTACTTGATGTGGTGAAAAACGTACCATGTAAATTTAATTTAATTCCATTTAATCCCTTTCCTAATAGTGGCTATGAAACTTCTAAGCCAAGCCATATTAGAGTGTTTCGTGATATTTTAATGCAGGCAGGTCACGTGGTGACTGTACGTAAAACACGTGGTGAGGATATTGATGCAGCATGTGGCCAGTTGGCGGGCAAGGTGTTAGATAAGACAAAACGTAGTGCTAAACATATTTCTATTGAGGCGATTGTATAATGTTACGTATGAGTTTTTTGATTATGGTAATGTTGTTGTTGGCTTCTTGCGCAACAGCAAGCAATCAGCCAGTGGGCTTTGGTTCTAATGCAACCAATGCTGTGACCGAAAGGTCGCAGGCACATGCCAACCTAGGTGCAGCTTATTTACAGAAAAATAAATTACAAATTGCACTAGATGAATTTAGTCAGGCTATAGAGATATCACCAACTAATGCGATGGCATACAATGGGCTTGGCTTAGTTAAGTCAGCTTTGGGACAAGATGAGCAAGCTGAATTTAATTTTAAAAAATCAATTGAGTTTGAGCCAGAAAATCCAGAATCACGTAACAACTACGGCACTTTTTTATGTTCAAGAAAACGTTATAAAGAATCAATTACACAGTTCTTAGAAGCCGTTAAAAACCCGCTCTACAAAACACCACACCTTGCTTATGCCAATGCAGGCATATGCGCTTATCGGGATGGCAATAAAGAATCTGCTGAAACATACTTAATTAGAGCGTTACAAATTCAGCCACTTACCCATTCTGCAGCGTACCAGCTTGCAGAAATTCAATTTAATCGTGGTGATGTCGGTATTGCAAACAAAACAATACAAAATGCATTGATCGCGGCACCTAACTCAGAAAGGCTATGGTTGGCCGTTAAAATTGCTAGGAAATTAGGTGATCGAGATAGTGAAGCAAGTTATGCGTTGCAGTTACGTAGAAACCATCCAAATTCTAAACATACACAACTACTGTTAAGCGGACAGTAAACGATAGGGTATTACTATGGCAAGAAAGCCAAGACAAGCATCTGTCAAAAAATCAACAGAAGAAATTGCAATTGAAGTTGTAGAAGAAACTCGCGATACGAGTGCTGTACAAATGGCAAGCAATGTTTCTGATGAAATTATCGAAGCAGCAGTGCCATTGCATTCTCTATGTGGAGGAGCATTAAAGCAAGCACGTGAAGATCAACAGCTAACATTAGACAATGTGGCTAATCAGCTAAGATTGAGTATTAGACAGGTAGAGGCTCTGGAAGCAGATAACTTTTCAGAGTTGCCTGAGGTGACCATTATCAAAGGTTTTATCCGTAATTATGCCAAGTTGCTAAAAATACCTGCGGAGCCGTTAGTTGCAGCATTTATTCAAATTGTGCCAGAAACGCAGAAGCCGGCGCTTACATTAACGCCAGCAAGTAGCTTGAAGCTAACATCACATAAGAAAAAAAATAAAAAATTATATGTTTTAGCTGTTTTAGCCATTACGATAGGATTGGCTACTTGGTTTTTCTATCACACGTATATTGAAAAACCAAACCCAGTGTTACCAACAAGTGAATTGTCAGGTATGCCACCTTTGCTGCCCCAGGTAGATTTGCCTGAAGTGGCATTGCCCGCAGCAGAGCGATTGACTAACAATTATGGAGAAAGTGTAGAGCTACCAACTGATCCGTCTTCAGAAAATCAAGAGGTTACATTAAGAATGGATACCTTATCTGAACCTAAAATAGATAATGTAATGATAGCTCAGTCGGAAGAAGCTCTGGTAATTAAAGAAGAGGTGGCTGTAGAGCAACAAGCTACAGATATCACGCCAATTGTTGACGAGCCTTTAGCACAGGATAAATCAAGAATAGAAATAGAAGCGACACAGGAAACATGGGTAAGTATTGTCGACGCTTCAGGGCGGGAAGTTTATAATAGAACTTTGTTTGCTGGTAATAATGAATCTGTGGATATACGCTCCCCAATGAAGATTATTTTTGGTAATGCGCACGGGGCAATACTCAAAGTTAATGGTAGTGTGCTAGACCTAGCGCCATATACGCGTATTAACGTTGCACGTGTTAGCGTCAATTAAGCCTGTCTTTTTAATACCAAAAATATGAACATCAATATAATTAATATTAGCAAGCACTTTGGAAATTATGCGAAGAGTTAGCCGTCAAGTTATGGTAGGGAATGTCGCTGTTGGTGGTGGGTTGTTTGGGTCAACGCCTGCGCCGGTAGTCGTGCAGAGCATGACTAATACAGACACTGCAAATGCTGTATCTACAATCGAACAAGTATATGAGCTTTGGCAAGCTGGTAGTGAGGTTGTTCGCATTACGGTTAACTCACCTGAAGCCGCGGCACAAGTTGCTACAATTCGACAAGGGCTAGATGCCCGAGGTTGTTATGTGCCATTGGTTGGTGATTTTCATTACAACGGTCATAAGTTATTGCAGGCTTATCCTGGCTGCGCGCAATCGTTGGCTAAATATCGTATTAATCCAGGCAATGTTGGTAAGGGCCGTAAAAGAGATGAACAGTTTGCAGCAATGATTGAAGCTGCTATAAACTATAAAAAATCAGTGCGTATTGGTGTTAATTGGGGCAGCTTAGATCAAGCAAAAATGGCCCGCATGATGGATGAAAATGGACAGTTAGATAATCCGCTTTCTGCTGATGTGCTGATGCGTGAAGCGTTGATTCAATCTGCATTAGAAAGTGCAAATCAAGCAATTCAAATAGGCCTAGATCCTAATCAAATTATCATTTCATGCAAAGTTAGCAATGTACAAGATTTAGTCACTGTGTATCGTGACCTTGGTGCGCGTTGTGATTTTCCTCTACATTTAGGCTTAACTGAAGCAGGGATGGGCAGTAAGGGTATAGTTGCTTCTACAGCTGCATTGGCTTTGTTGTTGCAAGAGGGTATCGGGGATACGATTCGTGTAAGTTTAACGCCAGAGCCAAATGAATCAAGAACAAAAGAAGTAGTGGTCGCTCAAGAGATTCTGCAAACTATGGGAATACGCTCATTTACGCCATTAGTTATTGCTTGCCCTGGTTGTGGTCGAACGACCTCCACTTACTTCCAAAAGCTTGCCATGCAGATACAAAGCTACTTACGTGTGCAGATGCCTATTTGGCGTTCAGCTTACCCAGGCGTTGAAGACATGAGCGTGGCTGTCATGGGCTGTGTTGTTAACGGGCCTGGAGAATCTAAGCTAGCAAATATTGGTATCAGCTTACCTGGTACAGGTGAAACCCCAGTGGCACCTGTGTTTGTTGATGGTGAAAAAACAGTCACACTCAAAGGCGGTGGTATTGCTCAAGAATTCCAAGGTCTTGTCGAAGAGTATGTGCAAAAAAACTATGCCGAAGGTGGTAAGTTGCGAATAGTATCAACGCCTAAGACTATAAAAATTCAAGTAGTTAATTAATGATATGAATAAATAACCATGGTTCAAAAAATCCAATCGATTAAAGGTTTTTACGATATTTTACCTGATGCTACCCCATTATGGCAGCAGTTAGAAGCGACTGCGAACAAAGTATTGTCCAGTTACGGGTATAACAATATTCGGCTACCATTGGTAGAAACTACAGACTTATTCGTACGCAGTGTGGGTGAAAACACGGATATTGTAGAAAAGGAAATGTACGCTTGGACGGACGTGCTAAATGGAGATAAATTAACGTTACGCCCAGAGGGAACTGCAGGTTGTGTTCGAGCAGTTGTTGAACATAGTTTGACGTATAACGGACCACAACGCTTATGGTATATGGGCCCAATGTTTAGGCATGAAAATGTTCAAAAAGGACGACAACGTCAGTTTCACCAAATTGGTGTGGAAGCCATTGGTTATTCATCACCTGATGTAGATGCGGAACAAATCGTCATGTTAGCGCGGTTATGGGAAGCGTTAGGTATTGAAGATGTGTATTTGGAGGTAAACAGCGTTGGTGACAAAGGTGAGCGAGCTGAATATCGTCAGTTATTAATTGCATATTTTGAACAACATGCAGATGTGCTTGATGAAGATGCTAAACGTCGCTTACACACAAATCCATTACGCATATTAGACAGTAAAACTCCTGCTATGCAGAACGTTTGTGAAAATGCACCCAAACTGATGGATGTGTTAGGGGAAGAAACTCGTGAACACTTTTCTGGTCTATGTAAATGCTTAGATACAGCTGGTGTTAGTTACCACATTAATCATCGATTAGTACGTGGCTTAGATTATTACAACCGCACAGTATTTGAATGGGTAACAGATAAGCTAGGTGCGCAAGGTACGATTGCAGGCGGCGGCCGCTACGATGGTTTAGTAGAGCGCTTAGGTGGCGCATCAACGCCAGCATGTGGTTTTGGTATCGGTTTAGAGCGTGTGATCTTATTAATGCAAGAATACAAAATTGAAACTAAAGCCAATCTAGACGTATATTTGATCAATGTTGGTGAGCAGGCACAAAAGGCTGCATTTAGCGTTGCGGAGAATTTGCGTATGCAAGGTTTAAGTGTTGCATTGCATGCTGGCGGTGGCAGTTTTAAATCACAAATGAAGAAAGCTGATAGAAGTGGTGCTAAATTTGCAGCAATATTAGGTGATGAGGAGGTTGAAATGGGTGAAATTTCTCTCAAACCTTTGCTTGCATCTGGTGAACAAACCAGATGCAAATATAATGAAGTGGCGCAGCATATAATATTGTAATATGACTGAAAAAATACATAGTAAAGCAATGACTTTGTTAAAAGTTCATGAAAAATCAATTTTGATTAAATTAAATAGAGTTACTAAACCGAGCAACTACACTCAATCAAATATTAAAATCATTATTAAATAAAATTATATGTCTGAAATTCTTACTATTGATCAACTTACGATTACACCAAAAAACGCACCTGATCGGTTTTTGGTAAACAATGTAAGCTTGAAATTGAACGCAGGTAGGACTACTTGTATCGTTGGAGAGTCTGGTAGTGGAAAAAGTTTAACAGCATTGTCAGTCATGGGCTTGTTGTCATCACAACTTAGTGCCAGTGGGAAAGTGATGTTTCGCGGGCAAGAAATGACTACACTGAATAACAAAGATTTACAAAAAATACGTGGTGCAAAAGTAGGTATGATTTTCCAAGAGCCAATGACTTCGCTCAATCCAGTACTCACTGTTGGCTATCAAATTGGTGAAACACTCAATACACATTTAGGACTGAAAGGCACGGAGCTAAAATTGCGAGTCAGTGGTTTATTACTACAAGTTGGTATTCCACCTGAACGTCTAAATAGTTACCCAGATGAGTTGTCTGGTGGACAAAGGCAACGGGTAATGATTGCAATGAGCATTGCTTGTGAACCCTCTTTACTGATTGCTGATGAACCAACGACTGCATTGGACGTGACGGTACAAGCGCAAATATTATCCTTGTTAGACGATTTGAAAAAAAACATGAATATGGCAATGTTATTTATTACGCACGATTTTGGTGTGGTTGCTGATATTGCTGACGATGTATTAGTGATGTTTAGAGGTGAGGTTGTTGAAGCAGGCACCAAAAAGCAAGTCTTAAACAAGCCCAAACATCCATATACTAAAGCGCTGCTAAATTGTGTGCCAGATGTTGAAGGTATAAAAAAATTGGTGCCAATTGATTACGCTTGGTTGAAAGAGTCAGAGGCTTCAATATGACGGGGAATGTAAAAAAAGAAATCATCTTGCAAGCCAACAACTTGGTAAAAGTATATAAGCAACGTTCAGGTAAGTTTGGTTTTAGCCAAGTGGATATTAAAGCGCTGGATTATGTCAATATATCCCTAAAAAAAGGCTCTACTTTGGCAGTCGTAGGTGAATCCGGAAGTGGCAAGTCCACCTTGGCGCGTTGTCTGTTACAATTGCATCCTTTTGAAAATGGTGAAGTTTTATTCCAAGGAAAAGACCTTGCAAAATTAAATAGTCGCCAATTACGTGAAATACGTAAAGATATTCAAATGGTGTTTCAAGATCCTTTTGCGTCGCTTAATCCACGTATGCGGGTGGGTGAAATTATTGGTGAAGGTTTGTTGGTTCATCGCATAGGTAGCAAAGCACAGCGCTGGCAAAAAGTGCATGAAATGTTAGAGCGTGTCGGCCTTGCAGTATCAGATGCGCAAAAGTATCCGCATCAGTTTTCAGGCGGGCAACGGCAACGCATTGGTATAGCAAGAGCTTTAGTACTCGAACCTAAAATTGTGGTTTGCGATGAACCTGTTTCAGCACTGGATGTTTCTGTGCAAGCGCAGATTTTGCTGTTATTAAAAGATTTACAAAAAGAAATGCAGTTAAGCTATATTTTTATTACCCATGATTTACGCGTAGTAAGACATATTGCCGATGAAATGATTGTAATGCACAAAGGTAAAATAGTTGAAGAGGGTAAAGTAGAACAAATATACAAAGCCCCGCAACAGCCTTATACACAGCAGTTGCTCGATGCAATACCAGGTCGTGCTAGTTCACATTAACGATAATTAATTAAATACTTAGAGTTCTAGGTTAGGAATAACATGGCATTAGATTTAGAGGAACAAGAACAGTTAGATGAATTTAAAGTATGGTGGGATAAATATGGGGCAATGGCGACGAATATCGTGATTGCAGCTTTATTGGCTTTTGTGGCATGGCAGAGTTATCAGTACTTTCAAAATAAAAAATCTGTAGAAGCTTCTGACTTATATCAAAACATGTTGCAGCTAGAAGCTACAGAATCTGCTGAGATCAAGACACTATCAGCACAATTAATGGAAGGTTATACTGGTACACCATATGCCGGTCGAGCAGCTGTGTATGCTGCTAAGAATAGCTTCGAAGGTAAAGATAATAAGAGTGCTAAATCACAACTGGCTTGGGCAATGGGAAATGCAAAAGAAACTTCTGTTCAAGCAATTGCAACACTTTCAATGGCTTCATTACTGCTTGAAGAAAAAAAATATGATGATGCGCTCAGTGTGCTCGAAGAGGTTGTCGATGTTGGTTATTCAGGTTTGAAAAATATGCATCAAGGCGATATTTACTTAGCGCAAGGCAAAGACCTTGAAGCAAAAAAAGCTTATGAAAAAGCGCTTGTTACGCTAGAAGCTAATGGCCGCTTACGTTTATTGACTCAACAAAAACTAGAATCTCTTGGTGGATAAGCGCTAAACCATTCCGTTTATTATGAAATACCTTTTAATTAAATTCACTATTGTATTTAGCCTTTTGCTGCTTGTCGGCTGTAGTGCCCTCACTGAACTCAGGTTAGACATGGCGGATAAAATTTATGGGCGTGAAGGTCCTAATCAGCCCGCAGAACTTGAAGAAATTGATGCTAAATTCAACGCTAAAATTGATTGGTCTAAGCAGCTAGGGCGTACTGAAAAGTATGATTATCTCCCTGTGGTAGAAGCAGGGGCAGTCTACTCTGCGAATGCAAAAGGCGATCTGTATAAAATTGATGTAACCACAGGCCAAGAGGTTTGGCGTGCAGAAGTTGGTGAGCCAATTAGTGGGAGTGTTGGGACAGGTGGTGGCATTGTTATGGCCGGTACAAGTCGCGGCAATGTGGTTGCTTATACTGTTGATGGCAAGCCGTTATGGAAAGTTAAAATATCAAGTCAAGTGTTAAGTGCACCACGATATTTTGATGGCATTGTTGTTGTACGCGCTGGTGATAGTCATATTTATGGTTTAGATGCTGCTGATGGTACAAAAAAATGGGTATACGAACGGACAATCCCTGCTTTAAGTTTACGAAGTAGCGCTGGTATTGTTATTGATGGAGGTGCTGTGTACGCTGGTTTTGCTGGTGGCAAAATGGTAGCGATACGTTCAGATAATGGAAAAACAATTTGGGAGGCAGTCGTTGCTAGGCCAAAGGGGGTCACTGAAATCGAACGTATTGCTGATATTACTAGTTTGCCAGTAGTGAATGGACCGATTGTATATGCGGTTGCATATCAAGGGCGAGTGGCTGCGATTGATCGATTAAGTGGTAAGGTGATTTGGAATCGTGAAATTTCAAGTTACTCAGGTATGAGTTTTGATGAAGAAAAGTTGTATATTTCACATGCTTTAGGTTCACTATATTCTTTACATTATGACACTGGACGTACTTTTTGGCGTCAAGGGGCCTTGCTAAATCGACGCTTAACATCGCCTTTACCTATGGGCAATTTAGTTGCCGTAGGTGATATAGAAGGCTATGTGCATTTTGTGAACAAAGAAAATGGAAAAATAGTTGCCCGAGTGAAAGTCGATGATGATGCTGTAATGGGTCTTGTATTAGGCGCGTCTTTGTCACAAGTCATTGTAACGACCCGTCATGGCGGTTTATACTCAATTAACACAGAGGACAACACCTCTGAAACATCCTCTTCATCTGATGATTTATTTGAAGCAAAGCCGGAGCCTGAAACTTTAATTGAAGGCGCTGAAGCGGAAGTCAGCCAAGAGACCGACTCACCGACTACAATAGAAGCCGAAAGTGAAACCGAAGAAGTTGAGGAATCAACAGAAACTGAAACACCTCGCAGTATCTTATTCAAAAAAGACGCAATCTTATTACCTGAAGATCTAGGATCTGTTGAAATAGACGATAGCGGTCCTGGTATCAAACTACCTAAAGCTCAATAACATCATGCTTCCAACCATTGTTTTAGTCGGTCGACCTAATGTCGGCAAATCCACATTATTTAATCGTTTAACCAAAAGTAGAGATGCTTTGGTGGCAGATTTGCCAGGGCTAACACGTGACCGACATTATGGTCGCGGCGTTGGAGCTAGCAAACCTTACCTAGTCATTGATACCGGTGGGTTTGAACCAACGGCTGAAAGCGGAATGCTGAAAGAAATGGCTCGTCAAACATTACTAGCAGTGGATGAGTCTGATCTTGTGATATTTATGGTCGATGGTCGTGCAGGCATTACGCCACAAGAATATATTATTGCTGATAAGTTACGTAAATCTCAGCGTCCACTATTACTTGTCGTTAATAAGACTGAAGGTATGCAAAGAGCTGTAGTTAGTGCTGATTTCTATGAATTAGGTTTGGGTGACCCTTTATCTATTTCTTCAGCGCATGGAGAGGGTGTTAAAGACTTAATTGAGCTTGCATTAGAAGAATTTCCTGAGCCTGATGATAAGACAACAAAAAAAGATCGAAACCCCAAAATAGCCATTGTTGGTCGGCCTAATGTTGGCAAGTCAACGCTAGTTAATGCAATATTAGGTGAAGATCGTATGATTGCATTTGATGAGCCTGGGACTACCCGAGATTCTATTTATGTAGACGTTGAAAGAGATAACAAAAAATATACTATTATCGACACCGCGGGCGTGCGAAAGCGCGGGCGTGTATTTGAGTCAATAGAGAAGTTTTCTGTGGTTAAAACCATGCAGGCCATTGAAGATGCTAATGTTGCTATTTTGGTGGTAGATGCCCAAGAAGGTATTACTGAGCAGGATGCGCATGTGGCGGCTTATATATTGGACGCAGGGCGTGCGTTAGTCGTAGCAGTGAATAAATGGGATGGTTTACAAGAAGATGAACGCGATTGGATTAAAAAAGAAATTGATCGTAAGCTTATTTTCTTGAATTTTGCAAAGTTTCATTATATTTCAGCATTACGTAAAAAAGGATTGCCTGAACTATTTACTTCAGTTGATGGCGCATTTAAAGCAGCATTTGCAAACCTAGCTACACCGCAATTAACGCGTGTTTTGAGCGATGCGGTTGCGCAACATCAGCCTCCAATTAACAAAGGTATTCGTCCTAAATTACGTTATGCGCATCAAGGTGGTGTTAATCCACCAATAGTAATAGTACATGGTAGCCATATAAAAGATGTTAAAGATAGCTATAAGAGATTTTTAGAAGGCGTTTTTCGTAAAACGTTTCAATTGGTTGGTACACCACTGCGTGTGCAATTCAAGCAAGGTGGCAATCCTTTTGCTGAGCCAGAAAATAAGCGTAAATCTGGTGAAGGTATTGTCAGTATGCGTCGTCGAAAAACGGCACAACGGACTGAGTTTAAAGCAAAAAAAGAAAAAGAAGGTAAGTAGCTAACTTCAATTATTCACTATAAATTCAGTAGCTATAAGCTTTCCCAAAATTTCCACCAAACGCGTTCATCTTGATTAAATTGCCCAGAGAGTACTGGGCTTTCAGGGTAATTGGTCTTAAGCACACGTAAACTGTCGTTTTTAAGATCTTGTAAACCCATGTACTCGTAGGCGCTAACTGTGACAACAAGTGCCTCTTCAATAGAGGTTGACTTTGGGTAATACTGCAAAACATACTTTGCACGATTGACTGCAGCTAAGTAAGCTAGACGGCGCATGTAATAGCGTGCAACGTGCATTTCATGTGCTGCTAAGGTATTGACTAGATACACCATGCGTTGTGATGCATCTTTGGCGTAGCGACTTTTAGGATAGCGTTCTACTAGCTCTTTTAGTGCTGCAAATGAGAGTTTTTGCGATTTTGGATCACGGTCGCTAATCTCTTGCTTTGTTGCTCTATCAACAATGCCACGTTCATTAAATGACGCTAGCCCTTTAAGGTAATAAGCATAATCAACATTTTTATGGTTTGGGTGTAATTTAATAAAACGATCGGCTGCAGCTACTGTTGAAACAGGGTCGCTTTGTTTGTGATACAAATAAATTATATCCAATTGGGCTTGCGTGGCATATTTTCCGTGAGGGAAGCGTGATTCTAGAATTTGAAAATAGCGCAGTGCAGACACATAATCATTATCAGTCATTTTTAGATCACCAGCTTCATAAATTCGTTTTGCTTGCCAGCCTTTTGTGTCATCTAACTCAGTCGGGTCGCCAAAGATTGCACAGCTGTTAAGTGTTAGACTTAGAAAGAAAGCGAGAAATAAAAATTGAATAAGCGGTAAAATACGTTTCACTTGTAAACCTGCCAAATAATATTGCGCTATTATAACTTAAGCTAGATTAAGGCACAGCAAAATAAGCATCTCAATAATGATACAAATTATTTATAAAAGTAATGATAAAAACTAACATGCAAAGACTTACTATTTCGGATGACTTAGCTGGGCAGCGTTTAGATTTAGCTTTGCAAAAAATGTTGCCAGAACATTCGCGCAGTCGAATACAAACTTGGATTAAAACCGGTTTGGTGCAAATAAATGATAAAAACTCAACGGCAAAAACCAAGGTATGGGGTGGTGATAATATAGTAATTACTGCAGCACCAAATCCTGAGGCACAGGCGTTTGAGCCTGAAGATATTCCAATCACTATAGTGTACGAGGATGATGAATTGCTTGTCGTTAATAAACCATCAGGGTTAGTGGTCCATCCTGCGGCTGGTAATTGGGGAGGCACCTTGCTCAATGCATTATTATTTCATCGGCCTAAGTTGGCTGAAATTCCTCGTTGTGGCATTGTGCATCGATTGGATAAAGAGACAAGCGGTTTACTCGTTGTGGCTAAAACACTAGAGTCGCAAACAAGTTTAGTGCGTCAGCTGCAAGCCAGAACCGTTAAACGAGAATATCGCGCAATCGTTTGGGGACAAATGTGGCGTCATGGCAAGGTTGAGCAACCTATAGGGCGGCACCCACATGCGCGCGTTAAAATGGCTGTAACAAGAGGTGGTAAACCCGCTATTACTCATTATGAAGTGCTAGAACGTTTTGGTACAAACAGCTATGTACGCTGTCATTTAGAGACAGGACGAACTCACCAAATACGTGTGCATATGCAGTATATAAAAGCACCAATTGTGGGTGACCCGCAGTATGGTATCGGCAATATAATTCCGCATAAAATGATGGATGGTATGTTACGAGATGCAATTTTGGGGTTTAAGCGCCAAGCATTGCATGCCATTAAATTAGGACTCATTCATCCTACAACTAATGAGCCAATGGGATGGCAAATTGAGTTAGCTGATGATATGAAGCTATTACTTGAAGCTATGCGTCATGAAGATGCACCTGATGCAATTAACCCACTTGACTTTGGTGTAGATGAGAATGGGCTTTATATTGATAGCGATGGAGGTTTGCAAGATAAGGTCTTTGAAGACGAAGACATCCAAAATATAGATATTGAAGATGATGAGGGTTTATTAGAGGACGGGTAAGTCTTTACTTACTCATTCACTTTATGATTCATTTATTAAGCCAGACTGGTCTGCACCAAGCTCAACTAAATCCCTGCAAGCGAGTCGTCTTGGCGGTATTAGTCATGGCCGTCATGCAAGCTTAAACTTTGGTATGCATATACATCACAAGCCCTTACATGACGCACATAATCGCCAATTGCTGAATCACTTATTACCAAGCGGACTTGTCTGGTTGAATCAAGTGCATTCCACGCTTGCAATTGATGCTGCTTTAGTAAGCTGTGAGCCTGTGGCTAATGCCAGTTTTACCAATAAAAAAAGTGTCGTCTGTCTTGTGATGACGGCAGATTGTTTGCCTGTTTTATTATGAGACACTAGAGGGGAAATAGTCCCTGCAATCTATGCAGGATGGCGTGGTTTGTGTGATGGTGTGATTGAAAATGCCATTAAGGCCATGAATGTTGAAGCTTATCGTTTAATTGCTTGGCTAGGCCCGGCTATTGGACCAAATACATTTGTAGTGGGTAAAGGACGTAAAAGATCAGTTTATTGAGCAGGATGCCGGTAGTGATGAAGCATTTAAGCCAGATGGTGAAAAGTGGTTGGCAAATTTTTATCAAATTGCTAAGCAGCGGTTAAATAAGCTTGGCGTCTATGAAATATATGGTGGTGGCAAGTGTACGTTTACTGATCAAAAGCAATATTTTGCGTATAGGCGTGATGGTAATGCTGGAAGCATGGCAATACTTATTTGGATGGAGAGTTAATTTAAAGCATTGCTTGAAAATGCGTCAAAGTATGACGACTCCGTTTATAATGCTTGCTAAACTAATTTTGGAATATTATGCAATCGATTGAAATGTCGCCTTTAGCTTGGATTATCACTTCAAGTTTGCTCGGTGGATTAATGAGTGTTGTCATTGCTGCTTTTTTTGCAATGAATGCACAACGTAAGTGGGTGTCGTTACTTGTAAGTTTTGCGATTGGCGCTTTATTAGGAGCTGTTTTTCTTGAAATTTTGCCTCATGCTATTGAGGTAGGCCCTAATCCAGAAGCAATTACTACCACTGTTTTACTTGGTATTTTGTTATTCTTTACGCTTGAAAAACTGGTGTTGTGGCGACATTGCCATGGAGATCATTGCGAAGCGCATGCTTTGCATGATGAGGCGCACTGTCCTGACAATACCATGGATAATAAAGACGCTGAAGATTCAAAATTTAAAACAGTGCAACAAACGATACCATCAACCATCAAACAAACAGATCATGATGATGGCCGCAGCGGTATGATGATTATGATTGGGGATACTTTTCATAATTTTGTTGATGGCATATTGATTGCCGCGGCTTTTTTAGTCGATATTCAACTCGGTTTAGTGACAGCGCTAGCTATTATTGCTCATGAGATTCCACAAGAAGTAGGCGACTTCTTAATATTATTACATTCTGGATATAGTAAAAAACAAGCGTTATTGTTTAACTTGTTTTCAAGTTTGGCGACGGTAGTGGGTGGTATGTTAGCTTACTTTGCATTACAAACAGTGCAAAGCTGGGTGCCATACATATTAAGTCTTGCTGCCGCTAGTATGCTTTATGTCGCAGTAGCGGATTTGATTCCTGGTCTACATAAACGCACTGCGATGAAAGATACTGTGCTGCAAATTACGTTAATACTATTAGGCGTTTTTACTATATTTATTACAAAGTGGTTTTTAGAGGGCTAATTGATATAGCTCACATTAATACTGTTTTTTTGTTAAAGTTTTTATAGTATTGAATAGTTGTTGTATTAAGTTAAGAATTTAAATATGACTATTTTAAATAAGTTGACACATGTTTTTAAGGTAAATATAAATATATGAGTAGTATTCCAAAAGTTGGTTTTGTTTCATTAGGTTGTCCTAAAGCAGGATCAGATGCTGAGCTTATACTGACGCAATTACGTGCCGAAGGTTACGAAATCAGCGATAGTTATGAACAGTCAGATTTAGTTGTTGTTAACACCTGTGGCTTTATTGATTCTGCGGTACAAGAGTCACTCGATGCGATCGGTGAGGCATTGAATAAAAACGGCAAAGTCATTGTGACAGGATGTTTAGGTGCTAAGAAAGATGTCGTACAAGACGTACATCCTAACGTGTTGGCCATTACTGGTCCGCACGCACTTAAAGAGGTGATGACACATGTACATACTAATTTACCTAAGCCACATGATCCATATACTGACTTAGTGCCGAAGCAGGGCGTAAGACTAACGCCTAGCCATTATGCATATTTGAAAATTTCAGAAGGTTGTAACCACCGGTGCAGCTTTTGCATTATCCCAAGTATGCGTGGCAATTTGGTCAGTCGACCTATTGGTGAAGTAATGAATGAAGCAGAAAACTTGGTAAATGCTGGCGTATCTGAAATTTTAGTGATTTCACAGGATACAAGTGCTTACGGTGTTGATGTCAAATATCGCAGTGGATTTTGGAATGGACGCCCAATTAAAACCCGGATGACTGAACTGACACAAGCATTGAGTGAATTGGGTATATGGATAAGGCTGCATTATGTATACCCATACCCGCATGTAGACGAAGTGATTCCTTTAATGGCTGATGGTTTAATTTTGCCTTATTTAGATGTGCCTTTTCAGCATGCGGTGCCCCGAATACTTAAATCGATGAAACGACCAGCTAGTAGTGAAAATAATTTGACGCGGATTAAAGCATGGCGTGAAATTTGCCCAGATATTACAGTGCGCAGTACCTTTATCGCAGGATTTCCTGGAGAAACAGAAGATGACTTTAAAATGCTACTCGACTTTTTAGAAGAGGCGCAACTAGATAGAGTTGGTTGTTTTGCTTATTCTGATGTGGATGGTGCAAAAGCTAATGACCTGCCTGGACAAGTGCCAGAAGAAATTAAACAAGAACGTTTAAGTCGCTTTATGGAAGTGCAAGAGCGTATTAGTGCCGCTAAGATGCAGGCCAAAATAGGGAGTATGCAAACCGTATTAGTTGATGAGCTAACGACAGATGATAACGATAACATTATCGCTGTTGGGCGAACTAAAGCAGATGCGCCCGAGATTGATGGTGTGGTTTATTTGGGTGATGCTGATGGTCTCCAACCAGGAGATTTTGTTGAGGTCAAAATTTTAGGCGCTGATGGACATGACTTGGTAGGCGGCCCACCTCAGCAAAATTAAGTTTATTGATTGTTTTTATTCAACTAATTAAAGAAATCTTGCAATATTGGCGCTGGCTTTTCGTTATCTGCACGTGCTTCTAAAAAGTCTAGCGTGTAAGGGCAGCGTACTGGTTTTTTGAGTGCTTTTTTCTTTTTACCTTTTGCTCTTTCCATGCTGATATAGGGTGTTTGACTAATTCTGATAAAGCCAGATTTTGTTAGCTTATATACTGTAGTCTCAAATAAACTAAGTGGGTTGTCGATATTTTGTAAGGTGACAGCTGCCTTATTGACTTTCAAAACGTTGTACATCACCATTTTATTGGCTGTTTGCTTGCCGTATATTTCACCAGATTGGATATTCATTTAACACCTTTTCTAATATTAAACTATTTTTGATGTCTTATAAGGGTGATAGTACTTGCACCCAATCATCTTGAGAGTGAATAGGCGTTGTTAATCGTATTCTTTTCGCTTTGCCATTCACATAAACCGTATATTTTGCATTTGAGATAAAACTAATTTTAGGCAAGATTAGTGTAGCCTTTTCTGATATTCCTTTTTCTGATGCTAGGTAGATGCCAGGGAATAAATCTTGTTGTGTTTTAACCGCTAAGCTTAAATCATTTTCCCCTTCTGTTGACGCATAGTTTTGCTGTTCAGCTTGTAATTGTACCCAAACAGCTTGTCGCGAAATAATTTCAATACCAATTTTTAATTGATTTTTGTGTGTCGACTTAACGCCTCTAACTGTGCCAATGATCGTTTCACCAGGGTCGCCATCTATTACTAGTCCAATGAGTTTATCTTTTCGTGCTCTTATATTGGCATATTTATTTGCACGTACTCCAAAACCATTATTGCTAAGGTCCGTAATTACCCAAGTGTCAAGGGAGCTGCTGTCGATGGATAAGCTACTGGCTTGTTTCAAAGTGCTATGACCATCAAGTAATTGTTCTAACGTTTTACCACCTTTTGTAAGTTTAATGCCTTTATTTACTTGGTTTGCCTGTAGAACTTGGTCACAAATTTCGTAAATACCCGCTTTTACTTTTGCCGTTTTTGAGGCGGCTTCGCGATTTTCTTTTCTACGTTGTCTTATATAGCCATCTTTTCTCCATTCTGAATGCAGAATGTTAAGTGTATCGTTTAGTATTTTTATATTGTCAATTTTTAATAATGTTAAATTATTAGGTAACTCCCCACGAACACTAGTTGTAATCGCAATAGTCAGCTGTTTTTCAAATCCATCAAGCTCCCAATAACGGCATTCTTTGTTTGGTTCGAAGTTTCGCATGCGTTTTGCAGGGTAGTCTTGCGCTAGATTAATGAAAAACTGGTTCTCTTGAAAACCATCTTTGTCATTGATTTTGGCACGTGTTAGCCAGGTTTGTATTACTTTTGCAGCAATTTCGAGTTCATTTTTTTCCATACTGGCTTGTGTTAATTGCCCTAGCATGGATATTTGTACGAATGAGGCACTTAATGTCGTTGAGGGGCTATTTGAAAATAATTCTATCGATGTTTGTAATAAATTCTGTTTATCAGCAATTTTATAAAGGGTAAAGATTTGAAGCCAAACTTTAGTAGGAGGGTTTTGTTGTGCGAACAATCGCCATTTACACATATTGAATGCCGCATAAACAGCTCTTGCGATCACAAGAATGATTATATTTCCTACCATCTTAAACCCACTCGGGTTAATGATTTTTTCAAGCACTTTAAGGTGGTATATGTATGACTGCCTATGATAACCGTAGCAAGTGTCGTAAATATTAGCTTCTAGTTCAGGTTTTAGCTTTTTTAAATTTGCAAACTGTAAGGATAATTTTTCAAGTCGCACTTGGTTAAGTGCTTCAAGTTCAATAATTAAATCCAACTTTTGTTCAATAGAAAGCGAATCCTGATCGATCGATTGTGCAAGTTTTTGTGTGGATAATTTTAACGCATTAATATCATCCAAATCTTCTAGGTCAAGCATCCAAGCATTGAGCTTATTGACTTTTTTTTCTTTGCTATTACCTAAAAGCTTGTTGATTAAGTTGACCATTGAATTTTAGTTTTTACTTTAAGTTAGCGTATTAATATCACAATCTAAATTAAAATACAACAATAAACTATTGAATTATCTAGGATATTACTTAATATTAAACATCTTCTTTAGTTAGCAGTCCTAATGAGAATCGCTATTTGGCATGTTAGAATGTATTTTTTAATCATCGCAATTTATCAAATGACTGTACGTACTCGTTTTGCACCTAGCCCTACTGGTTTTTTACATATTGGTGGTGCCCACACTGCGCTATTTTCTTGGGCTTATGCGCAAAAGCATCAAGGGAAGTTTATATTACGCATTGAAGATACTGATCTAGAAAGAAGTACACCAGAAGCTGTGCAGGCAATTCTCGATGGAATGAGCTGGTTAGGGCTTGATTATGACGAAGGCCCATTTTACCAAATGCAACGAATGGATAGTTATAAGAAAGCATTGAAAACCTTACTTGATCAAGGCGATGCTTATTATTGCTATTGCACAAAAGAAGAGTTGAGTGCGCTACGGGAAAACCAGATGCAAGAAGGTGTCAAGCCGCGCTATGACGGTAAATGGCGGCCTGAACAAGGCAAGCAATTGCCTGAGTCACCAAATAATAAACCTCCCGTTATTCGATTTAAAAACCCCAAAGCCGGCGTAGTGGCTTGGGATGATTTAGTTAAAGGGCGTATTGAAATTTCTAATGGTGAATTAGATGATTTAATCATCGCACGTGCCGACGGTACCCCAACCTATAATTTCTGTGTTGTCGTAGATGATTTGGAAATGGGCATAACGCAAGTGATTCGCGGCGATGATCATGTCAATAATACGCCGCGACAAATTAATATGTTCAAAGCTCTTGGCGCAAACATCCCGCAGTATGCACATTTATCCATGATACTGGGTGGTGATGGGCAAAAGCTTTCTAAACGCCATGGTGCTATCAGTGTGATGCAGTACCATGAAGATGGCTATTTACCGGAAGCGATATTAAATTATTTAGCTAGGTTAGGTTGGAGCCATGGCGATGACGAGGTCTTTGATAAGAAACAATTTACTGCTTGGTTCGATTTAGATCATATTACGCCTTCAGCGGCACAATTTAATGCTGAAAAATTGAATTGGCTTAATGCGCACTATATTAAGTGTGCAGATTTAGGTGAGCTGTGTGAAAACATTGCTAATCGACTTGCTAAGCTAGGCGTTAAGGTAAATCAGTCCCCAAGCTTGTCAGAGGTCGTTGATTTCTATAGAGAGCGTGCGAATAACCTGAATCAACTAGCAGCTGATATTTCATACTTTTATGCTTTGCCAGAAGCTAACAAAAATGATGTTGAAAAATATATTATAGGTGAAGTAATGCCAGCAATAAATGTTTTGGTAGGAAAGTTAGAGCGTTGTGACTGGCAAGCTGAAAATATTCATAAAGCGATTAGCGAAGTTGTAAACGACTTTTCACTTAAATTTCCTAAGATTGCCATGCCATTACGTGTGATGATAATAGGTATTGCTAAATCGCCTAGTATTGATAAGGTTATGGCATTGTTAGGGAAAGATGAAGTGTTAAGCAGGATTAAGCAGTATGTAAAATAAATATTTTTTTATCTTGAAATTAGAACAAACAGGCACAACCATAGTCATAGTTGATATAGACGTTGGAAAACAACCTCCACTACTATTTAGACCAATAAGGAGTTCAAAAAAATGCAGAACAAAGGCCAAATGTTACAAGACCCTTTTCTTAATGCCTTAAGAAAAGAGCATGTCCAAGTATCTATTTATTTAGTCAATGGTATTAAGCTTCAGGGCCAAGTCGACTCTTTCGATCAATATGTTATTTTACTAAAAAATACTGTCACTCAAATGGTGTATAAACACGCTATTTCAACGATCGTACCTGCGCGTGCAGTGGCAATGGCAATGCCTGACAATGAGGACGATTAAACTCTATTAATGGCAATTCTAATTAATCCTTTTTTTGTGAGATCGTTTTAATTAATGTTCGATAGACCAACAGCAACTGACGCAGTCATTTTGGTTAGCATTGATTTTAATGAACCAGATTACGCTGAAAGCTTATACGAACTCCGCCAGCTGGCGATGACTGCAGGTTTTAATATTGTCTCTACCTTAGAGGGTAAGCGCAGTGTACCTGACGCTAAGCTTTTTATTGGCTCAGGCAAAGCTGATGAGCTTAAAACCATGCTCGAAGCAAGTGAAACAAAGTTAGTCGCCTTTAATCATGATTTAAGTCCTTCTCAACAACGTAATTTAGAGCGGTTTTTAGACGCACGAGTCGTTGATAGAACAGGATTAATCTTAGACATCTTTGCACAGCGTGCAAAAAGCCATGAAGGTAAACTGCAAGTTGAGCTTGCTCAATTAGAACATCAATCAACACGATTGGTTAAAGGCTGGAGTCACTTAGAACGTCAAAAAGGTGGTATTGGTGTGCGTGGTGGGCCAGGTGAAACACAATTAGAGCTTGATAGACGATTGCTACGCAAGCGTGTTAAGCAGTTGCGTGAAAAGCTTTCAAAACTGAAATCGCAACGTGGTAATCAAAGACAATCAAGACAACGTTTCAATTTAATGTCAGTAGCATTGGTAGGTTACACCAATGCTGGAAAATCGACATTATTTAATCGTTTAACCAAATCTGGCGTGTACGCAAAAGACCAGCTTTTTGCAACATTAGATACCACACTACGTAAAATGTATTTACCAGACCCCGATGGTTTGAAGCCTATGCCACTAGTGATTTCAGATACTGTTGGTTTTATTAAGTATTTGCCAACAACACTAATTGAAGCTTTTAGTGCGACGCTAGAAGAGGCAACTCAGGCAGACTTGCTAATGCATGTGGTTGATATTGCTAGTACGAATAGGGAATCGCAAATCAGCCAAGTGAATGAGGTGTTAAAAGAGATTGGAGCAGAAAAAGTGCAACAGCTATTAATCTTAAATCAAATTGATAGATTGCCGTGTGAAGCGGGGTTTGACCGAGACGAATATGGTAGAATTATACGTATACGTGTGTCTGCAAAAACTGGCGAAGGCATGGGTTTTATCAGGCAAGCATTACAAGAACATCAGCAATACCTTAAAAAACTAAGTACTGAACAAAGCAATTATGCGTAACTCGTATAAAGGCTTAACTATTTTTCGGAGTGAAGACAAATGAGATTACCAGCTTGGGCGCAACGTAATAACGAGGGGCCGCCTGATTTAGATGAAGTTTTTCGTGAATTAAGTAAAAAAATCAACAATTTATTTGGTGGTAAAGGTGGCCAAAGTGGGGGGAACGGCGCTACGCCTATCTCGCCACAGATTGATTTGCCTATCATACCTATTGTTTTAGCGGTTATTGGTATTTGGTTGGCAACTGGCTTTTATATTGTTGATCAAGGTTCTGTCGGTGTGAAACAACGTTTTGGTAAGTATGTTGATACCACCGAACCAGGCCCGCGTTGGCATTGGCCGTATCCAATTGAGTCTGCGCAAGTGATTAATATGCAAGAAGTACGTCGATTAGAAGTCGGTTATCGCTCTAGTGGTAACGATGGTAATAAAACAAAAGTGCCTAAAGAGGCTCTAATGTTAACTGAAGATGAAAATATTATTGATTTACAATTCGCAGTGCAATATAACCTTAAAAATGCAAAAGATTATTTTTTCAATAACCGTGACACTGATGCTGCAGTAATGTCAGCTTCTGAAACAGCGATACGTGAAGTAGTTGGTAAAAATAAATTAGATGATATTTTGCAAAAAGGACAAACAAGACTTCAAGACGTTTCTGATCAGATGCAAGTCATCTTGGATTCTTATAAAACAGGCGTAAACATTACGAGTGTATCTCTTCAAGTAGCGCTGCCACCTGAGCAAGTGCAAGAAGCCTTTGAAGATGTTAACCGGGCAAATCAAGATTATCAGCGACAGATCAACGAAGGCCAAGCGTATGCCAATGGCGTTGTACCTAAAGCAAGAGGTAATGCAGCACGATTGACAGCAGAAGCGGCAGGTTATAAGTTGAAAGTAGAAAATGAAGCGCGAGGTAATGCTGATCGTTTTGACAAGGTATTTGCCCAATACCTTAAAGCGCCAGAGGTGACACGTGAGCGTTTGTTTATCGATGCGCAAGAAGCTATTTTGTCGAATGTTAGTAAAGTAATTGTTGATCAAAAAGGTGGCAACAGTTTATTGTATTTGCCTTTGGATAAGTTAATGGCTAAGAGCGGTGCAGGGGCGCCATCAAGAGACATCGGTAAATCTTCTGCAAGTGCTGCTAGCACCAGCTCAGCAGAAGCAGCAATTAATGCACTTGAATTACAACGTAGCCGTGACAGAGGGGGCCGTTAAGATGAAAAAACTTGGACCAATTTTATTCGTAGCATTGTTAACAATAGTGCTACTTAATAGTGCTGCTTATACAGTAGATGAACGTCAATTTGCCCTTGTCTTTAGACTTGGTAAAATTGTTGATGTGAAAAAAGAGCCTGGACTTTTCTTTAAGTTACCGCTTTTAGAAAACATTAAATACTTTGAAAAAAGAATTGTTACGCTTGATTGGGAGAAGCCAGCTAAGTTTATTACTAGCGAGAATAAATATATGCTGGTCGATTCATTTGTTAAATGGCGTATTATCGACCCGAAAAAGTATTATGTATCGATTAAATCAGGTGGCGAAGCCGCTGCAGAAGATCGGCTAGCCAAAGTGATTAATGCAGGTTTACGTGAAGAGTTTGGTACTCGTACTGTGCATGATGTTATTGCTGGTGAGCGTACTGCAATAATGAATAACCTACGTGTAACTGCAGATAAAGAAGCGCGACAAATAGGTATTCAAGTAGTTGATGTGCGTTTGAAACGCGTTGATTACTCAGAAGAAATTAGTAAGTCTGTGTTTGATCGTATGAAGTCTGAGCGAGTAAGAATAGCAAAACAATTACGTTCTGAAGGTGAAAGAGCTTCTGAAGTGATTCGAGCTGATGCTGACAAACAGCGCCAAGTTATTATTGCAGAAGCTTTCCGTGAAGCACAAAAAGTTAAGGGTGATGGTGATGCAATTGCAACAGAGATTTATGCAAAAGCTTATGGCAAAAGCCCCGAATTTTATTCTTTTTATCGTAGTTTAGAAGCGTATCAAAATAGCTTTAAAAGTAAATCAGATGTAATGGTATTAGATCCAAGCTCTGACTTCTTCAAGTATTTACGTGGCTCTAAAGGTGATCAATAATTCACTATGAACTCGACGCTCATCGCAGCATTGGGGTTAATGTTGGTTTTCGAAGGATTGCTACCATTTATTGCACCCCAAGCTTGGAGAGAAACCTTTAAACGAATGATTGCGATGAAAGATGGGCAACTTCGTTTTGTTGGTATTATTTCAATGGTGGGCGGCTTATTCCTTATTTTTTTAAGTCGTTAGCATAAACCATACGCCTGATTATCAGTATAATAGCGCTATGCGAAATTGGTTACTCCCAGAATATATTGAAGACGTAATGCCTGCCGAAGCTGCACGACTTGAGTTATTACGCCGGCAATTATTAGATCTGTTTAAAGTGCATGGTTATCAATATGTGATTCCACCTACCATAGAGTACTTAGAGTCTTTGATTACTGGGACAGGTCATGGTTTAGATTTGGCTACTTTTAAAGTCGTAGATCAAATGACAGGGCGTCTAATGGGCCTTCGTGCCGATACAACCCCTCAAGCTGCACGTATAGATGCACACATGCTAAATTATAAAGGCGTATCCCGACTTTGCTACGCTGGAACAGTTTTGCGTACAAAAATCGATGGAATCTCAAGAACAAGAGAACCACTCCAAATTGGTGCTGAGTTATTTGGTCATGTTGGTATTGAAAGTGATATTGAAATTCAATCTTTAATGTTTAAGGCTTTACAGCTAATTGGCCTTGATGACTTACATATAGATTTAAGCCATGTTGGTATTTTTGAAAGCTTAATTAAAGAAGCTAATGTAAATAAAGCTTTAGAGACAGAATTGTACGCTGCCTTGCTGAGTAAGGATAAATCGTTAGTCACTACATTAGCAAAAAATATAAAGCTTGAAATTAGTCAGGCATTACTAGCCTTAACCGAATTAAATGGCGATGCTGCCACATTAGATAAATCAGAAGCGCAATTACCTAAACTGCCAGGTATTAGCAAAGCGCTAAGCGATCTCAAAGCATTGGCCGCTAAGTTAACAAGTAAAAACTTAAAAGTAAGTTTTGACTTAAGTGAATTACGTGGCTATGACTACCATAGTGGCATCGTATTTGCAGCCTATGCGCATAATTATGCCGGCCCAGTAGCTTTGGGTGGTCGTTATGATAAAGTGGGTGAATCTTTTGGTCGTGCTAGGCCAGCAACAGGATTTAGTCTTGATTTGCGCGCAGTAGCTAATGCACTTGATTTGAATGATTTACCAAAGACGATATTAGCCCCTGTTGGCGAAACGATAGACTTGCTTGATAAAATAGAGCAATTACGTAGCGAAGGTGAAATTGTCATTCAAGCTTTACCTAATCTTAGTACTGAATCTGATGAGCTTAATTGTGATCGTCAAATTTTAAAAATAAATGGTACGTGGCAAATTAAGCCGCTTACTGACTAGTTAATTAATAAGTAGTTATATATGTCAAAAAATACTGGAAAAAATGTAGTCGTTATTGGAACGCAATGGGGCGATGAAGGTAAAGGTAAAATCGTTGATTGGTTAACTGATCATGCGCAAGGTGTTGTACGGTTTCAGGGTGGACATAACGCAGGACATACCTTGGTTGTTGGTCAAGGTAGTGCGCAACATGTATACAAATTGAATTTAGTACCTTCAGGCATCGTTCGTCCAAATGTGAACTGTTACATTGGTAATGGTGTTGTTTTGGATGTGGGGCATCTATTATCTGAAATTGAAACATTAGAAAAAGACGGGTTAGAAGTTAAAAGTCGCCTTAAAGTGAGTCCTGGTTGTGCGCTAATTTTAAAACACCATGTGGCAGTAGATTTGGCGCGAGAAGCTAAACGTAGTTCAGAAAAGAAAATAGGGACAACTGGTAAAGGTATTGGCCCAACTTATGAAGATAAAGTTGCACGTCGTGCGCTACGTGTTTATGACCTATTTTATCCTGATCGTTTTTCAGAAAAGTTAGCTGAAGTAATGGATTATCATAATTTTGTTCTAACTAACTACTTGGGTGCAAACCCCGTTGATTTTAATGAGCAGCTTGACCTAAGCATGCAACAAGCAAATGCATTAAAACCGATGGTCACAGATGTTTCGGAAGCATTATATACTGCTAATAATAACGGAGAAAATCTATTATTTGAAGGTGCGCAAGGTGCTTTATTAGATATTGATCATGGTACATATCCTTTCGTCACATCGAGTAACTGTATTGCTGGGCAAGCTTCAGCAGGTACTGGTGTAGGTGTTAATTTATTACACTACGTATTAGGTATTACAAAAGCTTATACCACGCGGGTAGGTGGAGGCCCTTTCCCAAGTGAGTTAGATATTGATGCTAAAGGTTCACCAGGTTATCAAATGTCTACCGTTGGACAAGAGTTTGGCACAGTTACTAAGCGTAAGCGTCGTTGTGGTTGGTTTGATGCAGCTGCGTTGCGACGTTCAGCAATGATTAACGGTTTAACAGGCTTGTGTATCACTAAGTTAGACGTGTTGGATGGCATAGAAAGTTTAAGTATTTGTACTGGCTACGAACTGTATGGGAAAAACATTGACCTATTGCCAGTAGGTGCTGAAGATGTAGAAGGCTGTCAACCAGTCTATGAAACAATGCCTGGCTGGAAAGAAAGTACTTTCGGCATTAATGCTTGGGATGAGCTACCACTCAATGCACGAAATTATTTAGAGCGTTTGGCTGAGGTTTGTGGTGTACCAATTGCCATTGTTTCTACTGGACCAGAGCGTGATGAGACTATTGTAATAGAGCACCCATTTGATTAACTTAGGCAACCTAGCGCTTTTGTCTTGTATTCTAAATCTCTAGACCTACTACTAAAGTCTATAAAATTTGTAGGGATTCAGAGTGGGGTGGATAAAATGACTTCCATATGATTAATAAATTTTTCTGAAGTAAACTCTTTGAGAAATGCTTCGCGCGCATTATTCACGATTTCGAGACGCTTAGCCTCATTATTAATATAATATTCACACTTTTCAGCCAAGTCTGACAAATCTAATTTAACAGGTATATATGTTTCATAAGGGACAAAGATGTCAGGAAAAATATCTACATGACTGATGTCGGGCTGAATTAACAAGCTTCTATGAGCTATTGCTTCAAATGTTCGCATCGTCATTTCCCCCCAACCTAGCGGTGAATAAACTACTTTAGATGCCTTTAGCCGCTTAACATATTGTCTTCTTGATATTCTAGGTTCTCCGTCATACTCGGCCTCGATAGATATATTATAATTACTTAGCTTTTTCATTTGTTCAATTGCTAGCAATCTGTGTTTTCCATACCATTCAACCTCACCTCGCTTACCAACGGACATATGACAGAAAAGGTCGACATTAGCAGCTCTTTTTTTAAGTAACCAGTTGCTTATTGGAGATCTAATTTTTGGAATTATATAAGGATCAATTATAAAGTTACCAGAAACAATTTTATGATGTTGCTCTTTTCCAATAGTGGATGTTGTTGACCAACCTTCACTTGGTAATATGCCGACTTCATCTATTAGTCTATCTACAAGATAAACTCCTGTTTTGTAATCTTTAAGATACAGACTTTTATCAGTCAACGTTTCATACTTAACCATTGCATTAAGATATGGAAGCGATTCAAAGAAACGGCTACTGGTTTGATCCCAGGGGTCGATCATTAATATTATTGAATCGTAGTACTTTTCTCTTAAACTCTTGCTTAAGCTTAAAACATTATCTTTATTCTCTGGCCAGCCAGGTCTAAAAATAATAATATCAGCTTGATCAATTTTATCCGTCTCATTTTTAATATCTTGGACTGTCAAAGCTTGCTTCAGAATTACGTTATAACCTACCTTTCGAAACTCTTTTTTGAACAATATAAACGGATACAATTGCCAATGACCCACAGGGTCTGTCTCCATAATGATAGGCCCAATAACATATAAATTTTTCATTAGTTAGTCTTTACTTTTTAGACGGTCTCTAATAGCAAGATCACTTGCAGCTTCTAAACTGGCAACATCATTAAGGTTTATGTATTCACCTTTGATTTCGAAAGCAGCTGCTGAATGACCATCTCGAATAAGGTCGTCAATGAAGTTTACAAACTCAATACTAGTGCGGCCTTTATCGTACACTTCTTCAAGTATGTTTATGACGTCTGAAGATACAATAAAGTTAGCCATGCCTAATATGTTATTAGGAGTGTTCGCTGGGTTTTCTACAAGCCTTACAATACGCTCTCCATTTACTTCAACGGAAAAGTTCTTTTTGATCAGTTCGAGATCGTCTGTTTGCTTAACTGCAACCACAGCAGAGTGATCTTCGTAAGGAAACTTAAGAAGGTCTGAGTGGTTGCTATTCAAATAGAATTCATCAGATAGCATGACACAGGCATGTCGACCCGCTAAATACGGTTTTGCGAGAAGCACTGACCAAGCCCAGCCTTTATCAATATGATGGTTTTCAACGTATGTGATTTGTACGCCAAGATCTTTACCACTGCCAAAACTTTCACGGATTGCATCACCCATATACCCAAGCGTAATGATAATTTCTTTAATTCCTAAATCGTCACGCATCACGCGAATTAATCGTTGTATATTTGGTTCACCATCGATGGCAAAAAGCCCTTTGTGAACTTCATAAGTATATGGCCTAGCTCTAACACCACTTCCAGCTGCGGGTATAATACCTAGTAAATCAGGTTTCATTAGTTCAACTCCAATGTATTAATGTTGACCTTTGCGTAAAAAGTCTTGATAAGGGATTCTACATGCTCAACCCCCGTGATGGTTTCATGATTACTCATCAGCATTCTGGAAAGTTCAATATTGATAATTTCCAGTTTTCCGCGCGTTATTTCATCCTCGATTGTCCTTATCTCAGCCACGCCGGCAATACCTAAGGTACGCCTTGCTATAGAGCAGGCACAAAAACCAACTGCATCGCGCATGATTTTTAGCAAATACTGTTTTTTGTATTCATTTAGCGTAGTGTCTGAGACGAACTTTTCGACCGAATGAGCAGATTCTTCCGAGGATGTACTCCAGAGAGCTAAGAATCGTGTCTCGAATGTTTCCCATATATCGAATGCTTGAACAAGCAACCACTCTTGATATGAATTGTCTGAGCTATGATAGAAATGAGACGTATAACATAGTAGAAGGTTGCCTATAATTTTACCAACATCAAAACCAAATGGACCAAAAAATGCGAACTCAGGATCAATCACGTAGGTTTCATTTTTGTTGGCCATCAGAGAGCCGGTATGGAGATCTCCATGCAAAAGAGCATCAGTCTTCGTTATAAATAACTCCTTAAACTTCAGTACATTTAGTTTGTAGTGATCATCGATACGAATAGTCTTATTTGCATAAATGTCACTTGTCAGGTTCAGGTAATTTGACTCGTGTTCGATATACGGAAATGTAAAAATAAAATCTTCGGTTAGTTTGCAAAGTTCTGAATTGAGTACGAACTGACCCATTAATTCACGACGTTCGGTACTTTGCATTGATAAGCTGCTAGTTTTAAATAAAGAGTCAGCAAGGAAATTACCCACATCATGACCAATATTAGGATATTTTTCACCAATCATCATGCCGTGACGTACAACACTATGTTGAGAAAGGTTTTCCATAATGAGCACACTCATTTCCTCATCAGAATAATATACTTTAGGAATGTATTGAGGTGCGACTTTTTCATAAACCTTTAATGCGCGTATTTCATATTTCATTCTATCGCGCGAAAGGGGCCATGAATCTCCAGCCATTCTTAGGTATGGAACAGCCTGTTTTAAAATAACCGATTTTTCAGGCGCATTTTTAGAAGTAACTCTATAAACAAAATTTAAATTACCATCTCCTATCTCTTCAATTAGTATAGCCTCGGTATTGCCTAAAACGTCAGTAACTGCAGGTAGGCCACCTAGGTAACTTGGAATGCTATCTTGTTTTAATATAAAATATGACATGTTGATTGCTTTCTAGTCCGCTTGTACGACTAGAGCTTTTGTAAATTGTGAACTATCTGGATTTACATGCTGAACAAGACTCAAAACGTCTTCATGCAAAATATCATTCGACATGCACACATCCGACTGTGTTAAATCCCATGGCTCACCATTGAAGTCTGAAACACGCCCCCCAGACTCCTCAACAATAACAGCGCCAGCAGCAATATCCCATGGAAATATATTTAATGTGCAAAAAGCATCGACACGCCCAGCGGCAACATTGTAAGCCTCAATGGCTGCAGATCCCATTTTTCTAAAATCTTTAATTGAATCATTTAATGCATAACTCATCATGGCGAAACGGCGGTTATTTTTATCTCCACCAGGGCATCCAACGATGTAGGCTTTTGAAATATCTTTAGTCGCTGAAGCTTTAACAGGTCTGCCATTTAACGTGCAGCCATGGCCTTTTCGAGCTACAGAAAGCTCTTCAAGAAGAGGTGCGAAAATAACTCCAGTTATAGGAACGTTTTTGTAGGCCAAACAAACAGAAACGGCAAAGAACGGATTGTGGTTGACATAATTTGAGCTGCCATCAAGTGGATCAATAACCCAAGTGTAAGGGCTTTCATTATCAATGCTGTCACTTTCTTCTGTTAGTAAGTTATGATCTGGATGTCGCTCGGAGATTAAATCAATAATAATCTTATCTGCTTCGTTATCCAGAGTAGACGTAATCTCTTTTGTAAGGCCGCGATTTGAGACCGAGAGCGTGTTAGCTCCGTATACTTCAATATGGTGACTCTTATATTTGCTTAAAAGATGATTTCCTGCCAGTACTGCTGCATCTACTGCTGTTTTAGTAAAAAATTCCATGGTTTTCCTAATGCTAAATATCTTGTCTTGTGATGTATGTTGTGTAAAAAAGTGCTTAACTTTATTCAAATGCTAATGCTATAAGTGTAGAACTGAAACTGCCCAGATCTTAGTACATCATCGAATGCTATTAATGCCTATCGTTTTAAAATGATAGGCGACTGTATATTGTAATAACAATTCCTTAGCGCATGAAGCAACCATTTATCTCAAGTCATGAACTGAGCATATATGCATAATTAAGCACAGGGTGCTGGTCTGCGTGTTAGAATTTTTGAAATCAAAATATCAGAATAGTTGGGAATTAAGTGTGTAAACCCACTAACATTAAACCCCGTGCCTGCAACGCCAATTTGAACTGTTTCACTCATGTTTGTTGGTGTAATCTTTCATTTTTATTATAGTAAAGTACTTTTTCATAATATATCAAAGTATAGCGAAGTCAATTACCCAAGTAGACTAATGTTTATAGTAAAGATGAACCAAGTGTGCTTAACATTGATTTTACGATAAGTATTAGCTATGCTAATTACAGTAATGATTGATGCATTAGATTATTGGTTGTTAAAAACAGTGCTTCTCAAGTTAAATTTAAAGGTTAAAAATTGAATAAAAAACAATCACGGTTGGCTTGGGCGATTACGGGTTCAGGCCATTATTTACGTGAGTCCTTAGCTGTCCTAAATGACCTTGAGAATGTAGATGTCTATTTGAGTAAAGCTGCTGCTGAAATAATTAAGCAATATGGTTTTCAAGCGCAATTAGATGCTACTGGGCATCGCGTTTATCAGGACAAAACGGCAAGTAGTGTACCTGTAGAATTTTTTTACGAAGGCTTATATCATACTTTAGTAATATCACCGACAACATCAAATACAGTGGCTAAAATGGCATATGGTTTCTCTGACAATTTAGTTTCTAATCTTTACGCGCAAGCAGGTAAAACAAGAGTGCCTAGTATTATTTTTGCTTGCGATACTGAACCTGAGCTGGAATCAGAGGCGCCTAAAGACAATGTGGTGAACGTATATCCACGCCAAATTGATTTGGAAAATGTACAAAAAATAGCTATTTTTGAGGCGACAACGGTTGTAGACAGTATAGAGGAATTGAAGGCTCAGTTAAAAGAGATAGTAAAACATAGTTGTTTGAGTGATGATGCTTTAAAAGCAAGTAGGTCGAACCATGAGTAGCGATAATTTGCTTTTTGTAACAGGCAAGTTAGCTGAAAAAAGTTTAAATAAAGTGCTAAAAGAAGTGCAAGCTAATAGCAAAAGCACTCCATTTAAATATCGTGTTGAGCAGATTGGTGTGTCTGTTGCCGCGTTGATGACACCAGAACTTATTGCTCGGCGGTTAAAGGAAACTGGTGGGGCAAAAAAAATGATTTTGCCTGGTTTATGCCAAGGTGATTTAAGTGCGTTGCATCGGCAGTATGGTATACCTGTAGAACGAGGTCCAGAAGACTTGAAAGATTTGCCACAATATTTTGGCCAGCAAGGTTTAAAGTCTGATTTGAGTCAATATAGCGTGCAAATATTTGCTGAAATTGTGGATGCTCCAATACTTACGCTAGCAGAAATTTTAACAAAAGCAGAAAAATTCAAACAACAAGGTGCAAATATTATAGATTTAGGTTGTTTGCCAAACAAACCATTTGCCCACTTAGCTGAGACGATTAAATTACTTAAATCAAAAGGCTTTAAAGTCAGTGTAGATTCCATGTTGTCCGAAGATTTGTTATTAGCTGGAAAATCAGGCGCAGACTATCTATTAAGCCTAAATGAACATACCTTATGGATTGCAGACCAAGTTGATGCAGTCCCTATATTGATTCCTTCAAAGCCAGGTAATATGGCTTCTTTATATCGAGCTATTGAATACTGTTTAAAAAACAAAAAGCCGTTCCTTGCGGATGCGATTTTAGACCCGATTCATTTTGGTCTTGCAGACTCTATTGTGCGTTATCAAAAATTACGTAAAAAATATCGAGATATTCAAATAATGATGGGCGTCGGTAATTTAACTGAACTAACGGATGCTGATACCACAGGGATTAATGCGGTGTTGTTTGGATTAATTAGTGAGCTTGATATTAATGCAGTATTAGCGACTTCTGTAAGCCCCCATGCCGTGAATGCCATCGCAGAGGCAGATAATGCGCGCAGAGTTATGTTCCGTGCGAAACAAGATAATCGCCTGCCACGTGGCTATAGTAATAGTTTGTTAGGCCTGCATGACAGAAAAGCTTTTTCATATAATAAAGATGAAATTGCAGAGATGGCTACACAAATTAAAGATCCTAGTTTTAGAATTATGACTAGCGAAACTGGTGTGCATGTATTTAATCGAGATGGACATACCTTAGACATTGACCCATTCGCTTTTTATCCGAAACTTGGTGTTGAAAAGGATGCTTCACATGCCTTTTATTTAGGCGTAGAGCTTGGAAGGGCACAGATAGCTTGGCAATTAAAAAAACGTTATGTGCAAGATGAGGAACTTACCTGGGGTATAGATACTATACAAAACAAGCTCGCTAACAAGTCACACAGAGAAATTTCACTTAAAGAGAAAAAATTAAAGAATAAAACTAAATGATATTCGAAACGATAATATCTAGCGTTGGGAACATTGGCAATACTCACATAACACCTTTTGGCATAAGGTATGAAGATGACTTGGTTGTTATTTCGCCATATAAACCTTCTACTACCTTAAGTAATATTTTGGATATGGAATGCGCAGTGGTCAATTTTACGGATGACGTGCGGGTGTTTGCTGGTGCCTTAACTGGTCATTCTGCATGGGATTTAGTGCCTAGCAAAAACGTTGATTGTTTAAGGCTAGCCGACAGCTTGTCGCATGTTGAGTTGAAACTAAAAGAAGTCAGAGAAGATGTAGAGCGGCCACAATTGCTAATGCAAAAAGTATATACAGAAAACCACCGGCCATTTTCTGGGTTTAATCGTGCGCAAGCGGCAGTGATTGAATTAGCAGTATTGGCGAGTCGCTTAAATATATTGCCAAAAGAGAAAATAGAAACAGAGTTTGCTTATTTGAAAATAGCTATTGATAAAACTGCCGGCAAGCGTGAGCTTGAAGCGTGGGGTTGGCTAGAAAATAAAGTAACGCAATATTACAAATCGTAGAATTTAAAAAGAAAACAATAAATGACCAAGTTGTTGGTAAGTGTTAAAAATGTTCAAGAGGCGCAAATCGCACTAGAGGCAAGTGCAGATTTTATTGATCTTAAAGACCCTAGTGTTGGTGCATTAGGGAGTTTAGACGATAGGATATGTTCAGAGGTAGTTCAGTTGGTTAAGAAAAAAATAGTGATTAGCGCCACGGTAGGGGAAGGCCATAATGATGCTGATGAGTTATTAAGTTATATAGATACAAAATCAGCAATAGGCATTGATGTCATTAAGCTACCAATCAATCAATTTTTTGATGATACTGAATTTGTTGGCCAATTAAAATTACGAGCGATGGAGATGAATACGAAATTTGTCGCTGTAATGTTTGCTGATGAGCTTGTTGATTTAACATTAATTGCGATGTTAGCAAACACCGGCTTTTATGGAGTGATGTTAGATATATCAAATAAACAGAGCCATTTATTAAGTTCGGTGGATAGTAATACAATTAATGCGTTTGTTAAAAAATGTAAAAAACATAATCTCATAGCAGGATTGGCAGGATCTTTACGTATCGCTGATGTAAAATTACTTGTAAGTTATAGGGCCAGTTATATTGGGTTTAGATCTGGTGTCTGTGAAAATAATATTAGAAATAATACCGTCACGTTCAGCTTAATTAATACACTTAGAACAGTGTTGTATAAAAGCAACACTATTGCCTAAGCAAACGCCTGAATGGCCTATATCAGCTTGCATTAGCAATCTAGCTTCAGTATAGTACTCTTAAGTAGAAAGCCAGCAACTAAGATAAATAAACACAGGGAGTTTGAGTTATGAAGAAGAAATTATTAGGCCTTGCAATAGCAGCATCGTTAAGTGTTACAGCGTTTGCTGTGCAAGCTGAAGACATGTATCGAGGTGCTTGGTACGGTGGTGCTGGTATTGGAATAATGGATACAGATGATGACATCGATGCAGGTGGAGGATTAGGACCATACCTTAGTATTGGTAAAGAGCTCAGCCAAAGCTGGGATCTACAAGGCCGTTTTGGCTACTCAAATGCTGATCAAAACTTAGTGCCTGGTCCTGAAACCGGAGAATATAAAAGCACTACTATGGAATTAGATGCATTATATATGTTTAGCCGTGACAGGTTCCGTCCCTTCCTATTAGCAGGTGTTGGTGGTACGCAGAATGATTTGGACTACAGCCTTCCCGGCCAACCAGATATTGACGAGTCAAAATCAACATGGTTGGTTAGTCTTGGTCTTGGTGCACAATATTTGCTAAATGATCACTTTGGCTTTCAAGCTGACGTAAGACGTCAAGCGAGTCGTGCAGACGTTCTTGATGTTACAGCTGGTGTAGTCACTGGTTCTAGTTCTGAAACAGTTTATAATGATGTTTTAAGCATTGGTGGTTTTGTTCGTTTCGGTGACCCAGCGCCAGTCGTGGCAGCTGTTGCACCAGAGCCAGCACCAATAACTGCTGCTCCTGCTCCTGCTCCTGCTCCAGTACCTGTACCTGTATGTGAAACACGTACAGAAACATTCACGATCGAGGGTGAGAAATTATTTGGGTTTGATAAATCTAATCTTTCTGCTGCAGGTAAAGCAAGTCTAGATGATGCAATTGTTAGAATCAAATCTAACCATGATATTGCTATTTCGTTAGTCAACGTTGTAGGGCATACTGATCGCTTAGGTTCATATGGATATAATCAAAAGCTATCAGAGCGTCGTGCAAAACAAGTAGGTGATTACCTAGTTTCTAATGGTGTTAATCCAAGTCTTGTTACAACCACAGGTCGTGGTGAGTCTGCGCCAGTAGTTGAATGTAAAGGAACTAAAAAAACTAAAGCATTAATTGAGTGTTTAGGACCTAACCGTCGTGTTGTAATTCATGCTCAGGGTAAGAAAGAAGTAGGTTGCAAATAATTTAGATACTCTTAACAGTAATATTTAAATTAGCAATATATAAAAGCCTCGCATTGCGAGGCTTTTTTTATTTGAACCGAATTTAAACGTTATAATTTAAGTATGAAAATTGATGTGCAAGTAATTATTGAAGCCCGTTGGCTTTGTCCTGTCGTCCCAGAAAATATCTTATTAGAAGACCATGCTGTTGTCATAGATGCAGGCAAAATCATTGATATCTGTCCTACTTCTATATCTCAAGAAAAATACCAATCAAAAGAAATACAAAAGTTAACAGACCATATTTTGATTCCAGGCTTAATTAATTTACATAGCCATGCAGCAATGAATTTAATGCGTGGGTTAGCAGATGATCTATCTTTATTGCCATGGCTAAAAGATCATATATGGCCTGCAGAAAAAAAATTAGTCTCTGCTAGCTTTGTGCATGACGGTACGTTGTTAGCTTGCGCTGAAATGGTTAGTGGTGGTGTAACGACGTTTAATGATATGTACTTCTACCCTGCAGCTGCGGCAAAAGCCAGTATGGCGATTGAAATGAGAGCCACTCTCGGGTTGGTAGTTTTAGAGTCAGCGACACATTATGCTAATGATGCCAATCATTATATTCAGCTAGGGTTGGATGTGCGAGATCAATTAGCTGGTGAATCATTGATTGATTTTAATTTAGCACCACATGCACCCTATACGGTTAGTGATCGTACTTTTGAACATATCGCAACTTTAGCAGAGCAAGTGGGTATTGGAATACATACCCATGTGCATGAAACACGTGAAGAAATAACACAAAGTGAGGAAAACTATGGATTACGACCATTATCGCGGTTAGCCAACTTGGGTATTTTAGGACCCAATGTTACGATGGCGCATTGTGTTCACTTAGATGATAAAGAAATAGAATTGGTGGCAAATTATGGTTGTAGTATTGCTCATTGTCCAACTTCTAATTTGAAATTAGCGAGTGGGATTGCAACGATCAATGCTTATATTGATAATGGTATTAATATAGGGTTGGGAACAGATGGTGCAGCCAGTAATAATCGTTTAGATATGTTTGCTGAAATGCGTCTTGCTGCGTTGCTCGCAAAAGGTCAAAGTGGCGATGCGACAGCAATATCTGCTCATCAGGCACTCGCTATGGCGACTATAAATGGTGCTAAAGCACTGAACTTAAATGATAAGATAGGCTCTATTGAGTGTGGTAAGTATGCTGATCTAACTGCAGTAAAAATGCATGATATAGAATTACAGCCTTGTTTTAATCCCGTTTCACATTTGGTTTATGTGGCAGGTCGTGAGCATGTCAGTCATGTTTGGGTGGAAGGTGACCTAAAATATCACAAGCCGAGTGAAAGTCGCGGTATATATAAAAATATTGAGTCACCTGAGTTAACAGACATTATTAAAAAATGGCAACCTAAATTAAGCGAATTTAAATGACAAATACAACAAATGTAGATGCAGTTGAATTGAATAAATTCAGTGAGTTAGCACATAAATGGTGGGATAAAAATAGTGAATTTAAACCATTACACGATATTAACCCATTACGCTTAAATTATATTGATAGTGCGGTATCACTTAAAGCGAAAACAGTATTGGACGTCGGTTGTGGTGGCGGTATTTTATCTGAAGCTATGGCAGAAAAAGGTGCTAAAGTGACAGGTATTGATCTTGGCGAAAAAGCATTAAAGGTTGCACAGCTTCACAGCTTAGAAAGTAGCGTTGAAGTGGATTATCGTTTAATTTCAGTTGAAGCTCTAGCAGAAGACCAACCTGAAAGTTACGATGTCATTACATGCTTGGAAATGCTGGAACACGTGCCCAACCCATCCAGTATAGTAAAAGCTTGTGCAAAATTGGTTAAACCAGGGGGGCATGTCTTTTTTTCTACGATTAATCGTAATCCTAAAGCTTACCTTTTTGCAGTAATCGGTGCGGAATATCTACTCAATATTTTACCCCGCGGCACGCATGATTATCAAAAGTTTATTAAACCATCTGAGTTAGCACGTTGGATGAGAGATTATGGTTTACAGCTACAACATCAAATTGGCATGACTTATAATCCAATTACAAAACATTACCGACTAGAAAATGACACTACTGTTAATTACATTTTAAATTCAATAAAATCAGAATCTTAGCTGGTATGGTAACCACTGTTTTGTTTGATTTAGATGGTACATTAGTTGATACAGCACCTGATTTGGGTCATGCATTAAATCTACAATTAGAAAAGCATAATAAACCTAAACTATCGGATGCCGTAATTCGGCCTGTCGCTTCGCATGGTTCACGTGGTCTATTAAATTTGGGTTTCGGTCTAGCACCGGATGATGATGAATTCATTCAAATGAGGGATGAGTATCTTGATATTTATGAAGCCGTCATAACACGATCACCGATGTTATTTACAGGTATGCAGTCCGCATTAAATATGATCGTTGCCCGATCATTAAGCTGGGGCATTGTAACCAATAAGCCTGCGCGTTTTACTGTGCCATTAGTAAAAAGTTTGAATTTATATAGCCAAGCGGCTTGTGTTGTTAGTGGTGATGATGCCCCACATCCTAAACCTTCGCCAGAAACACTTTTCTTAGCCTGTAAGCATGCACAGGTTAAACCTGAAAACTGTATCTATGTCGGTGATGCTGAGCGTGATATTCAAGCAGGGCAGGCTGCAGGGATGAAAACAATTGCCGCACTATATGGCTATATTGGTACTAATGATAAACCGGAAGCATGGGGTGCGGACCATTTGATTCATGCCCCAGAAGAGATTCTAAAGCTAATTTAATTTACGTTGCGACGTTCGGTTAAGGCTTGTGCCAATGTGCCGCTGTCAATATACTCAATTTCACCACCCATTGGTAAGCCACGTGCAATTCGACTCACGTTAACCCCACGAGATTTCAATAGCTCAATGATGTAATGCGCCGTTGCTTCACCCTCGACTGTGTAGTTAGTAGCTAAAATTACTTCGTGTACGGTGCCATTTTGCGCACGTGTAAGTAACTTATCTAAATTGATTTCTTTAGGGCCCACACCATCTAACGGCGATAAGCGACCCATTAAAACAAAATAAAGTCCGCTATATGATTGTGTTTGTTCTAGCATCATTACATCAGTCGGCATTTCTACCACGCAAAGTAATGAAGCATCACGCTCCTCAGAAGTACATATTTGGCAGGTAGGTTGCTCACTAAAGTTATTGCATAAATTACAATGACCAATTGTTTCCAGTGCCTCACTCAATGCATTTGCAAGGTCATGTGCGCCTTTTCTATCTCGTTGTAATAGATAGTAAGCCATGCGCAGAGCGGACCTTGGCCCAACACCTGGCAAACAGCGAAGGGATTCTATTAGATGCTCAAGAACAGGCGAGTTTTTCACGTTATAAGTTTATTAAGACTGACTAATCAGCTTGCTAAAAAGGCAGTTTCATACCGGCTGGCATGAAACTACTCATGCGGGCAGTGGAAGTTTCTTCTGCTTTTTGTGCAGCGTCTTTTAATGCAAGTACAATTAAATCTTCTAACGTTTCCTTGTCATCCATCACACTCTGATCAATATTGACACGCTTTATTTCGTTACGGCATGTCATGGTGACTTTTACTAAACCATTACTTGCAACACCTTCTACATCAACATTTGCAAGCTCTTCCTGTGCTTTTTGCATATTTGCTTGCATCTGTTGTGCCTGTTTCATCATATTGCCCATGCCACCTTTCATCGTCTATTTCTCCTTTAGCTTTTAGTTTATGTATTAGGTTTAATCGTGTTTGGAATCACTTGTGCATCAAAATCTTGAATAAGTGTCTGCACAAAGTCGTCTTTCATGATAGCTTCCTCGGTACTTGATAGTAATTCTGCTTTTTCTACTGCATTCTGTTTTGCTGGCGTGTTTGCTTGTTGAACTACATTAATCACTAAGTGTATTTTTTTACCAAAATAGTTATTAATTGCATTGGATAATTTGTCTTGATAAGTTGCACTAACTAAATGTTTTTGACCTTCAGCAACACGTAATGTAATGCTGTTGTCATCATATGCAACCATTTCACACTGCTGCGCAAGTGCTCGAGCAAGACCAAGTTTTAAATTGCGTTCGACTAAATTTCTCCAATCACCATCAAAGTTACTATTTTGTTTTGGCGCTTCTGCAATTGGTGCAATAGTTGTTTTTGTTTTGTTTTCAGTATTATTCTGCTGAGGCTCAGACCGTGATGATAAGTTGTTTTCGATAGTTTGCTTTACTGTTGCCGATTCTTTTGTTCCTGATTGTATAGTGTTATTCACTTTAGGTTTAGAACTGCTTTTTGATAGTGTCGTTTTGTCTACTAAGTACTCTTTAGGTGAAAATGCTAACATGCGTAATAAGCTCATTGTAAAGCCAGCATATTCGTCTGGTGCTAGACTAATATCACGACGGCCAAGCAATGCAATTTGATAATAAAGTTGTAGAATATCAGCAGGTATTTTTTGTGCTAGGTCGAGCAGTACTTGCCGCTCTGGTAAATCGTTGGCAATGCTAGTTGGAACTGTTTGAGCAATAGCTAGTTGATGTAACAGGCTGGCTAAATCATTTAATGCGGCTTCAAACGAAAGGCTACGCGCTTCCATTTGCTGGGCCTTTGAAATTAAGGTGTCGCCATCGTTATTAAGTAATGCTTCAATAATTTCAAACAAATAACTTTGATCAATGGCACCCAGCATGCCGCGCACTTCGGTTTCATTAACCGTTTGATTACCATAAGCAATAGCTTGGTCTGTTAATGATAATGCATCTCGCATACTGCCTTCAGCTGCACGTGAAATTAATTGAACAGCCGTTAGTTCAAAGCTAATACCTTCTTGAGTCAATACAGTTGTTAAATGATCATTAATGGTCGTGCTAGCCATTTGACGTAGATTAAACTGCAAACAACGCGACAAGACGGTGACAGGCACTTTTTGGGGATCAGTGGTGGCTAGTATAAATTTAACGTGTGCAGGCGGCTCTTCAAGTGTTTTAAGCATAGCATTGAATGCACTTTTAGACAGCATATGTACTTCATCGATAATATAGACCTTGAAGCGACCAATAGTTGGTGCATATTGCGCGTTTTCGAGTAGCTCCCGCATTGCATCTACTTGGGTGTTACTTGCCGCATCCACTTCTAATAAATCGACAAAGCGTCCTTGGTCAATTTCAATGCAAGCGTTACATTTTCCGCAAGGTTTTGCGCTAATGCCAGCTTCACAGTTAAGTGATTTTGCTAAGATACGCGCTAATGTCGTTTTGCCAACACCACGGGTGCCAGTGAATAAATAAGCATGGTGCAGACGCTGCTGTTCTAACGCATTCATTAGTGCACGAACAACATGTGGTTGACCGACTAATGTTTCGAAGGATTTTGGACGCCACTTACGGGCAAGCACTTGATATGACATATGAGTATTTTAGCTGAAAAATGCATCGAGAAAACGAAACAAAGTAAAAACAGCGTTATTTAAAAGAAAGTAAAAGCTTCAATAGAAAGGGCGAGCCCTAACCCCGGCACTTGTTCAATAGTTGTGGCTGCTTGCTTCCGCATCTGACCAGATTGGCTACTTCACAATGCGGGGAGGCCCGCCGCAAGTATTCTACAATAATTCAGTCAATAACCGCAGCGTTTAGCAGGGTTTTTTTCTAAATAAGCCAATTCTTCATCGTTATACAGTCTACCGCGGGTGATGAAAGCCATGCCTGAGCCACAGTCTAGTGAAAAAGACCCGCTTGAGCCTGGTGTTGCATCTAAAATAGTATGCATGTTTTCAGCAAATGAATAATGGCTATCACTCATATAAAAGGTTGCACCCTCAAGAGTGCCTAAAATAACATCCATCGCGCTAGGCCGCATTTCATTTACAGGCATACACAATGGGCCACTGCCTTCGCAACAACCACCAGATTGTAAAAATGCGATCTCGCCATGTTCGGCTGTCAGTTTTTGAATCAGTTCTTTTGCCGATTCGGTTGCAGATACACGCTCAGCTGTCATTTTATCTCCAAAAGAAAAAGGGCGATTATCTCGCCCCTTTATTCTACTTAATGATGCATCATAAATCTAAAAAACTAGAAGAAACCTAATTTATTTGGGTCGTAACTGACTAATAAGCATTTCGTTTGCTGGTAATGGTCTAGCATCATTTTGTGATTCTCACGACCAACGCCAGACTCTTTATAACCACCAAATGCAGCATGAGCAGGATAGAGATGATAACAGTTAGTCCACACACGACCGGCTTTAATGCCTCGACCCATGCGGTAAGCAGTTGTGCCATCACGGCTCCAAACGCCTGCACCAAGACCAAAGATCGTATCATTAGCAATTTCTAATGCTTCTGCTTCATCTTTAAAGGTAGTAACAGCGAGTACCGGACCAAAAATTTCTTCTTGGAATATGCGCATTTTGTTATGGCCTTTAAGCAAAGTTGGTTCTACATAATATCCATCAGCAATATCGCCAGTTAACATCTTACGTTCGCCGCCAATCAGTACTTCAGCACCTTCTTGTTTACCAATATCAATATAGTTCATGATTTTGTTGAGCTGATCTTCAGAGGCCTGTGCTCCCAGCATCGTGTTTGGGTCAAGTGGGTTGCCCTGTTTAATTGCTTTTACACGCTCTAATACACGTGCAATAAATGCATCATAGATGGACTCTTGAATAATCGCACGCGATGGACATGTGCACACTTCACCTTGGTTAAAAGCAAATAGCACCAAGCCCTCAATTGCTTTATCAAAGAAAGCATCATCTTTATCCATAATGTCTGCAAAGAAGATATTAGGTGACTTACCTCCTAACTCTAATGTGGCAGGAATTAAATTACTTGCTGCAGCTTGCGCTATTGTACGACCTGTGGCGGTTGAGCCAGTAAAGCCAATTTTAGCAATACGCTTACTATTCGCTAATGGTGCGCCAACTTCGCGGCCATATCCGTTGACGATATTGACAGTGCCAGGCGGCAATAAATCGCCAATGACTTCCATTAACACTAGAATAGAAATTGGTGTGAATTCAGCTGGTTTTAGAACTACACAGTTGCCCGCAGCTAATGCTGGCGCCAGCTTCCAAGCTGCCATTAAAATAGGGAAGTTCCAAGGGATAATTTGCCCAACAACCCCTAGTGGCTCTTGAAAATGATAAGCAACTGTATCGTTGTCAATCTCACTGATGCCGCCTTCTTGCGCACGAATTGCACCAGCAAAATAGCGGAAATGATCAGCAGTCAATGGAATGTCTGCATTCATGGTTTCACGGATAGGCTTTCCATTATCTACTGTGTCAGCCGTCGCAATTAATTCTAAATTTTCCTCAATGCGGTCAGCAATCTTAAGTAGGATATTCGCTCGATCTGTGGTTGAAGTGGCGCCCCAGCTATCTGCTACCGCATGTGCGGCGTCTAATGCAAGTTCAACGTCTTCAGCAGTAGAGCGCGCTGCTTTTGTAAAGTTTCGGCCTGTAATTGGTGAAATAACATCAAAATACTCCCCTTTTACTGGGGCTACCCATTTACCGCCAATGAAATTATCATATTTTCCCTTAAAAGGTATTGTAACGCCAAGTGCTTTTAGTGTCTCCAAACCCATGCTATGCTCCTCGTTCGATTAATTGATTTAATTATAATGTTAGCGATATTGGCGTTATGCCATGATTATGAATACCATCCATATGCTACAACGAACAATAAATTGTACGTTTTTGCTTAATATTAATGTATATCTCACGTTGAAAATATCAAGCATCAGATTAATACTTAGCGCATAGTAAAGCAAGTGTAAATTAGAGTTTTGAAATCAATGTTTGCAAAATATCCTCAACATTTTTATCATTAGCTATTGTTTTACTAATTACGTAACGGTTTTTTAATAATTAAAAATAAAAATTCAGAGGTTAAAATATAGTCTTCAAGTATGTCGAATTCAACTTCAATTTTCAGGGTGAGGACGCTTGCCGTTTGGCAAAAAATTTATCGCCCTAGCGCCGAGAGGCTTGGTAAAGCAATTTTAGCTATTTTAATTTTTGTTGAAACCTTAGTATCTGTGTTTTGGATATATACATTATCTGGTTTAGGTGAAGGCTATGTAGTGATGGCTATTGCGCCATATTTTTATATTGTATTATCTTATCTAAGTTTGTTCATTTTTTATCGCACCAAAAAATTCGAATACTTTACTTTTACCCAGTTAATTATGTTGCTTATGATGCCATTTTTTATGCAATGGATAATAGGTGGCTATGAAGCATCAAGTGGTATTTCGATTTGGGCGATTCTTTGCCCAATAGGCGCTTTAATGATTCTAGGCACAAAAAAATCGACTCCATGGTTTTTATTATTTGCTGCTTTAGCTACAGTTTCTTGGATATTAAATGATCGCTTTGCAGCTAATTCATTACCAATTCCTAGCCATATTAAAGGTATTTTTTTATTAATGAATATTATGGGGACAACCTGTATTTTATATGCAGTAATGCGCTATTTTCAAAGCCAAAAAGAATATACCTTGCAGGCCTTGGCGTTAGAGCAAGATCGGTCAGAAAAGTTACTATTGAACGTATTGCCAAAATCCATTGCAATGCGTTTAAAAGATAACAATGTGAGTATTGCTGATAGTCATGATTCTGTAAGTATTTTATTTGCAGATATCGTCGGCTTTACTAAGTTAACAGAATCGATGAAGCCAGAAAAGTTAGTTAATTTGCTAAGCCAGTTATTTTCACGCTTTGATTTGCTGGTTGAACAATTTGATTTAGAAAAAATAAAAACCATTGGCGATGGCTACATGGTTGTTGGTGGAGCCCCAGTACAGATTGATGATCATGCAGAATTAATAACAAAACTTGCTCTTAACATGCAAGATGCATTAACTATTTTCAATAAAGAGCAAAATCATAGTTTACAGATGCGTATAGGCATTAGTAGTGGGCCTGTAGTGGCTGGCGTTATTGGAACATCCAAGTTTGCTTACGATTTATGGGGAGATCCTGTAAATATGGCAAGTCGTATGGAACAAACAGCTTTGCCCAATAGTATTCAAGTGAGTGAGGCTACTTATAAATTACTCAACAAAAACAATGCATTTGTTATACGCAATAAGGTAAGAGTGAAAGGAAAAGGTGATTTGAATACTTATATTTTGCAAGGCTAGTTATTTAATCGTATTGTGATGCCGTAAGTATTTTTTCTATTGAATATTTCAATCAGATTAATCATATTGTTTTTATTTTTTATTTGGGCTGATACAATTAGTTGAATCATGTTGAAATTTTTTTAATTTAAATAATTAGTTATATCAAAGGTGTTTATGGTCATACTTGTATTGGGTGGCGCAGGATACATTGGGTCACATACTTGCGTAGAGTTATTAGAAGCAGGGCACGATATTATTGTTGCTGACAATTTATCTAACTCTTGTTTAGAGCCAATGAGAAGAGTTAAGACAATCACAGGCTGTGACTTTAAATTTGTAGAGCTAGATATGTGTGACAAAGTTGCTATGCAGCGTTTATTTGCTGATAACCATATTGACGCTGTGATTCATTTTGCAGGCTTGAAAGCGGTAGGCGAGTCTACTGAACAGCCATTACGTTATTACGAAAACAATGTATACGGTAGTTTGGTATTGTTTGAAACAATGACAAATGCGAATGTCAAGACGATAGTATTTAGCTCATCAGCAACAGTTTATGGTGATGCAAAAGTGGTTCCAGTTAACGAGAATGCTCCATTACAGGTGACTAACCCGTATGGCAGAACTAAATTAGTGATTGAGGATATTTTACGTGATTTAAAACAAGCAGATGACAGCTGGCGCATTGGCATCTTAAGATATTTTAATCCGATTGGTTCGCACGAAAGTGGCACTATTGGTGAAGATCCGAATGGTATTCCTAACAATTTGCTGCCTTATGTGTCGCAAGTTGCCGTTGGGCATTTAGAAAAGTTGAATGTGTTTGGCAATGATTATCCAACACATGATGGTACCGGCGTAAGAGATTATATCCATGTCATGGACTTAGCGAATGGGCATTTAGCTGCATTGCAATTTTTAGAAAATAATAATGAAATTATTACAGTTAATCTTGGTACTGGTATTGGTTATTCAGTTTTAGATGTTGTGAAGACCTTTAGTAAAGTTTCTAGTAGAGACGTTCCATATAAAATATTACCACGCAGGTTAGGCGATGTTGCAACTAATTATGCGGACACCAATTATGCAAAACAACTAATTGGCTGGGAAGCAAAGCGGGACTTAACAAGCATGTGTCAAGATGCTTGGCGCTGGCAGTCAAACAACCCCAAAGGTTATGTTTGACTTCAATGCTATAGATTTTATGTTGATTGAAATCTGTAACAATATTGCTTAATGTAATTGATCTATATCCGTAAAATCATCAGTTTCTAATGAATATTTTAAATCAGCGTCGAGATCTCTATCCAAGTTATCGCAGTCAGCAAATTCATCACCTGCAATATCTTCATACATTTGTTGTCGTAATTTAATTTTTTTACTTATCTTTGTTGATAGTGTGCTCATCATTTACCTGCCTCTCTGAATTAAATTAAAAATTTCTACATAGATAGAACAATAGATGCATAATGCATGCCAGAAAAAAAGAGACATTGATTCGCAATTTTAAAAGATTGGTAAATTAATTAAGGACCTGTTCTGTATGGTATTTTATGTTTTTTTAAATTATCTCCATATCTTTTTTACAGGAAAATATTTTTATTTGATTGTGATGACTTTTTAAATAAAAATGTTCGATTTTTGACAGTTGTTTGTATTTCTCTGCATGGTTTTTAGAATGTCAATTATTTTCATTGCAAACTAGAACGTTTTTTTAGCTTGCAAGTCTAAATTATTAGAAAATTAGTTTAAAAAGACTGAGAGAGTTTATGAAGCAAATATTGATAACATTTATTTTACTAGGGATGAGCGTAATGGCTAATGCGAGTTGTAACGATCTTTATAATCATCAATTTACAACCTTAAACGGTGAAAGTTTTGATTTGTGTAAATATCAAGATAAGCCAATTTTAGTCGTGAATACCGCGAGCAAATGTGGTTTTACCCCGCAATTTGAGGGCCTTGAAGGCTTGTATGAGCAATACAAAGATCAAGGTTTGCTGGTAATTGGTTTTCCATCAAACGACTTTAAGCAAGAGCTCTCTGAAGATGCAAAAATAGGCGACTTCTGTAAAATGACCTATGGCGTAAAGTTTCCGATGATGTCAAAAAGTGCTGTAAGGGGTTCAGATGTTAACCCATTTTACAAACAGCTGATTGAGAAAACAGGTAAAGCGCCAAAATGGAATTTTTATAAATACGTAATAGCACCCAATGGTGAAAAAATAACGGTGTTCTCAAGTATTACGAAGCCAAATTCGAAAGACTTGCTGAAAGAAATTACACCACATTTAAACTAATTTACATTCGCAATAGTTAATTTGTAATATTTATTATTTACGCGGCTTCTTTTTCTGCTTGTTTTATTTTTTGTAAAATAATAGCAGATAACTCTTCTACTGAACGGCTAGTAGAGTCTGACCAGGTGATATTATGCTCGCGCATCATGTTTTCAGCGGTAGAGATTTCTTTACGACAGTTTTCCAATGATGCATATTTGCTATCTGGTCGCCGCTCACTTCGCACTGAGTGTAAGCGCTCTGGTTTAATTGTTAAACCAAATATTTTATTGGCATGTGGTAATAATGCCTCAGGCAGGGCGCCGCGATCAAAGTCCTCAGGGATTAATGGGTAGTTAGCTGCTTTTATTCCAAACTGCATTGCCAAATAAATACTAGTGGGTGTTTTACCACAACGTGATACGCCAACCAAAATGACATCCGCCTCATCAAAGCCCATATTTGTTTGGCCATCGTCATGGTTTAAGGTGTAGTTAATTGCTTCAATACGATCATGGTAACTTTGTCCCATGACACTATGGGCAATACCAGAGCCGAGTAGTGGCATTTGTTCAAGTTCTTCGCCTAAAGGATCAATAAAGTTAGTAAATAAGTCAATAAAATAGGCGTTAGTTTCTTTAAGTTTTTTACGTAGGGTATTATCGCCCAAAGACATAATAACAATAGGGCGAGCGCCAGTGTTAGCACCCGCAACTTCTATGGTCAACTGTGCGGATAATATTTTTTCCAAATTATCGATAAAAGGCATGCGGGTTGAGTTGAATTCCGTATTAGGAAAATGCTCTAATAACTTTCCCAAAGCGCCTGCTGTAATGCCAGTACTATCTGAAACGATAAATACTGCACGTTGTTGTTTGCTCATATTTTTTCAACTATTTTTTTGTAAGACGTTGCCAAGTAGAAATGACAGTATCTGGATTTAGTGAGACTGATTGAATCCCTTGCTCAATCAACCATTCTGCAAAATCTGCATGGTCTGAAGGACCTTGTCCACAAATACCTACATATTTATTATGTTTGTTGCAGGCTTCAATCGCCATTTTCAATAATACTTTTACAGCGTCATCGCGCTCATCAAACCCATCAGCTAATAGGCCGGAATCTCTATCCATGCCTAAAGTTAGTTGTGTTAAATCATTAGAGCCGATTGAAAAGCCGTCGAAGTGCTCTAAGAATTGGTCTGCAATTAAGGCATTTGATGGGATTTCACACATCATAATTAAACGTAAGCCATTTTCTCCACGTTTCAAGCCATTTTCAGCCATAATATCAATCACTGCTTTTGCTTCTGCGATGGTGCGTACAAAAGGAATCATCAGTTCAACATTGGTTAGACCTATTTCATCACGTACTTTCTTCATGGCTTGGCATTCCATGGCAAAACACTCCCTAAAACCTTCTTCTATATAGCGAGCTGCACCACGGAAACCGATCATTGGGTTTTCTTCATCTGGCTCGTAAATATCGCCACCGATGAGTTTTTTATATTCATTCGATTTAAAGTCAGAGGTACGTACGATGACTGGTTTTGGGTAAAATGCTGCCCCAATAGTCGCTACACCTTCAGTTATTTTGTCGATGTAGAACTGTTTAGGGCTGTCATAGCCACGCGCACGGCTTTTAATTGTTGACTGAATTGCAGCTGGCATTGCATCAATGTTTAAAATCGCTTTTGGATGGATACCCACCATGTTATTAATTACAAATTCTAAGCGAGCTAAACCAACACCATCATTTGGAATTTGTGAAAAGCCGAATGCCATGTCTGGACTGCCGACATTCATCATCATTTTGCATGGTGCTTTGCTTAACGCAGCATTAGTTTGTGTGTTAACTTCATATTTCATCTCACCGTGATAAACAAACCCTGATTCACCTTCAGCACAAGAAACAGTGACTACTTCACCTTCACGTAGTAAGTCTGTAGCATTCACTGAACCAACAATCGCTGGGATGCCAAGTTCACGAGCGATGATGGCAGCATGGCAAGTACGACCGCCACGATTAGTTACTAAAGCGCTTGCACGTTTCATGACAGGTTCCCAATTAGGGTCTGTCATATCAGCGACCAACACATCGCCTGGTTGTACTTCATGCATGTCTGCTGGATCAAGCACAATACGCACAGGACCAACACCAATTTTTTGGGTTACTGCACGGCCCACGACCACCGCTGTATTGTCGTGCTTTTCTAGTTTAAATGTTTCAGTAACATTAGCTTTTGATTCTTGTGATTTAACCGTTTCTGGGCGTGCTTGCAAAATGTACAATTTATCATCTAAGCCATTTTTACCCCACTCAATATCCATAGGGCAGCCATAATGATCTTCAATAATCATGGCATAGCGCGCTAATTCAAGAATATCTTCATCGTTTAGTGAATAGCGGTCAGCCTCTTTTGCATCAACCTCAACTATACTTGTTGATTTTCCTGCATGCGTAGCATCAGAAAATATCATTTTAATAAGTTTAGAGCCCATGGTGCGACGCACTATGGCAGGCTTGCCTTGTGCTAGTAATGGTTTATGCACATAAAACTCATCTGGATTAACTGAGCCTTGCACCACTGTTTCACCTAAGCCGTAGCTTGATGTGATGAATGCAACATCTTTAAAACCAGATTCAGTATCTATAGTAAACATAACACCAGCACAACCAATATCAGACCGGACCATTTGTTGAACACCGGCTGAAAGAGCAACATCGGCATGTACAAACCCTTTATGGACGCGGTATGCAATTGCACGATCATTATAAAGCGAAGCAAATACTTCTTTAATAGCATGGTTTATATTGTCTATACCGTGAATATTCAAGAAGCTTTCTTGTTGACCCGCGAATGAAGCATCAGGTAAGTCTTCGGCTGTAGCCGATGAACGCACAGCGAATGTCGTACCTTTGGCAGAGCTTTCTATTAATTTTGTATAGTTGATTGCAATGTCGGTTGTTAATGCAGCTGGGAAATCAGTCTCCATAATCCATTGTCGTATTTGCTCCCCACATTTTGCTAATGCCTGAGTGTCGTCTACATTAAGCGCGTTTAATTGTGCGTTTATTTTTTTATCTAAACCATTTTGTGCTAAGAATTCACGATAAGCATCTGCTGAGGTAGCAAAGCCAGTTGGAACGCGCACACCCTTGGCTTTTAATTGTGAAATCATTTCACCCAATGATGCATTTTTACCACCAACTGATGGCACGTCTGTGTTGCGTAGTTGTTCAAATGGAATTACATTGCTTGACATAAAGTTACCCCGTGCTGATTATTATTCTAAAATTTAGATTTTACTTTAAAAACGTATAATGAAAATGGTTTAAACTTGTTCCAACCCATTATGTCAAATTAGGGGTTTGTTGTCACGTTAAGATAAATGGTTTTATCAAGACTTTGCATACCTAGATGTCATTAGATTTATAAAAATTTACATAGCAATAATTAGGATGTATAAATAGATAAGAACAAAATATTTGAATCAATATGACAAAGCAATTTCCTAAAAAAAACATACACATCGCTACTTCAGCAAGACTACACATGGGTTTTTTCGACCTAAATGGCTCATCAGGCAGACGTTTTGGTAGTCTAGGGTTGAGTTTAAAACAACCTAATACTGCAATTGAGTTAGCGCATGGTGGTGAGTTGTTTAGTGAATTATTACCTGCATATATTGATAAAGCTAAACATACTATTCTTGCTTATACTGGTATTAAAGATGAAGTCAGTATTAAATCACATGCTGAAATTCCTCGGCATGCAGGTTTAGGTTCTGGTACACAAATGGCGTTGGCAGTTGGTGTAGGTATTAGTCGCTTATTTAATTTGAAATTAACACTAGAAGAAATCGCGTTAATCATTGGACGCGGTTTAAGGTCTGGCATTGGTATCGGCACATTCGCTTCAGGTGGGTTAGTGCTTGATGGTGGGCGAGGTAAAAATACTGAGATCCCGCCAATTATTGCTAGCCACCACTTTCCATCATCATGGCGAATTTTATTGATGTTGGATAACTCACATATAGGCATGCATGGAGCAGAAGAGAAAAAAGCATTCTCTGAATTAGAAGACGCTGATTTAGCATCGACTAAAGATATAAGTCACGCTATTTTAATGCAGGCATTGCCAGCATTAGCTGAAGAAAACTTAATTCAGTTTGGCCAAGCGATTGCAAAATTACAATCTTATACCGGTGATTATTTTGCACCTGTACAAAATGGTCGTTACGCAAGTGAGCAAGTTTCCCAAGTGCTTAATTATTTGATTGGTCAAGGGGTGTATTGTGTAGGACAAAGTTCTTGGGGCCCAACTGGCTTCGCTGTTTTTGAGAATCAAGAGCAAGCAGAACGCTATTGTTCAACACTACAACAAAAATTCCAACAAACTAATATTGATTGGGTAATTTGCGAAGCAAATAACAGTGGCGCAGTTTTTTAGATAAACAATGTTTAGTAAAATAGAAATATGGAATAAAACAACGGTTGTTTTTCAGTTTAATATCTTTCAAATTAGGCTAAAGTTTAGTTCAGTTTAATCAACAATTGAAATCATTTAGAAAAATAAGGGAGCTTTTTTAGGTATCTATGATGAAGAAAAAAAATATATTACATTTAATTACAGCGGCAAAAAATGCAAGCCCGTTCGACGTGAATATGGCTTATGACGGAGGTTATGACAATATCATGCCTTATACAAACGTCACTTTGGATGAAGTTGAAGCGTTAACTCAGGATGCTGTTTTTTCACGTAGTCCAAGTGGTATTCAAGCCGAGGCTTTGTTTTTTGGTGGCAGAGATATTCATTTAGCCCTTGAAATGCAAGAAAAAGCAAAAAGTGCGATGTTTAAGCCTTTTGAAGTGTCTACTTTTTCCGACCCTTCTGGTGCATTTACAACAGCTGGTGCAATGTTAGCAAAAATAGAAGCTTACTTTAAACTAAACAACCAAACACTTTCACAACAAACGCTAGGTATTTTTGGGGCTACAGGTACTGTAGGTTCAACTTCAGCGCTGATTGCAGCAAATGCTGGCGCTAAAGTATATTTGGTTGCCCACAACCAAATGGATAAAATGGAAGCTTATGCAGAAAAAATGCGACAAAAATATAATGTAGATTTGTCTGTAATTTTAGGCAATGATGATGCAAGTAAAAAAGTAGCCTTAGAGTTTTTTTCTGTTGCATTATGTGCCGCGCCAGCTGGTATTAGAGTGTTAGAAACTGCTCATTTTATTGATTCAAATACGTTGAAAGTGGTCGCCGATGTCAATGCCGTACCACCTTCAGGTATTGAAGGTGTTGATGCGCAAATGAATGGTGAGAAAATAGCTCAAACTGAAATTATTGGATTTGGTGCTTTAGCTATTGGGCAATTGAAATATGTAACACAGCATAAGTTACTTCAAAACATGATAGCAAATAATGTGCCTTTACATATCGAGTACCAAAAAGCCTATGAATGCGCATGTGCCAACGCAGAATAAAAGCACACTGCTTGTTGCAGGGGTTTCTAGTCGAATATTGGTGGAATCAGCAGTCAATGCAGGTTTTGATGTAATTGCTTTAGATACATTTGCTGATTGTGACACCAAAGAAATCGCAAAGCAGGTCGTTAAAATAGACAGTCAGCAAGGACAATTAAATAGTCAGGACTTAATAAGCGTTATTGATGACTTAGATTTAAGCGATATGCTCGGGTTTTGTTATGGTGCTGGATTTGAAATGCAACCGAACATATTGACCGAGATTAGTCAGCGGCTTCATCTATTTGGCAACAATGCAGATGTCGTTAGCCAATGTAAAGACCCACATTATTTTTTTGGTATTTGTAATGAATTAAAAATACCTTATCCTGAGGTTAGTTTTAAACCTCCAAAAATAAACGGAAACTGGCTAAAAAAAACAGTAGGGTGCAGTGGTGGTGCTGAAGTTAAGCAGTATCAAGTGAAACAAACTACTGCAAAAGAAGATGTTTATTATCAAAAGCACCAAGCAGGAACACCTGTATCATGTTTGTTCTTAGCAAAACAAAATAAGATAGAAATTGTTGGCTTTAATGAGCAATGGGTAGTAGATGCGACTAGGCATGACTATCGTTATTACGGTGCAATGAGTCATGCAGAAATTTCGCATGATGATAGACAGCTTTTTATTGCTAATATAGAGAGTTTATCGCCTAGATTGGGTTTGCGAGGTATTAATAGTTGTGATGCTATATTGCACAAAGGTAAAGTCAGTATATTAGAAATAAACCCACGCCTAAGCGCCACTATGGATCTTTATCCAACAAGGCAGGGTGGTTTGTTAGCTGCTCATTTATCGTGTTTTAAACAAAAGAATAAACAATCAGTAAGTGATGATTTATATGTGCCTGAAAATAAAGTACGAGCACATCAAGTGTATTACGCGGACAAAAAGCGCTATATAAATAGCAAAATATGGCCAGACTGGGCAAGTGATATACCATGCGAAGGTGCTGTGATTCTGCAAAATATGCCGATTTGTACGATAAAAGCTGAGGCCCAATCCTCAGCAGAAGTAAAAGCTTTACTTGCAAATAGAGTGAGCTCACTCTCCAGCAATTTATTAAATTAATTTGGATTTTATTCAGCACAATATGGAAAATAATAATCAAACCAGGATTAGTATTAATGCGCTCACGCAGCCTTTGGTGAATCGCTTGCTAGAAAATGCACCGGCGCTTAATTTGGCTGTTAGCCAGCATGCTTTAAGTGCAACTATTATTGACGGTGGCATCAATGTGACGGGTGGTTTAGAGGCCGGACGTCAAATTGCAGAAATATGTATGGGTGGTTTAGGTACAGTAAGTCTACAAAATAATACAACGTTTAAGAACTGGCCGTTGAGTGTAAAAGTACATGCTCAAAACCCAGTGATTTCGTGTTTAGGTAGTCAATATGCAGGATGGGCATTATCACATGATAAGTTCTTTTCATTAGGTAGTGGTCCTGCTCGTGCCATTGCGCAACGCGAAGATATTTATGCTGAACTAGGTTATAAAGACAATCACTTAAAAACGGTACTAGTCTTGGAAACTGACCAAGTGCCACCAGTTGAGGTGATTGAAAAAATAGCCAATGACACTAAAATTAAACCTGAAAATATATCATTAATTTTAACTCCAACTAAAAGTCTTGCTGGTGCTGTGCAAATTGTTGCACGCGTGTTGGAAGTGGCACTGCACAAATTACATACATTACATTTTCCTTTAGCTGCGCTAGTTGATGGGTACGGTATTGCACCAGTACCTGCGCCATCACCTGACTTTTTGACAGGGATGGGGAGAACCAATGACGCGATCTTATTTGGTGGGTTTGTGCATTTATACGTTAAGTCTAGTGATGAGGCTGCTGCTAAGTTAGCTAAAGAATTGCCAAGCAGTGCATCGAAGGATTACGGTCAGCCTTTCGCAGAGGTATTCAAGGCCGTTAATATGGATTTTTATAAGATTGATCCCTTATTATTTTCACCAGCAAAAGTGGCGATTTCTAATTTAGAAACAGGTAATAGTTTTTTTGCAGGCGATTTCAATGAAGCCTTATTAGAAAAATCTTTTAATTAAGTTTAGTAAAAAAATGAAACTACCAATTTTCACTGACGAAGTTGCGCTAAATGGCGGCTGGCACGGCACAGTATTAACCAAAGCATTTGAAAACCGTGGTTATCAAGTCGAGTTTGTTAATTTACAAGATTGCTTGATCGATTTATCTGACGTTACACCAAGCATTCAACTTCCTCAATTTGATTCATTGCCTAAAATTATATTTGTTCGTGGGGTCGCTGGCGGCTCGCTTCAGCAAGTAATCACACGCTTAAATATTTTACATGCTCTGCGCATGCAAGGTGTTCATGTGTATAACGACGCCAGTGCTATCGAACGTACTGTTGATAAAGGTATGACCAGCTTTTTATTGCAGCAAGCAGGAGTATCAACACCAGCAACATGGGTGACAGAATCACGTCTTTCAGCGCATGCAATCATTCATGAGCAATTAGAAGATAATGAAAAATTAGTAATCAAGCCATTATTTGGCTCTCAAGGTAATGGCGTACGTTTCTTAGATAAGCAATCAGCAATGCCATTACCAAGAGATGAGTTTATGGATGGTGTTTTTTACTTGCAAAGTTACATTGACACTGGTGAAATGAATCATGATTTTCGTGTTTTTGTGATCAATAATAAAGCGGTTGCTGCGATGCGGCGCAGTGGTGAAGGCTGGTTGAATAATGTAGCGCAAGGTTCTCGTTGCGAATTAATCAAAGACGTTGAGATTCTAAAATTAGCAGAACAAGCTGCCAGAGCAATTGATATTAGTTATTGTGGCGTTGATATTATGCGAAGTAGAGCAGGTGAGCTATTTGTTCTAGAAGTTAATAGTATTCCAGCTTGGCGTGGCTTACAGGCTATATCTGATGTTGATATCGCGCAGCTTTTAGTTGATGACTTAGTTAAAAAGGTGAGTCAGTCTTAAGAAATGAGTTTGAATAATACACAACTCGCACAGGCATACCAACTCGCGTGTATCGCTGAGTTAGAAGCGCTTAAGCCGGGCAATGTTCATATATTTTCTGATGGCCACGGTATGCAAGTAAAAGAATTTATTGCAAGTGCACAAGTGTCTGCTGAAATAATTGCGCAACCAAATTTGGTTTTGGGTGAGCGTGTTTTTTACAGTGTAGAAGCAACCTGGAATGCTGTGAAATGTAACACTAACTTAGGGATTATATTGTTATGCGCTCCTATCATTCAAGCGGTGATGATATCTAATAAATTATTTAAAGTCGGTCTATTGCATGATAAATTTCTAGAAAAGAATAAAGAAAATTTGAATTTACGTGGGACATTACAAAAGGTTTTGCAAACAACTACAGTAAAAGATGCACAATGGGTATTTGATGCAATTAAATTAGCAAAACCTGCTGGACTAGGGGCTAGTAAGTCACATGATGTGCTGAAAGCCGCGCAATGTGATTTATACGAAGCCATGTATGCGGCGCAAGATAGAGATTTTATTGCAATGCAATATACGCATTATTTTGATGATATTTTTGATGTTGGATTGCAGGAATATGAAGCGGCTTTGTTGCTTTGGCAAAACTCAACTTGGGCAACCACTGCGACTTATTTATTTTGGATGGCTAATTATGCCGATAGTCATGTTTCGCGTAAACATGGTGTCGCTGTTGCTTTTGCTTTGCAAGATGAGGCGGCAGAGCATTTAAATACCTTTTTGATGCAAAGTAATCCTAAGCATTACCAACGCACTTTACTCGATTTTGATCAATCTTTGAAAGCGCGAGGAATTAATCCAGGCACTAGTGCAGATTTGACTGTGGCCACTTGGTTATTACGCTATATCCTCACGAATTCTTAGATTTTCAACGCATCGTTTAATGAAAGTTTACATTCGATATTTTAATTCAATTATATTAAGAATGCTCCGCATATTATCAATTAACCATTTTTGGCGTTGTAACATCCATTGGTTACTGGCAGAAAGTAGCGCTAATACTGTATTGCTGTCATTTTCTTTATAAATCATAATTAACTAGATAGTGACCATAATCACCTATATTGGATGATTTAAATAGAAGTGGCTACGGTGTTAATAAAGTTTTACAAAATACGGCTTAGCTTTAAAGCTTATACAATTAAATTGAAATCATTATTAAATCAATAAGGGTAAATTGAGATATAATATATTGGTTAATTTTTACTAGAATTCAGGTTTACAATCTCTAAGGGGGATGCAATGGCAAATTTATTAGACCAACTCAAAGCAATGACCACAATCGTGGCCGACACAGGGGATGTAGAAGCAATTAAATCAGTTAAACCTGTTGATGCAACAACTAATCCATCTTTACTACTCAAAGCAAGTCAATTGCCACAGTATGCACACCTCATTGAAGAATCAATTGCATTTGCTAAAGCAGAAGGTGGTAGCAAAGAAGATCAAATTGAAAATGCAGCTGATAAGCTAGCAGTATTGATTGGTATTGAAATTTCTAAAGTGGTCCCAGGCCGTATTTCGACAGAAGTAGATGCGCGCTTATCTTTCAACACTGAGAAAATGATTACTAAAGGTAAAAAATTAGTAGCGCTCTATAAGGAAGCAGGTGTTGGCACTGACCGTGTGTTAATTAAATTAGCATCAACATGGGAAGGCATTAAAGCTGGAGAAGCATTAGAAAAAGAAGGCATTAACTGTAACCTAACATTGCTTTTTGGTTTTGGCCAAGCGCGTGCATGTGCAGAAGCTGGTGTATTCTTAATTTCTCCATTCGTAGGCCGTATCTTAGATTGGTTCAAAGCGAAAACTGGAGAAACATATACTCAGGAAACAGACCCAGGTGTCGTATCAGTGCGTAACATCTATAAATATTATAAAGATCATGGTTACAAAACAGTTGTGATGGGTGCTTCATTCCGTAACACAGGTGAGTTAATTGCTTTAGCAGGCTGTGATCGTTTAACAGTTTCTCCAGGTTTGTTACAAGACTTAGCTGCTACAGAAGGAACGCTAACGCAAGTATTAAAAGATGGTGGAGCAAATAAAACTGCCCCAACAAGATTGACTGAAGATGAGTTCCGTTTTGAGCTTAATCAAGATGCGATGGCTACTGAGAAATTAGCTGAAGGCATTCGTGGCTTTGTGGCAGATCAAAACAAACTAGAAGCAGCGTTAAGCGATAAGCTATAAGTTGTTTTAAGTACTTAACAACTTACTATTTTTAACTACCTAAATGGGGTATTTAAATCAAATAGCATGTTTTTAGATTGACAGAAATATACTGGACACTTATTATAGGTGTCCAGTTTTTTGTAATAACAAAAATAGCAGTAAATTAAAATTATTTACTGCAATAATTTAATTTTTAATCGGAGATTATCATGGCTCAAACCCAAATGGCACTAGATTCATTAGATTTTGACGCAACAGTTGCTCTAGCAACTTCAGTTGCACCACACGTTGACATTCTTGAAATCGGTACACCATGCATTAAGCATAACGGTATCAAAATGCTTGAAACATTACGTGCAAAATTCCCAAACAACAAAATCTTAGTTGATTTGAAAACAATGGATGCTGGTTTCTACGAAGCAGAGCCTTTCTACAAAGCCGGTGCAGACATCTGTACAGTGCTTGGTTGTGCTGATATCGGCACTATCAAAGGTATTATCGACGTTGCAAACAAATATGGCAAAAAAGCACAAGTTGATCTGATCAATGTTGCTGACAAAGCTGCTAAAGTAAAAGAGGTTGTTGCTGCTGGTGCTCACATCATCGGTGTTCACACTGGTCTTGATCAACAAGCTGCTGGTCAAACACCATTTACAGATTTAGCATTAGTTGCTGAGCTTAAAACTGGCGCTGAAATTTCAGTTGCTGGTGGTGTTAAAGCTAATACAGCTGCTCAAGTACGTGACGCTGGCGCTACAATCATTGTTGCCGGTGCTGCTATCTACGGTGCTGACGATCCTGCTGCTTCTGCTGCAGAAATCACAAAAATTGCTCACGGTTAATTCCAATCATCAATAAGTAATTATTGATAAGAGTGTATAAATCCCGACTCAGTAATGTGTCGGGATTTTTTTATTTAGCGTAAGATAACGATTAAGATTTAATAAAGGAAATTAAAAATGGATCATCAAAAGTTTATTTTAGACAATTTAACACGTGTTTTAGATGCAACCGATAAAAGTAAAGCTGCTGAGTTAATTAAGTTAGTAAAAGCTTCTGGGACAACATTTATAGGTGGTGCTGGTCGTTCTTTATTGGTATCACGCTTCTTTGCAATGCGTTTAGTACATTCAGGCCACAAAGTGTTTATGGTAGGTGAGGTCGTTACACCCGCAATTAAAGAAGGTGATTTGCTTCTTTTAGTTTCTGGTTCTGGTGGAACTGCAACATTATTGCCATTTGTTAAAAAAGCAAAGGAAGTGGGCGCAAAATTGGCTGTTATTTCTATGAAAACATCTTCAGCAATGGCGGATGTTGCTGATCTAGTAGTACAAATTGGTCAAGATGATAGCTTTGCTTTAGTAAAAGGAATGCCAATGGGCTCTCAGTTTGAGCTTTCTACATTAGTATTTTTAGAAGGTGCTATATCCGAAGTGATTCATGATGAAGACTTAACTGAACAGGGTATGCGTGCGCTACATGCTAATCTGGAATAGGTTTAATTGAATTTAAAAGAAGCCCAGTTAACTGGGCTTCTTTGATGCCTACTACTTTAATTGAATTATTCGATTACTTAAAATAGATTTAACTCTTTGGCAGTTAATTGCTTATTGTGAAGTGCTGTTGCAATTAGTGCGCCATATACACCTGACTTTTCTAATAACTGTAAATCTTGTAAATTGCGAACACCGCCCGCAGCATATAGTTGATATGCTTGAGAATACTTAGTAAACTTCAGTATCGTTTCCATATCAACGCCGATATTTGCGCCTACTTTTTTCAAGCTCATCATAATTACATCTTTAGGCCATCTCTGATTATCTATTAGTAGCTCCATAGGGCCTTTATAGCCTTGCGGTAAAAAATCTAAAGATAAAATATATTTTTTATTAAATGCATCACTAAGTAATTGATATTGATCTATTTTTGATAGATTTTCACTACCAAGTACATACTTAATGTTTGTTTGTTGCAATTTATCTAATGCTGGAATATGTTGAAAACCTGCATCTAACCATATCGTTAAGTCAGGAAAAGTGTGGCAAATATCCTCAAACACTTTTTCATGCATATTATTTTCATCATTTATGTTTTGTATGCGATTTAAATCAGCAATATACATTGTTTTAAATGGATGTATTTCTATAAATGCCTTTACAATATCTAAAGGGTGTTTTGATAACGTTAGCTCAGAGTTTATAGGACGATAGCTAGAACGAAGCCCTTTTTTTGCATGAACAACAACACCATTTAGTAAATCAATGACCGGAATAATGTGCAATGAAACCACCAATTAAGATATTTGTATGTGAGTTTATCACTGGCGGTGGTTTTAATCATGATGAATTTAATGCGTCTCTTCTGTATGAAGGGCAATTAATGCGGGATGTTTTGTTAGAAGACCTGTCCAAGCTTCCTTATAAAATAACGACAACTTATGATGCACGTTTAGCGCAGCCACAATATTGTGATCTAGCCATTAAAGTCAATGCGCTTGTTGATGTCTGGCAGGTTTGGGATGAGCTGATTAAAAGCGTTGATGCTGTTTGGTTTGTCGCACCAGAATCTGCTGGAATTTTAGAAAAGTTAACAAAACTGGCGGAGCAACAAAATAAAATAGTCATTGGTTCTAATTGTTCATCGATACAAATGGCGAGTAATAAATTACTGACGTATGAGGCTTTAAAAGAAGCAAATATCCCTACTTTGCTTACGTATGATGTTGATCATTGGCAAGCTCACAATCATCATCAATGGGTTGCTAAGCCCCTTGACGGAGCAGGGTGCGAAGACACCTACTATTTTGATGATGCAAGTACGTTAGATAATTGGTTGTTAAAAGACGATAGGGTACATAGTCATATTGTTCAAGCATTTCAAGATGGCATTCCTGCAAGTATTTCTTGTCTTATTTTTAACGGAGCAGCAAAAGTATTAGCTTGTAATAAGCAGTTAATTTATATAGAAAATAACTCACTTTTCTTTAAGGGTGTTTTAGTGAATGGACTGCAGGAGTTTGCTTCTAGCTTTGAAAAAATAGCCAATCAAATTGCGCTCGCTTTTCCTGGGTTAGAAGGCTATGTTGGTATTGATGTCATTGTGAGTGACTCATCACAAGAGCAGAAAGTTATTGTGGTAGAAATTAACCCACGCTTAACAACCGCTTATGTTGCATTAAAAGAGGCGATAGGTATTAACGTAGCTGAGTTATGGTTAAATTTTAAATCAGAAGATACTCATGATATACAGAGTTTTCAATGGCCAGAACTTGCAACAAAAAATATAAAATTGGAAATTAATCATCAGTAAGAATATGCATAAAATAGGGTGGGATATCGGTGGCGCACACCTAAAAGCCGTGCTTCTTAGTACACACAATAAGGTTGAACAAGTTTTACAAATGCCTTGTAAGCTTTGGTTAGGCTTAACAGAACTACAAGCCGCAGTAGATAATATATCAGAACGTTTTAATATAAATATAAATGATGTAAGCCATGCGGTTACCATGACTGGTGAACTTGTAGATTTATTTCCAAATCGTAAAACTGGAGTGATTGAAATTTCTAATTTTATTGCAAGTTTATTAGGGCGTAATGTCTGGTTTTATACATCACATCACTATCAAAATAAACTGCATTTTGTTGGTATAGAAGGTATTAAAAAGTATGCTAGCAGCATTGCTTCAGCCAATTGGCATGCAAGCGCCAATTTGATTGCAAGACATATAAACACTGCGCTTATTCTTGATATTGGTAGTACAACAACTGATATTATTCCTATCATTGATGGAAAGTTAGTTGATGTGGGATTTTCAGATGCAAGTCGACTGCAGCAAGACAGTCTGGTGTATACCGGCGTCATACGTACACCAATCATGGCACTGGCACAAAAATTAATGTTAAATGGAAAAGAGGTTAATGTTGCGGCAGAGTATTTTGCGACAATGGCTGATGTTTATCGTTTAACCGGTGAATTAGCTGCAAATGTTGATATGGTCGATACAGCTGATGGAAAGGGTAAATCAACAATGGCGGCAGCACGCCGGCTAGCGAGAATGGTTGGTGATGATATTAATGACGAAGGTGTTCAAAACCAAGTAGAGGAGAAGTGGTTAGGACTTGCTAGACATTGCCGGGATATTCAACAAAAGCAGATTCAGCAGGCTTTAATAAAACATTGGCGAGCAGGTATGCCAGTAATTGGAGTTGGTGCAGGGGATTTTTTAGCAAAATCTTTGGCAAATCAATTTCATTATCAGTATTTAGAATTAGAGGATGTTTTTGACGACAAAACTAGTCAAAGTGCTTCCTTATGTCTGCCTGCACTAGCCGTAGGGTGTTTATTAGATTCTTAACAAATTAAATGAAAATTACAAAACATTCACTTATTTATCACCACGACAGCGCATTGTTATTTGAGCGTGTGGCTGATCAGCCATGGGCTATGTTATTAGATAGTGGTTGCGCAATCGATGCGGCGACTGGCAATCCGGGGAGTAGTTATGGGCGTTACGATATTATTGTTGCACAGCCTATTGCGACACTGGTTGCCCAGAATGAGCAAACTGTCATTACAGAAAATGGACAAATTAGCTCTTCAGAAGATGATCCATTTTTAGTGCTTAAACGTGTGCTTAGCCAATATCAGGCACCAAGTACTAATTTGCCTTTTGCTGGTGGTGCAATGGGTTATTTTTCTTATGATTTAGGACATCGATTAGAAAAGCTTGGTCATGGTAAAGTACTGGAAAACCAGCCAGAAATGATGGTTGGTATTTATGACTGGGCTGTGATTGTTGACCATCGTTTGCAAATTAGTATGTTGGTGACTTATGGTTTTTCAGACAAAACGAAAGCTAAATGGTCTGATTTACGTGTGTTGTTTGAAGCGCCTTTGGTAACAAAAGCCAGCCACTTTGTAGTGACTTCGGCAGTAACATCTAATTTCACAAAAACTTTATACAAAAAAGCATTTAATAGAATTAAGACGTATATAAAAAATGGGGATTTTTATCAAGTTAATCTAGCGCAACGTTTTTCGGCTAAAGTAGAAGGCGATTCTTGGGTAGCGTATAAACAATTACGTGAAATTAGCCCCGCACCATTTATGGCATTTATGCAATTGCCATTAGATAACGACTATTGTTTTCAAATACTGTCTAACTCACCAGAACGTTTTGTACAAGTGATTGACGAACATGTTGAAACTAGGCCAATTAAAGGCACGCGACCACGCTCAGAAGATTCAGAGACAGACTTAATGTACTCAAAGGAGCTATTGTCAAGCGATAAAGATAAAGCTGAGAATGTCATGATTGTAGATTTGCTACGAAACGATATAAGTAAAAACTGTAAGACGGGTAGCGTAAAAGTTGAAAAACTGTTTCAATTGCAAAGTTTTTCAAATGTTCATCACCTAGTTAGTATAATCACTGGCAAGCTTAAGCAAGGTAGTCGGTCACTAGACTTGCTTAAAGGTTGTTTTCCAGGTGGTTCTATTACTGGTACACCAAAGACACGTGCAATGCAGGTTATTGATGAGCTGGAACCAAATAAACGTAGTGTTTATTGTGGTGCAATTGGTTATATTGGTTTTGATGGACAACTAGATACTAATATTGCGATTCGCACTGCTGTGGTTAACCGCGGGCAGTTTAGTTTTTATGCTGGTGGAGGAATAGTTATTGATTCTATATGCGACAAAGAATACGAAGAAACACTAGATAAAGCCGCTAGTATGATGAAAGTTTTAAAGTACTTTATGCATGAACAAAAAAGTAATTAATAATAAGGAAGTTCTATGTGGGTAGTTAAAATTGGTGGTAGTTTATTAGGTTCCCCAGAATTAGAGCAATGGTTAGCATTGTTTGCTAAATTTAGTGACGGTAAAATTATTATTGTACCAGGTGGTGGCGTCTTTGCTGATGCTGTAAGAGAAGCACAAAAGTTATCAAAGATAACTGATGCCTGTGCGCATCGATTAGCGGTTTTAGCAATGGATCAATTTGGATTATTACTTGCTAATATGAACCCTAATTTAGCTTTAGCTAGATCAGAAATGGAAATTGATGAGCGCACTTGGCAACATCGTGGCATTGTTTGGCTACCAAGCAGAATGGTGTTAGCTGATGATACGATTGCAAAAAACTGGAATATAACTTCAGATAGTATTGCGGCATGGTTGGCAAATAAAGTGAATGCACAACAATTAGTGTTAGTTAAGGCTGACAAGCCTAGCAAGCATGAGCTAAGTTTAAGGCTAGTGAGTGAAAACGGCATTGTTGACGAAGCATTCAGCGATTTTGTTTTAAATAAATCATTCGATAGCTGGATGGTTAAAAAGACAGATTATGAGTATTTCTTAGAAGGTGTTAATTACGAAACATTACATAAAGTAGCTAGTAATCTACATTAGTACCAACTAAAAGCAGATCCATATGGCCAAAAAAACTTATTCTGAAGAGCAAATAAACGAAAAAATAAAGAGCGAGCTACCTCACTGGTATTTTGAAAACGGCTGGATTCGTCGAAAATATAAAACGAGCGGGTGGAAAGCAACCATGATGGTAGTGAGCACCGTAGGGCATTTATCCGAGGCGGCGTGGCACCACCCTGATTTGACTGTTTCTTACGCTTTTGTCATTGTTAAGCTCTGTACACACGATGCTAAAGGCATCACTGATAAAGACTTTGAATTAGCATCAAAGATTGAGCAGGTGATAAGTTGGCAGCCAGCTTTAGAGGATAGTGTTTTAGAAGGCACGCCAAATGATGACCAGCGCTTTAAATATATTAAATATGATAACTAGCTTACTGTTAAGTTGTTTTAAGATATGTCTAAGCTAACTATTTTCCATATTCATTGAAATGTGCAGTTACAATATTTGTATCCCTATATTTTGATAACATTCCTGCAGCACCCTTAAAAAAACTGCGTTATCTTACTATAATTAACAGACTTTCTTTTTCGAATTCATTGTAATGAAGTCCACAGTATTGGTGTTATTACTATTTTTTTAATATATAATATAGATTAAGTATGTATTATATATTATTGTATTTAAACATATTTATTTATAATAATAGCATCGATAATTATATATTGATTGATATAATTTCGACATGTATTGTAGATATATGACAAAAAATTAAGGAGATTTTTATTTGTAATTTGACTAAATTTTAATAGATACTAATGCATTGATACTTTTTCAAAACGACCAAAATGCAACATAATCGTTGGTAGAATCAATAAGTTCAAAATAGTAGAGGTTACTAACCCCCCTACAATAATAGTCGCCATCGGCCCTTCAATTTCGCGGCCCGGTTGTCCACTTCCAATTGCTAGTGGCAATAGACCTAAGCCAGTGACTAATGCTGTCATTAGTATCGATGGCAATCTTTCGGTGGAGCCACGAATGCAAGTCTCTAAATTCCATACACAGGCTTCTTTATCGACTAAATGTTGGAAATGTGAAACCATCATAATTGAGTTACGCAATGTAATACCGAAAAGAGTCACGAAACCAACCAGTGAACCTAAAGAAATCCAGCCACCGGTAAATAAAGCAGCAATCACACCGCCGATAAGAGCAAATGGTAAATTTGCAAAAGTGAGTAACAGGTTGCGTAATCTTCCAAATGCCACGTAAAGCATGAGAAATATTGCAACACTTGCAAGTAAAGAGTGTACGACGAGATCTTCTCTTGATTGCGCATTGGCTTTTGCTTCACCAGTAAATTCTAAATAATTTCCTTGATGTAAGCTAATCTCTTTTTTGATGCGTTTTTTAATTTCCTGATTAAAGCTCTCTACACCACGATTTTCTACATTAGCAGTTATAGTTTGGATGCGCTTCGCACTAGCATGTAAGATTTTAGAACGGCCATTTTCTTGGTTAATAAATGCAACATCTTTCAGATGTAGTAACCGACCTTCAGGGTTGAATAAAGGGATGTTATTAATATCGCCAATATCATCACTGGCTTCATGGTCCATTACTACACTTAGGCCAATAACGCGGCTACCAAGGTATATTTGCGAAACGGACACGCCTTGATAAGAGGCCCGTAGCGTGTTTAATACATCAGCCGTTTGCAATCCCCAGATTGATAATTTATCAGGACGTAATCTCACCACTACCTGTGGCGTGCCAGGCGGCGATTGCACAAGCACGTCTTCTGCACCAGCAATGTTGTTAACTAATGCTGCAATTTTTTGCGCGTCTCTGTCTAGTGCATCTAAATCATTACCGAACACATTGATTACAGTCGATGCAGCATAACCAGAAATGGTTTCTTCAATACGTTCTGTTAAAAATGTATTAATAGCGAAGTTAACACCAACAAAACCAATTTCTGCCACGCCATCACCATCTTGGTCTACAGCTTCGCCTGCTAATTCTTCACGAATATCTGCGAGAATTCGGTCTTGAGCTTCGCCAGAGAGTGTGCCTATTTCAATTTCAAATTCACTGTAATGTGTGCCAAAAGTATCTGCACCATTAGGTGCGCGGCCAACCCATTGCGTGATTGACTTTATACCCTCAATTTTACGTAATACCGCCGACACTTTTTTACCCAATCTTAAAGATTCTTTTTCAGAAGTCCCGGGTACAGCAGTCATATGCATAATAAAATGACCTTCATGCAAAGCAGGTATAAATTGACTCTTAAATAATGGCAATATGCCTAAACCTAGTGCAATCAAAATAAAACTCACACTTAGTACTGCTTTGTAATTTCTTTCTATGCGATGCAATAAGCGAATATAACTTGTTTTAATTGTTTTAATAATTGGCGAGTCTTCAGTATTCAGTTTTGCCTTGCCTAGCAAAATGTAGCAAAGAGCAGGAGTAACGGTAAGCGCCACTAAAAGTGATGCAACAATCGCAGTAATATAGGCAACTCCAAGCGGCGCAAATAACTTGCCAGCAACGCCGCTTAGTGTCAGCAAGGGCATGAATACTAATGCCACAATGATGGTAGCGTAAACGACAGAGCTACGTACTTCCATCGATGCTTCAAATACAGTTTGATAAATAGGTTTAGGGTTAGCTAATAAGCGGTTTTCTTTTAATCGTCTGAAAATATTTTCAGTATCAATAATGGCATCATCAACTACCTCGCCTAATGCAATCGCTAGGCCACCTAACACCATTATATTTAGACCAATTTGAAAGTAACTTAAAACAACAATGGCACTGAGTAAAGAGAGTGGAATAGCAGTTGCAGAAATAAATGCTGTACGTACATTAAACAGGAACAAGAACAGAATAGTAATGACTAATACTGATCCAATTAAAATGTCAGCACGTACACCTTCTATCGCTGTTTCAATAAAGTTAGCTGGTCTGAATAGGCCTTCATGTAATTGCACTTGTTCAACAGCAAGCGTTGGTTTGAGTTCTTGTAATGCAGCCTCAATGGCAAGTGTCACTGCATGCGTGTTCGCACCAAGTTGTCCTTGCACGGACAAATAAATACCTTCTTCTTCATTAATGGCTGCAGCGCTGATAGACGGAGCAGCACCTTCAACGACTCTGCCTATGTCGCCTAACTTAATCGTTATGCCATTTCTTTGCACGATAGCTGCTTTTGCCAAAGTTTCAGGCGTGCTGGTTTGGCCTTGGGTATTAATGATAATGCGTTGATTTCTATTTTGAATATAACCCGCACCACTCACACCTGTTGCTTGTTGTGCAGCTTTAACGACATCATTAACATTAAGTTGGTATAACACTAGTTTTTCAGGGTCGATTTGCACTTGGAATTGACGTACTTCACCGCCAAATACGTTTACATCAGCAACGCCAGAAATGGAGAGTAAATGTGGCACGATAGTCCAATCGACGATGGTGCGCAGTTCCATTAAGTTCCTGTGTTTGGACGAAAGTCCAAAGCCAAGCACTGTACTGGCTGATGAAGTTAATGGGGTGATATTCGGTGTAATGCCTTTTGGTATTTGATTGGCTAGTGTGCTTAAGCGTTCTGCAACTACTTGACGGTTACGATAGATGTCAGTGTGTTCATCAAAAATAACAGTAACCACAGATAAGCCTGGAATAGACTGAGAGCGCATGTCTGCAACACCAATCGTGCCAGCAATTGCATTTTCAATAGGCTGGCTCACTAAGCTTTCTACTAACTCGGCAGATAAACCTGGTGACTCTGTTTGAATGATGATTTGCTTGGGAGAGAACTCAGGAAAAACATCTAAATTACTGCGCGTTAGACTGTATGCACCATAAATTACAGTTAGCAAAGCAAGGCCAATAATGATGCCATAAAAGCGTATAGAGAATCTTACAATGGCGGCCATCATAACTAGTTAGTCTTCATTTTCATTCTTAATAAGGTATTTAAACTCTTCGGATAACAAAAGTTGCGCGCCACTAATGACGACCTGACTGTCTTCGCTAATATTTTGATTAAACCAGCCTGTATCTAGCTCAGTATCTGCAGAAATTGGTTTGCGTACAAATTGAGCATCACCTTCTTTAAAATATGCCCATGGTTCGCCTGCATACCAAACCACTGCATCACTTGGAATAATGACACCGTTACTATTCTCTTGTTTTACACCTGTTAACTCAACATTGACTCGCATACCTAGACGTAAACTCTCTGATGGAGCACTGTAATTAAAAGTCTTGCCTAAACCATTTGTGTCTGCCTGGGTTGCCGCAGATATATATTGAGCAGTAATTGGTTCGTTAGTATTATTTAAAGCTGAAATAGTGATTGTGTCGCCAGTTTTTGGTTTAGGTATTCCATGAGGCAAGCTTGCCCGAACTAGTACACGATTTCTCTTTAGTAAGCCTTGCAATTGAGGTCCTAATTCTTGTGAAAATGCTAATTTTGAGAGTTTCTCACCCCAAACTGAAAGCGTGCTATTACGTAAGTTTCTGATTTGCAATGTAAGTGCATTTATTTTAGCCTGGTTAGCGTTGACTAAAACAAATGCCTCTTGCACAGCACGGTCAGATACATTTTTATCATCAGCATTTAATATTTTGAGCTTTTTATACTGAATTAAGTTTTGCTTATTAGATTGATTAACGGCACGCAATTCTGTCTGTAACGTTAAATAATCAGCTCTGGCATCGGTTAAAGTGTCAAGCGCTACTACATTGCCAAAGCTTTTAATTTCGCCGCTAAATTGCGTTGTATCAACTTTAGTAGTCCGAATGCCGCTGTTTTTTTGTACCGCGGTAGATAAATTAATAATGCTAATGCCGTCATTTTCGGTCACGCGATCAATGCCTTCAATCTCTTCCTTTTGCTCGGTACGAAAGTCTTCATATTCGTCTTGTGCGTAAAAAATAAAAAGCCAAAAAAGCACAACGATAAGGAGTGCTTGAATGGTAATAATAAAAATGGCTTTTTTATTCATTTAATTGGCATTGTAAATGAGTTGTAAAGAGGGGTTTGTAGCATATCTTCAAAATTGTGCATAGTTTTTAATAGTGTAAATTTGGCAGATATAACCTGTTGTCGTGTTACTAAACTAATGAAAGCTGTTTTTTGTAGTGTTAAATTTCCGACTAGGCCTGCGTCAAATTGCTTTTGCATGCTTTTTAAAATATCAATTTGAGTGCTACTTCTAAATCTTGCTTGTTTTAGTGCTAATTTATCAGCTTGATAACTCATATACTGTTGATTTAAATCAGCAATAATTTGCGCTTGAAGACTCTTAAATTGCGCGCCTTCAATCTCGCGTAATTGTTTCGCTTGATCAATTAAGGTTTGGTTTTTATTTAAAAGACTAAGTAAACCAGTAAAGCCGAGTGACCAAATGCTGTCACCAAATTCATACAAAACACCTGGACTTAAGGTGATATCAGGAGTTTGTTTAGCTACTTCTAATTTGATTTTCGCTTCTGCAGCAAGATATTTTTGTATGCTGCGACGAACATCAATACGGTTTAGTAGTGCTTTGTTTTGCAATATTTTAGATTGCAATGGCGCTTCTAATAGCACTGATTGTTTCAATAATATCTCATCGATATTATATGGTTTTATAGTAATTTTTTTAAATTGACTGTGACTCAAACCAACATCGCTTGCTAATTTTGCGATGATTTTTGCAGATTGAGATGCAGCAATATCACTTTGTGTCTCTGCTGTTAGTCGCATTAGCTGCGTTAAATCAAATTCAGTTTTTGTTGCTAAGCCATTGTCTAAACGCTTTTGTAACATACCTTCGATGTGCTGTTGCGTGGCTAGTTTTTTATTTAATATTGAAATTGTTACTAAATTTTCGTAATAATTAATTAAATCTAATGCAATTTGACTACGTAACTGCCAAGCTATGTCAGCAACGTCTAGACGAGCTGCGGCAGCCAGTTTTTCGGCTTGCTCTATTCTTAAGGTCCGCTTGTTATTTGTTTCTATAGGAATATCTACATTGAAACCATATGACCAAGGACGAAGATCACCATTCGCTTGATTGCTACGCGCTATATCAGCATTAATAGTGGGGAGCTGTTTGATGCCAGCAGAGGTGATGTTCGCTTGCGCTAAGCCCAGCTGTGCTTTGGCTACATCGAGTTTGGTATGGTGAAATAATGCACATAAGGTTAATTCGTCTAATCCCCATGTTGAAAATGGTAAATCCTGACTTTGATAACCTTCCTGAATTAAATAGCGTGTAAATACATCACTATAAGGATCTTTTGCAAGAAGATTGGCCTCTATCTGTTTTGTATCAATTGGCTTGGCTTCGTACTTCTCAGTAGCGCAGCCACTTAAAAGTAAGTATGTAATCGTTAAAAAAGTGATGTCGATGAAGTGTCGCATAGTTTGGACTTGCTACATTGCTAATAGTTGAGATGGGCCGTAAAGCACAAGGTCAACGCATTAAGTTATGGGTGCTTAGTGTCCTAATATTATTTCTCGATAGTTGCGTGCACTGCAGTGAGTGCATCTTGCAACGTCTCTTCAGAAAGGAGGTTAACATTTGTTGCTAGCAGGTCTGCTGCTTCCACCGTACGAATAGGTAGGTCGCTCGAATTGAGTTCAGCAATTAAACCTGCTGCTGCACCAGTTATGACTAATAGAGTCTCACGCTCTTTCATTAACAATTCAAGTTCTGAGCGAAGCATGTTGTTTTCTGCATTATCATTTATATTTGTCATATGGGTATCTAATTATTAAAGTTTTAGTACTAGCATATTGCAATTAGCAGGGCTTGGCTGTCAATGTTTAATATTACTTTTGTTGTATATTTCTTTCGTTAAAGTCTTTAGATTTATGAATATGAATCTTTTTGCCACAATATTTTCAATATAGTTGTTTTCGTCATCATAGATTATGAGATACAATATTGCCTTTAGTGTTTATGCTTAAGTTCTAAGCATTAAAATAAACACAAATGCGAGAGTGGCGGAATTGGTAGACGCACTGGTTTTAGGTACCAGCGCCGAAAGGCGTGAGAGTTCGAGTCTCTCCTTTCGCACCATCAAATTTTAACAGTTCACTTGAACACAATTACAGGAAAACGCACCATGGCAGCAGTATCTGTGGAAAAAATTAGCAATCTTGAGCGTAGCATGACAATTAAGGTGCCTTTGGCCCCTTTAAATGATCAGATTAATCAACAACTCGCGCAAATAGCACGGACAGCTAAGTTCTCAGGCTTTCGTCCTGGTAAAGCGCCAATAGGGTTGGTTGGTCAGCATCATGGTGAGCAAGTTCGCAACGACGTTTATTCGAAAGCGGTTGAAACTAGTTTTAGTGACGCTGTTGAAAAAAATAAATTGCGTGTTGCAGGTTTTCCTAATATTCAACATTTGCCATTTGCAGAAGCAGCAACTGATCTTGAATACAAAGCCACTTTTGAAGTGTTGCCTGAAGTTAAACTCGGTGATGCAAGTAAAATTAAAATTGAAAAGCCTACGTTGGTCGTTGCTAAAGCTGATATTGATAAAACTATTGACGTACTGATTAAACAGCGTGTGAGCTACACACCAGTAAAACGTGCAGCAAAAAACACTGATAGTATCAATATTTTGTTAACCGCCTCTATTGATGGAGAACAAGTTGAAAGCACTGGCGATAAAGGCATGGATATAGTGCTTGGCGAAGCTGGCCGTGTAGAGTCGTTTGATAAAAACTTAATTGGTGCAAAAGTGGGCCAAACTAAAGAGTTTGATGTTGAATATCCTAAAGATCATAATCCAGAACAGCTCGCTGGTAAAAAAGTCCACTACAGTGTGACTTACAACGCTGTATCTGAAGCTACTTACCCTGAAGTTGATGGGGCATTTGCAAAAACCCTTGGTGTTGAAGATGGCGATGTTGAGAAAATGCGTGCTGAAATTAAGCAAAGCTTAGAGCAAGAGGTAGAAAAACGGGTTAAAGCACGCATTAAAGAGCAAGTATTCGAAGGTATGATAGGCATCACTGATTTAGAAGTGCCAGTTGCATTAATGAAAAACGAAACTGAACGAATGATGCAAATGACAGCTCAAAACTTTGAACAACGTGGTATGGACCCTAAAACAATACAGCTACAACCAAGTATGTTTGAGGAACAAGCAAAACGGAGTACAACGTTGCGTTTAATCTTATCAGAGCTTGTGAATACACATAATTTACAGGCTAATGCTGATCAAGTGCGTGCTGTCGTCGATACATTTGCACAAAGCTATGAGCGACCAGAAGAAATGGTTAATTGGTATTATGCTGATGTAAAACGTTTAGATGAGCCAGCTGCATTGGCAACTGAGGAAAACGTTGTCCACTGGGTGCTAGAGCAAGTAAAAGTAACGAATAAGAAAATTAAATTTGACGAATTAATGGCCGGCTAAATTATTTAATAAGGTGATGAAGATGAGTGGCAATTTAGGGTTAAATAACGAAATACAAGATACGACCGGTTTGGGTTATATTCCTATGGTGGTCGAGCAGAGTGGTCGTGGCGAGCGCTCTTATGACATCTATTCACGCTTGCTTAAAGAGCGTGTTATTTTTCTTGTTGGACCTGTTAATGATATGTCAGCCAACTTAATTGTTGCGCAGTTATTATTTTTGGAAGCTGAAAACCCTGACAAAGATATATCGTTATATATTAACTCCCCAGGCGGTTCAGTCACTGCGGGTATGTCAATTTATGACACGATGCAGTTTATTAAGCCAGATGTTAGTACTTTGTGTATTGGACAAGCAGCTAGCATGGGAGCTTTTTTGTTATCAGCAGGCGCTAAAGGCAAACGATTTAGCTTGCCTAATTCACGCGTAATGATTCATCAGCCTTCAGGTGGATTCCAGGGACAGTCTACTGATATCCAGATTCAAGCTGAAGAAATTCTTTACTTACGTGGAAAGTTGAATGGTATTTTAGCCGAACATACAGGTAAGACTGACAAGAAAATTGATGAAGATACTGAGCGAGATAACTTCATGAGTGCAGAAGAGTCTGTAAAATACGGCATGATTGATAAGGTGATTGCCAATCGTACCGAAGCGGCATAAAATTAACGTTGATTCAGAACTAAGGATATTTAATGGCAGATAAATCTGACGGCGAAAAGCTGCTCTATTGTTCTTTTTGTGGTAAAAGCCAACACGAAGTAAAGAAACTCATCGCAGGTCCATCGGTCTTCGTATGCGATGAATGTGTTGATTTGTGCAACGACATCATCAAAGAAGAAGTACAAAGTCTTACTGATATTAAAAATGCAGATAAAAAACTGCCAACTCCGCAAGAAATCTGCAAGATTTTAGATCAATATGTTATTGGCCAATTGCAAGCTAAGAAGAATTTATCAGTTGCGGTTTATAATCATTATAAACGTCTAGACCATAATCATATTACGCAAAATACCAACAAAGATGACGTTGAAATTCAAAAAAGCAATATTTTATTAATAGGACCTACTGGTTCAGGTAAAACCTTGCTTGCACAAACCCTTGCACGTTTGCTTGATGTGCCATTTGTGATGGCTGATGCAACTGCATTGACAGAAGCAGGCTACGTTGGAGAAGATGTCGAGAACATTATGCAAAAATTATTGCAAAAATGTGATTACGATGTAGAAAAAGCCCAGCGTGGTATTGTTTATATTGATGAGGTAGATAAAATATCTCGTAAATCTGAGAACCCTTCAATCACTCGCGATGTTTCTGGCGAAGGTGTACAACAAGCATTACTTAAACTAGTCGAAGGTACGATCGCATCTATCCCACCACAAGGTGGTAGAAAACATCCAAATCAAGAATTCGTGCAATTAGATACCACAAATATATTATTTATTTGTGGAGGTGCTTTTGATGGTTTAGAAAAAATAATTCGGTTGCGCTCAGAAAAAGGCGGTATCGGTTTTGGTGCTGAAGTTCAAAGTAAAGACAATGCGATTGAAGTTGGTGAGATACTGCTTGATGTAGAACCTCAAGATCTAATAAAATTTGGCTTAATCCCTGAATTCATCGGCCGTTTGCCAGTCATAGCTACCCTTGAGTCATTAGACGTGGAAGCATTAATGACCATTTTAACTGCGCCAAAAAATGCGTTGACTAAACAATATGCTAAATTGTTCAAGATGGAGGGTGTTGAGCTAGAGTTTAGAGAAGAAGCCCTCTTAGAAATTGCAAATTTAGCTTTAGAGCGTAAAACTGGTGCGCGTGGATTAAGATCAATTATGGAAAACTCCTTACTTAACATCATGTATGACATACCTTCTTCAGAAAACTTATCTAAAGTAGTTATTGATGAAGGTGTCATTTGTAACGGATCAGAACCTATCTTGATCTATGAAGACCCACCTAAGGTTGCTGAAAAAGCTAGTTAATTTATACTTTTGCTTATCGGCTAATCCTGATGGAACAACTAATCAGGCTATTGAAATTAGTATTGGTTGGTTTATAGTGTTTCTGTGGTTATAAAAAATTGCTAAGTTAATTAGTGATTAAACTAATTTTTCTTGAATTATCAAAGAATGTTCCCAACTTAAAGACATAAGGTTTTTTTAAGCCTATGTTAATTTAAAGGTGTTATATGACTGAGCAAACTTTGCCTGAAAACATGTCTGAAAACCAAGTGAGCGCTGACAAGCCTGAAAAAGTGCCTATGTTGCCATTGCGTGATGTAGTGGTCTATCCGCATTTAGTCATTCCGCTTTTTGTTGGTCGTGATAAATCTGTAAAAGCACTCGAAATAGCTTCAGACACAGATAAACAAATATTATTAGTGGCTCAAAAGTCTGCTACTAAAGATGAACCTGATGCGGGCGATTTATATGAAATAGGTACAATTGCAACCGTGTTACAAATGCTAAAACTACCTGACGGAACAGTTAAGGTACTAGTAGAAGGTTTGCGTCGCGTACGTATCTCTGAATTTGAAGTGACCGAAGACTGTTTTCTTGCAAAAGCTGAAGAGATTCCACAGCTAGACGAAAACGATAGTGAAGTTGAGGCTTTGATGCGCACAGTTCTGACGCAGTTTGATCAATACGTTAAGCTAAACAAAAAAATTCCACCAGAAATACTGACATCATTAGCAACTATTACTGAGGCTGGTCGTTTAGCAGATACTATATCCGCACATCTGACACTTAAGCTGGGTGAAAAACAAAAGATATTAGAAATGCTCAGTGTGACTGAGCGCCTAGAACATTTGCTACAGTTAATGGAATCAGAAATTGATATATTGCAGGTTGAAAAACGTATTCGTGGCCGTGTTAAACGCCAAATGGAGAAGAGTCAGCGCGAGTATTATTTAAATGAGCAAGTAAAAGCGATTCAAAAAGAACTTGGTGAGCATGATGAGAATGCCGAGATGGAAGAGCTTGAAAAACGTATTAAAAATGCGGGCATGACGAAAGAAGCTTTAACCAAAGTACATGCCGAACTAAAGAAACTTAAGTTAATGTCACCGATGTCTGCTGAAGCTTCCGTAGTGCGTAATTATATTGATACTTTAGTTAACTTGCCTTGGAAAAAGAAAACCAAAATTAGTAAAGACTTGGCTTTTGCTGAAGATATACTTGATACAGATCACTATGGCTTAGAAAAAGTCAAAGAACGCATTGTTGAATACTTAGCTGTACAGCAAAGGGTAGGTAAACTAAAAGCACCTATTCTATGTCTTGTTGGACCGCCTGGGGTTGGTAAAACCTCGCTAGGAAAAAGTATTGCTAAAGCTGTGAATCGTAAATTTATCCGCATGGCGCTCGGTGGCGTACGCGATGAAGCTGAAATTCGCGGACATCGTCGTACTTATATTGGCTCAATGCCAGGTAAAGTATTACAAAGCATGAGCAAAGCAGGGGTTAAAAATCCTTTGTTTTTACTCGATGAAGTCGACAAAATGGGCCAAGACATGCGTGGTGACCCTTCATCTGCATTACTTGAAGTATTAGACCCTGAGCAAAATCATACTTTTTCTGATCATTATGTTGAAGTTGAGTATGATTTGTCAGATGTGATGTTTGTGGCTACAGCGAATAGTATGGATATACCAGCGCCACTGCTGGACCGCATGGAAATCATTCGGTTGGCAGGATATACCGAAGATGAAAAAGTCAATATTGCAATCCGGTATTTATTACCTAAACAGCTTAAAGTACATGGCTTAAAACCAACCGAAGTCAATATTAGTGAAGGTACTGTAAGACATATTGTGCAATATTACACACGAGAAGCAGGCGTGCGACGGTTAGAACAAGAAATTGCAAAAGTATGTCGTAAAGTAGTTAAAGAACTTTTACTAAGTAAAAATCGTGCTGCAAAAAATAAATTAACAGATGATAGTGCGACAATAAGACCTGCTAAGAAAATAGCTGTAACAGTTAAGAATTTGGAAAAATATCTTGGTGTCTATCTTTACGATTACGGTGTTGCCGCTAAAGCAAACCAGGTTGGTCAAGTAACAGGCTTAGCTTGGACCTCTGTTGGTGGTGAATTATTAACTGTGGAAGCAGTTAGCTTACCTGGTAAAGGTAAAACTATCACTACAGGTAAATTAGGTGATGTTATGCAAGAATCTATTCAAGCAGCCCTAAGTGTTGTAAGAAGCAGGGCTACAGGTTTAGGCATTGCAGATGATTTTTATGAAAAAAATGACCTGCATATTCACTTGCCTGAAGGCGCTACCCCAAAGGATGGCCCAAGTGCAGGTATTGCTTTAGCTACTGCATTAGTTTCGGTGCTGACAAACACACCAGTGCGTGCAGATGTAGCTATGACTGGAGAGATTACATTGCGTGGAGAGGTGTTGCCAATTGGCGGCTTAAAGGAAAAATTATTAGCTGCGCATCGAGGCGGAATTAAAACAGTATTAATTCCGGAAAGTAATGTAAAAGACCTTGTTGATATTCCTAATAATATTAAGAGCAAACTCAAAATTCATCCAGTTAAATGGATAGACCAAGTACTTGAGTATGCGCTAGAGAGGGTGCCAGTCGCGTCTAACCTTAAATCTGATCAAGTAGCAGCTGCAGAGGTTGTCGAGGATAAAAAAGAAGTCAAAACACCAATAAGGCACTAACTTTTATTAATTGAAATAGCTTTATTCAAAATAAATATTTAAATCCTTGACAGACGCTTTTGACACTTGCTATAAAGATAGAGTAGGAGAAATAGTAATAACTGCTATATTATATGAATAACATAAGAGGGGATTACTCATGAATAAATCAGAATTAATAGACCAAATTGCAAAAGCGGCCGGCATTTCAAAAGCAGCAGCAGCGCGCGCGCTAGATGCAACAACAGCTGCCGTTACCAAATCACTCAAAAAAGGTGATTTAGTAACCTTAATTGGTTTTGGTACTTTTTACGTAGGTAAGCGTGCTGCACGTAAAGGCCGTAATCCACGTACAGGTGAAACTATCCAAATTAATGCCGCTAATTCACCAAAATTTAGAGCTGGTAAAGCCTTAAAAGATGCGGTAAACTAGCGTCCTTTCGTTGGTTAAGAAATTAATCAACAAGCACTGCTAGTTTTATAGAAAATAGTTTGTAAAGTTTGCAGGGTGCTTAGCTCAGTTGGTAGAGCGTCGCCCTTACAAGGCGAATGTCAGCGGTTCGACCCCGTTAGCACCCACCAAATTTTTTGATAATTAGCCTTAAAATAAATAAGAGTGCTGAATTTAAGCGCTCTTTATTTTTGCTGATTGTATTGTAGTAAGACGTTTACTGGAGCGGTAGTTCAGTTGGTTAGAATACCGGCCTGTCACGCCGGGGGTCGCGGGTTCGAGTCCCGTCCGCTCCGCCAACATATCTAAGTTATTGCGTCATTCACATAACTTAGTAAAAAAAGCCCCGCCAGTAGCGGGGCTTTTTCTTTTTAGAACATCCTTAAAGGTACGTGATTCACGTAACGAAGTTATTGCTGCATTTAAGTGTGATCTTGATACTGCTGAAATTGTAATTAGATATCCTTGCCATACGCTCACATTTAGTGAAAACTATGAAAATAGATTTGCAAACAACAGTGTAGACGACTGTTGGGTTATTCTACTCCGCTTATTTATAAAACATTGAAACACTAAGCTGACTAAATGAGTGGTTTTTATTTAAATTTTTAACCAAGAATAAACTATTAATGAATCATCATCTCGCAGAAATTATCGCATCTATTCTTATTGTAGGCATAGTTTTGCAATGGATTGGATGGCGCTTAAAGATACCGGCACTAATATTATTAATCATTGCAGGCTTTACTATGGGTCCTCTAACCGGTTGGCTAAACCCTAGTGAAGATTTCGGTGATTTGCTTCAACCTTTAGTTTCTTTAAGTGTTGCGGTAATTTTATTTGAAGGTGGACTCAATCTTCGTTGGCACGAACTAAAAAAGCATACCCATGTTATTTACCGACTGGTGACGTGGAATGTTGCGCTAACATTCCTGTTTGGTAGTCTGACCTCGCATTACTTAGTTGGCTTATCATGGCCTGTAGCATTAATGTTTGGGGCAATTATCATAGTCACCGGGCCGACAGTTATAATGCCGTTACTGAAACAGGCAAACTTAAAAAAAGAGCCGTCAACGCTATTACGTTGGGAAGGGATAGTCAATGATCCCATTGGAGCATTATTAGTAGTCTTGATTTATGGTTATTACGTTCATTCTGACTTCGGCACCATAACTACTGGAGTATTTGGCCGACTCGCCCTTAGTATCATTGTTTCTCTCATCTTAGGTATTGGTGTGGGGGTGTTTATTGCACGCTCGTTTAAGCGAGGAAGAGTGCCCGAATATCTGAAACTACCGATAATACTCGTTGCTGTATTTTTGGTTTACAGTCTCGCAAACAGGGCACAAAGCGAAGCCGGATTATTGGCTACAACGATCCTTGGCATTACATTGGCAAACCAACGTTTAGATGCTTTGCATGAGTTGAAGCGTTTTAAAGAATATATCACCATACTTTTAGTATCTTCTACTTTTATCATTTTAACTGCCGATATACAGCCGGAAATTTTACAGAAGCTCGGATGGGAAAGTTGGTTGTTACTGACATTAGTTATTTTCATCTTCCGTCCGTTAGCTATTTATTTATCCACCATTGGTACAGATATTAATAAGAATGACCGTTTGCTAATGATGTGGATAGCACCACGAGGAATAGTAGCGGCTGCAGTTGCTGGAATATTTGGCTCACAACTTACACAGATAGGGTATGAGGGTGCGGATTTATTACTACCCCTAATATTTGCGCTTATTATCCTTACTGTAACCTTGCATGGGTTAAGTATCGGATGGGTGGCTCGCAAACTTGGCCTTGCTTCCCCACACCCTGATGGGATAATGATGATCGGCGCATCAGCATGGAGTACGGCTTTGTCCGTTGAGTTGCAAAAAAATGAAATTCCAGTAGTACTGATAGATACGCGTTGGAAAAGTTTGAAGTCTGCCAGAATGCAAAATATACCAATACATTATGGAGAAGTCTTAGCCGAAACAACAGAAGAAGTATTGGAATTATCACATATTACAAAACTACTAGCAGTGACACCTAATGAGGCTTACAACGCGCTAATTTGTAGCCAATATGCCCCAGAGCTTGGTCATCGTAATGTTTTTGAATTAAGTTGGGAAAGAAATGAAAGCGAAGTAAATAATGCAGATAACGAAAAAGATAAGTTGCCCTCCCATTCAATTCGTGGGGATTTTTTGTTTAGCGATAATATGAGTCATGAAGAATTTCGAGAGAGCTACAATAAAGGTTGGCGATTCGAAAGTACACCTCTTACAGAAAAATACAGTCTTGAAAATTTACTAGAAAATAAACCACACGGAACGCTACTCATAGCAGCAATAGATGATAAGGGACACGTACATTTTTATCCATGGAGTCATGGACAAGAAGCGAACAATTTCAAACTAATCATTAGTTATGTTCCTCAAGAAACAAACTAATAAACTCAATATAACCAAGGTGTAAAACATCTTTCAATACCGTATCAAGTAAGGCTAGCCATGGAGTTAAGTATTAGAAAAATAGCACTATTAACCTTGAGTTGTTTTACTTTGATGCATTTTTTTGTAATAAATAACGTTAGTGCCGAAGACGAAAGTACTTGGATTCGAAAAGGTGAAGCAGCATTGCTGGCTTCACAAAAATTAACTCCAAATAACACGCAAGCAAAAAATGTAATTTTGTTTGTAGGTGACGGCATGGGGATCTCTACGGTAACAGCCGCACGTATTTTTGAGGGACAACAAAAAGGTGTTGATGGAGAAGGCAATCAACTGGCTTTTGAAAAGCTACCCTATATGGCTCTATCAAAAACCTACTCAGCAAACCAGCAGACCCCTGACTCTGCACCAACCATGACAGCAATGGTTACTGGTGTAAAAACCAATGGGGGGCTAATTTCAGTTTCGCAAAAGGTAGAGCAATATGAGCAAGACTTTAATGAAATTGATGCTGCCAAGTTAACAACCATCCTAGAGCAAGCAGAATTAAAAGGGTTGTCAACTGGGGTTGTTTCAACGGCTCGTGTGACGCATGCCACGCCGGCAGCTACTTATGCGCATTCAAGTAATCGGGATTGGGAAAGTAACAATCAATTACCAAAACGTACACAAATAAAAGATATTGCGGCTCAATTAATTGACAACTTTGGGCAAGGTGGTATTGGTGATGGACTAGAAGTTGTACTAGGTGGTGGACGCAAAAAATTTCTACCCGAAAATATGACTGACCCAGAGTACCCTGGTAAAAATGGTGAGCGCACAGATGGGCGCAATTTAATTAAGGAATTTCAGAAAAAATTCAATGCGAAGTATGTTTGGAACAAAGCGCAGTTTGATGCCATAGATATAAACAAAACGCGACGTCTTTTAGGACTTTTTGAACCTTCGCATATGCATTATGAGCATGACAGACCAGATGAAGTAGAAAATAAAGAGCCGTCTCTTGGTGAAATGACTAGCAAAGCGATTGATATTTTAGCTAAGAATAAAAAAGGTTATTTTTTAATGGTCGAGGCAGCACGAATAGATCATGCCCATCATGCAGGCAATGCTTATCGGGCGTTGAGCGACACTGTGGCATTATCTGATGCGGTAAAGGCGACCTTAGCTAAAGTAGATTTGAACAATACATTAGTAATAGTGACGGCAGATCATAGCCATACCCTTACGATTGCTGGTTATCCAGCGAGAGGTAATCCAATATTAGGTAAAGTTATCGCGCCAGGGAAAAGTGTCACGACTAAAGCTGCCGATGGAAAACCTTATACCACCTTAAGTTATGCCAATGGTGTGGGCTACCATACAGATGACAGTGATGGACACCATTTAGAGGAAGAAAACGTTGGCTTGCAACCAGGTCGCATTGCAGATTTAGAAAATGTGGACACCTCGCAACCAAATTACCGTCAAGAAGCGAATATGCCACATGAATCAGAGACACACGCTGGTGAAGACGTCGCGATTTTTGCCGGGGGGCCTAAAGCTCATTTATTTCATGGAGCACAGGATCAGACTCATATTTATTACGTCATGCAGCACGCACTGGGATTTTGATTGCGTCAAGTGATGTAATCAAAATGATCAAAACTTAACTATTTTTAATAGAAAATCAAATATTTTGATTAAAGGTATTTGCTAATAAACTGCTGGAACATACAACTCTTGTGAAACGGGTTGTCGAATATAATCTGCGTTATGTACACGTGGAGGAAGTTTAACTAATGGTTTTTCTACAGTTTCATATGGAATTTGATCAAGCAAATGTGTAATACAATTCAGGCGTGCCTTCTTTTTATTATCTGCTTGTACAATCCACCAAGGAGCTTCAGGTATATGTGTACGTTCTAACATGGTTTCTTTGGCTTTTGTGTAGCCTTCCCATCGGCGGCGCGACTCTAAATCCATAGGGCTGAGCTTCCATTGCTTTAACGGATCTTGAATACGGCCTTGGAAACGAAGGTTTTGTTCATTATCGGTAATAGAAAACCAATATTTAATGAGTTGGATACCAGAGCTAATAAGCATTTTTTCAAAATCAGGTACCGTTCTATAAAACTCCTCGTTTTGCTCATCGGTACAAAAGCCCATCACCTTCTCAACGCCGGCCCTGTTATACCAGCTACGATCAAATAACACCATTTCTCCAGCTGCTGGTAGATGTGAAACATAACGCTGGAAGTACCATTGTGTGCGTTCGCGCTCATTTGGAGCAGGTAGAGCGGCAACACGGCAAACCCGTGGATTGAGACGTTGAGTAATCCGCTTAATAGCACCACCTTTTCCGGCAGCATCACGCCCTTCAAAAAGGATAACGACCTTATGACCACTTTGTACAATCCAGTCTTGTAATTTAATCAGTTCCGCTTGTAGTAGAAAAAGCCTTTTAAAGTATGTTTTACGAAAAGACCGTTCATCATCGGAAATGTAAATTTTGTCACTTTCAAGCAAGTGTTCAAGTATACGATCTTCTAATTCAAGTTCTAACTCTTCATCGTAACTTTCCATTAAGTCTGTGTGTTTTGGCACATTGTTGTTTGTCATATTTATTTTCAGTGATTTCTCTTAATTTTAAATATTCTAACGAATAGATATGACAGGGTTATGAATTACTTCTTATTTTCTCATACTCATCTCAATAAAATCTTAATGTGAATTTAACAACAAGTTACAAGAAGCCTATATGAACCATAATTTGCTTAGTCATATAACTGTCACTTGACATTGTTTCTATATTTATGGAAATATAGAAATATGGATAATAAATTAGCTGTCACACTCATATCATCACTCGCCCAAGAAGCACGCTTAGGTATTTTTCGAAAGCTTGTTCAAGCAGGTGTCGCAGGTTTGTCGGTTGGCAATATCGCAGAGAAATTAGGTATACCTAATAGCACTTTATCATTCCATTTAAAAGAACTAAGCAATGCAGGATTAATCAGTGCACGACAAGAGAGTAGATTTATTTATTACTCAGCTAACTATGATGCAATGAATAAGCTATTAGCTTACTTAACTGAAAACTGTTGTGCAAACACAAATATCGAGTGTACGAATGTTTCTTGTGAGCTACATAAAAATAGTAACAACTGATGAAGTAAACTCATCAATCATGTGCTGGACAATAAAGCCACAGAAAATGCTGATTGTTTACCAGCAAAATTATTCAAATATTTACCATATAAGGAACTCATTAGCATGACAACAGATCAAGTTGCCGTTAACCAGCAACCAAAAATTAGTAGTTTTGAACGTAATCTAACTTGGTGGGTGCTTGGATGTATTGTTGTTGGTATTACATTTGGTAAGTTAGCACCTAAGCTATTTCAGGCGCTAGCTGAGATTAAGGTTGCAGAAGTAAACCTTCCTGTAGCGGTGCTAATTTGGCTAATGATCATTCCAATGCTGCTGAAAATTGATTTTGCTGCTATGGGTGAGGTACTTAAGCATGCTAAAGGCATTGGCGTAACATTATTTATTAACTGGATGGTAAAGCCATTTTCAATGGCATTTCTAGCTTGGATTTTTATTCGCCACCTTTTTGCAGATATGTTGCCTGTTGACCAAATTGATAGCTATATTGCTGGATTAATACTTCTAGCAGCAGCGCCATGCACCGCAATGGTTTTCGTTTGGAGTAATTTGTGCAATGGTGATGCAAAATTCACCTTATCTCAAGTAGCAATCAATGACGCGATTATGCTATTTGCGTTTGCACCAATCGTTGCCTTGTTATTAGGCTTGTCGAGTATTGTTGTGCCATGGGACACTTTGCTTATTTCAGTACTACTATTTATCATAGTGCCAGTTTTAATCAGCCAAATATTAAGGAAAGTACTATTAGGCAAAGGCGGCGGTAAAGCCTTAAACGCAACGCTTAAAATATTACAGCCTATATCGCTTTCTGCATTGTTAATTACACTTGTTTTACTATTTGCTTTTCAAGGCCAGCAAATTCTTGACCAACCATTAATTATTGTTTTACTTGCAGTTCCTATTTTGATTCAAGTCTACTTTAATTCTATGCTTGCTTATTGGCTAAACAAAAAGTTTAAAGTAGCACACTGCGTTGCAGCTCCTTCAGCACTTATTGGCGCATCTAATTTCTTTGAGCTTGCAGTGGCTACAGCAATAGCATTGTTTGGGTTTAATTCTGGAGCTGCATTAGCAACGGTTGTCGGTGTGCTCATTGAAGTGCCTGTCATGCTTTCGATTGTGGCAATCGTTAACCGAAGCAAAGGCTGGTATGAGCGTGTGTAAGTGTTGGGTTACTTTGACTCTAAATAGGATGAATTAAAATGGCTGGAAAAATATATAATGTGTTGTTTTTGTGTACTGGTAATTCCGCACGCAGCATTATGGCGGAAAAATTAATGGAACATTGGGGCAAAGGAAAATTTAAAACCTACAGTGCAGGGAGCTTTCCAAATGGGGAGGTAAACCCTTTTGCTATCAAAGTGCTTATTGAACTTAAAATAACGACTGAAGGTTTGCGCAGTAAAAGTTGGGATGAATTTACTGGTCAAGATGCGCCTCATTTTGATTTTATTTTTACAGTTTGTGACAACGCTGCAGGTGAAGTTTGTCCATTTTGGGCAGGACAGCCGATGACTGCACACTGGGGATTAAAAGATCCAGCCGCTGTTGAAGGTTCGGATGATGAAAAACTTGCAGCGTTTAAGACAATTGCTAAATACCTTAGCCAGAGAGTCATGATGTTTATATCTATACCATTTGATAATCTTGATAACATTGAAATTAAAAAAGAAATTGATGCCATTGGCAAAACCGTTGATAACACAAAATAAAAGCACTTCATTCTGGAGTGAGTAGAGCTGAAAAAGACTATATCCAAATTTCGTGTATTGTTCACAAAAAGACAATGTGAATAAAATACTTACTACACAGGACTCACTGATTCATTATTTTTGCTAAATCACTTTGATCAACCACCGTTGTGGATGAATATTCTTTTGACTTTCAAAGTATCATCAATAAAAACTTTAATATAGCCGTCATAAAAACTTAATAATTGACCACTACTATGTATTCATCTTAATTAGATAGTACTTAATATTTTTCAATAAGGAGTTATTTATGAAGCTATTTGCAAAAAAATCAAAGGCAGTTATTTTAATCAGTGCTTTTGTTGGTGTAATGTCATCAACAATTGCGCATGCCGATCTTAAATTAAACGGCTCAGGCGCTAGCTTCCCAGCACCTTTATATAACAAGTGGTTTAAAGACTATAGCAAAATGACTGATGGTGTTCGTGTTGATTATCAATCAAAAGGTAGTGGTGCAGGTATTCGCGATTTTATTAACGAAACAGTTGATTTTGCGGCTAGTGATGCTGCAATGAAAGATAAAGAAATTGCTAAAGTAAAAAAAGGTGCGATTCTATTACCCATGACCGCTGGTGAAGTAGTGCTTTCGTATAACTTAAAAGGTGTGAAGACACTTAAGCTTCCACGTGATGTATACCCAGCTATCTTTTTAGGTAAAATCACTAAATGGAATGACCCAAAAATTGTAGCAGCCAACCCTGGTGTTAAGCTTCCTGATCAAAAAATTACAGTTGTTGTTCGTTCAGATTCAAGTGGTACAAGCTATGTCTATACTAACCACCTTTCTGCTATCAACGCAGAATTCAAAGAGAAAATTGGCGCAGCAAAATCTCCAAAATGGCCGACCACTGGCAAAATTGTTAAAGCACCTAAGAATGATGGTGTAACAGCTACAATCAAGCAAACACCAGGCGCAATTGGTTACATCGAGTACGGTTTTGCTAAATTAACAAAAAGCCCAACTGCCTTATTACAAAACCAAAAAGGTGCATTCGTTGCTGCTGGTGGTGAAACAGGCGCTGCTGCGTTAGCAACAACCACCTTTCCAGAGGGCAGCCTACCCGGAAGCGATGTGCCAGACCTGCGTGCTTGGTCAACTGATCCAAGTGGTTTAGATGCTTACCCAATCGCATCATTCACATGGCTACTTGTATACAAAGAACAAGGTGCTGAAAAAGCAAAGGCAATTCGCAATCTAATCGAGTATATGATCACAACGGGTCAAGAATCATCTGAAGCAATGGGTTATATTTCTTTGCCTAAAAATGTAATTGAAAAAGTACGCTCTACTGCGAAAATGATTAAATAAATGGCCTTTAGTTTCAGATAGGTCGGGCATGCTGCAAGTGTATAAAACGCTTGCAGCATTGTTGTTTCTTTAATCTGTATTCATACTTTAATTAGGAATAGTTTAACGACATGGTCTATAACCCGTTTAAAGAAGCTAGTAGTAATACAACACTAGCAGCACCACCTTCATCGAATGATTATCTGAAAGATTTACTATTTAGGTCTTTTGCCTATTTTTGCGCGCTATTCATCGTTTTTTTAGTTGGTGTTATTGTGTTCAAATTAGGCTCTCATGCGCTTCCTTCTATACAAGCGAACGGATTAGGCTTTGTAACTGGCACAACTTGGGATACGAATAACGAGGTGTTTGGTGTACTGCCAGAAATCTGGGGTACGCTCTACAGCTCATTTCTGGCACTAATTATTGGCGGCACTCTGGGTGTTGGAATTGCTATTTTCCTAACACAAGGTTTTGTCTTTGCAAAAATAGAAGTCATCTTTAGAACAATTATTGAGTTATTAGCGGCTATTCCTTCAGTTGTATTTGGTTTATGGGGTATCTATGTACTTATACCACTCATAAGGCCCGGTGCTGAGTGGTTGCATGAGACATTTGGCTGGTTCCCACTGTTTGGCACTGAGCTCAGTGGACCTGGCTTAGCGCCAGCGGCATTAGTCTTGTCAATTATGATTCTACCAACAGTAGCTGCTATTTCTGCAGATGCTTTCCGTCGTATTCCATATAGAGTTAAAGAGGCAGCCTTTGGTATGGGCGCAACTAAGTGGGAAGTAATTTTAAAAGTATTACTTCCAACGGCATCATCTGGTATTTTAGCTGGTTTAGTGCTTGGTTTTGGTCGAGCACTAGGTGAAACAATGGCGTTAGCCATGTTGATTGGTAATGTGAATAGCATTAGCCTTTCACTTTTTGCACCTGCTAATACACTGGCATCTTTATTAGCATCTTCATTCCCAGAAGCCGGCGAAGTGGAGATTCAAGCATTGATGTATGCCGCGCTTGTCCTATTAGTGATCACGCTTATTGTAAATGTCGCCGGTTTAGCTGTGCAGCAATACACTATGCGAAAATTTGAGGGTAAAAAATGAGCGTAGCAAATTCAATAGTGCAGCCTGCAATCTCGTTGCCTGTGCTCGATAAAAATATACTTGAGCCAAGAGCAATTAAAAGCATACTCCTAACAAGCTTTATTTGGGGCTTAGCTATCTTGGCAAGCGTGCCATTGTTTTCAGTGATTTATATGTTGATTATTGAAGGTGGTGCACGTCTCGACTTTGAGGCGTTAACGGCGATCCCTCCAGCAGGGTTTGAGATGGGTGGCGGTTTTGGTAATGCGATTTTTGGTACGATAGTGATGGTTGCTATTGCTTCAGGCATTAGTATTCCCATTGGCATTATGTCTGCTATTTATCTTGCCGTTTTGGACCCTCATAGTAAGTTGGCGACAGTTTCAAGATTCTTGGCAAAAGTGCTTACGGGTTTCCCGTCTATTTTGGCTGGCGTGTTTGTTTACGTGGTTATTGTGATTTCAACTGGTACTTATTCAGCATGGGCTGGCGGTGTTGCATTGGCAATACTAATGCTGCCAACGGTGACATTAGCTGCGGAAGAAGCGATGAGACAAGTGCCACAGAAAATGAAAGATGCAGCGTTTGGTATGGGTTGTACAAGAACGCAAGTCATCTTTAATATCGTATTACCAACAGGCCTGCCAGGTATTCTAACCGGCGTTATCTTGGCTGTTGCAGGCGCGGCAGGAGAATCAGCACCGCTCCTATTTACAGCTTTGTTTAGTAATTACTATATGGCTGAGCTAACTGAGCCAACAGCTTCGTTATCTATATTGATTTATAACTTCTCTGGCATGCCTTTTGACAATCAGATCGAATTGGCTTGGGCTGCATCACTAATACTGGTGATGCTTGTGCTATTTTTCAACATACTGGCACGTATTGTCGGGCGATCAAAGTTTAGAGAATAATTTAAGGGAATACAATGAATACACAAACAGATGCAGGCGAATTTATTGCAACAACCTATCAGCCAAAAGGCCCTGTTGTTTTAGATTGCCAAGTAAAGAATATTTTTTATGGTGATTTTAGAGCAGTCAGAGATACGAGCATTCCGATTGAAAAAAATAAAGTCACTGGTTTCATTGGTCCCTCAGGCTGTGGTAAAAGTACGGTATTACGAAGTATGAACCGTATGAATGACTTAATTGACTCATTCAAATTTGAAGGGCATATTAAATATCATCAACATAATATTTATGATAAAAAAGTCGATGCGGTAATTGTTCGACGTTACATTGGCATGGTATTTCAATTGCCTAATCCATTCTCAATGAGTATTTATGACAATGTTGCATTCGGACTAAGACTTAACGGCTTCAAAGGCAATGAAGAGGAAATGGTCATCAAAGCGTTGAAAAGAGCAGCTATCTGGGATGATGTAAAAGATAAACTTAAAAATAGTGGCTTATCTTTATCTGGTGGTCAGCAGCAGCGCTTATGTATTGCTAGAGCTATTGCAACAGAGCCAGATGTTCTATTAATGGATGAGCCCTGTTCTGCATTAGATCCTATTGCGACACGCCAGATTGAAGAACTTATGATCGATTTGAAAGAACATTATAGTGTTGCACTAGTCACGCACAATATGCAACAAGCAACACGTATTGCCGATGTTACCGCTTTCTTAGGTGTTGATATTTCTCAAGGTAGTCGTACTGGATATCTTGTTGAAATGGACGAAACAAAAAGAATATTTGAAGACCCTCAACAAGGATTAACACAACAATATGTTAGGGGTGAGTTTAGTTAATCTGCTAAATCAATTCCAAGATATTAAACAATAAAAGTTAATTCGATTTGATGGACAATAGAAGGCTAGATATTGAGGTGATCAGGGCAAGGCTTCTTGACACACAAAAACACTTCAAAAAAATTAACGCTACTTTAGCAGTTAAAAGAAAACCGCCAACTGATGAAGTGGTCGAAAACTTAGTTGCGGGATACGCTAAAATTGATTATTACCTATTAAATAAGATTGATCTATTCGAAATGGGACATTCTCATTTGATTTTAGAGCTCAATCACATCGTTTTATATCACAGTACTAACATTTCATTCGAAGAAGATAAATCGCAGTTTAAGGCAACAAAGAGGCACTTTTATGAGGCGAAGAGTGGTGGTATTGGTTCGCTTATGGAGTATTTGGCACTTAATAAGCGTGCTGATATATGGAAACGGGCCGCAGGATTATTTACGCATGTATTAACACAGCCACAATTGTTTCTAGAAGGCAACCATCGGACAGGTTCATTAATCATGAGTTACATACTAATGAGCGAAGGGTTCTCGCCCTTTGTGCTTTCATATGAAAATGCAAAACATTTTTTTGAGCCTGCAGAAATGACTAAGAAGCGCCGTAAACATTCATTAGTAGATGAGTTGGTTTATCTACCAAAACAGACGCGAAAGTTTGCAAAGCTAATAAAAAACGAACAAACTAAAAAGTATTTTCTTAAGGTTTGAGTTTGCAAAAATAAACAATTAATTAAACTAATGAAGTAGGTCAGTCAGTTTTTTGTTTTTTAATTCACCGCGGTTTGACTCAATAATTCTTTGAAATTTTTCTGGGTTATTTTTTAAAGTATCAACATACTCCATCACTAACTGATCCCAATCATTTTGACCGTAACTAGCAAATTTATCTAACGCAACTAATAATAACTTAGCTGCCACCCTAAGCTCTTTCTTATCAGCTTCACCGTACCATTCAGTCAGCTCACTATAGAGTGACTCTACCTTTTCTAACGGCGTTAACTCAGCAATCATTTTTTCAGACTTGTCCTTGTTCATTTAAATTCTCTTGAAAGGTTTGTTTATAGAAATCATATCACCCTTCATGTAAGGCGGGTAGGGAGTAGTGGTAACGTCAAGTTGATTTAAAAATTTAGGTAAGTATTCCCAATGCCGACTTTTAATTTATTAGGCTGTGGTGTCTAAAAGTAATACCAAGAGACAGTGACAAGCTTAGGGGAGACTCACTATCCCATTAATTAAAACTAGGTTTGAAATTTAAGATACGTTTTTTCGAACAAATATGTCTACTAAGAGTCTATCAATTTCTATACTGATATATGTGATAACAATGCGCTTTATGGTATATTAGGCGGTTGACCAATTTGGTTATTCACTTTTATTTAAAGTTAAAATTCCTGAAAGATTGTTTATGTTAGAAGCCATTCGTTCTTTAACACAAGGTATCGCTGCTAAAATTATTTTAGCTGTTATTACTATTCCGTTCGCACTATTCGGGATTGATTCATATTTAAATCAATCCGGTGGTAACGTAACGGTTGCCGAAGTAGGCAAAGAAAAAATTTCGATTCAGGAATACAGCAATCAGTTCGAAAATGTACGTAACAGAATGCAATCACAGGGTGAGAAGTTTGACCCTGAAACGTTACAACAACCCGAGTTTAAGCAGATGATTTTAGACGGTTTGATCACAAGACGCTTGGTCAATGCGGATATTAAGAATAATAATTTTAAAATTAGTGACAATCAATTAAGCCAATACATTTTAGGCATGCCAGAGTTTCAAGACAACGGGCAGTTTTCTGAAGACTTATACCAAAAAACATTAGAACAAAACAACCTAACTGCTACGACATTTGAAAACAGCATTCGAAATGACATGGCTGCTCGTCAGGCACGTGATGATTTAGCAAGGTTGGCTTTTGCGCCTTCATCATTAGCAGAAGAAACATTAAAAATTGCTTTTCAATCCAGAGATGTAAGTATTGCAGAAATCAAGGCGTCTGAATTTTTATCTAAAGTCGAAGTAACTGATGAAGAGGTTGAAGCATACTACCAGTTGCACAAAGATAAGTTTAAAGTGCCAGAGAAAGTTAAATTAGAGTTTGCGTTACTCGCTGTTAATGCATTAGTACCAAAAGTTAGTGGCTCAATTACTGAAGAAGAAGTAAAAGAGTTTTATGACCAAAATTTAGAAAAGTTTCAGGGTAATGAACAACGCCAGGCAAGTCATATTTTGTTTAGTTTTGGTTTGAACCCAACAGATGAAGATAAAGCAACAGTTAAAGCAAGTGCGCAAGATGTATTAGATAAATTAACAGCTAGCCCAAATCGTTTTGAAGAGTTAGCGGCTAAATTTTCACAAGACCCAGGCTCAGCTGCTAAAGGAGGTGCTCTAGGTAGTTTTGGCCGTGGTGCAATGGTCAAGCCTTTTGAGAATGCTGTTTTTGCTATGGAACCTTCAGAAATTAGTGAGTTAGTAGAATCGGAATTTGGATTTCATATTATTCGTCTAGACGAGGTGACTGGTGAATCATCAGATTTTGAAAGTTTAAAAACACAAATCAAAGGTGAGCTCATTTATTTAAAAGCGCAATCCAAATATGCTGATCTTACTGAAGAATTTGGTAATATTGTTTATGAGCAATCTGGAAGTTTACAGCCTGTGGCTAAGGCATTTGACTTGCAATTACAAACATCTGATTGGATTAGTAGAGAAGAGGGGGCTAAGTTTTTCGGTAATGAAAAAATCATGGCAATGATATTTTCTGACGATGTGTTGAAAGAAAAGCGTAATACTGAAGCAGTTGAAGTTAAGCCTAACAATTTAGTCTCAGCACGTGTTCTGGAATATGCGCCAGAGGCGCCACGTACTTTTGATGAAGTAAAAGGTGGTATCAAAGACTTGCTTAATATTGAGAAAGCACTTGAAGCAGCAAAAAAAGATGGTGAACAACAACTTGTTAAACTTAATACTGGTGAAGAGATGAAAACTTTAGACTGGATTCCTACCGTAACAGTTGATAGGAAAGATGCGCAAGGATTAACTGAGCCTGTAATGAGTCAAGTATTTAAAATTAATACAAGCACATTGCCTGCTTATACTGGCTTTATTGATGGAAGTAGAGCTTATGTGTTCGTTAAGGTCACTGGCTTGAATGACACGATTGGCGATGATGAAGAGGCTAAAGAAATGGCTGAATTGGATTTTGAAAGAGCCCTAGCACAAGAATATACAGCGGCTTATGGACAATCGCTAAAAGCTAAAAGCGACATTAAAATTAATCAACAGCTAATCTTAGGTGACAGTAATTAGATTTAAATAAGTACTGCTTTAAACATTGATGCGAACAAAAAAAGCTGATGCATGCATCAGCTTTTTTTTGATTATCGTGCAATGAAGCATACTAGAGGTATGCTTTAATCTATTTGACCTGCTGCAGTAATATTCATGCCGCCATCAACGTAAGTAATTTCACCCGTAATGCCTGAGGCTAAGTCACTACTTAAAAATGCCGCAGCATTGCCTACTTCATCAATGGTTACGTTACGTCTTAAAGCAGCATGTTTTTCATTAAAGCCAATCATTTTATCAAAGTCGGCAATGCCAGAAGCGGCCAATGTTTTAATCGGCCCTGCTGATACTGCATTAACACGAATGCCGCGCGGACCTAAACTTTGTGCTAGGTAGCGGACATTTGCCTCTAAACTTGCTTTTGCCACCCCCATGACGTTGTAATTAGGCATAGTACGCTCAGCACCTAAGTAGCTTAATGTAAGTAAGCTGCCATTACGTCCCTCCATCATTGGGTAAGCGGCTTTGGCTAACGCCGAAAAACTGTAAGAGCTAATGTCATGTGCAATGCGGAAGTATTCACGATTAATTGCATCAAGGTAGTCACCTTCTAATGCGACTTTAGGTACAAATGCAAGTGAATGGACGACGCCGTCTACTCCATCCCAATGTTTTCCTAAGGCAGGGAATAATGCTTCAATTTGGTCGTCTTCTGCTACATCGCATGGCAATATGATTTTAGAGTCAAAGTTAGATGCTAAATCGCCAACACGTTTTGCATGTTTCTCCATCTGATATGTAAAAGCTAGCTCAGCACCTTCGCGTTTCATTGCAGAAGCAATGCCGTAGGCAATTGAACGGTTACTCAATAAGCCTGCAATTAATATCTTTTTACCTGTTAATAATCCCATAACTTTCCCTGTTTAATTTAATTTTAAATATAACTAAGCTTTATATCTGGCGCTTACTTATTTGTCACCCATCAGTGATTTTATTTTTAGGTTCACAAGTCTTATAAACCAAGACATAACAGAAACTTATTTGTTTGACTCACTACGTGGGTCAAGTGCATCTCTTAATCCTTCTCCGAGTAAATTATACCCTAACACAGTTAACAAAATTGCCATGCCAGGGTAAAGCGAGAGCCACCATGCAAATTGTATATATTCTCGACCATCTGCCAGTATATTACCCCATGATGCTTGAGGTGCTTGTACACCAAGGCCCAAAAAGCTTAAGCCAGATTCCATGAGTACAGCGCCTGCAACACCTAAAACAGAGCTGACGATAATAGGTGTGAGGCTGTTAGGTAATAAATGGGTGAAAATTAACCGTGCGTCTTTAGCACCTAGTGTGCGTGAAGCCATGACAAATTCTCGTTCAGTCAGGCTTAAAAATTCAGCACGTACTAAACGTGTCACTCCCATCCATGAGGTCAATCCAATTACAATCATAATATTGACTATATTAGGTGTTAAAAAAGCAATCACTGCTAAAATAAGGAAAAAACTTGGAATGGACAGCATGACATCAACTAAGCGCATAATAACAGTGTCTACCCATCCTCTGTAATACCCAGCAACAGCGCCTAACACAACCCCTATAGCTGTTGAAATGCCTACTGCAACTAAGCCGACAAGTAATGAAATTTGACTGCCATGCAACATGCGACTAAATACATCGCGGCCTAAGCCATCGGTGCCCATCCAATGCTGAAAAGAGGGCGCAAATAATATCTTTTTGACATCAATTGCATTTGGGTCATAAGGTGCGATCCACGGTGCAAGCATAGCCATTAAGAACACGGTAATAATGATAATAAAGCCGGCTTTGGCTAGCGGGTTGGCTAATGACTTTATAAGTACACCTTTTCCCATATTAGCCTCTCACTACACCACGTCTTACACGTGGGTCAGCCCAAGCATAAGCGATATCTGCAATTAAATTACCTAATAATGTAAGCGCAGAACCGATTGTTAATATACCCATGACAACAGGAAAATCTCGGCTTGTCACAGAATCAAAAAACAATTTACCCATGCCATCAATAGCGAAAATGGTTTCTGATATGACAGAGCCGCCAATCAACCCAGGGATGGTTAAGCCGACAATCGTAATGAGCGGTAATAATGCATTTCTTAAAGCATGTTTGTATACAACTTTGTGCTCATCTAAGCCTTTTGCGCGCGCAGTCGTTATGTAATCTTGGTGCAGCACATCTAACATACCGTTTTTAACAAAAAGTGTAATGCCTGCTAACCCTGTTAATGATGGAATCAGTACTGGCATGGCTAAATGTTTAGCTCTATCGACAAATTTTCCCCAAGTATCGAACATTTCATAATCAAGGCTTTGCAAACCTGAAATTGGCAACCAATTATTCATCACACCTAACCAATACATCAGTAATAGCGCCAACCAAAAGCTTGGTATAGAAAAGCCAATAAAATTAAATAAGGTAATCGATTTGTCTTGCCACTGCTGGTATTTTGTAGCGGCGATAACGCCCAATGGAATAGCAAGTGCTAGCGTAATAATCAAGCCAAGTATGTTGATCATTAATGTAATGGGGAGTGCTTGTTGAATCATGCCTTTGCTAATATTGCCGTCTTTATCAGTCGTGCCCCAAAATACTGGTTTTTGGTGTGGCTTAAACGAATTACCAAAATCTAGTTTTACAATCCGTTTAAGCCATAAACCATATTGCACAATAATAGGCTTGTCTAAATTATAGAGTTTGCGTAACTGTTCACGCGATTCATTGCTAGATTTAGGGTTAAATGCACTTTCGTTATCAGTAATATCGCCTGGGGCTAGGTGCATAATAAAAAATGATATCAAGCTAATACCTAAAAGCATTGGGATCATCCACAACACGCGTTTTATTAAGTATTTTATCATGATGAATGGTTAGGTTAATGGGCTTCTATTTGATTACGTCGATACTGATTCGGAATATACCATTTTTGAGAGTCGAAGCTCATGCCATAAGGCGGGATAGGATTGACAATGCCTTGTACACGTTTATGCATTGCAGTCAGGCCATAGCCAGCTGATAAATAAACAATCGGGGTGTCTTCTAGCAACAATTGCGCAAACTGATGATAAATTTCTTTGCGCTTGTCTGTATCAAGTTCTGTACGGCCTTGCTCAAGCAGCTGGTCAACCACTGGGTTGTTGTAGCCAATAAAGTTAAACTGCCCGGGTGCTTGTTGGCTAGAATGCCAAATATTATACTGGTCAGGGTCCAAACCTAAGCCCCAGCCTAGTATGACCACATCAAAATCACCTGTTTTAATAAAGCGACTAATAAAACTCGCCCATTCAATAGCACGTATCTTTACATCTATACCTACTTGTCTAAGTCTATGTTGAATTAGAACTGCTGACTTTTCTCGTTCTTTGTTTTGATTGGTAATAATTTCAAAAGTAAATGGCTTTCCATCTCGCTCTAAAATACCGTCGTTATCATTATCTGCAAACCCTGCTTCTTTAAGCAACATCTTGGCTTTGCTTAGATCGTAAGGGTAGGGCGATAAATTCGGATTACTCCAACGTGTACCGGGCTTATAAGGGGACGCAATGTTAATACCTAACCCTAAATACACCCCATCAATAATCTCTTGTTTATCAATGGCATAATTAATCGCTTTGCGTACACGAATATCATCAAAAGGTTTGTGTTTTAAGTTAAAGCCCATATAAGTATAGCTATTACCTAATTCTTTATAGAGGTTTAGTTTTTCCTTTAATTCTGGTCGCGCAGGAATAATACGTGAGTATTTAATAGGATCTAAACCCATAGTATCAATATTATTAGCCATTAGCTCTAAAAACTGAGCTGAGTTATCGGGAATAATTCGAGTAATTAGATGATCAATGCTAGCAGATCCGAGCACTGAGTTTGGATTGCGAGACAGCTTGATATTTTGTCCATCTGCCCAGCTAGCTAGTTGATAGTAATTACTACCAATAGGGTTGCGTGCAAAGTTTGTCGTATGGAGGTCTTGCCCTTCTAGTAAATGCTTAGGTAATATTTGTAAACCAGACCAGCTATCAAGTGCTGGGGCGTAAGCTGTTTCATAAGTTACTTTGAAGGTAAGTCTATCTGGTGTCTCTACTTTTTTTACTAATTGGTAATCGGAAGCGTAGGGACTATGATTTTTCTCATCTGTTACTGCTTGCCAAGTAAATAGCACGTCTGCACTCGTTAATGGTTTTCCATCAGCCCACTGCATATTAGACTTAAGTGTAAAGGTGATTGTTTTTTGGTTTTGAGAGATCGTCCAACTTTCGGCCAATTCGCCAATCAAGTCTAGGTTCTTATCATATTTGAGTAAGGAGTTGAAAATGTTGGCTGCAATGGTGGCCGAGGCTGACTCACCCGCTATCATATAAATTAAGCTGCTTGGCTCTGCGGTCATTGCGCCAATAAGTTTACCACCTTGCTCAACAGGCTGTAATGTACTGTAATCAAGATTATCTGTGTTTGTTTGTTTGCCGCAAGCGAGAAGTAAGCAAGCCATCATGAACACAAGTAGCATGTTTGCAATTGACTTCTTGGTAGCCTCTTTTATTATCATTAATTCAATAAGCATGCACGCACCAATTATTTATTTAACCTTACTGGAGATGCGTTTTTTAACGTAACTCTTAGAGGACGTTAATTTAAGTAGCTGACCTATTTTTATCTTGTTCGATTTGAGGCGATTGGTTTTTAAAATTTGCTTGCTTTTGATACTAAACTTTTTGGCGATTCCGGATATTGTGTCACCTTTTTTTACCTTGTATTTAATTGCTCTGGATTTTTTCCTAATTTGTTTGTTAGATTTAAAATCTAAGTTCGCTAATAAAAAGTTGGCTTCTTTATTTGAGTCGTTGGGTACTAATATCGGTCTGTTTTCTTTAATTTTACTGCTTCGTGAAAGGTTGTTAATTTTTTTAAGTTCAGTTGCATTAATTTTGAATCTTTTTGAAATGGTGGAAATATTTTCGCCACGTTTTGCATTGTAAGTCTTCCATTTACTTAGTGGTTTATCGTAATTAACCAGGTTGGTCCGAAAAGGTTCAACTGAAGCAACAGGTAGTATCAAATGATGATCTTGGTGCTTAGAGGCAATAACTGGACGATTGAAACTTGGATTAAGCGCAATAATTTCTTCATGAGAAATGCCTGCTAACTCTGCGGCAAGCTTCGAATCAATCTGCTTAGGTGCTGCTATTTTTACAAAATACGCTTGGTTGCTGATTGAGTTTATTTCTAATCCAAATCGCTCGGGTTGCGAAATGATATTTTTTATAGCTTGTAACTTAGGTACATAATATTGAGTTTCAGCTGGTAACTTTAAGCTCTGATAGTCCGTAGGTAAGTTACGAGCTTTGTTGCGAGCTATTGCTCTACCAACGGTGCCTTCGCCTGCGTTATACGCAGCAAGCGCTAGATCCCAGCTCTCAAACATGGCGTGCAGCTTTTGTAAATAGTCTAGTGCAGCCGTTGTAGATGCAACAATGTTACGTCGATTATCTATCCACCAATTTTGTTTAAGCCCGTAATACCTGCCAGTCGAAGGAATGAATTGCCAGATGCCAGCAGCATTGCTACGTGAAAATGCTTGTGGATCATAAGCACTTTCTATCATCGGCAACAGTGCAATTTCACTTGGCATATTGCGCTTTTCGACTTCTTCAACAATATAAAAAAGATACTTTTCGCTTCTTGCCATCATCCTAGCGACATGTTTTGGGTGTGACGCATACCAGTTTTCGCGTTTTTTTGTATAGGCTGACGATGTATTTGGCATGGCATAATTATTTTTTATGCGGTTCCAGAGATCTTTTTCTGCTAGATTTTCTGGTGTTGGTGATTGCTTATTAAAATGGTTGGCTTCTTTATTGCTCAGATGGTTATCTGCTGTGGAGTCAAATTCTAATGATTTAAGTGAAGGGTTTTCATCAAGCGAACCTGTTGGAATTAATTCAATTTCTATTCCGAGTACATTAGTAAATGCATTTGAAGTGGTTGTGTAAGCGGTAGTAAAAGCAAAAAATGAAACGCATACGAATATTGCCCAAATTTTATTTCGCTTTTCAGCAGCTAGCAAAAAGTATTTGTTACTTTGCATTGGCGAGGTTTTTCCTTACACGTTTAAGCTAAGAATACTAGCGACAGAATTTATGCTAGTCAAGTAAAAGTTTTACTTAATGTTTATGGTTTATATCTATGATTAATAATGGTTTCTTAGTATTCTGATTGTAGTAAAAGTTGCTAATTCATCTAAATTATTTAAGACATTTTGATCTTTTAGTTTTATTTGCTTACATCGCAAAAATGGGTTTGTTTTTAGCTCTAAATCTATGCTACTTGGCAAACTTGGAAGGTTTTTGCCTCTTAGGTCTTTGATAATATTATTTCTATTTATTAATGCTTGATTGTCAGGCTCTAGTGTCAATGCAAAATTAATGTTTTTTTCTGTATATTCATGTGCACAATAGACTTTGGTTTTTGGATTAAGTTGCTTTAAACGATTCAAGGAGTCAAACATTTGTAACGGTGTGCCTTCGAATAAACGGCCACAACCTGCAGCAAACAGCACATCTCCACAAAATAAAGCATCGTCATTCACATAAGCGATATGATCATTGGTGTGACCGGGTAGCCACATAATGTTAAAGCGTAAATCTAGAGATGGGATATGAATTTTATCTCCATCTGCTAGCGCCTGATGTTCAAAAGGGTAGGTAGTATATTGTGGTGCATACACATTGGCTGCGTAATTTTCTAGTAATGATTCCACACCACCCATATGATCAGAATGATGGTGAGTAATTAGAATTGCATTTAACGTCAGACCTAATGTTTTAAGTTTTTCTAATACGGGTGTTGCATCACCGGGGTCAATCACAATTGCATTGCGTTTATTGTGCAAAAGCCATATATAATTGTCGTTAAATGCAGGAATAGGCTTGATTTGTAACATTCGTCATTATATTAACATTGTGCAGGTGCAATATTGAATTTATTAGATTTGTTGTCAATTACTGAATGTTAAAGTCATTGGAAGAAGAGTGGCTTGAAACAACGCTAGGTCAATACTTGCTGGGCTACGAGCAACAAAAGTATGATGCTGCAACCGGTGATATGTTTGGTTTCTATGCACTGCAAGTCGGCTCGCCACAAATTCAATTGTTAAAAAATTCACGTATCCCAAATATTTTTTATGCCAATGTCCACAATGGGGATCTAAAGTGCGAAAGTGACTATTTGCCTTTTGCAGAGAATTGCATTGATTTATTATGTTTGCCACATGCATTAGAGTTCAGTGACAATCCACATCAAACATTGCGCGAGGCCGCTAGAGTTTTGGTGCCAGAAGGCTATTTAGTAATAACGGGATATAACCCGTTTAGTTTTTGGGGAGTGAAGAACTTATTTAACAGGAAAGAAAATTACCCTTGGTCAGGACAGTTCTTTAGTATTTCGCGTATTAAAGATTGGTTAGCATTGTTAAGTTTAGAATTTGTCGATGCGCAATTTTGTTGTTATGCGCCACCTCTAAGGGATGAAAAATGGTTGGCTTATTTTTCCTTTATGGAAAAGTTTGGCTCAAAATGGTGGCCTAGGATGGGTGGGTTGTATTTTATTGTGGCAAAGAAAAGGGTGGTTAATATGAAATTATTAAAACCACAATGGAAGCAAAGCCGGCTGAGTTCAAGATTAGTCATGTCTAATCATAAAAAAACCAAACTATCACAAAAAGCTAAAGAGAACATAAATGAATGATTGTGTTGAAATTTATACTGACGGAGCATGCAAGGGCAATCCTGGCATAGGTGGTTGGGGAGCATGGTTGCAATATAAAGGTAAGGAAAAATCAATTTTTGGCGGTGAGGAAGGCACAACGAACAACCGTATGGAAATGACAGCAGTTATCAGGGCTTTGGAGACTTTGAAATCTCCAAGAGATGTAAAAATCTATACAGATTCATCCTATGTTCAAAAAGGTATGTCAGAATGGCTAAAAGGGTGGAAAGCAAAAAATTGGCGCACCGCAAATAAAAAGCCTGTAAAGAATGATGATTTGTGGAAGTTATTAGATGAGCTTGCTAATCAACATCAAGTGGAGTGGATTTGGGTGAGAGGGCACAATGGCAACGTAGGTAATGAGCGTGCTGACGAGCTTGCTAATCAAGGGGTTGCTGAATTATTGAGTCAGAAAGATTGATATATTAACGAGAGAAAAAATTTCAAATAAAGAATTAGAATGCCATTATGAGACAAATATTTTTAGATACAGAGACAACAGGACTTTCCCCTGAGTTTGGGCATCGAGTAATCGAAATTGCTGCTGTGGAAATATTTAACCGTCGCCCAACTGGTAATAGATTTCATAAATATATTAATCCTGAACGTGATATTGAAGCTAAAGCACAAGAAGTACATGGCATTTCTTTAGAGTTTTTACAAGACAAGCCACTTTTTAATGATGTGGCAGAGAGTTTCATTGAGTTTATTAGCGGTTCTGAGCTTATCATGCACAACGCGCCATTTGATGTGGGCTTTTTAAATATGGAATTAGGCCGGATAGGGCTAACGCCATTAGGCGAAATTTGCGATAAAATTACTGATACCTTGAAAATGGCTAAAGACCTACGGCCTGGACAACGGAATAATTTAGATGCACTTTGCAGAAACTATGGCATTAATAATGCAAAACGTACATTGCATGGTGCATTGCTAGATGCAGAATTATTAGCAGAAGTGTATATGGCCATGACGCGTGGCCAGGATAGCTTAATGATAGATTTAGCTAATAATGTGGTGCTTGAAGACATTAGTTCTAGAGGCGAGAAAAAGGTGCCAAGTAAAGTACTGATGGCTAATGCCCATGAACTGGCTGAACATGAAGCTTATTTAAAAGGTTTGGAAGAAAAAGATGGTTTGCTTTCGTAGCGAGATTTTATTTACATTAATTTAATTTGGACAGTGTATGGATAATTGTATTTTTGTAACAGGTGGTGCTGGTTTTATTGGTAGTAATTTTGTAAACAGCTGGATAAAATCAGGTTTAGGTAAAGTAGTTAACCTTGATAAGTTAACTTATGCAGGTAACTTGGAAAATTTATCAGATATTCAAGATCATAAAGATTACATTTTTATCCAAACAGATATTGGTGATAATGAAGTTGTCGGCGACTTGCTAAAAAAACATAAGCCGTGTGCCGTTGTTAACTTTGCTGCTGAAAGTCATGTAGATCGCTCCATTCTTGGTCCAGGCGAATTTATTCAAACTAATATTGTAGGTACTTTTAATTTATTAGAAGAAGTCCGCGCTTATTGGGGTGCAATGAACGATAAGGGTAAAGGTGACTTTAGATTTTTGCATGTTTCAACAGATGAAGTTTATGGCTCTTTAAATCAATCTGACCCTGCTTTTAAAGAGACGAATGCCTACGAGCCAAACAGTCCTTATTCTGCTTCTAAAGCGGCTTCTGATCATTTAGTACGCGCCTATCACCATACCTATGGTCTCCCAGTAGTAACGACCAATTGTTCTAATAATTATGGGCCTTTTCATTTCCCTGAAAAGCTCATTCCTTTAGTTATTCATAATGCCTTGAATGGTAAAGATTTGCCAATTTATGGTAACGGTAGCAACGTGCGTGATTGGCTTTATGTTGAAGATCATTGTAGTGCAATTCGCCGTGTATTAGAGGCCGGTAAACTAGGTGAGACATACAACATAGGCGGTTGGAATGAAAAAACTAATTTAGATGTTGTACATACATTATGTGATATTTTGGATAAAGAACATCCTAAAACTGAAGGTAGTTATCGAAATCAAATTACTTATGTGCAAGATAGGCCAGGGCATGATCAGCGTTATGCGATTGATGCGAGTAAGATTGAGCGCGAGTTAGGCTGGAAACCGGAGGAAACCTTTGAAACAGGTATTCAAAAAACGGTTAAATGGTATTTAGAAAATCAAGCTTGGGTTAGCAATGTGACTAGCGGAGATTATAAAAACTGGATGAGTGAAAATTATCAAGGACGTAATGAGGAGAATGCATAATGGCAACTAAAGGGATTATTTTAGCCGGCGGCTCAGGTACGCGTTTATATCCAGCGACACAAGTGGTCTCCAAGCAACTGCTTCCTGTTTACGATAAGCCAATGATTTACTATCCATTGTCTGCTTTAATGTTGGCAGGTATTCGTGAAGTGCTTATTATTTCAACGCCTCAAGATACACCGCGGTTTAAAGATTTGTTGGGTGACGGGAGTCAATGGGGAATGAGTATAAACTATACAGTACAACCCTCCCCAGATGGCTTAGCACAAGCTTTTATTTTAGGTGAAGAGTTCATCGGTGATGATAGTTGTGCACTCGTATTGGGCGATAATATATTTTATGGACACGAACTTGCGGGAATGGCACAAAATGCAGCTAAGCGTGAAGAGGGTGCTACCGTTTTTGCATATCCAGTCCAGGACCCAGAACGTTATGGCGTTGTTGAGTTTGATAAACTTGGCTGTGCCATTAGTTTAGAAGAAAAACCGACAAATCCTAAATCACGTTATGCAGTCACTGGATTGTATTTCTACGATAATCAAGTTGTAGAGATGGCAAAAAATCTTAAACCATCACCTCGAGGTGAGTTAGAAATTACGGACTTGAATCGTATTTATTTAGAAAAAAGTCAATTGCAAGTTGAAGTGATGGGCCGTGGTATGGCTTGGTTAGATACAGGAACCCATGACTCTTTATTAGAAGCGGGATCATTTATTCAAACTATCGAAAAACGTCAAGGATTAAAAGTGGCTTGTCCTGAAGAAATTGCTTATCGTATGGGCTTTATTAGTGCCGATCAAGTTGAAGCGATGGCTAAAAAATATGCAAAAAATGGCTACGGTCAGTATCTGAAACAAATATTAACGGACCAGGTTTATTAATGAATGTCATAAAAACAACGATTCCTGATGTTCTTCTGTTCGAACCAAAGGTGTTTGGTGATGCGCGTGGATTTTTCTTTGAAAGCTTCAATTTGAACGCTTTTAGAGATGCAACAGGATTGGATGTAAATTTTGTACAAGACAACCATTCTAGATCTGCAAAAAATGTCTTAAGAGGTTTGCATTATCAAGTCAAACAAGTACAAGGGAAGCTAGTGCGTGTGACAGAAGGGGCTGTTTTTGATGTTGCTGTAGACTTGAGAAAGACTTCTCATACTTATGGAAAATGGGTAGGCGAAATTTTAAGAGCAGAGGATAAAAAGCAAATGTGGATACCAGCAGGTTTTGCACATGGTTTTTTGGTGTTGACAGATACTGCAGAGTTCATGTATAAAACAACGGATTATTATGCGCCAGAGCATGAAGCGTGTTTAAAATGGAATGACCCATTAGTTAATATAAAATGGCCAGTTAATTGTGAACCAGTGTTATCTGAGAAGGATCAGTTAGGTAAAAGTATTTCAGAAGCTGAAAAATTTGATTAACCAAAAAAAAATACTGATTACGGGTGTCACTGGCCAAGTTGGACATGCTTTAGCATCGAAAATTTCTGGTTTTAAAGTATATGCCCTGTCAAAAGAAGCGCTTGACCTTACAAGAGAAGATGAAATTAGGCGAGTGGTAAGAGAAATTCATCCGGACTTTATTATTAACCCTGCGGCATATACCGCAGTAGACCAAGCAGAAAGCGAACCGGCATTGGCTTACGCAATCAACGCGGTTGCGCCAAGAGTACTTGCTGAAGAAGCTGCTAAAATAAAAGCAGCAATCATTCATTTCTCTACTGATTATGTTTATGATGGTAGTAAAGCCACGCCTTATATTGAAACTGATCAAGTTAACCCCGTTAGTTCCTATGGGAAAAGTAAATTGGCGGGTGATATTGCAATAACTGATGTAGGTGTGCCCCATTTGATATTACGTACCAGTTGGGTTTATGGATTATATGGAAGAAACTTTCTTCTAACCATGTTGAGATTAGCGAAAGAACGAGAAAGCTTGAAAATTGTGGCTGATCAACAAGGAGCACCAACAAGTAGCCTTTGTATTGCTAATGCAGTGGCTGAGCTGCTAAAAAAATGGGAGACATCAGAGTCAAAAAGTGGTGTTTATCATTTAACTAATGCAGGAAGCACTTCTTGGCATGGCTTTACATGTGAAATTATTAAAGCCTATTTAAGTCAGAACGGACAATCTAGTTTGATGGCTAAACCATCAACAGTAACACCTCTTACAACTAAAGAGTATCCAACTCCAGCAGCAAGGCCGGCTAATTCGGTGTTAGACAATTCAAAACTAGCTCAAGTGTTTGGTGTTGAATTAAAGCCTTGGAAAGAAAGTTTGCAACAAGTGCTAAAGCAAATGGAAATAAATACTAATTAGTTGCGTCTGCCCAGTTGTTTGGTGTTTCATATAACCGCACACGTTCTAGTTTCAGATGGTTGCCGTAGGCATCTTTGTAATTCTCTTTTAAAATTCTAAAAGCTTCATTCGCCATGTTTTCTGCAGTGGGAACTTTCGGGAAAATAACGGTTTTATGATTCGGCAATGTATTTAAAAAGTTTAAAATAACATTATCTTTTTCATAAACTAAAAATGCGTGATCCCAAATATCTGCTATTTTTTCACGTGCTATTAACTTCACATCAGAGAAGTCCATGACCATTCCATTTTCCGAAGCTTGTTCTTGTGTAATAATATCTCCACTCAACGTTATTTCTAAGGCGTAACGATGGCCATGCAAGTTACAGCATTGGCTTTTATGATTTGGAATCCGATGTCCTGCATCAAACTCTAGGCGGGTCGTTATCTGCATGTTTTAAACGCTCTTTATAGGCTGAATTATAGCTTTAAATTATAACAGTTTGTTGCTGAGACTTTACCCATTCGACAAATTCTTCATAAGGCATTGGTTTTGAAAAAAAGTAACCTTGTCCTTTATTGATATCTAGTTGTTTGATCTTAGATAGGCATTTTTCATCTTCTATCCCTTCAGCTAGCACCTCTTTACCTAAGCTTTTAGCCAGCATGGTAATTGATTGTACAATTTCAAAATCATCTTTTGAATGATAAATATCCTTGACAAACGACTGGTCAATTTTTATTAAATTAATTGGTAACGAACGTAAGCGACTAAGTGATGAGTACCCTGTACCAAAGTCATCAATAGCAAACTTAAGCCCTTGGTTAGTGAGATTGGTAATGTTTGAATTTGAATCGTCATTGTATTGAAGAATTCCATTTTCGGTAATTTCCAAAATTATATCTTTAGCATCAATCTTCCATAAAGCGATTGCTTGAGATAACAAGTGAGGCAACTCAGTGTCATGTAAGTCTTCTGCACGTAAATTCAATGTTAAGTAAATATTAAGCTTTTGATTATGTATTAATTCACTAGCATAGCGACAAGCCGAATTAATTAACCAACGCGTGAACATTTTTCCTTTTCCTACCTTGTTTAAAATGTCGATGGTTTGGCTAGGGGAAGTCGTGCAAGAAAACTTTTCATTCCAGCGTAGTAGAAGTTCAGCACCAGTACACTTTGAGTTATCAATTCTTACGATAGGTTGAAAAAATAAAGTTAGGTTATCAGCATTAAAGCCTTCTAATACTTTACTTTCTAAAAAGTCTTTTTGGTCAGTTAGTATTTTCAACTCATGACTGAACAACACTAGTGGTAGTTGTTTATTAATCGCACTCTCTAGTGCAACTTTCGCATTACTATAAAACTCTGCCGCATATAGATCTGTAATTTTTACATGTGTATAACCAATAAATGGAGTCACAAAAATAGACTGGTTGTTGAGGAAAAGCATTTCTTCAGAAATCTGCGCTATTTTTGCTGCAAGTAAACTTGGTCGCTCGATACTCGTTAAGTCAGAAATTAGAATATCAAATTGTGAATTATTGTTGATATATAGTTGGCAATCATCTGGTATATGCTTTTGTAAAGCTTGGCTAATTTCTTTACTTATATCAATAGAAGTCGTTTTAGAATAGTTAAAGTTTGACTTAGAGGTATGGAAATAGATAGAGAGCAAGCATACCTGTGATTTGAGTTCTGGTTTTTCAATAAGCTTATTTAAGTTTAATATTAATTGCTTTTCATTAGGTAAATGCGTGTTGGCATCATAATTCAGCACATAACTGATTGTAGTTTGCTGATAGTAATGAACTGTTTCTGTCACTAAATCGTATAAAAAAAAATGAAACTGTGTGGTGTTTGATGTGTTTAAGGCTGTTTTAATTTCTAAAGACCTTAACATATGCAATACATCCGTAGTTGCAGCACCATTTGAAATGGCATTCAGCCAAGAAAATATAAGCTGATTAATATACACATAAAATGTGATAACGTCAGCGTTAGATTTCCAGCTTGCTATAACCTCTGATAAGTCTTGGAGCAAAACTAATTTGTTTAATGCTAGCTTCAAAGCCTTTTTGTTGACGCGAAGCTTATTAACAACTGTTTGGGTTTTAAGTTGATAATGAATTAATTTTTCGTTAAAAGCTGTTGATGAATAAGACACTTCCAACTCATTTTCTTTAGATGATTGATTGTCAGACATCAATAAATTAATTAAATATAAAGGTCACTTGGGTTAAGCCCATAACTATCGGGCATAAGACTTTTTATAATACGATACGGCTCTCCTGACGGCGTTTTTGGAGATATTAATAGATTAATGATTGATGGTGATTTGAGCCGTATTTTTTCATTATCCAGCAATAGCATTAACCTCGGCAAAAGCCTTCTCACTTGATTTTGTTGTATGACTACACCCACTTCACCACTATTTAGTTCTACCAATGAACTTACTGGGTAGATGCCCATGAATTGAATTAGCTGATCTACTAGTTCCGAGCTAAACTGCGTACCACTTAATTCATGAATTTTATCAAGCGCTTCTTGATGGAAGGCGGCTTTTGCATAACATCGGTTTGTAGTCATTGCACAGTATGTATCAATAAGCCCTGATGCCTGAGAAGGTAAGCTAATTTGACCATTTTTTAATTGTGAAGGATAACCACTCCCATCAACTCGTTCATGATGTTCGCTAACCCATTTTATTACAGATACAGACATGTCTGATGCTGTCTTTAAAATTTCCAATGTTTCATCGACATGTTTCTTTGCATACTCGTATTCTTCTTTAGTTAGCTTTCCATTTTTGAGGAGGATGTCTTCAGATAATTTAACCTTGCCAATATCTTGTAAAAGCCCCGTTAACCCTAATTCTTTAATATCCATTTTAGATAGCGCTAAAAAATTAGCAAATGCCATTAGCGTAATAGAAACATTTAATGCATGGTTGTAGGCATAGTCGTCAGTTTGTTTAAGTTTTGCTAACCACAGTAAAGCGTCTGGGGTGCGGCCGATACTTTCCACCATATTATCTAAAATATCACTTACAGCTGATAAATCTAGCGCTTGCTCATGAGCAATAGCGTCAAAAATATCTCGAGTCGCAATCTGGGATTGCTCATAAACAGGATAAATGACTGCGATTTCATTTTCTACAGGCGCTTCCTCTTCATAAATTCTGATTGAAAAGCCATCATCATTCTCTTCATTGATTTTGTCTATTGAAGTGCTCTCAGTTGAAGTTTTTAATGTACTCGGTGTGTGTTTAAATAAAATACCAACAAAACTATTTATATTTTCAATAATACTTGAAAGGGTTGTTTTAGAATTTCTGGAGCTAGTTTTTACATCATCAATAGCTCTTTGTGTATGAGTATCTTTTTCGCTTTTAACATTAAGCACCTTGCCATCATCACTATTTACCTCTGCGTTTTTTGGTGCTTTATAACCTTTAATTTCTCTCATAATATCCATGAAAGAAACTTTTTCACCTTTTTGTACTTTTTCTAGTGTGTGCAAGTTTTTCTTAGAGGTTTGAGCGCTACTTTTTTGTTTATTTGACGCTATTATTTTGATAATTGGTATTTCACGTTTTGCAGATATATCTTTTTTGGTGGGTATAGTCCAATGCTCACCAAGAGACTTTGTTCTGTCGATGTAAACAAATTGGCAAAGCGCATGCATTTTATCAACATCATTTTGATTATCTAATAGAAAACCTTGTAGCATAAAAGGGGAGTCTTTCCATGGTCGATCAAGCTCGACTACGAACATCCCTAATGCGATTTTATGCACTTCTATCTTTTCTTTTTTAAAAGTATCCATATTTATTTATTTATTCAGTTAGTATTCTAATGTGTGCTTTTGATGATTCAGATAATGATGGTAAATGATACCCGCCTTCAAGTGAAGAAATAACTTTACCATCACAGCAGTCTTTTGCAACTGCTTTAATCAAGCTCGTAATCCAAATGTAATCATTTGTTTCTAAAGAAAAATCTGCAAGTGGATCGTTAATATGTGCATCAAACCCTGCGGAAATATAAATCAGTTCTGGTTTAAATTTTTCTAAAGCAGGCTTGAATTTTGTTTCAAAAATTTTCTTGAATACTTTCCCGTCACTTTTGGCTGGAAGTGGTGTATTAAGCATGCTGGCACTGGCCGAATCAGCACCTCGGTGTGGATAAAAAGGATGCTGAAAAGTAGAACATAGCATTACTTTGTTATTGTCCTTGAAAATCTCTTCTGTACCATCACCATGATGTACATCAATATCAATAATTGCAACACGCTTAAGCTTGTACTGATTCAGTGCATGCGCTACACCAACAGCAACGTGATTGAAAATACAAAAACCGGCACTGTTAGCAATACCTGCATGATGCCCAGGTGGACGAATACAACAAAATGCATTATTTATTTTATTTTGCATCACTAAATCAGTTGCTAATACGACCGCACCACTCGCATGCAAGCTTGCCGATAAGCTCATCGGTCCCATAACAGTATCCGGGTCAAGGCTCACTAGTCCAGCCTTGGGGGCAACATGGTAAATATACTCAATATATTCAGATGCATGAACAGCTAATAATGCTTGTTTGCTTGCTCTGGGAGCCTCGTAAAATGCGAGTTTTTGTTTTAAGTCAGATGCCATTACCGCATTTTTAATAGCAGTGATACGCGCGGGTGATTCTGGATGACTGCCATCCATCACATGAAGCAGTGTGTCTGGATGTGAAATAAAAGCTGTTTTAGTCATTCATGTTAATGCGAGTTCTTTAGATAACTCTCTATAAAAGTCTAGTCTTCTACTACTGATTGCACCGCTTTTTATTGCATTAATCACCGCACAATTGGGTTCTTGTCGATGCTTACAATTGCTGAAATGGCAGTGACCTAAAAAGGGCCTAAACTCTCGATAAGCCAGTTCTAAAGACTCATGTGTTAAATGATTTAATCCAAATTCTTGTAAGCCTGGAGAATCAATTAAGTAACTATGAGTGTTGATGTGATACAAATGTGCTGCAGTTGTAGTATGTTTTCCACTATCTAGTGCATTACTCATTTCTCGAGTACGCACTTTTTCATCTGGTAATAGCGCGTTAATAATGGTGGACTTGCCCATACCTGATTGCCCAACCAATACGCTTTTTTGATGATTGAGGTATGGAAGTAAAGGACTTATGTCTTCTTTTGCACTTAAGAAAACAATATCATAATCAAGTGATTGGTATAGCTCCAATTTATTTCTAGCATCATTCGTTTCATCCAAATCACACTTGTTAAGTACAATTAAAGGTTTAATGCTGGCGGCTTCTGCTGCCACTAAACAGCGGTTCAGAAGAGATTCGTAAAAGCTTGGCTGCGTAGCTAAGACAATAATTATTTGCGTCACATTGGCAGCGAGGATTTTGCTTTTAAATGCGTTACTGCGATAGAGTAGGGATGATCGTGGCTCTTTAGATTCGACAACACCTTCTGATGTGTCAGTGAGTTTGATATTGACAATGTCACCACAAGCTAAATCATTTTTTTTACCACGGGTAACACAGCTGATTTTTTTATTATTTTCCAACTCAACTTGGTAACGTTTGCCATAAGAGGCAATCACTAAACCCTGTTGTATTTTACTCTTCAAACTTATAGTACATTTTGTTTAAATAAGCAGAAGCGTCTAGTTCTTCATCATCAAACCATTTTTGATTCAGATTTGTATTACATGCACGCACTTGGTTGATTAACCCTTGGCTACTTTCAACTTTCCGAAATGGCCGTTTGTATATTTCAGAGCCATCTCCACCATAACTAGAAGCATGACAGCTGACACAGTTTTTTTCTACGAGTGCCTTGCCAACAGCTAGGTCAGCATTTTTAAATAATTCGTTTGCATAAGAGTTTATGCAAAATAGACAACAAATTGATATTAGAATTTTTTTCATCAAAACACTCTATTTCTTCATTATACTTAACGATTAGTATACGCTGCTAATTTTGAAATACGAATACTTGCTGGCGGGTGTGAGTCATAAAATTTTGAATGTAAACTGTCTGGTGTCAATGTTGAAGCATTATCGCGATAAAGTTTGACCAAGGCTTCAACTAAGTTATTTGCATTTGCGTGCTGGGCGGCATACTCATCTGCCTCAAATTCATTTTTACGCGAATAACTTGCCATTAATGGACGAATTAAGAATAAGAAGACTGGTGAAGCAAGCATAAATAAAAGTAATGCCATATAGTGACTTGGGTTCGTCACGCCTAAGCCTTCATAAAACCACTGTTGATCAATTAGCCAGCCTAATAACGCCAAGCCTAAAAAGCTCATGAAAAATAACATCGCAATACGTTTAATGACATGATGGTGTTTGAAATGACCTAATTCATGTGCCAACACTGCTTCAATTTCATCAGTGTTTAAACGGCTAAGTAATGTATCGAAGAAAACAACACGTTTGCTACTTCCAAACCCAGTGAAATAGGCATTACCGTGGCTACTTCTGGCAGAGCCATCCATGACAAATAAGCCCTGAGATTTAAAGCCACATTTTATTAATAAAGACTCAATTCTTGTTTTAAGGTTTTCATCGCTTAATGGTGTAAATTTATTGAATAATGGCGCAATAAAAGTAGGATAAACCGCGAGCATAAGTATGTTAAATAAGCTCCAAACTACCCATAGGTAAAACCACCAATATTGGCCTGCGCCTTGCATTAACCAAAGTGCTGCAAATAATATTGGTGCTCCGAGTAATAAACCAACAATTGAATGTTTAACTAAATCAGAAAAAAACATTTTTGGTGTCATTTTATTAAAACCAAAATTCTCATCTATCGTAAACGTTTTATAGTAATCAATTGGCAAATCGATCAAGCTACTTAGCAATAAAGCACTCGAAATAACGAGTGCGCCACGTATTATTTCATGATTAGGCATGATGTTGAGCCATATTTCATCGATCCATTGTAAACCACCGCCAATGGTGAGTATTGCTAGCAACACTGCTTGTACGCCTACTTCAAATAAGCCTAATTTGGTCTTTGCGCTAGAATAATCCGCTGCTTTTTGGTGGGCTTCTAGGCTAATGCTTTCTTTAAATGCATCTGGCACGCTTGTTCTATGGCTTTGCACATGGGATATTTGCCGAGCGCCTAGCCAAACACGCACGAGTGTCGTAATAATAAGTAAAGAAACGAAAGTCAATGTAAGTGTCGATGTCATCATAAATATTGTGTTAAATTAAACTCGGTTTATTATATAACTTAATGTTAATGTTTATTGATAATTTTGAAGCGCAAAAAGCATTTAAGTTCTATATCTCGACTTTTAATCACATAATTAATGGAAATCATTATGGCAAGCAAAAGCAAACAATTAAATAACGATAACTTGATCTGGCTAGACATGGAAATGAGCGGCTTATTGCCAGATAGCGATGTTATTTTAGAGCTGGCAGCTGTGGTGACAGATGCTCAATTAAATGTATTAGGTGAATCTCCAGTTCTAGTGATTCATCAAAGCAATTCTGTTTTAACTGGTATGGATGCGTGGAATACCAGTATGCATGGACGAAGCGGTTTAATTGACAAAGTGAAAGCCTCAACATTAAATGAGGTCGCTGCCACAGAACAAATGATTGCTTTTTTAGCGCAGCATGTCCCGGCAGGTAAGTCTCCTATGTGTGGTAATTCAATTTGCCAAGATAGACGTTTTATGGCGCGTTATATGCCGGAGTTAGAAGCGTTTTTTCATTATCGAAATTTAGATGTGAGCGTATTCAAAGAGCTAGCGCGTCGTTGGAAACCATCTATTTATTCTGGTTTTAAAAAGTCAAGTAAGCATGAGGCATTGGCTGATGTCTATGAATCTATTGATGAATTAAAATACTACAGAGAGCACTTCATCACTAAATAATAGAAAATAAAAAATGGGGCGAGACTTGAGAAATTAAGTGACGCCCCTAGGGAGGAAATTTCAGCTCTGGAGAAGCTTAATTAATATAAAGCACTTAGTATGCCAGTTCTGTTAGTTTAATTAAGGTTTTGGTTCTAAAATCTCCAGAAATGGCGTTAAATTTAGGCAGCAGGCTGACTCAAGTAATTATAATTGATCAGAGTTTTGTATAGAAAAAAAATTAAGTGACAAACTTTGCTTTGCAATTGACAATATATATACAACATTGTTTAAAGTTTGTTCATTTCTAGTTCTCATGCATTATTTTAGGTTTGATCCGTTGCAGAGAAGTGACTTTTAATAAGTGGATATAGGTTGTTGTTATTCTTTTTTTAACTAAAAAAATGGTTTTTATGATTAAGGATTGCGTATGTTAGCTGGACAGTTTTTAGCTGTTGGTGCAGGTGCCGCACTTGGTGGGTGGAGCCGCTGGGGTTTGGGCTTAGTGCTTAATAATAGTGTTCTTCCACTCGGTACGCTATTGGCTAATTTGTTGGGTGGGTTTCTTATGGGCTTGGCACTAGCTTTATTTATAGCAGCTTCGGCCCAAAATGAATTGCGATTATTTATAATGACGGGCTTTTTAGGTGGACTGACTACATTTTCAACTTTTTCGGCAGAAGCATTTAATTTATTACATAAACAGGAGTATGCCTGGGCATCATTACATATTGCGAGTCATGTGCTAGGTTCGCTTCTAATGACAGCGTTTGGTTTCTGGATTGTCTATTACTTACGAAATTAGTTAGATGAAACGATTTAATTGAGAAAATCAATGCGTAAAAAACCCCCGGCTTGCCGAGGTTTTTTTATACCTTTATTTTGGCTGTGTTTCAACCATAACTAATGGCTCATCTGCTTTTGATTTTCCCTCATCTTTTTTCCAATTCGCTGGTTTGCGAGTTGCTTTTGGTTTGGCTGTTTTAGTTGCCTTTTTTGGAGTAGCAGCTTTGCTTTTTGTCTCTACAAGTTGTAAACCACTATCTGCTAAATCAACTGGCTTGCTCGCTTTTGGTTTGCGTGCCCTTGGTTTTGTTACTTTCTTTTCTACAACACTAGGTTCTTTCGTTTCTGCTGTTTTAACCTTTGTTGTTGAAGCTTTAGCTTTTGTTTCAGACGTCTTAGTCCCATTAGTTTTAGGTTTGGCTGAAGTTGGTTTTTTTGCAGGTTTAGCTTCTTTTTCAGTTGCTACTGGTTTGACTGGTGCTTTTTTAATCGGTGTTTTTGCAACTTCTGTAGTCTCTATTTCATTAGAAATAAGCTCTTTAGTAACCTCCGTATTTGTTAACTTGTCGTTATCACGCGGACTTTCATCACGAGGCTTACGATCACGTCTGCCACCACGGCCACGTCTGTTAGAACGTTCTTGGCGCGGCTCTTGAGCGGTTTCTATTTGATTATTGCTATTTTGAGAACTGTTTTGATTCTTATTTTCAGTTTGATCTTTACTCACTTCATTTTTGTTAGCCTCAGTGCTCCTAGATTGGTTATTTTTTGGCTTATTATTTCTAGCGTCTGATGACCGTTCTTGTTTTACTTGGTTGTCAGGCTTCTCTGAACGTGGCTGTTTGTCATTACGTTGGTTGCTACGATCGCGATTATTCCTATTTCTATTTCGATTTCTACCACGATCTCGATTATTACCACTTGGTGGTGTTTTCTTTATTTCAGTTTCCTCAACTACTTTGACTTCAGCTTGCCCACCTAGCCATTTTTTAATACGACCTAAGAGCGGCATCTTTGCTAATACAACAGGTTTGTTTTGTGTGCTAGTAGATACTCTAGGGGCGGGTGTATTTGACACAATGCTTTTAACCGCAGCCACAGGTGCGTTTGCCTTTTTATCTTCAGCTAAGTGGCTTATAAATGCGCCTTCAGCAGGCATTTCCACCATGTTGTAACTCGCCTGACTGCCGTCATCATCGATGTCATCTTGTTTTAATCTAGCAATACTGTAATTAGGTGTTTCTAAATGTATATTTGGAATTAATACCACTTCTACACCCATGCTTTGCTCAATTTGATAAATTTCAGCACGTTTTTCATTTAGCAAGAACGTTGCTGCATCAACTGGTAGTTGTACCTGGATAGTGGCACTATTTTCTTTCATTGCTTCTTCTTGCGTAATGCGCAAGATATGTAGTGCAGTGGATTCAATACCTCTGATATGACCTGTACCATGACAACGCGGACACGGTATATGATTGCTTTCACCTAAGCTAGAACGTAACCGCTGGCGTGAAAGTTCTAATAGGCCAAAGCGAGATATCTTACTAGTTTGCACCCGAGCACGATCAGCATGTAACGCATCACGCAATGAGTTTTCAACTTCACGCTGATTACGTTGGTTTTCCATGTCAATGAAATCAATCACGACTAAACCACCAAGATCTCTTAGCCTAAGCTGTCGAGCTACTTCTTCAGCAGCTTCAATATTTGTATTGAATGCTGTGTGTTCAATATCTGCACCCTTGATTGAGCGGCCAGAGTTGACGTCGACTGAAACTAAAGCCTCAGTATGATCAATTACAATGGCACCACCGGAAGGTAAGCGCACCTCACGGGAAAATGCAGTTTCAATTTGGTGTTCAATTTGAAAGCGTGAAAACAATGGGGTTTCGTCTTGATACAGTTTCACGCGTGATACATTGCCTGGCATCACGTGATTCATAAACTGAACAGCTTGCTCATGTACATCAACCGTATCAATTAGAATTTCGCCAATATCTGCACTGAAGTAATCACGAATTGCGCGAATTACTAAGCTACCTTCTTGGTAAATTAAGAAAGCGCCTTTTTGAATTTTGGAAGCATCTTCAATCGCTGTCCAAAGTTGTATTAAATAGTTTAAATCCCATTGAAGTTCTTCAGAATTACGACCAATACCAGCAGTACGCGCAATCATGCTCATCCCCTTAGGGATTTCTAGCTGACTCATCACATCACGCAGTTCATTACGTTCTTCACCTTCAACACGGCGGGATACACCACCACCACGAGGGTTATTTGGCATCAATACTAAATATCGACCGGCTAGTGAAATGAAAGTTGTTAGCGCTGCGCCTTTGGTGCCACGTTCATCTTTGCTTACTTGAACAATTAGTTCTTGACCTTCTTTGAGCACATCTTGAATGCGTGGGCGATCACCGCCTTGTGGTTTCTCGTTAAAATAGTTGCGTGAAATTTCTTTGAAAGGTAAAAAGCCATGACGCTCCATACCATAGTCTACAAAAGCAGCCTCTAATGAAGGTTCAATACGAGTAATGACGCCCTTGTATATATTACTTTTGCGTTCTTCTTTTCCAGTGTGTTCTATATCTAAATCGATGAGCTTTTGCCCATCTACTATAGCAACGCGTAGTTCTTCTGACTGCGTTGCATTAAATAGCATGCGTTTCATTGTTAACTCCCGCACTCATTAAGCGGGCAAATAATAGACTTGGTGAATTAAAGCACTGAAGGAAGATTGATACTCATGGTTAATTAACCATGAATTATTAAATAATAAATCAAAGCAAACGATTTAATTCAGCAAGATTTATTAGTCTTGCATTTGTATAGGTTTATCGTTAACTGTTGGTTAACTGACTAATCGTATATATAAAAGCTGGCGTATTGTCGCCAATGCTTGCTTAATTTTAAATTTACTTAATCTGTAAAATTTATACCTGTAATAGGCATAAATTCGTTAAAATTCTGTCTTCAGAGACTTTAGTCGCTTTTTAGTTTTTATCTGCTGCGGCTAGAGTGCAATTATTTTATCGCTACTTCAAATTGGTGAGCGGTATTGACCAAATATTCTTGAGTGTAAGTTTCCTGCTGTTGGTGAGCTTTTATCGGCTTCCACAGGAGCTACTTTAGAAATTATAGGCTTTATTAAGGTTTTAAGCAAAAAATTATGATGCAAGCTAAACCAGTGAATGTTGTGAGTGAGCTCAAAGCCACGCTAGTCATTGTCGATGAAGCTAGTGAAGGGCAGCGCGTTGATAATTTTTTAGCTAAAATTCTCAAAGGAGTGCCAAAAAGCCATATTTATCGTATTTTACGGAGTGGTGAAGTGCGTGTTAACAAAGGAAGAGTCGGCGCTTCACGTAAATTGGCACTTAATGATGTTGTGCGCGTACCACCTATTCGTGTCGCTGCAAAGTCTGAATCTATGCCTCAACAGGAGCCAAAAATATCTAAGTTTATTGATGCGGTTGTTTATGAAGACGAAGCTTTACTGGTCATTAATAAGCCAGCAGGTTTTGCCGTACATGGTGGCAGTGGTATTAGTCGTGGTGTTATTGAACAATTACGCCTGGAACGACCAAGAGCTAAGTTTTTAGAACTGGTACATCGGCTTGATCGTGAAACTTCAGGAGTGCTTTTGCTAGCAAAAAAACGTACAGCTTTGGTGGCACTGCATGAGGCTATTCGTAATAATCAAACAGATAAACGCTACTTGATACTGGTCGCCGGGGAATGGAAAGAACAGAAAAAACGTGTGGTGTTAGATTTGCAAAAATACCTGTTACCGAGCGGAGAGCGACGAGTGAATGTTGTCACAGACCAGGCAAAAGACAAGCATAATGAGGCTCAGGTTTCTGAAACTATTTTTTATTTAAAGCAAGTATTTGAAGGATTTAGCCTCTTGGAAGCTAAATTAGTGACGGGTCGCACGCATCAGTTAAGAGTGCAGTTGTCGTATTTAGGCTTTCCGATTCTTGGTGACGATAAGTATGGTGATTTTCCTCATAATAAAGTTTTGCAGAAAAAAGGTTTAAAACGTATGTTCTTACACTCATATGAAACAAAATTTATGCACCCTGTTTCTGGTGAAAGGTTGCGTTTGGTGGCTCCTTTACCTAAAGATTTAGATGCTTTTTTGAAGACTTTGGCTAAGAAAATTATTTAAGGAATAATAAATAGTAATGAAAAAGAAATTTGATTTAATTGTATGGGACTGGGATGGAACCTTAGCTGACTCTACGGGTATGATTACTGAGGCTATTGTTTTGGCTGCTGAGCAAGTCGGCTTGCCTCCATTAAACTCTAAAGCAGCGAGAAATATTATAGGGTTAGGCTTAGCTGAATCAATTAAAGCACTTTATGGTGAAATATCTGAGGAACAAACAGAGATTTTTGCAAAACAGTATAAAGAAAATTATTTTTCAGGAGAGCATGAAATTCTATTTTTTAAAGGAGCTAAAGAGACAGTAAAGGAGCTACATAAACGTGGACATAAAGTGGCCGTAGCAACAGGAAAAAGCAGAAGGGGTTTGAATATGGCTTTGGAGCGTTCTGAAATACAACATTATTTCCATGCAACTAAAACGATTGATGAGTGCTTTTCTAAGCCACATCCACAAATGTTGGAAGAGTTAATGGATGAGTTGGCGACATTGCCTAGTAAAACATTAATGATAGGGGATAGTAGTTACGATTTGCAGATGGCTCAAAATGCTGGGGTTAAATCACTTGCTGTCACTTTTGGAGCACAATCTAAAGATAAATTATTGGCGTATAATCCTATTGAAATTTTTAATAGATTTGGCGAATTAAAACATTGGTTATTAAATAATGCATGAAAAATTGATTGTTTTTAATAGTGCAGACTTGCAAGAAAAGTCACAAGGCTTACGTTTTGATTTGCCGCAGTTAGGTGAGCACATCACAGGTTTTGTTGTGCGCTTTGATGGTAATGTGCATGCTTATGTGAATCAATGCGCACATGTGTCTGTTGAGCTTGATTGGAATGAAGGTGATTTTTTCACGCCAGAAAAGGATTATCTTGTTTGTGCGACGCATGGTGCGCAATATCAACCAAATACAGGCTTTTGTGTGTTTGGGCCATGCAAAGGAAAATCTTTGCGAACTTTGCCTGTGACAGAACAAGATCAACAAGTTATTATTCATTTAGATGCATTAAAACAGTCTATTTAAAACATATTTAGTAAAAATATATACATAAGAGAGCTTAATATATGTCGCAAGAAAACAATACAAACGATAGCCAATGGCAGCAGCAAACTATAGAAAAGCTAGCGCTGTCTAGCTTAAAAGAGCAAAAAGCGGCAAGACGCTGGGGGATATTGTTTAAACTTCTAACGTTTGTCTATTTATTTGTCGTGTTTGGTTATGCTGTTGGTTGGTTAAGTGATGAAGTGAAATCTGCCACTGGCAAGCACACCGCATTAATTGATATCACTGGCGTTATAGAGCCTGGTGGCGAAGTCAATGCAGACGCATTCATGGGAAGTCTAGCGGATGCTTACGATAGCAAAGGTACTCAGGGTATTATTCTTCGTATTAATAGCCCGGGCGGAAGCCCTGTACAAGCAGGAATTATTAATACTGAGATTCAACGACAGAAAAAATTGCATCCAAAAATACCCGTGTATGCAGTAGTTGAGGATATATGTGCATCTGGGGGTTACTACATTGCTGCAGCAGCAGATAAAATTTATGTAGACCAGGCTAGTATTGTTGGCTCAATTGGGGTGTTGATGGATGGCTATGGTTTCACTGAAGTGATGCAAAAAGTTGGTGTTGAACGTCGATTAATGACAGCAGGTGAAAATAAAGCGATGCTTGATCCATTTTCGCCAGCTAACCCTGAACATGAGGCATATGCGCAGGCAATGCTTAACGAAATCCATGAACAGTTTAAACAAGTAGTCCGAGATGGACGAGGAGATCGTTTAAATGAATCTGCAGACACTTTTAGCGGTTTGTTTTGGAGTGGCGAACAAAGTATTGAAATTGGCTTAGCAGATAGTTTGGGTAGCGCAGACTTTGTAGCACGAGAAGTGATTAAGCAAGAAGACATCGTTGATTTTACCTATCGAGACACTTTTGTTGATCGCTTTGCTAAAAAGCTCGGTGCTAGTATTGTAAATGCCGTAGGCATCGATGCAATGACAAAAGGGTTGAAGTTGCGATAGCAAACGACATAGTTACTAAGAATTGAGTTTATTCAAGTGCTTTGACATGGTTAATCAGCCCATTGGTCGAGCTATCAAAATCATTCGCTTCTTTTGCATCTTGTAACTGTGGAAGGATTTGGTTGGCGATTTGTTTGCCATATTCAACTCCCCATTGATCGAAGCTATTAATGTTCCAAATAATCCCTTGGATGAAAATCTTGTGCTCATATAGTGCAATCAATTTACCTAAGGTATTTGGTGTAAGTTTGTCAAACATGATTGATGTTGTCGGACGGTCACCTTCAAACATTTTGTGCGGTAATAGTTTTTCTAATGCTTCGCCATTGAGGCCTTGCTCTTCGAGTTCTACTCGCGCTTCATCTCTAGTTTTTCCTAGCATTAAGGCTTGGGTCTGCGCTAGAAAATTAGCCATGAGTATCTTATGGTGTTGATTACCGTTTGTGCCAACTTTGTGATGGCTGTGTACAGGCATTATAAAATCGGCAGGTATGATCTGCATACCTTGGTGAATTAATTGATAAAAGGCATGTTGTCCATTAGTACCTGCCTCGCCCCAAATAACGGGACCAGTTTTGAAAGTAACATGCGAGCCATCACGACAAACAAATTTACCGTTGCTTTCCATATCTGCTTGCTGCATATAGGCTGGAAAACGAGACATGCTTTGATCGTAGGGCAATATTGCATGAGTATCTGCATGGAAAAAGTTGTTATACCATATCCCAATCAACGCCATAATAACAGGCATGTTTTGTTCGAGAGGTGCTGACTTGAAATGCTCATCCATCTCAAAGCCACCCGTTAGCAATTCTTCGAAGTTATCCATCCCTACATAAAGCGCAATAGGTAAGCCAATCGCTGACCATAATGAATAACGGCCGCCTACCCAGTCCCAGAATGCAAACATATTGTTAATATTAATACCAAATTTTTCAACTGCACTTGCATTGGTAGAGAGTGCGACAAAATGTTTAGCGATATGGGTTTCATCTTTAGCATGACGCATAAACCAATCGCGTGCTGAATGAGCGTTAGTCATTGTCTCTTGCGTAGTGAATGTTTTTGACGCGATGATAAATAATGTTGTTTCTGCATCACATTTATTTAACGCACGTAACAAATGGGCACCATCAATATTTGATACAAAATGAACATTTAAATCAGCGCTAGCATATGGCTCAAGTGCATCACACACCATAGCTGGACCTAGGTCAGATCCACCAATACCGATACTAACAATATCCGTAATTTTTTTACCCGTATAACCAGTCCAAATACCACTACGTACTTTATCGCTAAATACGCGCATTTGTGACAAGACTGCATTAACTTCTGGCATTACGTCTTTGCCATCAACATATACTGGCGTGTTAGCACGATTACGCAGTGCAGTATGTAATACGGCTCTATCTTCGGTTGTGTTAATTTTTTCACCCGAAAACATGCGCTCACGCCATTGCTCTAAATTAGCCTCCCTCGCCATTTGAAAGAGTAGGGGCAATGTTTCTTCTGTAATTCGATGTTTAGAATAATCCAATAACATGTCGTCAAACTTAAGACTAAACTCCTCAAAACGTTTTGGATTAGAATTAAATAAATCACGCATGTGAAGATTATTTATTTTTTTTTGATGTTGGCACAGTGCTTGCCAGCTAGGATGTTGAGTCAGATTTGCCATGAATTTTTTAATTATTGATTTGTGGAAGCGAAGAAATTAAATCCATTATAGCAAAACAATTGTTAATTTTTGATGTATTTAAAGCAGGTAATTTTAAACCCTAAAGACATTTAGCAGAATATTGGTAATTTAATAAGGTTGAGTCTTGTGTTTTTCTAAGGCCCATTCTGTATGCTCTCTAACCAACACATTAGGATCACTTTTTCTTGAGAGTAATGCTTGAATAACTTCGGGTGAACTGTTTGCATTCCCTAGCCCGACAGCAATGTTGCGTAACCATTGTATATAACCTATGCGATAGATTGCACTGCCTGCCATTTTCTGTTTAAACATTTCTTCATCCCAGCTGAAGCATTCAATTAAACTAATGCTATCTAAGCCATTTCTTATTTGAAAGTCGTCATCTTGCGTAATTTCTGCAAATTTATTCCAAGGACAAGCTAATTGACAATCGTCACAACCATAAATACGATTACCAATAAGTGATCTGAATTCAATTGGGATCGCAGTTTTTAATTCAATTGTTAAGTATGAAATGCAGCGTCTCGCATCGACTTCATACGGTGCTATGATCGCTTGAGTAGGGCAGATATCAATACAAGATGAGCAAGAGCCACAGTGATTAGGCTCTGGTAAATCTGTGGGTAAAGGCAAGTTAGTATAAATTTCCCCTAAAAAGAACCATGAGCCATGATCTTTGTTGATTAGCAGTGTGTGCTTGCCGCGCCAGCCTAGACCAGCTTTCTCTCCCAGTGCCACTTCAAGTACAGGTGCGCTGTCAGTAAATACGCGATATTCAAATTCTTTAGATATGGCTTTGATTGCATCACAAAGTTTCTGTAATTTATTTCGCATTACTTTGTGATAATCACGGCCCAATGCATATCTCGAGATAAAAGCACTATCATCGTCGTTAATTGTTTCCCAGCTATCTTTGGCTTGGGGTGGTTTGTAATCGAGGCGAACAGAAATAACACTTAATGTATTTGGCACTAAATCTGCAGGGCGAGTGCGTTTTGTGCCGTGTTTTGCCATATAATTCATATCACCATGAAAGCCCTTATTGATCCAGTCTTGGTGTTTTGCTTCGGCGTCGGTCAAATCGATATCGCTGATGCCTATATCAGAAAACCCAATATCCAAGCCCAAGCGTTTGATGTCAGCGGTAAGCTGGGCAAAGTCGTTGCTAGAGAAGGCATTTGTTGTCATGGGTGAACATTTTACACTTGAATTAATTGATGAGGCGGCGACATTGCAAGCTGGACAAGTGTTTTCGCGCACATTACAGGCTGGTTTAGTAATTTATTTGCATGGTGATTTAGGTGCAGGGAAAACTACATTTGTACGTGGGATATTGCAAGGGCTAGGTTTTTTAGATCGAGTAAAGAGTCCTACTTATACGTTAGTTGAACCTTATGTAATTTCTAATTATAATATATATCATTTTGATTTATATAGATTTAATGATATATACGAATGGGAGTCAGCAGGTTTTAGAGAGTATTTTAATGATGCTAGTATATGCATAATAGAATGGCCAGAAAAAGCTGATGGCATACTGCCTAAGCCTGATATTGATATCAATTTAAGCCTTCAGCTACCCAACAGTAGACTGCTGGAAATTATTAAGCAGTAGTTCTTTATTAAGGCAAACTTAAAAGGAAGTGTTCTGAAAAGTTTTTTTACTAAATTAGTAATAATTTTTGCACTTGTTGGCATTTCGCCACAAGTTTTTTCTGCAAATAGCGTGACAGCCGCTCGTGTTTGGCCAGCGCAAGACTATACGCGAATAGCTTTAGAATCTAATGTACCGTTTAAATATCAATTGCTAATACTTCAAAACCCTGACCGCATAGTGCTTGATATTGAAAATATAAAACTTAGCGAAGTGTTAAGAACCTTATCTACCAAAATTGATCTAGACGATCCATATATCAAATTCGTAAGAACATCACAATTTCAGAAAAATGTGGTGCGTGTTGTAGTAGATTTAAAAACGGAAGTTAAGTCGAATGTGTTCTCATTAAAACCAGCAGGCGAATACCAGCATCGTTTAGTGTTAGATATCTATCCATTGCAAGACCCTTTAGTAGCATTATTAGATAGCTTAGATGGCGATAATAAGCAGCAATCAAAGCATATTATAAAGACAATGCCTAATCAAGAAAAGACAACAAACACTAGCAAAAGTACCAAAGGTAAAGATTACTCTCGAAACCTAAAGAATCGAGTGATTACGATTGCAATTGATGCTGGTCATGGTGGTGAAGACCCCGGTGCGCGCGGTGCAAAAGGTAGTCGTGAAAAAGATATTACACTAGCAATCGCTAAGATTTTAAAAGCCAAAGTTGATAAAATTCCAAACATGCGTGGTGTATTGATACGTGATGGCGATTATTTTGTCCCCCTACGAGGGCGCGTGGTTAAAGCACGCAAACTCAAAGCTGATTTATTTGTTTCTATTCATGCGGATGCCTTTACTAAACCATCAGCAAGTGGCTCGTCCGTGTTCGCATTATCGCAACGCGGCGCAACCAGCTCGACCGCGCGATATTTAGCCAAAAAAGAAAACCAATCTGATTTAATCGGGGGTGTGAGTTTGAAAGATAAAGAACCTATACTGAAAAAGACTATATTAGATTTGCAGCATACGGCCACTATTAATGACAGTATTAAATTAGGTAGAATTGTTCTTACAAATATTGGTAAAATTAATAAATTACATAAAAAACATGTCGAGCAAGCCGGGTTCGCAGTATTAAAGTCACCTGATATCCCTTCTATTTTAATAGAAACGGCTTTTATTAGTAACCCTGCAGAAGAGCGTAAACTAAATAATAAAGCGCATCAGGCAAAGCTAGCTGACTCAATACTATTAGGTATTACAAAATACTTTTCTTCCAATCCGGCATTGGCAAAATATTAAAAAATACGATTGAATGACGCAAGCTAATCCACATTTAAATTTACAAGACAAAATTGATATTGAGTTAGTTAATTCATACCTCTATCAATCAAGAGTTGCTGTTTATTGCAGCTCATGTGTTGTGATTTATTTAGCTGCAAGTTTTTATCAACTCACCGACATAAAGAATATATTGATTTGGGTGGTTGTCACTCTAACTATCAACCTATTGATTGTATTAACATCTTTTCAGTTTAACTTAGATACCCCGACTTATAAAATCAGCTTCTTTAAAAGTCGGCAGCAATTTTTACATATGCTTTCTGGGTTTTCTTGGGGTGCAGCATTCTTTTTGCTTCTTGATCCTCGATCACCGCAAGCAAGCGATTATCGTGTAGTTGCCGTTGTTGCTATTATTATTGCGCTTTCAGCGACAACTAAAGCTGCTTCGTTGCGTGGCTTAGTTAACTTTCTTGTGGCCGTCATGGCCGTCTCTTCAATTTTCTTTATTTCTAATTTTCAAATTTTTGCATGGTGGCTTTTTGGTTTAATTGGTTTGATTTTTGCGACCTATTTATTTGGAAGAATAAGTAATAAGCATATTGTTGGCCAAATTGAAAGTAGGTTGTTGAACGAGTCTTATGTTGAAGAATTGCAAACGATGAATGCAAAAATAGAAACAGTCAATCAAGATTTCATTACCAGGCATCTTGAGTTTCAGGAAATACAAAAACAACTCCAGCTTTTCGCATCAAATGACTCATTGACCGGCTTGTTTAATCGACGTTATATTCTTGAACGTATCGAAGAAAAGCTGCCTGAAATCAAGCGACATCAATTAGATTGTTGCTTTGTGATGATAGACATAGATTATTTTAAAAATATAAATGATCAATATGGTCATTTAGTAGGCGATGAGATTTTAAGGTCTGTGTCTCAATTGCTAAAGAAAGGCGTGAGGCAAGGAGATATCGTATCAAGGTACGGTGGCGAAGAGTTTTTAATCTTGTTACCTATGACGGATTTAAGCTCTGCTGAAATATTAGTGGAGCGTTTGCGTTTTGCCATTGAAGTACAACAATGTTCGATTCAGGGCCATGATGTTTCTGTGACAGCTTCATTTGGTATTGCGCAGCATGAACTTCAAGACGATGCTGATAAAACGATTAGTCGTGCTGATAAAGCACTCTATCAAGCAAAGACAAAAGGGCGGAATTGTATTGTATCGATGCCAGGTAGCAAATAATGGTTGATTTTTTTAGTTTAAATGTATCAAAGACATTATTTTTAAAGCATGGTTAATCACCTATGTTACAAATAAAATTACTTCCTGATCAATTGATTAGCCAAATCGCAGCAGGCGAGGTGGTCGAAAGACCTGCGTCAGCGTTAAAGGAATTATTAGAAAATAGTATTGATGCTGGCAGTAATGAGATACAAATTTCTTTGCTGAAAGGCGGCACCAAACAAATAAAAATTACGGATAACGGTATTGGTATTGAAGTAGATGATTTGGTGATGGCACTTACTCGACATGCAACCAGTAAAATTCAGTCGTTAGGTGATCTTGAGGCTGTGGCAAGCCTTGGATTTAGGGGTGAAGCGTTAGCGAGTATCGCCTCAGTGTCACGTACTTCTTTGAGTAGTCGACAGAAAAATATCAAACATGCTTGGCGTATTCACTCTAACGGTAGTGAATTATCATCATTAGAGCCGTCGGCTTTAGATCTAGGCACTATCGTTGAAGTAAATGACCTTTATTTTAATACTCCAGCACGACGTAAGTTTCTTAAGAGAGATGCGACAGAGTTCGGCCATTGCGATGAGGTATTTAAACGTGTGGCTTTATCAAGGCCAGATATCACTTTTAGCCTAGAGCATAATGGCAAGATCATGCGCCGTTATGTTACCTCATCTGCCGATAAAAGATTTTCTGAGGTATTAGGTGATGAATTTTCTGCACAAAGCATTACAGTTGATGAAGATGCAGCTGGTTTGCGTATATGGGGTTTGTTAGCAAAGCCCACATACAACAGAAACAGACGCGACACCCAATATGTCTATGTGAATCGTCGGTTTGTTCGTGATAAATTGGTGTCACATGCTATTCGCCAAGCTTATCAAGATGTGCTGCATCATGACCGACATCCTGCTTATGTACTTTTTCTGGATCTAGATCCGAATTTAGTTGATGTGAATGTACACCCAGCGAAAACAGAGGTACGTTTTAGAGATGGTCAAGCCATACATCGGTTTATTTTTCATGCGTTACATAAAGCATTAGCAACGCCTACAGGTGATGCCAATGCGGTAAGTACAGCGCAAGCTTCAACTAATCCGTTTGCTATACCAAACAAACGGTCTGAAGAAACGAGTTACCCTACATTTCAATCACAAATTAATTTATCGACTAACGCTACTGAAAGTCATTATCAACAATTATTTTCAAATATAAAAGATAACCGTCTTGATGCAACTAGTAGAACTCAAGTTTCTGCAGATTCTTTTGAAGAGTCTTCAGTAGAGTTTCCATTAGGTTTTGCACTGGCTCAAATTCATGGTGTTTATATTCTGGCTCAGAATTTGCAAGGCCTAGTAGTTGTAGATATGCACGCGGCACATGAACGGATTATGTATGAAAAGTTAAAGCATGATTTAGAAGGAAAAATGATGCCTATGCAACCCTTGCTATTACCGGTTAGTTTTAATGCAGACAGTTTAGAAGTCGCTACGGTGAATGAAATAATAGCTGGGGGTGGGGAGGCTTTATTGCAATTAGGCTTTGATATTGCAGTACTATCTCCAACAACACTCGCTGTTCGTGCCATCCCGATAGCTCTGAAAGATGCTGATGCCGTTACCCTCGCACGTGATGTCTTGCGTGACTTGCAGGAGTATGGGGCCAGCAGGGCATTGACGGAGCGTAGTAATGAATTATTAGGCACGATGGCATGTCATGCAGCAGTGCGCGCAAATAGAACGTTGAGCGTGCCAGAAATGAACGCGTTGCTTAGGGATATGGAAGTGACAGAACGGTCAGGACAATGTAATCATGGCCGTCCGACTTGGTTTCAGGTAACAATGGTGGACTTAGATAAAATGTTCATGAGGGGGCAATGAACATTAACTATTTTTTAGTCTAATAACCCAACGTAATATTGCGCTATCTGCTTGTTCAATATTATTGATAGTGTAATTCAATGCTCTGTGGTTATTTACGACGAACTGGAAAGTAGACTTAGCGTGCGCTGTACCACATAGTAAAACTTGATCACCTTTTTCTATAATAGTCCCAATCTCAGGTACTAAGGTTGACTTGTTCTTCCTAGTTAGCAAAATAGGTACAAGTTGTAAATTCTTATCACGATTAGTTGGGTCTTTTAATAAATGGCCTAGTGTGACTTTGCTACCCCCTTCTAAATAATCAAGAATAGCTGGCGTCGTTGTTTCATTAACTTCTAACGCCCATGTTTCAGGTACATTTTCACCCACAACACCGACTAATTGGCTAATCAAACTATTCGCCCATTTATTGCTTTGTTGACGCGCTAGGCATAAAAATACGGCGAGTAATGGGGATATTAAATGCGCTAAACATTCGTGCGCAATAATATCAGTTGGCTGCATGGTGATATCCGCATTAAACTTTTTAAATAGAGCGCTGTTGTGACGTTTATTTTTACGGATAACCAAAAATAATTTTGGATTAATTTCGTAAGCAGTCATCACGATTGATAAATTATTGACATCATTATCTGTGCCGGCAACGATACCGGATGCCTCTTTAATTCCAGCTTCTAGTAATGTTTTTGCTTCTGTGCCGCTGCCTACAATACACTTCTCACATTCAGTCAGCTCTGGCATGGCCTCAACAACAGTGACCGTTAAATGTTCTCGCTCTAAATTTTTTACGACAGCTTTGCCAAAGCGACCATAGCCACATACTACCCATTTTCCGCGTGGTGGGTTTTTGGGAGGCAATAATGTTTCCCCCGGCGTGCTGGTAAGCCATTCATGAAGTAGGTATGTGCCTAAAGCGTGTACCCGCATCGCAAGTTGATCGCCAAATAATGTATATGGATTAATAACATGATCAGTTCCAAACGATGTCATATTGGCCGCAATATCATCACGTTCAGCGCGCGCAATCACAGGTAGTTTTGCATTCGTGAGTTTTACTGCCACAGCAACGGCTAAGTTGACATCATCATTGTTCGTTAACGTTACAACGCCACTACACAGTGGGTGATTAATGCCTGCTTTAATCAATGATTCAGGTAGCTGTGCATCAGCGCGTAAACTAAGAACCACATTTTTAAAATCAGTAAGTTCTAATTCATTTAGATGCTCTTGGGATTGTTCAATAATGACGACACGCATGCCTTTTTCATCCAACGTTTTTGCAAGTAAACTTGCTGATTGGCCATAACTACAGAGTACATAAAAAGGTTCTTGTAATTTAGATACTTTACTAGAGAAACGCGCTTCAGCTATTGCTTGGCGCAAGCTTATATCTTGCAATAATGTAATGATTTTACCAACAGCATAAAACCATGGAATTACTGTGAAGTAGATAGAAAATGTTAACCACATACGTTGAGGTTGGCTGTACTCGTATGGAATTTCACCGAAGCCAGTGGTGGTTGCTGTAAAACTAATGATATAGAAAGCTTCAAATATACTCATGTACCACACGCGACCATTTTCGTCGACACCCGGCATTAAGGTAAGGCCCAATGTGGCAATCGCAAAGCTACCAATAATTAAGATTAATGGCCGTCTTAAACGACGCAAAATCATAAAAAGAATGCTATTCATTGTTAGTCACAGCTTTGCTGGGTTGAGGCATTTTTAGAAGTTAAGGCTTGATTGTCGCTTTTAAGTTAACGTTTTTGTGTAATGGTTTCTGATATAAGCAAGACGACAGAAATAAAGTTTGCCATCAGGGCGCCACCTGACAATGAGACTATATAAACCATTAGCGTATTTTCAGCCATCACACCATCTAGTGCTGCCCAAATGATAGCGGCAGTAATAAGTTGCAAATCAGCTGCGAGACTGGTTGATAACAAAATAGCGCCAACTTGGGTGCGGTCACCAAATTTAAGTACAGTAGCGACAAGGCTAACAATTAACGCAGCATAAAGTTCATATACATGGTGATGGCTAGGGTTATCTATCTCGCCTAGAAAAAAGCCGAAATTGAGAGTCATTGCAAGCACAATAAAAAAGCCAAATATAACTTTTTCTAAATTCATAAGTTAAGCCTATCTCTTAAGATTAATAGTTAAGGATTGAAAAATAACATAAAAAGGTTAGTCCGCGTTATATTATATCGCCTGCATAAAAAAATTTCAGTATGAATATTAAAACTTTACCACCTGTAATTTTTATTATGGGACCTACAGCAAGTGGAAAAACTCATTTAGCTATTGATTTATTTGAACATTTTCCTGTTGAGCTTATTAGTGTTGATTCTGCTCTGGTATTTCGAGGCATGGATATTGGCACTGCCAAACCTGATACTGCCACTTTGCAAAAAGCACCGCATCATTTAATTAATATTATTCCGCCAACAGAAGCCTATTCAGCGGCTAACTTTAGAACGGATGCACTAAATTTAATGGCTGATATTACAGCGCGTGGCAAAGTGCCAGTATTAGTCGGTGGCACCATGATGTATTTTAAAACGCTAGAAGGTGGGTTAAGCGGTTTACCTGAAGCGAACCCTGAAATAAGGTTGGCGCTTGATGAAAAAGCAAATTTAGTTGGTTGGCCAGCGATGCATGCAACATTAGCACAAATTGATGCTGAAACTGCTGCTAGATTAAAGCCAAATGATATGCAGCGCATACAGCGTGCACTTGAGGTGCATGCCATTACAGGTGAAACGATGACGCAACTTTACGCTAAACAAATAACAGAAGTTTTGCCTTATAATCTGCTAAAAATTGCACTAGTGCCTAGTGATAGAAAGAGCTTGCATCAGCGTATTGCTTTGCGGTTTAGGCAAATGCTAGCCGCAGGGTTTTTGGACGAAGTAAAAGCGATTCAAAAAGCTTACCCATCCTTAACAACTGAGAGTACTTCAATGCGTTGCGTTGGTTATCGACAAGTGTTAGCGCATCTTAATGGTGATTACGACTTATCTGAATTACAAAACCGGGGGGTGTTTGCCACAAGACAATTAGCAAAACGTCAACTGACTTGGTTGCGTAGTATGGAGGATGTATTGGAGTATGATTGCTTGGAAAAGGAAATTACAAAAAAAATAAAAAATGATATAAATCAGTTTATTAAGAAGATTTCCTAATAAACTAATTTAATTGTAAAGGTAAGATTAAGTATTTTAAAATGAATTAAATTTTACCTTCTAGACCCATTTGATAATATTTATGCGTAATTTTATCTTGATTTTCTAATAGCCAATCAATGCTTGGTTCATGATTCATTGCTTTTTTAATAGCTAATGTTGTCGCTTTACGATGAATTTCAAATAATGCCTTATGGTCTAAATTATCATCTTCAGCTACGCTTGGGTTTAACCAAACAGAAACAATCACACCAAGGTCATTGGCTTTTTCTTTAGGAATATAACCTTCACGAACCGCATCTAACACACCATTTGCTATGGCGCCTTGAACAGTACCCATTAAAATATTAGTGTAGCGATTGTCTTTTACAGTCACTTTGCTCACCATCAATGTGGCAGGACGAACCATAATGTCAGTATTCATAATAGCTAACACACGGCTATGGCCTTTAATTTGATCACCTAATAGATTAGCAAATGCAGTGCCAAACGGTCCGTCCATTTCACCAATAACAACTTCTGGCTCGGCTGCTGTTCCTGCAGGGCCACCAGCTACTAATGCTTCTCCCACGCGCATAACGATTTTCTCACTCATTTTCAACTCCTTATTAATTAATAAAAATTACAGATTACACAAACTAAAACTGTTGAATTCGCTGAGCGGCTTCAACACATTCATTAAGTGGTGCTACTAAGGCCATACGAATAAAGCCCGCGCCAGGATTAGTGCCATGCACCTCACGTGCTAAATAGCTTCCTGGCAATACCGTGATATTTAAATCACGGTAAAGTTTGACTGCCAATTCTGTATCTGATTGCTTTGTATTAATCCAACAGTAGAAAGCAGCTTCCGGGTAATCAACTTCCCAAACTTTTTTAAGCATTGGTACGACAGTGCTAAATTTTTCAGCATATAGTCGGCGATTCTCTATTACATGATTTTCATCGTCCCATGCTGCAATACTAGCAGCCTGTACTGTAGGATTCATCGCTGAGCCATGATAGGTACGGTAAAGCATGAATTTCTTAATAATACTTGGGTCACCAGCGATAAAGCCAGAACGCATGCCTGGTACATTAGAACGTTTAGAAAGCGAGCTAAAAATAACTAAGTTTTTATTGTCTCGACCTAATTGGTGTGCGGCTTGTAGCGCCCCCAATGGCGCGTTATCCTCTTCAAAATATATCTCAGAATAGCATTCATCAGTTGCAATCACAAAGCCATATTGATCACTTAACGCGAACAATACTTTCCATTGCTCTAGTGTGATGACTTTGCCATTTGGGTTGCCTGGTGTGCATGCATAGACGAGTTGAGTGCGATTTAATATATCTGCAGGTACGCTTTCAACATCCATAGAAAACTGATTTTCTGGAGATGTATTTAAAAAGTATGGCTCAGCACCCGCTAAAAAAGCAGCCCCTTCATAAATTTGGTAAAACGGGTTTGGTGAAATCACTACAGGTTTAATTTTACTGCTATCAATGACTGTTTGAGCAAGTGCAAATAAGCCTTCTCGACTACCATTAACTGGCAAGATACCTGTTTCAGGGTCAATTATGGGGATGTTATAACGGCGAGCAATCCACTGCGAAATACTTTCTCTTAGTGCCAAAGAGCCAATAGTCGTGGGATAATGTGCTAACCCATCTAGGTGGTCTGAAAATGATGTTTTAATCAGTGCAGGCGATTCATGTTTTGGTTCTCCGATTGATAAATTGATCGGAGAATACTCTGCATTTGGTGTAATGCCTTTGAATAAATCACGTATACGTTGAAATGGGTAGGGTTGGAGTAGATTTAAATTTGAATTCATAAGGTGGCTATTATAGAGATCAACAACAATAAACAAAACCTTTTTGCAGTTTTTGGCCTATTATTTGGTGCCGTCTGCTGGGGTATTATTTGGTATCCCTATCGTCTGTTGGCAAATGCTGGGATTTCTGGCATTACTTCTAGTTTTTATAGTTACAGTCTTGCTTTACTGATAGGCTGTCTTCTTTTTGCTAAATATTGGCGCAGTTTATTAGCTATTCCGAAACGCGCTTATTGGCTTTGTTTGTTTGCTGGCTGGACTAACCTCAGTTATGTGCTGGCAGTGATCGATGGTGAAGTAATGCGAGTGATGTTGCTGTTTTATTTGTCTCCTATTTGGACACTGGTATTAGCCAGGTTCTGGTTAAAAGAGAGTATTCATATCACAGGTCTAATCGCGATTATGATTTCATTAATTGGAGCGGTTATCATGTTGAATGACTTTTCAACGATTAGTTTCCCTGCACCGCGTAATCAAGCTGAATGGTTGGCGCTTTCAGCAGGCATTGGTTTTTCGTTGACTAATGTATTTACCCGCCAAGCCACTTATTTGAGTGTAGCAGCTAAATCAATGCTGGTCTGGTTAGGGGTGGTGAGCTTGTCAATTTTATTGCTGTTTTTTCTTGATGGAAATTTAATGCGGCTAATAAACATATCAGAATATATTGCATGGGAGTATTTGAGTTTGTTTGTTCTTATTGCTTTAATGCTAGTGTTAGCCACATTGTGTGTGCAATATGGGGTCACCAAAATCACTGCAATACGAGCCTCAGTGCTATTTATGTTTGAATTGGTTGTGGCGGCGGTTGCTGCTTATTTCTTAGCCAATGAAACCATGCAAATCAATGAATGGTTGGGTGGCACATTGATTGTCATTTCTGGTTTATTTGCTGCGTTAAACACAAGGTCGACAAACTAAATTGACATTAAACGCTCAGTTAAACCAATTTATTAAATCCGCGGAAACTCCTCGGGCATACCACGTGCACCTTCAGCAGCAAACCGTATTTTTAATGACAAATCATTTCTAGAGTCAGCATTAGCTAGTGCGTTTTCTTCATCTACTTGTCCATTACTAAATAATCTAAATAATGATTGATCAAATGTGTTCATGCCAATGTCATTGTTGTCAGACATAACATCTTTAATTTCGCCTAGTTTTTGCTTAAAGATAAGCTCTGAAATATACGGTGTGTTAATTAACACTTCGACTGAAGCCACACGTTTTTTTACTTTTCCTGGAATTAAGCGTTGCGAAACAATACCTACTAAGTTTAAGGATAATCCTAATAACAGGGCGTGTTTAGCCTCAGTTGGGAAGAACGAAATAACACGCTCAAGTGCTTGGTTTGCATTATTTGCATGCAATGTGGCGATGCATAGATGGCCTGTTTCTGCATAAGCAAGTGCTTGTTTCATGCCTTCCATGTCACGGACCTCACCAATTAATATTACGTTGGGTGCTTGGCGCATAGCGTTTTTTAAAGCGTTATCAAAGGACAATGTATCAATGCCGACTTCACGTTGATCAACGATAGATTTTTTGTGTTTATATATAAACTCAATCGGATCTTCCACGGTAATAATATGACCTGTGCTATTTTCGTTTCGATGGTCAATCATCGAAGCAAGTGTTGTCGATTTTCCTGAACCAGTGGCGCCTGCAACTAATAACAAGCCTCTTTTTCGCATAATAAGTTCATGCAAAATAGGAGGTAAACCTAATATATTAAAGTCAGGAATATCGGTTTTAATATGACGAATTACCATGCCTACTTCACCACGTTGGCGGAACACATTAATACGAAAGCGACCTACTTTTTCTTTGCTTATAGCAAAATTACATTCAAAAGTAGATTCAAACTCCCGAATCTGTTCCTCGGACATTAAGCCGTAGGCAATCTGTTTAATAACACCCGGCGTTAACACCTGATCATTAACAGGTACGGTTTCGCCTTCAATATTGATATGAATGGAAGCTTTTGTACTAAAAAATAAATCAGAACCGCCTTTTTCAGTCATAAATTTTAGTACAGGTGTAATGTCAAAACCAGTCATGATGTTTCCTATTATTGCTTTATTTAATTAAGTGACTTTATCACAAGCCTAAGTTGATTTTTCAGCATTGGTTAATTTTTCAGCATTAGATTGGTATGTTTGCCAAATGTGTTGGTATTTAGCTTCAAGTAAGCGAGAGAATTTTTCTGGTTTAAATAAATCAGTAGTTTTGATTGCTGTATTTACTTTTTGTTTTATGCGCATTAATTCATCTGGTTGGCTGGCAAGTTGTATTGCTTTTTTCTCGTAATCATCCAGCGATTGACAAATCAACTCTTGGCATTCTAATTGCAGTAATAAACTTGCAGCCACTTTGGATGCAAATGTATCGCCTTGGCAGGTTATTACGGGCAAACCAGCGGCCAAGGCGTCACTTGCAGTTGTATGGGCGTTATAAGGTAGTGTATCTAAAAATAAATCAGCATGCTGCTGACGTTCCATATGTGATTTATGATCAACCCTAGGTGCAAAAATCAAATGATGCTCTGAAACCCCAAGCTTAGCTGCTTCTTCAATCAGATTTTCTTTTGCCCATTTGTTACATTCCATAAGCCAAAGAATACTGTTAGGTGTTTTTTTGAGCAAACGCATCCATAGTGAGAATATAGTTTCACTAATTTTGAATGTTTGATTAAAACAGCAAAATACAAATGCACTTTCTGGTAATCCATGATCTAATTTTTCAGAAGTGCTGTTGATCAATCGCTGATTATTCGGTTGATAGCAAGGCAGATAAATGAGTTGCTCACTAAACTCGTTGGCTTCAGGTGCAATAGTTTTGTCTGCAATCATGTAATCAAACAATGGCTTTGTAGTAACTTGGTTATTTTTGTACTCACCCATTGTTCCAGGAAATCCGAGCCAGTTAACGCTAATGGGAGCTGGCTTGAGTGCGACAATGCCGGTACGACTGCTTTGTGTAAACCCAGTTAAATCAACGAGTATATCTATCTTATCAGCATTAATTTTTTGCGCAGCTTCAATATCGTTTAAGTGACGAATATCGTTAAACTGTGTAAATTCTTCTTTTAGACGCTTGCGCTCGGGCGAGTCATCAACAGCGCCATAAGAATAAGCAATGACGTTAAATTGATTTTTATCGTGCTGTTCAATCAGTTCTGTAATTAAAAACACGAGTGGGTGCAATCTAAAATCAGCAGATAAATAACCAATATTAAGTTTGGGCTTGTTTGTTCGGAGGTGGTCAGCGTTGTATTTAAAGGCTAAACGATCTCTTAGCTTAAATAACTCAGCATAATGTTGCGAGACGTAATTATTCGCGCATTGTTTTTGTTCTGTTGCACTGCTTGATGGCATGCCAATAAAAGCAAATGGACTAACTTTTGCCGCGGGTTGATGCATAACCCAATCACGTATAGTTTTAATCTGTTGATTTATGTTTGCGTCACCTTCGCCTTGCCAGTCGCAAATATGCTGTTTTTGGTGCACTAAATGGACTAAAGCGTGATAAAGATTAGGATTTAACGCTAATGCTTTTTTATAATTTGCAATGGCTGTGTCTAACTGACCTAATTCACGCGTTATATTACCTAAATTATTGTAAGTATCAGCATCATTTGGATCTAATGTTGCTGCCTGTTGAAAACTATTCAGCGCAGCTTGTGGTTTATTGCTTTCACGTTGCGCATTACCCAGGTTATACCAATACGCAGGGTTGTTTGGCTGATGCATTAATGCCTCTTCAAAACATGCTGCAGCAAGTGTATATTTGCTTGTTCGATCTGCCTGATTACCTAACGCTTGTAAGGCAAAGCATAGTGCGTTGCGTACGTCAGGGTTTTTATTTCGTAGCAGTAAACGTCGAAAGTAGCCTGCAGCCTCTTCATACTTTTCTAATCGCACACTTAAATTGCCACAACAGATGAGCAGGTCGTTATTATTCAAATCTTGCTGTAACGCTTGCTGAAAATGCGCTAATGCATTGGGTAAATTGCCATTAGATTGTGCATGTTCCGCTTTTTGAATATGCTGATTGAAATTAACCATAAGTGATTTTAATCGAAAACTTAATGTAACGATCGTGCTAATTTTTTTAAGCCTAAATCTCGTAATAGAAACCGACTTGGGTTGAGTTGTGAAAGATTAATAGAGCTGTCATTTTCTGATATGTCAATTATGTCATCAATTGAATTGTTAGTCGCCAACCGGGCAATCAGTTCCCCACATAACGGTGCGGTAATCATACCTTTAGAACCATGGCCGGCATTGACATACAAGCCTGTTAGCCAAGGTAAATCAGCTGCACATGCGTTATAACGTAATTTACTTTGTTTTAACGTGACAGGGTTAAGTAAAGCGCCAGCTAATGGTAAATAGTCTCTTGATGCACTGCGCCATGCAACGCGTGCTGATAATTGTTGATGTTGAACATGTTGATATAACTCATCCGAGATGTTGCGTAAGGAATGCAGGTTTTCTAAGGTAATTTTTTGAGACGTTTCTGGATTCATATTATTCGGTTGAAAGCTAGTGCCAAAAGTGTGGCTACCGTCTATGCTGGGGCTTAAAAAGTGATCAGTGCAGATCGCCATTTTAAGTCTGCGACTTATTGCGTTTTCAGCGAAAAAATTTAGCTGACCTTTAACAGGGGTAATTGGTGGGTTAGCGCATTGGCTAAATTGATTAATGCTATTTGCATTGCAAATAACAACAATATCAGCAGATAAATTATCTTCTTTTAAGTTAACTAACCAATGTGATTTAATTTTTTCTATTGTTAATACTTCTGCTACACAAATTACCTTAATTTTCCCAGCTGTTATCAACGATTCACAAAAAGCTGTTGGCTTAACCCAGCCTGCTTGCGGTATATGCAGTCCATTTTGGTTTAATTGGATACCAGCTAATTCACTGGCTTTGTCTTTATCTATATGTTCAATATGAGAATATGATTGTTTACTTTTGAGCAATTGTGTTTGTTTAACTTGCTCACGCGCATTAAAGGCTAATTGAATTAAGCCGCAAGCGTGATGGAATTTATTTGCGTTCGGTAAAGTATTTAATAGTTCCAGTGTAAAATCAAACCCAGATAAGGCTAGTTGGTTTTGTGCGGTGGGGGTTGCACTAAATTTAGGGTAAAGCATTGCCAAAGGGTTACCTGATGCTTCTTGTGCTAGCCCACTTTGACGCTCTACTAGAGTGACCGTAACATCGCGCTTAGCAAGTGCATAAGCGGTGCTGCAGCCAGCGATACCACCTCCAATAACAATAGCCGTTGTCATATCGCTGTTACTAGATGAAATGAAAGGATGAAACGCCTTATATTAAACATTTAAATGGTTGGCATCTATACTAAAGGCAAGCGTCGATTAAGTGGTTTTACGAATAACAAATGAGCGTCTCCCAATGCGCGTTCGGCAAACCCGCCTTCGCAATAACAAAGATAAAAATCCCACATACGAATAAATGTATCTGAGTAACCTAATGCTTTTATAGCCTCAATTTCAGCAAAAAAGTTTTGACGCCAAACTCTTAAGGTCGTCGCGTAGTGTGGACCAATATCTTCAAGGTCTATTAAATGTAAGTCAGATGCTTTGGTAGCGCTTGTAAGTAAGGCAGTATTAGATGGAATATTTGAGCCTGGAAAAATATAGCGCTGAATAAAGTCAACGCTATTCTTAGCTTCTTCAAATCGTTGATCAACTATCGTAATAGCTTGAATTAAGGCCATGCCATCTGTTTTTAATAATTTTGCGCATTGTGTAAAGTAAGTTTCGTAAAATTGATGACCGACTGCCTCTATCATTTCAATTGAAACCAATTTATTAAATTTACCTTCTAAGTCTCTGTAATCATTAAATTTTAATGTTATTTTATCTTCTAATTCCTCTTCCTTAATTCGTGCTTTTGCAAAGTCATATTGTTGTTGCGATATTGTGGTGGTGGTCACTTGACAGCCATAATTTTTAGCCGCATAAATTGCAAAACCACCCCAGCCAGTACCGATCTCAACAACATGATCAGTTGGTTTTAAAGCCAATTTTTGGCAGATCACGTCTAATTTTCGCTGAGAAGCCTCTGCTAAGGTTGATGTTTCTTGATCAAAAATTGCGGAAGAATACATCATGCTTGAGTCTAGCCATAATGCAAAAAAATCATTACCTAAATCATAATGTGCTGCAATGTTTTTACGACTACCATCTTGTGTATTGCGGTTTGCCCAATGAAGTATTTTCAAAAGGGGTTTGGATAACCATTGGTAACCACCCTCAAGTGTATCCATTACGCCTTGATTTTTAGCCATAATTCGGATGACATTGGTTAATTGATCTGTTTCCCAATACCCAAGCATATAAGCTTCACCCGCACCAATGCTGCCACCAAAAGCAATTTCACCATAAAAGTGCGCATCGACTACTTTGATCGTTGCACTAATGCTCGAATCACTACCAAATCTGTGTGCTTGAGCATTTTCAATGATGGTGAGCTGACCAAACTGTAAATTCTCAAGCTTTTTAAAGACTTGGGCACGTGCAAAATTATGTAGCCAACTGCTACGCTTTTTAGCTTTTAGTACTGCGGTAAGGTTTTCTTGCGACATAGTGAGCGATGTGACCTAGTAATTAAATGATATCTTTAAGAGTGCGCATAAAAAGGGACGTGTTTTAACCAAAGTATTAATGCGTTCCAATAAATGCCAAAAACGACTTTTATGGTCATGAATGGGTAAGTGATTAGCAGTTTGTTTAAATGCCAAGTAGTTAACGTTTCACGTTTCAGGGTAAGTGTTGCGTTAAATAACTCTTTGTTTTGTTTGGTGTTTTTCATATGCACTATCAAGTCATTATCAGCTAGCTTATATGCCCACTCGTACTCTATATCCATTGGCATAAAAGGAGAAACGTGAAATTCTTTATCTAGTTTAAAGCAATGCAATTCAGCATCTAATGTTTTTTTTGCAGGACCCATAGTGGTAACGTCATGTACATAAGCGTAATCTTCGCCCCAAGGTGTATTAGTAATATGCGTAACCACTGCTTGTAATGTTGTGCCATTAGCTTCAAAACAATAATAGAATGTGACTGGATTGAAACAGTGTCCAAAATAGCGCATGTTGGTGAGCATTCTGATGGGTCCATTGCTTGTTTTACCAATACTGGTTTTTAAAAGCTCATTAATACAAGTTTTAATTGGTTTTTTATTATCACCAAAATAATCACGCCGTTTAAAGTAGGCAATATTACGTTTATTAAACGACCAAAAAGAGCTATTTTTGAATAAGGTTGGTAGCTCATCCAAATCTAAATACATCATAAATACCTTATAGCGAAAAGCGTGCACTTTGGGTGTGAACCGATGATGGCTGACAATCCCTTTGTAAATGGCGCTCTTTACCGTACTCATTCTAGAGTGCTCATTTTGTTTTTTTGCCACGTCTTAAAGTGTTTAAGCGCAGCTAAAGCACTAGCGACACCATCTTCGTGGAACCCATTACGCCAATAAGCACCCGCATACCCAGTGCGATTATGACCACTAATTTCGCTATGTTTTGCTTGAGCTTTGGTCCCAGCTAACGTGTATACAGGATGCATGTACTTGATTTTCTTTAATACTTTAGCTTCATCAATATTTTCAATATGATTAAGTGTAACCAAAACAGGTTGTTTTGATTGAATCTTTTGTAAGATATTCATATTGTAGGTGACCGCTACTTTTTGCAATGGCTTGACAGGCAAATGATAATTCCAAGCGGCCCAAGCGCGTTGTTTTTTCGGCATCATGTTGATATCATAATGTAAATAAATATCATTTTCTTGGTAGGGAATAGCGCCCAGAACTTCTTGCTCTGACTCACTGGGGTTATCTAGTATTTGTAATGCTTGATCACTATGGCAAGCAAAAAATACATAATCAAATTGTTCAGCTGCACTGTTAACTGGCTTAACTATTACACTATTTTTATTTCTCTTTACATTGCTAATCGGTGTGTTGAGTTTGATGCTTTGAATAAAAGGCTTTGTAAGTGCTTCAACATAACGTTTAGAGCCACCTTTTACTGTGCGCCATTCAGGGCGATTATTAACGGTAAGCATACCGTGGTGATGAAAAAAACGCACGAAAAAGCGCGCAGGAAAGTTCATCATTTGTTCGGTGTCTGTTGACCAAATAGCGGCACCCATGGGTACAATATAATGTCGAATAAATTTTTTTTTATAATTATTATTCTGTAAATAATCACCTAGTTTAATTTCTTCACCATCAGCTAATAATTCTAAAGATTGTTCATTAAACCGTAGAATGTCGCGAATCATGCCATAAAAGCTTGGTTTAAATAGGTTGCGGCGCTGAGCAAATAAACTGTTTAATGTAGTACCGTTATATTCTAAATTTGTTTTTTCACACCGCACACTGAAACTCATGTCGCTTACTTGCCACGGCACATTGATTTGATCAAGCAATGCATTGAAATTTGGATAGGTATGATCATTAAAGACAATGAACCCTGTATCGACCGTAATTTTTTCACCTAATATTTCAATGTCGTGTGTGTGCGTATGCCCGCCAATATAGCTATTGGCTTCAAATACTGTAATTTCATGGTTTTGGTTTAAATGGTGGGCTAGCGTGTTCCCAGCGATACCACTACCGATAATAGCAATTTTCATCAATGACTAATGCTTAGAGTATAGTTTTTTAGCATCATCACGTACTCCAATTGGTACTATTCTCAAGTTGGAAATAAGGCCGAGCCAAGACATTATTTTTAACCCATAGTAAGTGAAGTCAATTTCCCACCAGAAAAAGCCTTGTTTCGCCGAGCCTGGAAAGTGATGGTGATTGTTATGCCAACCTTCACCCATTGTGATAATAGCGACTAAAAAATTATTCCGGCTATGATCTCGTGTTTTGTACCGTCGTTTACCCCATAAATGTGCAAACGAATTCACGCTAAATGTGCCGTGATATAGCAATACTGTAGAAATAACAAACCCCCAAACTAATAGTTGTAACCCATTGGTTTGTAAAGACGGTGCTACGCTGGCTAGCCATTCTCCAACATAATAAATACAGGTGGCGAATAATATAGGCACGATGACGTCAAAACGATCTAAAAAGCGTAATTCAGGAAATTTTGTCAGTTCTTTGACACGCTCATGTTGCGTAGCAAAGTTGTGAGAAGATAAAAACCATCCGAGATGACTCCACATAAAACCATGTTGAATAGGCGAGTGTGCATCTTCTGCTTGATCAGAATGCATATGGTGTGAACGATGATGTGAGGCCCACCAAAGGGGACCGCGTTGCGCAGCCGTTGCGCCTGCTACCGCAAACAAAAATTGCATGAAGCGATTGGTTTGAAAGCTTTTATGAGAAAAATAACGGTGATAAAAGCCTGTAATAGCAAACATTCGTGATACGTAAAATAGTAGTGCAAATACAACAGCAATCCAGCTCCAGCCAACCCAAATGACGCTTAAACAGGCAAGGTGCATCAAGACAAATGGTAATACACGCCACCAATCTATGCTGTTTTTTGTATCTTGCTGGATGGTTTGATTATTATCAAACCATCCAGCAAGACTATTAATTAACGATTTAATCTGCATTTTAATATTAATATATTTGAAGTGTTTTTGACTTTGGGTACTAAGTTACTGCTGAGGTGCTTTGCGTAACTTGCTCATGTCATAGCCTTGGTTAGCGACGATGGCCGTAAGTTTTAGATACACAGCTTCATCAATGACAGGTTTGCGAGACATAATCCAAACATAATCACGCGCATTACGAGAAATGATTGTATTTTCATAATTATCATCAAGGTAAGTAATCAAATATTCCGCTTTAATCGGCCAAATAAATTGCATTCCCCATTCAGCATTACCTGTCCCTTCCTTTACAAAGCCTTTTGGCTGGTAGGTTTTAAGTGGGCCATCAAATGCGCCTTTATTATAAGTGAAGGTGGTTGTAATACTGCCATCTTCATTTTGCGAATAATTTTCAATTGCGTTATAGGCTTCTTTTTCAATTAAGGTAGGTATCACTGCAATCACATACCAATCGCCCATAAACTTAGGAATGTCAACTTGCTCAACTAGCGGTATCGGTTTCATTGTTGTTGCGCATCCTGTTATTAAAGCGAGCAGTAGAGTAAAAGAAACTACTTTTAGCATCTTCTTAAGTGTCAAAAACATGGTTTACTTTCTTTTATAATTAATCTCATAACCTTCAGGTGTGATTGATTTTAATGCAACCCAATCATCATTTTGGTCATACCATAATTCAATATTCAATAATTTTTTACCTTTTAAAAAACCATGAATTTTATAGTGATCAGTCTTAGTTTCTTGGCCCTTTACTACAATTGAAGGGCTATCAACTTTACTAATTTTTGTTTTAAGATAATCCGCATTTTGCGGGTTTAATAAATAAGCTTGCTCTAAAATCAAAGGGTTCCAGTAAGCAAATGTCATGACACATTCAGCTAAGGCTTCAGTTTTTGACCCATTATTCACTTCAAATTTATTGTTGTTCACCACCCCAGTAACATTGGTTCTTTCATCATTCTCTATCGTTTTAGCCTTCAATGACGTTAAACAGTTGGCTTGCCATTGTTCTTCAGCAGTATGGTCATAATTATAAGCATTAAAAAATAACACTTTAACGTCAAACTTAGCCTTGCTCGTTAATTGGTTCTCGTCGTTCAGCGTAAAACTATGTGTACCAATGTTGCTTTTATCTAAGTAAACATCAAATGCCCATTGCTCTGCAGCGAATGCTGGTTTAGCTATAAGTGAAATTAAAAGAAGCATCACAAAAGAGACTGCTATAGTTGTTTTATCTTCTACCTGCTTGTATTTTAAACGAGTCATTTGGTATTAATTTTTAGTTGATTTATTAGAGCTGCCTGGAAAAAACGCATTCGTCGTATTAATATATTCCGCATAGGCAGGGCGCCGTTCTTTAATCGTGCTTTCTAATAAGCTGACGCCACTGACTTTTAATAACAATAGTGTCATTAATATTGGTGATAACACTGCCCACCAAGCACCTGTCGCAAGTGCAAATAAGTAAAACCCCCACCACACCATACATTCACCGAAATAATTAGGGTGTCTGCTATAACGCCATAATCCACTCGAAAATACTTTTCCTTTGCTAGTGGGGTCTGATTTAAAGATGCTAAGCTGCCAATCAGCAATGGTTTCCCAACACAATCCAAAGACAACTAAAATAAAACCAATATAATCAACAATATTTAAAGCATTATCAGCAGCAATTGCTACTATTAATGAAATTGCCACCGCCCAAGCTAATAGAGTTTGTAAGCCAAATACGATGTAAATGCTTTTTAACCAAAAATAGGGAGAATTGTTCTGTCGTATCTGCGCATAGCGATGGTCTTCGTGTGGGCCCCAATTCCGCCATGTTAAATATATGCATAACCTAATTGACCAAGCTGCTACTAAAACCAAAACAATGATTGCGCGTAAAGATAGTGCCTCCGACAAGTAAGCTGTACTCAAGGCAGCAATCAAAAAGAATAAACTCCACATGCTATCTACATGTGTTACATTTTTCCTCGGCACACTAAAGAACCAGCCTGCAAGTGCAAATAGACTCATTGTAGCTAAGGCATTTATGTAAATTGACCAGTGCATTTATTATGTATTAAATCCATCAAATCGTTGCGACAACTTAACTAAAAGTGGCGTTAAAATTGCCCAACCTACAGCTAGAGCAATGTGGCTAGCTGGCGTCAAGTTAAGCGACACAGCGCCTAATCGCTCCGCACCCATATAAGCTAATGGCCCACCAATAAAACCAAATACGAATGCGATCAACCAGCGACCGTGCATCCAGCGTAGACTAACATTGAGGGTTGTTACAAAAATTGCCCACAACGCGATAATCCAAACTGGGGCGATATTATTATTCCAACCATGAGATTGATAAGTAAGTAGATTGCTTACTTGCATTATTTGATCAAAAGCGCCACCAGCCACTAATGCAATCAACAGTAAAGTCATTTCTTTTCCAGCATTTTTTGCACTAAAAAAATGCCAGACTAAAAAAACGGATACCGTAATAACGCCTACCCAAGGTTGTTGATTTGCAGCGCCCAAAACACAAGCAAACCAACCTATTTGGAATAGTACAAAATTTAAAATAACTTTTTTTGACATGATTTTTTAAGTGTTTTTATCTTTTTTCAAACAAATAGTGGCTTACCCACCACTCTTGCCCATTGTTATAACCAAATAGCTCAGCGCAAGCCATATAAAAAATACGCCAACGGTTACGCCAAAGTACAATATTTTCTTTGCCATATGTTGCCGCTAAGGTCGGGTTGATTTCAATTTTGTTAGCATCCATATTTTCTAACCAAGCATTAGCTGTTTTTTCGTAATGTGTGCCATCCCATCGCCAACGTTCTACAAAACGCAAATCATCTTGAAACGTCAAGGGTAGGTCGTCACTTGGCATAATGCCGCCACTAAAAAAGAATTGGCTCATCCAATCGTCATCACTTTGCACTTCAAATGCGTAAGGGGTATTTCGATGCACAAAAATATGCTTAAAAAATTTACCATGTGGTTTTAGCCAACTTGCCACCTTTGCATAGAGTGCTTGGTAATTCCGCATATGCTCAAACATTTCTACTGAAACTACTCGGTCATACTGACCTGGTGCTTCAAATACGTTCATATCTGCGGTGATAATCTTAATATTGTCTAATCCAAGCTTTTTAGCTTGTTCTGTAATATATTCACGTTGTGAATTTGAATTTGATACACCGGTGATTTTACTTTTTGGGTAATGTTGCGCCATCCATAGTGTAAGCGAGCCCCAGCCGCATCCTAATTCTAAAACCGTTTGGCCATCTTTTAAATCAGCATGTGCACAGGTTTGCGACAATCCCAATCCCTCAGCCTCATCTAAGGTTTCTGTGTCAGAAAGCCAAAAGCAACTACTATACTTTCGATGTTGACCTAAGCAATAATGAAAGAAGTTTGCGGGCACTTCGTAATGTTGCTGATTGGCAAGTTCTGGCAGTGGGGCAATCTCTGAGCTGTTCATCATACTTACAAAATCGGAAAATTTTTTACCGCCTAGCTGGCAGTTTTTAGCAGAAATTTCTTCTAACCTAATTTTGCAAAGTTTACGAATGCCCGTACGGACTAAATGATCGGGTATTAAGCCTTTTTCAGCTAATTGGAGCGGGGAATTTAGTAGGGCCATTAACAACTTTAAAAATTAATTATTATAAAAATTATAACGCTATATATAAAGACTGAATTAAACAGAATTAGTTGCATTTTACATCACTATTATCGACATTTAGTCTGCTAATTAGTTGCAAAATGCATTTTTAATAGCTCATATTAATGCATGCTACTTTCAGAAGATGGTGTTGATCTATACTTACCTGTATACTTTTTAGCAATTATTATTGTTTAGGCTAGTTTATATGCAAATTTTTAATCATAAAGAATTATTCAGGTTTCTTGCTATATTGTTTTTTTTAAATACGCTCAGCGCTTGCTCTCCTGAAGATTCGAATATAGGTCAGATGGCTAACAAACCTATTGGCGGTGATCAGTCAATTAGTTTAGATTGGCCAAATTACGGTAACGATTTTACAGGCCAACGTTTTTCAGCAGCTAATCAAATTAACACAATTAATGTCAATCAATTAGATTTGGCTTGGGAACACCGTAGCGGTGTCGTAGCTAGCTTTCAAACTACGCCGATTGTACAGTCAGGCATTATGTATTTTTCATTACCGTTTAATCATGTTGTGGCACTAAATGCTAAGACAGGTGAGGAATTATGGCGTTATAAACACGATAGGCGAGAAGATTGGAAAATGTGTTGTGGCCCACAAAATAGAGGTGTGGCAGTTAGCGATGGTAAAGTATATATAGGAACAGTCGATGCACGTCTCATTGCATTGGATGCCAAGACTGGCGAAAAGCAATGGGACATTGATGTGGTAGAAGCCGCTATTGCGAGGGAAGGCCAAGAATCACTTAACGAAAATGACCCAAATGCCGGCCGTAAAGTGACAGGTGGCACAGGTATCGGTATTGGTATGGCGCCTGTGGTGTTTAATGGCAAAGTATATATTGGTATTACTGGGGTAGGGTATGGCTTGCATATTGATAATCCACGCGAAGATGCACCATTAGGTGCAGTTATTGGTGTCGCTGGCTTATTTGGGCGACCTGGTTTTCTTGCCGCATTTGATGTTAATGATGGCAAACGTATTTGGCAATTTGATACAATTCCTAGCGAAGGCTGGGAAGGTAATTTTGTTCAAACTACTGCTGATGGCGTTACTTTAAACAGAAATATTGAAGCTGAAAAAGCTGCATTAGCCAACTACCCTGATGCAGCTAAATTTGGAGGTGGGTCTGCATGGAGTACGCCAGCTATTGATACCAATTCAGAAACACTTTACTTTGGTACAGGTAATCCATCACCTCAAATGAACGATATCTCCCGCCCTGGTGATAATTTATATACTGTTTCTTTAATTGCATTAGATGCTAATACAGGAAAATTAAAATGGTCTTACCAGCAAGTACCGCACGACTTATGGGGTTATGATTTAGCTAGCCCTCCAGTGTTATTTGACTATCAAATAGATGGGAAAAACATTCCTGCTGTTGGGCAAGCTAGTAAAACAGGTTGGTTCTATATTCACGATCGAGCAACAGGTGAACTACTGAAAAAATCAGATGCGTTTGTCCCACAAAAGAATATGTTTGCAAACCCAACCTTTAAAGGTGTAGTGATTTATCCTGGTATTTTAGGTGGATCTAATTGGTCACCTGTAAGCATAGATGAAGCGCAGCAACTTGCTTTTGTTTCAGCCATACATTCACCTATTAAATACACCTTACATGAAGCCCCAGCAAAGGACGGTAATGAAGCCATTCGTTATGCATCAAGCGAACCAACTGATGATGAAAACTGGGGGGTTTTATCTGCAATCAATATGACTACAGGTAAAATGGCTTGGCAAAATAAAACTGAGCAACCTTTGCTGGGTGGCTCATTGGCTACTGCTGGTGGTTTGTTATTTATGGGTGAGGGTGATGGAAGTTTTAAAGCCTACAACAGCAAAACAGGTGAGGAACTATGGCAAGCAAAATCAGAGTTTGGGGTCAATGCACCACCAATAAGCTATTTGGTTGATGGCGAGCAGTATATTGCAGTGGCCAGTGGTGGCAACTCAATTATGGGTTACAAGCAAGGTGATGCTATGTTGGTATATAAACTCAAAAAATAAAGCCTTTTACTGATTATTTTTTGAGCTAATAATTATGCCAACTAACTGTGACACCATAATAATGTGATCTGTGAATGCGGTAAACGCTTAAAAAATTCTAATTCTATTGGCTTGATTAGAAATATGCGTTACTTAGCCCGAGTCAGATCGAATTAAAAAGCTCATAAACAGTAACATCATCCAGCTAAGTATATTTAGTGCATTTATTCCAGCCGTCATTCTTTATGGGTGCAGGTGTTCCCACACTGAATATGCAAGCAAGATATTTAGTTTAAATTTAAAGTATGATTGTTATGTTTTCTAATACTACGCAGTAAATCAGCCTTCTCAATTAATGATTCACCGTAAGAAGGCACACATTTTTTGAGCTTTGTTTGCCAGTTGCTGGACCAGTCTTTTGCATATTTAGGATGATGCTTAAAGCAACGATCGAGCACATCTATCATCGCCTGCACACTAACCGATGCACCAGGGGATGCGCCTAATAATGCAGCGAGTGAGCCATCTGTTGCTGTCACAATTTCAGTACCAAACTCTAACTTGCCCCATTTTTCATTGCAGTTCTTAATAATCTGCACACGTTGTCCTGCAATAGCAAGTTTCCATTCACTACTCACGGCTTGTGGTAAAAACCGTCTTAAACTATCCATTCGTTGCTCATGAGTTTGCGTAGTTTCTTTTATTAAATATTTAGTCAAATCTAAATGATTTTTACCAACCCCTATCATCGCTTTTAGATTGTCAGCTTTAATTGATTTTGCTAAATCCAGTACAGAACCTGTTTTTAAAAACTTAGTGCTAAACCCAGCAAATGGTCCAAATAATAGTACAGGTTTTCCATCAATAATACGCGTATCTAAATGCGGTACAGACATCGGAGGTGCACCAATAGCGGCTTTGCCATACACTTTTGCTCGGTGTTGTTTCACAATGTCAGGCTTGTCACAAATCAACCATTGACCACTAACAGGAAAACCACCATACCCCTTACTTTGTTTAATATCTGTTTTTTGCAACAATGGCAAAGCGCCACCACCCGCACCTAAAAACACAAAATCTGCATTGATAGTTTGTGTGTCTTTGTTATTTAGATCAAATAAATCTACACGCCAGCTATTATCTATCAATGGTTCTTTCACTTTATTCAAGTCTTTTACTTGTGTGTTGGCCAGCAGCGTAAAATTCGGTTGTTGTTTTAAATAATCAACTAAATGACGTGTTAATGCACCAAAGTTAACGTCAGTACCATGAGTAATATAAGTAGCAGCCAAATCTTCTTCTGTATTTCTTTCAGCCATCATTAAAGGTAGCCATTTTTCGAGTTGAGAAAAAGTATCGCTAAACTGCATATCCTCAAATAAATGATGCTGTTTAAGTAGCACAAATCTTCTTTTTAAAAAGTCGATATTTTGTTTACCTTTAACAAAACTGATATGGGGTATTTTGTTAATAAACACATCAGACTTAGGTAATATTTTTGCTTCTACTAAATACGACCAAAACTGTAATGACACCTCAAATGCAGCATTAATTTCTAACGCACGATCTGTTTCAATTACTTTGTCAGCATTTTCTGGTGTGTAATTTAGCTCGCAATACCCTGCATGACCAGTACCTGCATTATTCAATGCATCAGTGCTTTCCATCGCCACATCAGGCAATTGCTCAATCATTGTGATGTGTAATGCAGGTTTCATATGGTGCAGTAACATACCAAGAGTTGCGCTCATTATGCCGCCGCCAATGAGTAGCACATCTGTTTTATTATTTCTCATAGTCACTATTGTATTTCAGCCATTAAAAAAGCCTTCAATATTAATTTAAAGGTCTTGCTCTTGTTAGAGGTGTAAATAACCTATTTCGTACTTATTTGTCTTTCGAGTCCCATATATTATTTAAGCGTTGCACTTTGGCATCTAAATCCATTTTTCTGTTAATCGTGTTTGTTAGTTCGCAACGCACTGCTCTTGCTGCAAAACTCTGTTTGATATATTAATATGATTCGACTTGACATCGTTATGAGCTTGTCGCGTTTCATACGCATTGAGTTGATCAGCACAAATATCTTTTGCAATCGCTGGTTCAATTAAAAAAACAAGTGAAATGCTTAGTAATAACAATTGAATAAGGCCAAATTATATAGTGTTGGTCATTAGGAATCCTTATTAAGGCAGATAATAACAATTGTAAGCGACTTAGCGTTGATATTTCTTTGCTGTGGTATGTTAAATTAAAGATTACTAAAATGTTTCTGAAGAAAAAAGCTGCTTTCAGCAATTACATACAGTTAGTTATGAAATTTTACCGTTGTTGATATACACAATCTTATCGGTCAGCTTTTGTATTTCTTCACTCGCATGACTGATATAGATCATTGGGATATTAATTTCATCGACTATCTTCTTTAAATACGGCAAAATTTGATTTTTAAGCTTTCCATCTAAAGAGGCTAAAGGCTCATCTAATAATAATAACTTAGGGGAGCTAAGTAAGGCACGTCCAATGGCAACGCGTTGTTTCTCACCGCCAGAAAGTTGATGAGGTTTTTGTTTGAGCAATTGATCAATCTCTAGTAGTTCTGCAATTTGACTAGTATTGCAATGTTGAGGTGATTGTTCATTCTCTTTTAATCCATAGGTTAGATTATTTTTCACACTCAGATGTGGAAACAAACGGCTTTCTTGAAACACAAAGCCGATGTGCCGTTGGTGTACTGGAATGTTGATTTTTTGTTGGCTATCAAAAACACAATGATTGTTAATCACTATGCGACCAGAGTCTGGCTTGATTAAGCCCGCAATAATGCTAATGAGTGTGCTTTTGCCAGCTCCTGAAGGGCCGAATAGGCCAGTTATACGCGATTCAAAGTCTATTTGCACATCAAGTACAAAGTTTTTTCTGGCTAACTTGGCGCTAACTTCTATCAACTGACTATCTCAATGATAGTGTTAATCATTTAATGCTTGGCCTTGTGAATGACGAGACTTGCGTTCAAAGTAATCGCTAAGCATCAACGCACCCAAAGCAAGTGCCATACTTAAGATGACTAAGCGTAATGCTGGTGCATCACCATTAGGTGCTTGAGTGAATGTATAAATAGCAAGTGGTAATGTTCTAGTTTCACCTTCAATATTGCCAACAAAAGTAATGGTGGCTCCAAATTCTCCTAAGCTGCGACTAAACGCTAAAATAAGACCTGTTAAAACACCAGGGAAAGCTAAAGGAAGAGTGATAGTAAAAAATACTTTTAACGGATGTGCACCGAGCGTTCTTGCAGCGGCTTCAAGTTTTGCATCTACTTGACTAATGCCTTGCCGTGTAGCGCGAACCATTAATGGAAATGCCATCACAGAAGAAGCAATGACTGCACCCACCCAAGTAAAGGCGAGGCTGATTCCCCAATATTCATATAAATATTTACCAATTAAGCCTTGATTGCCTAATAATATAAGTAGCAAAAAGCCAGGAATAACAGGAGGTAGTACTAAGGGGATATGCACTAAGGCATCTAGTAATGATTTACCCATAAATTTTTTCTTAGCTAGTAACCAACCAACAAAAATACCTGGGATGCAAATCGCTACTGTGCACCAAAGGGCGACTTTCATTGATAACGCTAATGAAGTTAATTCTTGTGGGCTAAAATTAAATAAATCCATTAATGTTCAATCGCTTTATCTGGTCTGCCAATAGTGTTATTGGATACAGCTTTTTTGGTATTAAAGCCATATAGTTGGAATATGACTTTAGCTTGCTTAGATTTTAAATAATTATAAAATGCTTTAGCTTGTGGTTTTGCATTGTTGGTTAAAGCAAGCGGATAAACAATAGGTGTATGACTCTCTTTGCTAAAAACAGCAAGTGTCGTGACCTTGTTTGATATTTTCGCATCGGTTGCATAAACAATACCTGCATTACATTCACCATGCGCGACATAAGCTAATGTTGCCCGTACATCGCGCGTGCCTACTAAGCGCGGTTTAATAGCGTGCCACCAGTTGAGTGACATCAAAGCTTGTTTAGCGTAAATGCCCGCAGGTACAGATTCTGTTTGACCGGTACACAATTTACCTTTAAAGGCATTAGCAAAGTTAAAGTTTTGTTTGGTGCTTACAGTAAATTCTCTACCTTTCGGCGCAATTACAACTAAACGATTACCTAATAAGTTAACGCGAGAGCTTTTGTTAATGCGCTGTTTTTTTTGTAAATAATCCATCCATTGGCTATCAGCAGACATCACAATATCTGCGGGCGCACCATTGCTAATTTGTTTAGCGACAGTGGCCGAGCTTGAAAAAGAAGTTTGAATTTTAATAGAGTGTAAGCTCTCAAATTGTTTTGCAATATCGGTCAATGCATCACTTAAACTGACTGCTGCAAAAATAGTTACTTTTGTTTTTGCAAGCTTGCCTTGCGCATGACTTTGGCAGGTAAAAGCCATCGTTAAAAGTAGCATTAATAATTGATTTCTGTTAATTGTAAAGAGCATAAATTCCATTTAACCATATTTAACGCTATATTCAAACGGGAATAGCGATGTAAATAAAACGATTGATGAAGTTGAGACCATTTAGTCGAAATTTTTGAGAAAAGAAGTGATGTGATTAATTTCTTTGCCAGCGGCTTTGTGTGTTTTATCAATCATAGTTTGATAGTTTTTTAATATAATAAAACCAAACTCAGTAACCTTTGCGCCGCCCCCATGGGATCCGCCAAGCGATGTCGACACTAAAGGTTGTGTAAAGGATTTATTCATCACATCAACCAACTGCCATGCCCTACGATAAGACATATTCATAGTTTTTGCCGCTGCCGAAATCGAACCGCAAGCATCAATAGCAACCAGCAAATGTGCCTTTCCTGGACCCATTGCAATACAATCACCATTTGTTATTTTAAGTGTTAAGTGGTCTTGAGCCATAATAATAAAAATTATAAACACGCTTTAAAAAAATATAAGACATGCATTGATTTCCCCTAGAGTGTTTCTATGTTTAGATAATTGATTGTGTTAAATTCATTGAGTAAAGCAGTTGAACTTAATTTGTTTTAACTATATCCTAATTCTATGAAAAGGATTTTGTGTATCTTACTATTGTGTTGGCTACCGATAAGCATATCAGTAGCGCAGGTAATGAGCACTCAAATGATGTTAGAAAGAGAGTCCTCTTCAGATGAGCAGCCTAATGCAAATGCTACTGTTAACTGTCATGATAATAGCGCGCAGATTAATGGAAAATCAGCCCGATGCTCAGATTGTGTGTCGTGTGCGCTTGTTACTTCAAGTGCTACTTTTAGAGACTTTATTTCTTTTAAAACGCTTCCTAAAGCTTCATCTAAGTATGTACTTATCAAGATAAGCTTCGTTTCAATTCAACCCCCATCAATTATTAAGCCACCTATCTTTAATTAAACTCATAGGACGATTCCGTCCAATGTTTTTGATTTTATAAAGTAGGAGGTTCCCATGCAACAAACAACCGTTGCGATTTTAAGAAAAATATTTTTAAGCATGACAATGCTTGGCTTAAGCAGTTGCGCTACGTTTAGTGATGACGGTGGTTTTGACGCTGTACAAAAGGCTACGCAGCAGCATATTAAGCAAACGCCAGTCTGGGCGAAGACTAACGCGCTTAAAGCCGGCAATGCAAAGCAAATTAATACATTACTAAAGGTGCCATTAAGCCAAAAAGATGCAGTTCAATTAGCCTTGCTTAATAACAAACAACTGCAAGCAGAGTTTTACGATCTGCAATTAGCCGAAGCTAATTTAGTACAAGCAGGTCGTTTGCCTAACCCAAGTTTTTCGATGCTCTACGCTAGAACTAATGGTGATTACACTATCGAGCAAAGCCTTACCATGAATATATTTGCATTATTCACCATTGATAAAGCCACAGCCATTGAAAAACAACGCTTTGCCGCCACGCAAAATCGCATCGTATTGAAGGTGCTAGGTTTGGCTAGGAAAACGCGTAATGCTTATATTCGAGCGTTAGCAGCTAAACAGAATATGGACTATTTAAAGCTGGTCAATAACTCTGCTGGCGCTACTTACGCGCTTGCTAAACGCATGCGACAAGCAGGTAATTGGAATGCCTTGGATGAAGGCCGTGAACAAAGTTTTTATATTGAAACTTCATTAGCACTTAAACAGGCTGAAAACCAATGCTTGCAAGCAGAAGAGGGTTTAACACGCTTACTCGGTTTGAAGCATCCTAAAGAATTTATGCTGCCCTTACGTTTAGCTGCATTACCAAACACTGACGCTGATTTAAAACAAGTGAAAGCAGATGACTTTTCTAAGCGAATAGATTTACAACAAATGCGAAACAATACTGAAGCGCTTGCAAAACAACTGGGGCTGACTAAAACAACACGTCTTATTAATATGCTGGAAATTGGACCAGCTAGATTATTAGAAGGGAGGCGCGGAGACCCTGTAAAAAGAGGCGTTGAGCTACGGTTTGAATTGCCAATTTTTGATTTCGGTACCGCTAGAGTTCAACGTGCACAAGCTATGTATGAACAAGCCATGCAATCTGTCAGTAATCAAACTATTGAAGCCGCTTCGCAAGTAAGGGCCCAATATAGTCAGTATACAACCAGCTTTGAAATAGCTAAAAATTATCGTGATGAGGTTGTGCCATTAAGAAAAAAAATACTAGACGAAAGCTTACTTCGCTATAACGGCATGCTAATGAGTCCATTTGAGCTGATGTCGGCAGCGCGTGAGCAAGTATTGGCTGTAAATGGTTATATCGAAAGTTTAAAAGATTTCTGGTTGGCAGAGAGTGATTTAGAAATGGTACTTGTTGGCACACCATTAGAAGAATAAGGAGAGATTAAAATGGATAGAAGAAAATTTTTACAAATGGGCGCAGCAGGGGTGGCAATGAGTGCGGTAAGTAAAGTTGCATTGGCGGCTATTCCAGAACCAGTAATGATGGATAACGCTGATACGCAACCTTTGTTAACACCTAGCACCGGTCGCCCTTATCATCCAGTGACCACCTTGAATGGTTGGAGCTTACCTTGGCGCATGAGAAACAATGTAAAAGAGTTTCATTTGGTTGCCGAACCTGTAAAACGAACAATAGCACCAGGGATGATAGCCAACCTATGGGGTTATAACGGGCAAAGCCCAGGCCCCACTATTGAAGTAGTTGAAGGTGACAACGTACGCATTTATGTGACAAATAAGTTACCCGAGCATACAAGCGTGCACTGGCACGGGCAGCGACTACCTAATGGTATGGATGGCGTGAGCGGCTTAACACAACCGTCTATTAAGCCTGGCCAAACCTATGTATATGAGTTTGTAGCAAGGCGGGCGGGCACTTTTATGTATCATCCGCATGCCGATGAAATGACACAAATGGCTATGGGCATGATGGGTTCATGGGTAACGCATCCCAAAAACCCAAAGTTTATGGTGGTTGATAGAGATTATGTGTTTTTACTCAATGCTTATGATATTAAACCAGGTAGTTACTTACCCAAAACGAATACCATGCTGGAATTTAATTTATGGACATTTAATAGCTGCGTATTCCCTGGCATTTCACCAATAGTCGCCAAGCAAGGTGAAAAATTAAGAGTGCGAGTAGGTAACCTGACTATGACCAACCATCCAATACATTTACATGGACATGAGTTTGAGGTTACTTGTACCGATGGCGGCTGGATACCTAAAACAGCCAGATGGCCAGAGGTGACTGCTGATATAGCTGTAGGCCAAATGCGCGCAATAGAATTCTTTGCTGATGAGCTTGGTGACTGGGCACTCCATTGTCATAAATCACATCACACAATGAATGCGATGGGGCATGATTTACCTAATATGATAGGTATCAGTCAAAAGGGTATTGCCGATACATTTTCTGCCTTGGTGCCGGGTTATATGGCTATGGGTAAAACTGGCATGTCAGAAATGAGCGATATGGCTGAGATGATGGATATGCCTTTGCCAGAAAACACTCTGCCGATGATGATGGGTAAAGGACAATTTGGACCAATTGAAATGGGTGGTATGTTTACGACACTTAAAGTACGAAAAAATCTAGCTAAAGGAGATTTCAAAGATCCTGGCGACTATAAGCACCCAAAAGATTCTGTGGCTAAAAAAGTGTCGAGTGATCTTCCGCCAGTCAACAATGCTAAAAATAATTTATTAGATAAAGGGATGGAAATAACTATACGCAAACCTAAAGGACAAATGGCGCATTAAAATAATGTTGCGCCCCTTTTGCGGCTGAAATTAAGCTTTATGACAAGGTTATTTCCAATGATTAAAAAATAACTAATCTATTTTTTTAATCACTTTAGTTTTTCTTGCGCTAAATTCCTTACTGGGGATACAAACTGCACAGGCAGGGTTTCGAGAGGCGATTGATGCTTACATCGCAAGAGACGGCGTGCTTATGCTTAATGAGATTAAGAATGCCGTAAAAACACGATTCCTATGTATATAATGATTTATGATGACCATAGGACGGCGTGCTTGAGATGAAGAGAATACTAACCGTTGTTTTTTGTTAACTTTATGTGCCGAGCAGTTTGGCGCGACCTACTTTTGCAGAGCGCTTGGCGTTAAGCCATTCAGTGGTATTGGTGACGACAAAATTTGATGGGCGAACTGGTCGGGCTTCAGGGGTGGTGGTAAGTGATGAGTATGTGGCAACGAATTGCCATGTAATTGCCAATTCGTCAGGCGCTCATGTCGCGAAGCATCGTGAGGGTTATTACCCTAAGGCAATTAAAGCAGACTGGAAACGTGATTTATGTTTACTTCAGTTTGATCAGCTGCCACTCAAGTCTGTTCCGTTGCGTGATACAGCAACGCTAAAATATGGGGAACCGCTTTTTAGCTTAAGTTATCCCAGAGGGGGTAATGTGCCACAGCCATCGCATGGAACAGTTAAGGCCTTATATCCTTTTCAGGGCGGTTATATTATTCAATCAGATGTGCAGTTTCACTTAGGCTCTAGCGGTGGCGCATTGTTTGATCAGCAGTTTAATCTGGTTGGCATTTCAACCTTTAAAAGCCCGGGTAGAGGCAATTATTATCATATTCCAGTTGAGTGGATAAAAGCGTTAATGAAGGCGCCAGCAATTAATGACTTCCAGACCATGGAAGTGCCTTTTTGGTCTGTACCTTTAGTCGAAAGACCTGCTTTTATGCAGGTGGTGGTTCCGTATCAAAATAAAGAGTGGCCGGCGCTAAAAGAGATTGCCCAGAAGTGGACTAAAGTAGAACCAGCATCAATAGATGCTTGGTATTATTTAGGGCTGGCACAAGAGGGTGGTGGTGATATTGTGGCGGCAAAAGCACACTTTACAAAAGCTGTTAGTTTAAATGCGCGTAAGTTGGGTGCGTTAAATGCTTTATCTCGGATTGCTTATTTGCAGAAAGACCAGCAAGCGCTGACTAATATTGAGGCCTCTGTTAGGCCTTTGAGTCCAGAAGATGCAGATGAAATCGCAAGTAAATTAACCCAGCTTACTCAAAGCAAATAAACTTAAGCGTGTAATACGAAGAAAGGCTTAGATGATCATCAAAGCGAGACTACTTAGGTAGCCTTTTAATTTAAAAGTTACGAGGCAAGAGCCACCCGATGTAGCGTAAAGAGATATTGCTTGTGTATGACCGTGAATGTCCTACTTGCAATGCATATTGCCAGATAGTGAGAATCAGAGAAAGTGTGGGTGATTTACGCATTGTAGATGCAAGGGAAAGCAGTGATGTAATGAATGAGATCGCGGCACAAGGCCTCGACATCGGCATCGACTAGGGAATGGTTTTGGAAATAGGAGATCATCTTTATTATAGCTCTGATGCCATACATAAGTTGGCATTGGTAAGTAGTCGCTCAGGAGTACTTAATCGTTTTAATTATTGGATGTTTAAATCAAAAAAAACTTCGTCAATTTTTTATCCGGTTCTCAGGTTTTCTAGAAACCCGCTATTGGAAATGCTTGGGAAAACAAAAATCAACAATCTAGGGGTTAAAAACAATCAAAAATTCTAACTGCCTCATAACAAACACATACAGATGAACACAGCTAAAGCTTGGCCGCTGATGCGGTGCATTATGGGTAGGAAATATTGTAAATAATAAGTTTAAAGATAAGATTTTGATTATTGGTATTGGAAGTAACTTTCATTTATATGGAAAATATGTATTACCAATATATTGATGAAAATGGACTTTTACATGAATTTTTTTTATGCCATTAGGGACTATATGTATAATAATTGGCTTTTTTAGTTCGTTGTTTTTCATCTTTAAAAAAGTTCGATTAGCTATAAAATAATAGTCATATTTGTGTAATAGTCTTACACTGTTAGCGAAAGATCACATAACAAGCTGCACTAAGCGGAACGCCAAAAGCAGGTGGCCGTATAGCCGGAGCTTTAGGTTTTCAATGGGTAATAATTTGACTAATCACTTTCCAGTAATATTTCTTTTACTTTTCGGCTTATGGCTTTTATTTCAGCCAAGTGGGTTTCAAAGCTTTCTAGACTTTCAGTTTTCGCTTATGCAAAAATTGAAGATGGTTCCTGATGGTTTTAAAAGTCACATTCAACCACGCTTAATAAGAATATTTGGCCTCATTTGGATAGTAATTGTCACTTTGGTATTTATATAATGCTTGTTACTCGCCTTAAGCCTGAGTAGCAAAGTGCAACCTAACCTATCATTCAAGCGGGATTCCTCAAGAAGCCTCTTAATTTAAACATTATAATACTTTGAACATTACTGCAGCACAAAATAGAAAGAAGGGAACGAGAATGAAAAAAAGAGTGATCATTGCGTTATTAGCGCTACTAATATCATCAATAAGTGTTTTCGCAGCAAGAATAGTTTCAGAATCACCTTCAAATGCGGAAGCCTATTTTATCTTCCCTAACGATGGTCAAACTGTACAGGAAAGGGTTAAAGTAATTTTTGGCCTAAGAAATATGGGCGTCGCTCCGGCTGGTACCGATCAAAAAAATACTGGCCACCATCATCTTTTGATAGATACTGATGTGCTGCCAGATTTGACTCAGCCACTTATGTCAACTGATAAAATAAAGCATTTTGGCGGCGGGCAAACAGAAACGGAAATCAGACTACCACCAGGTAAGCACACATTACAACTATTGTTAGGTAACTATGCACATATACCGCATAATAAGCCGATTATTTCGAAAAAGATCACTGTGACAGTGGAATAAGCTAACTATTAACCAGTGTCGGGCAGTTCAATTTTTCTGTGATCGGAAAATTGATGTTGATGGTTACTGCAACAGGTGCTGCGATGAAAAGTAATTAATTGATAACACTAGACCAGCTTATGCGTTGTTTTTTTCACATCCATAGTATCGAAACTAATATGCTTACACTAGCGCCTACATGAACTAGTAAGTTTTAAAAATGGGAAAGCCTCACATCTCTGGAAGGCTAACCTTTGTTTGTGACCAGAACTGGAATTGAACCAGTGAAACGCAGATTTTTAATCCGAATCTTTAACATATATCAATAATCTATTTTTAATTAGTTGTAACAATACTTTCCATTAAGTGCTTGCCCGTATTGTAGTGTTTGCTGCTGGTGTTTATTGTTTCATTGCTGCTTAATTTATTAACTTTTAGTTTGTTTTAAATTAGTTGAAAACTGTTTTTTTTACGACTATAACACTCAGCACGATTTCCTTACACAGACTAGAAAGTGGGAGAAAAGAAAAAGTTTCACGTCGCACGTGCTAGAACGAAGTTAGTTCTTATTTACCACTTAAAAGGTGGCATAAAGCTTTAAAAAAGGAGAAGCAACATAAAAAAGAATGAAAGTGTGCTAGATCGCTCGCTGCGAGTTTGCGCTGGCTTGGTTCTAATCGGCCTGGCTGCTACTCAGACAATAGGCGTTTGGGCCTATATTGGCATTGTGCCGCTGCTAACCGGGATGTTTGGTATGTGTCCTTTGTACTCGCTCCTAGGCATTAACAGCTGTCCGGTGAGTCCGTCCAGAAAATAATCTATCCATTATCAATTTTAAATAATTACCATTAGCTTAAGGTACGAGTGATGATTCCAATATTATCGGAAAGCGAAGGCGCCTCCACAGGTGTTGCGGTGTCCTGAAAAATTGATTCTGAAGATAAGGATAGATGGATAGTGATATTCGATAGGCTAATTGAAGAACATGGGAGTATCAATATACTGGTTTTGTTGGATGGCTTATAGCTGCAGATAGTCCATTTTAAAAATTAGTAGGTATAAATGAAAAGCACTTTGCAACAATCCGAATACAGGATACAAGGCACTGGGTTAAAGAGTAAGCCCTTAATAAGGCAAAGCACTTAGAAACAACGAGATTGAGCCGATGTATGATGTGTTTAATTACGCAAATATAGATTAACGTTTTAATGGATAGATATGTTGACTAGTAGCCTGCCATGACAACCCTATTTTCTAACAGAATCGACCAGTTATTTGCCTAGATACTTAACTTTTATTGGATTTATAGTAATACATCTAAGCGTATCTGGAAAAAATATTTATTATGATGTCGAGGTATACTATAAGTTTGAATATTAATATATTTAGAACTTAACTGAACAACAACAGAGGGCTACTTTGACGGTAGCAATAGGGGTTACTTATCCAGAAAACTCTTATGGGTTTATAAGACTATATGCAATATAAATAGGGAGTTATTAATTGGAATATAAAGATTATTACAAAGTGCTTGGAGTTCCAAAAACTGTTTCAGGTGATGATCTTAAAAAGTCTTATAAGAAACTTGCGCATAAATTTCATCCTGACATTTCCAAAGAAGAGAATGCTGAGGTTAAATTCAAAGAAATTGGGGAAGCCTACAATGTTTTAAAAGATAAAGAAAAGCGTGCAGCTTATGATGCCTTAGGGAATCAGCCAAAAAGCCAAGGTTTTAAACCACCTCCAGATTGGACTGCAAACCAAAATCAAGGTTCTAGTTCTTTCGAGGATATGGATTTTTCAGACTTGTTTGCTCAATTTGGTGGTGGCTCAAATGGTTCAACTCAATATCGTAGTAGTGTGCAGCGCCCTGGACAAGACTATGAAGTCGCGGCCAACTTCTCACTTGAAGATGTATTCAACGGCGCTCAGTTAAACATTGATTTAGTCGTACCAGAATATATGGATGATGGGCGCGTGCAAAACTCACCAAGAACATTTAAAGTCCGAATACCAAAAGGGATAGTCGATAAACAAAGGCTACGACTAAGAGGCAGAGGTGGTAAAGGCCTAAATGGGGGTGTCAGCGGCGACCTCTATCTCAATATACACTTTGACCCTCATGCTTATTTTAAAACGGATGGGTATGATCTTTATGTGGATATACCTGTCACCCCATGGGAAGCAGGATTAGGTAAAACTATTGAAGTGCCAACATTGCATGGGGCGGTCAACATGAAGCTTCCCCAAGGTAGTAATTCAGGTAAAAAATTAAGACTTTCGAATAAAGGGTTGCCAGATAAGAAAAATGGAAATGGAAATCTTTATGCGGTCATTCAAATTGTTATACCTCCAGAGCTATCCGAGAAAGAAAAGAAATTAATGCAAGACTTAGCCGAAATATCACATTTCAATCCGCGCCAACATTTAAACTAGGAGATTAAGATGATTGTTGACCTTTCAGATGTTACATGGCTTGCTGATACACACTTGGTTTCTTATGAGGAATTGACTCAATTATCTGGACTAACAAAATCGGATATCCAGCTCTTGTTAGATAATGGTGCCTTAATACCCCAAGACACCGAATCCAATCAATTTAGTAGCACCCTTATTATCCTGCTCCGTAAAGTATCTAGATTAAAAGAGGATTTTGAACTTGATATTAACGGAATGTGCATTTCCCTAGCTCTATTGCAGAAAATTCATAGTTTAGAGCAGGAAATAAACAATAATTAATTCTACAAATTAAGAGTATGAAATCATTAATAATTAAATGCCAAAATTTACACTACCGCTACTTGGGTCAGTCTCAAATAAACCTAACCGATTGTTTATGAGTAGAAGTCCCTTGATCAATACATACAATCGGATAGAGCAAAGCTGGTCTGCTGATGCTAGAAGTTAGAGGCTTGTAATGAAACACCCTAGGACTCAGGTAATTATAAAGTTTTTATTGTTATGTATAACGTTATTAACTTATTTTTCTTATTTAACTTATCAATATAATTTCTTAACTGGAGGTGTTGCTTCATTACTCACTTGGAGCTTCTTTGTGCTTTGTACACCCGTTGCCGACGCTGGTTTTTTATTAGACTTTCCACTTAGGCTTTTATTTGGTATTCGAATGGTTTTATCGGAAATTGTAGTCTGGGTAGTGGCTATTTTAATTAATATTATTGCCTTAATTTATTTCCGTGATTTCTACCAAACAACTATTATTACTCGTCTAATGGAAGCTATATTAACTACACCTTTCCCATATTGGTTTGTTGTCCTTTTGTCAGGAATTGGTACATTTCTTTCGATACGTTTTGGTGATGAATTAATGGATGTTCTACATCATAAAGACCGAGATTACTTTCACTCAAATCATTTTAAACATGAATTAATTATATTTGTTTTTTTCTTAATTGTGATCTTTGGCTACTATAAGTTTATTTCGAGCTTGGGAATCAATTTTTAAACTATGACCACCGGATTACAGCCGCTGAGTATTCATCGTCTCGTTCATCGTCTCGACTACTTGGTACGTGCCAGACTTTGGCTGCAAATCATTCTTGCCATGGTGATGGGTATAGGTGTTGGTCTTGCATTGTCGCCGATGGGAGGTGCGCTGATCGATGCACCGACCGCGAACGTAGTCGCAGGATGGCTTGCTCTACCAGGCAGGTTGTTTCTTTCATTAATTCAGATGGTGGTTGTTCCTTTGGTATTGACTTCTATTATCCTTGGGATTGCAGCAGGTGGAAATGCTGATTTTCTACGGCGAATTGGCGCACGCTTAGCTCCTTATTTCATCATCACGACTATTATTGCTGTCATTATTGGAGCATCTTTGGCTTTGTGGATTCAACCAGGGCAGTACGTTAAGCCAATGGCTTCAACTACATCGCATATGGTTGAAAAATTGCCACTTTCTGAGCCGATTCCACTTCCAGACCAGATTGTTGCTATTGTTCCGGATAACCCAATGAACGCAATTTTAAATTTAGCGATGTTTCAGATTGTTGTCTTTTCTATCCTTATTGCAATCGCGCTGGTTTCAATTAAACCAGAACGAGCTAAACCAATATTAGATCTGTGCGCAGCTTTGCAGGAAGTCTCAATGAAAGTAGTTAGCTGGGCCATGGTATTAGCCCCAGCTGCCGTATTTGGCCTATTGGCACAAATTAGTGTGCAAGCTGGATTAGACGCCTTGCTTGGAATGTCAGTCTATGTAGGTACGGTGGTCTTAGGTTTATTGCTGTTACTTATTTTTTATCTTCTGGTCTTGGCAATAGTAGCTCGCCGGAATCCATTGGTATTTTTGGGAGTAATTCGAAAAGTACAACTTTTGGCGTTCTCGACATCGAGTTCAGCCGCTGTTATGCCATTATCGATGAAAACAGCACAAGATGAGTTAGGAATCACTAAGTCAATTTCCCAATTAGTCATCCCTTTGGGTGCGACCATTAACATGGATGGCACTGCACTTTACCAAGTGATTGCAGCTGTGTTCCTTACTCAAGTCTATGGCATTGACCTTACGTTGGCACAGCTAGCGCTCTTGTCTGCTACCACGGTAGGTGCGTCAATCGGTGCGCCTAGTACACCAGGAGTCGGTATCGTCATTCTTGCGACTATTGTGCAAGGCCTTGGTGTGCCTTACGAGGGAATTGCACTGATTCTTGGCGTTGACCGTATACTAGATATGACGCGCACAGCAGTTAATGTATCTGGTGACCTTACTGCCTGCACGGTCATGAATAAGTGGTTGGTTGAAGATGCTAAAGTGTAAGCGGTTTAGAATCAATAAAGCTAATCAGAGAAAGAAGTTTTTACTATGCCTCTAGAAAATACAAATAAGTTCGCATTATTTAACCTTGGCTTTCGCCCGTTTTTTTTAGGTGCAAGTATCTTTGCTGTTATTTCAATGGTGTTATGGACGCTTGTCTATTTTTCAAAAGGGTTTATTAACATAGAGCATATCTCTGCAAGCCAGTGGCACGCACATGAAATGTTATATGGATATGGGATGGCAGTAGTCGCTGGGTTTTTGTTAACCGCTGTAAAAAACTGGACAAGCTTACCAACATTACATGGTAAGCCTCTCGCAATATTATTTTCGCTCTGGTGTATTGCACGAGTACTGTTTTTGTTTGGGACTACTTTTTTACCTTGGGCAGCTACAGTAGATTTATTATTTGGCTTTATGCTTATTGTTGTTATCACCGTACCAATTATTAAAGCAAAGCAATGGATGCAGCTTGCTGTTGTAGTTAAAGTGCTTTTATTATTTATTGGGAATCTAGTTTTTTATCTCGGTTATTTTGGTGTGCTTGCTAGCGGTATGTTATATGCCATAAACGGTGCAGTACTATTGTTCATTAGTCTTATTTTAATGATAGGACGTCGAATTATTCCATTTTTTATTGAGAAAGGTGTTGGCGTTAAAGTGCAATTAAAACAATACAAATGGTTAGACATCAGCATTCTATTTATTTTCTTGGCTTTATTCACAAACGTTATTTTTATTCAAGCACCTTGCCTCACTCCATGGCTGGCCCTGGCTTTGTTTGCCTTAAATGGGTTTCGTTTATGCAATTGGCACACTGTTGCCATCTGGCAAGTGCCGTTGTTATGGAGCTTATATTTATCTGCTTGGTTGATTAATTTCGGCTTTATGTTTTTTGGCTTACAAGCAGAAAGTAGCAATATGTCTATTTTAACCTTACATATATTCACTATTGGTGGTGTTGGCTTAGTCACACTGAGTATGATGTCACGGGTTGCGTTAGGCCATACAGGGCGTGATATTAGAAACCTTTCGCCTTGGATGAGACTTGCTTTTGTTAGTTTGATTATAAGCGTAATGTTTAGAGTATTAGTGCCAATGATCACAGCGCAATTTTATACAACATGGGTATTAATAGCAGCTATTTTTTGGATATTGAGCTTTGCTATTTATGTGGCTATTTACTTACCAATATTAATAAGGCCTAGAGAGGATGGCACTTTCGGTTGAACCAACTTTTTTGCTAGAACGTAACAATCAATTAGTAAAAAATAAGTTAAATTTTCCAACAAACTTAACACTTCTTCTCGGAATGAAAATTTTAATAAACAGGTTATCTAGTCTTAGGTAAGCTATTCCGAAGAACGTAGTTAATTACCAATAATTCTCACTTGAAATATGTCCAGGTGAAAATCTTTTGTGTTTCTTCAACCCACGGTCAATTAAAGTATTGGTTGTATCTTTTACCATTTGTGGGTTGCCACAGAGCATAACCTGACTATCTTCGGCGCTGATATTTAGTCCAACACGATCTTCCAATCTTCCATCAACAATGGACTGAGGTATGCGACCAATTAACGTGGAGTCTGTGATTTCACGACTAACAAACGGAATGTAAACAAATTGATGAGGATGTTCAGTAAGAAGTCGTGAAATTAAATCTTGATATGTAAGCTCAGCTAATGTTCTAGCGGCCCAGACTAATACTATTTTCTCATATCGTTGCCAAGGCTTAGACGTTGCGAGAATAGAAAGAAACGGGCCGATACCTGTTCCAGTAGCCATGAGCCAAAGGTTTTTTGCCAATGGGATTTCGTCAATAATCAAAAAGCCATGCGCCTTAGTAGCGATCAGAATTGAGTCGTTAATTTGTAGCTTCGCTAGATGAGGCGTTAATTTCCCATTGGGTACGTTGATATAGTAAAAACTTAATAAAGCTTGATTTGGGGGGTTTACTAAAGAGTAGGGGTGTCCAATAACTTGATCATTAATATTCAAGCCTATCTTAACGAATTGACCAGCTTCGAATGGCTCAATATCAGCATCAATATAAAGCGTATGTAGCGCATCGTTCCAATGTTTATGCTCAATAACTTTTCCACTATTCCAAATAGCCAATTGTTTATCCTTAGTTTTATATGTACTTTATTCCTCATCTTGATCAGGAGAGTGCGATTGCACATGAATATAAACTGATTCTGCAATAGCGCCAATAACTTCATTCGCTGCATTTTTAGTCTGATCACTATATTGTTTTTTGTTTTGAAGCTCGGCGTTGCTTTCTACTTCTAGCAAAAACCGAGTGTAAGACTCGCCACTACCTATGAATGTATCTGCTATGTATTGATTTTGATTCGATAACCTTTGGTTACTGAAGTTGACGACAAAAAGCTGACTGTTTACAGTTACATCAAAAGTAATATTAAATTTACTTTGGGCAAGGCTTTCTTTGTCATTAGGGTAATCATAGTCCATATCTGTAATCGTTACTTCAGTGCCAATAATACTAACAAGTCGTCCGTTTTTTTTCAAAATTCTTTCCTAGTACTTTCGTTTATAAAATAGCTGTTAATTAATGCTATTCTAGTTTTAAGATAAGTGAAGTTTAACGTATAAATTTTTTTCTTGGGTTGAAAGAAGCTGCAATCATTAATGCAGTAACAAATACTTTAATAATTTTTCTCGTTTTAAGTAATCTTTATTCTAATTACTGTTCTTTAGCCATTGCTAGAAACTCAGAACGTAACGTTTGGTTAGATGAAAGTTCTCCAAGCATGGTTGATGTTACGGTTTCCTCACCTTGCGTACGAATGCCACGGCTCTCCATACACAAATGCCGACATTGAATGATCACACCCACAGCTTTTGGTTTAAGGTGGGTCATAAGAGCCTTAGCAATTTGAACAGTTAATCTTTCTTGCCCTTGTAGTCGTTTGGCGAAGCAATCGACCAAACGTGTAAGTTTTGATAAACCCACTATTTTACCGTCAGGAACATAGCCAATGGTTGCTTTACCAAAGAAGGGTGCTAGGTGATGTTCGCAATGGCTATAAACGGGAATGCTACGTATGATGACTAATTCATTGTAATCTTCTGCACCATCTTCAAATACTTTTAGTAGTTCAGCCGGGTTTTGGGTATAACCGGAAGTCCAATGCTTCCATGCTTTTGAAATGCGAGAGGGTGTTTCTATCAACCCAGCTCTGTCTGGATCTTCTCCCAAACTGATAATAAATCTACGCCAATCATGCTCGTTAAAGGGCTGCTCTGACAAATCTAATTCTTCTTTTAGTATTTCTTCTGTTGCGAGATTCTTATCCATATAATTTGTTAACCTTTATTACCCTAAGTCTTGTGATATTAAAATTATTTGTTCTAAGTTCATCTTTATCTGTGATGATAGCTACTTATTCTTTTTACTTTTTGATATTATTATAATAGTTGACTTAATTAGTCAACTAATATGATACAACTAGACTAAATAAGTTCATATAATGATTAGGAAGTTTGAGATTTAGTACGGAAAATTAAATCTTCTTAACTTGAAATGCAATTTTGGTTTACTTGTTGTTGAAATTTTTTGTGCGGTGGATTCAATAATTGAAATGACTGAAAACTCCTATATTTTAAAACCTAAACTGCGCCTATATGAAATACTTTCTAGTAAAATAAAAAGTCTTCATATCTTTGTGAACAATTTAAGCTATTCTTAACTAATGAGGATTAGAGTGCTCTCATGTTGTCAAATTTGGCAAAATACTTTTTAGCATGAGCGAGTAGCTGGCGATCAGAAGGGTGATCAACTGTTTCTATACCAACAATCTTTTCTGATATTTTAGAGTCGTGACTATGAGCATGCTTAAATAGCTCTAGTTTTGCTGAGCCTGGACCAACAATTAAAATTTCGTTCACTCCTGTGACTGCTTGAGTCACTTGGTGTAAGTAGTTTTGATCTGTGTTGCTATGGCCGCTTCCTATAACTCCAGCTTTTTGATGCACTTTTTTATGCTTAGATTTGGTTTTGATAATTTCACTCTCGCTTGCATCAGCATTAAATTGAATAACGTGTGCTTCTTTATGATCAATCCATACAATTGCGTGACTTAAAGACATAACTCTCTCCTAGAATAGAAGTTATAGTTTCGCACGCCTTTCAAAAAACCTAATTGACCCTTGTCAAGTTAAAGACATATAAAAGCTCATCTTCAACATGAACTTCTTGATTAAGCCTGCCATACACCAAACCCAGCACATCTCAAGTCAATGCCGACCTCTATTTCCCTGTCGCAGGCTTCTTCATAGCTCATTGGGTTAAATCCTTCATAAAGATCTGGTAACAAATGTAATCCATATTGCTTTACATAGCGATTAGATTGAATGCCAGCTTTATGTTTATCAAATCGTACATCTGGGTTTAATCCAGTTATGCCGACATAAACACACGGTTTCCCTGTGACATAGTCTGGGTTGCACTTCTTAAACTTAGCTTCATAAAGGACGTCATTGGATAAGGCGACAACATAAACATAATGATGTTTGTGTTGTTTCATGATTGGCCAGGCAATCTTTTTAAAAAAGGCTTGAGAATTCATTATTGAATACGTCTTAATTAAAACTCTAGAAAGAATAAGCCTTACATCTCTGTAAGGCTTATAAAGTTTGTTTAATAATCTGATCTAAAATCAGGAACATACGAATAAATGACAGCATTCACGGTATATATCGGCCCTGAAAGTATAAGATTTAAAAGCACTTTTTGTATGTAATTTTTTTAGCAATACTAAATTTGAGCTAATTTTACATGGGCTAGTAATTATTTGCCTAAAGCATCCATTGCTTTTTTTGTATCAACAGAATCTTTAGCTTTTTCTTTGTCGACTGCTTCTAATCCTTTTGTGTAATCGCCACTTGTCACAGCGCTCATAGCTTTTTCTTTGTCGACAGCTTCGCTTGCTTTAGTTTTATCGACAGAGTCGGCTAACTCCCCATAATCTACTGCCATAGCTGGTGTGAAAATTGCAAATAAACCTAAAAACAAAACTGTTCTCATTGTGATAACCCTTGCGAATGTTAGATTGGTAATAATAAATAATATACGTTCAGTTGTAAAGATATTGCTCTTTTAGCACTGCTAATAAAGCGACGATAGGCATTAGATATTGATTATATTGAGTCGCACTAGGTATTAAATTTTCTTTTTTTCTAGGTGAAGTAGTTGTTTTGAAAATTTAAAGCTAATTTGGTACGAATTTTGTTCACCTATAATTAATCTTTACTTAAAGTATTATTATGGCGTGTTTGAAATCACGGGATGATAATGAGTCTTTCAGGGCCTCGACCGATGGCACTTATAAATATCATCGGCCCTGGCTTTTACTGTCTCTCCCTTAGGTAATGTTGACAAATCATAGAAAAGCCCCGTTCCGCTAGGCTTAATTACAAATGAATATTCGTCCCAGTCCCATTGGTGCTGTTCTCCTTTGCGCTGGTAATCTGTATATTCGCCTGAATTACTTCTGTCATAGAGAATAAAGCCTGCACCCACTAAATTAGGGCTAGTAAATGCCCCAATTTCAACAAATGCGTCAAAATCTTCTCCAAAATCATTGCAACTCCATGATATAAATTTGTCCGAACTTGTTTCGGTATATGTTTCTCCACCTAATACAATCGATCTGGGCCCTAGCGGGACAGTTTCACATGAGGAAACAAATAAAGTCATCAATAATGTGACAACCGCTACTTTAAATTTTGTCATAACTAGGCTCGTTCTTCTGATGATAAAACGTTTAAATTAAGAGGAAGGGGAGGGGGCATCCTGCTTTCATGATAGTTTAGGCAATGCTTAACCAAACTATAATAAATTGTTAAAGCGGATGCAACACATTCATAAGCTATAAAAAGCAGTGCTAACATAAAGTTTTTTATCAAAAGGCAAGGTTTACTAAATTTACAGATCATCAATAGATAAGGATAAGCCTTTAAGATGAGACAATGGATGAGAATAGATGATGCCATCTCCTTCGCCAACAATATCGAGCTCCAGCATGATTCTTTGAATCATTTTGTCAACTCGCTTGCTTGAGATGATGAACATCAAATTTACATCTGTATTGTCGCTGTGTAGTCTGCTGTAGAAGTTTGACATCTCTTTTAAGCCCATTCCATGAGCTTCCATAATAGTAACGCCTGTTGCCCCTGCTTTTTTTGCAGCCAGTAAGGCTTTTCCCTCTTTTTCCTTTGGAACAATAACGTGAACGGCTGAAAAAAGGGCTTTAAAAGAATGCCTTTTATCTGTTTCATGAATATTTACCGTAGCAAGTTTCATATTGCTCGCATCGGCCAATGCATAACGAAGTTCGCCCAGCTTTATATCTAACAGCTCACTTTTGCCTTTGATACCTATCTTATCAACAAAAATTCCATAGACCATAACGGTAATGATCGGAAATAAAGAAGCGAAAGCAATAAGCCCAAAACCATCTACAAGAGGGTCTCTGCCAGCAATATTTGTTGCAAGCCCCAAACCTAGTGCTGCAACAAGGGGTACCGTGACTGTTGATGTTGTGACTCCGCCGCTGTCATAGGCAATAGGAATGATATATTTCGGAGACATAAATGTTAGAAATATAACAAACATATACCCAATAATAATGTAATAAACAATCTCTCCTCCATTGACAATACGGTATGCACCAAGAGCTATTCCGATGGCTACTCCGGTCGCAACAAATAGGCGTAGAGAAAAATCGTTAACTCGCTCATCACTTATGTCTTTTGCTTTTTTTGCAATCGCAATCAACGAGGGTTCTGCCATTGTGGTTGAAAACCCAATGGCAAGGGAGAACATATAAATCATGACATTATTGTTTTCTTGCGTTAGCTGATATGCCATAGTTTCACCTAACGTGAACAAGCCCATTTCCAAGCCCAAAACAAAGGCATAAAGCCCAACTATAACCAGTCCAAAACCTAAAAGTACTTCTTTTAAATTATTTACTTTCTTTTTAAGCACAACGTATTGGAAAAAGAAAATAACCGCTAATATGGGTAGTACATCAAAGAAAATATTTACAATACCCTTAAGTATTCCTGCAAGGTTAAAGACAAATCCTGTAGATGTTGCAGTACCAAGTTGTTGTGTAATAGGTGCAACCATTTCCACAACATCTGCAAATTCATAAACATAGATACCATAGAACTGAACAAAAATCATTGGAGTTAATGATGCGAATGCAATCAAACCAAAACCATCAAGTATAGGGTTTCTTCCTTCAATTGTAGAGGCTAATCCAATACCCAGAGCAGCAACCAGTGGCACTGTGATAGTTGAAGTTGTCACACCGCCCAAATCATAAGCAAGACCAACGATTTCTGAGGGTGCAAATGCCGTTGCAGCAACAACTAAAATATAACCAGTAATGATATAGTAATGAATTGGATGACCTTTGATAATTCTCCACACACCAAGCACTATGCCAGAGCCGACAGAAAGCGCTACCACCATTCGTAGGGTAAAAGAGTCAATACGTCCGTTACTAACAAACGAGGCTTGATCTGAAATGACCAGAAGAGCAGGTTCAGCAACAGTTGTGCCAAAACCTATCATGAAAGTGAATACAATAATCCACCCTGTTGATCCTTTATTAGCAAAGTCTTTTGCCAAACCTTCACCTACTGGGAAAACGCCAACTTCTAACCCAAGCAAAAAAATAGCTAAACCTATTCCCACGATAAATAAGCCAATGGCAGTATCTTGCCAACCATCAGGGACACTTTGGATAATTGCTAACTGAAAAAACAAGATCACCAGAATAATAGGCAATAGGTCTCTAAAAGACTCTTTTAATAGTTTTAAAAATGAAGAGATGTTTAACACGGAATGACCTAAATTATATTCCCTGTATTGTAACTGAAACTGTCTGATAATCACCGCTAAATGAGTCAAGCAATGCTTTCAAAGCCTATCGGAGTCTGTGAGTTTAGCGTGAAATGTAAACGCCAAGCATTAGCGTACACGGCTTTCTATAACAGAGTGTCAGTATTGACTGATTGACTATTTGTAGGTTTAGCTATGAAAGCTAGCAAGAACATATTTCTGCCCGACGAATGAGTTGCTATTGCTGGGTGTGAAGGCGTGAACGCTGCACGATGAAAACGGTTAGCAACGGCGCCAGCAGTCCGATTAATATGACCGTGATGAATAGCCAGCCCAACTCGCTATAGTCTGCAGCGGTCTTGATGACGTCCTCGACGCGATCGCGAACCTCACGTGTCACAGTATAAGTTTCATTCAGGTAACGGGTTCCTAGGCTGGAAGCCGATAGCGCTAGGTTGGTAAATGACGCCATCACCGCGAAAAATGTAGCTTTCAAATGCGGTGGCGCATTCTTCGCAATCCATGCTAGCATCGGAATCATCGCGATCTGACCCAGCGGTGACTCCATCATGGTATCGATGATTGCAATAAAATGTGCATCGACAACACCACCGGTGCGTGCTGCGGTCCAATCTTGCAGACCGTAGTAAAGTCCGATGTTCGGTAACGCTAGAATAGTCGCGGCGATCGTCAGAATTACCATCACAAATGCGATTGAACGTTTCGCCATCATTGGTCGCAGCACGACCATTCCGACCAGAGTCAGCAGGGTAGCAATAAGTGAAAGTACCGAAAGAAACTGCTGGTCGAACTCGAGCACGTCGATTTCAAACCAGGCAGCGCCGGGGCCGGGTAACGGGGTGGCGCGAAAGACGAAAATGATGACTGCAGTACCGATCAGCATGTTGCGCTTTTTCGGTTCGAGTTCGAGCATTAGCCGATACATCAGGAACAGGATGATCGACATCGAGCCGATGAAAATAATTTCCTGCGCCAAAGGCACCTGACTGATTCCCATGGTTAGCGTAAAAATGGCAAACCCCAAACTGCCGCCTAAAATCCACCAGTTGGGATGGGTTTCACCGGCGGGCGCGAATAACAGTCTGTCGATGGCCGCATGATCTTGGCCCTGTTCGCTCATGCGCTGCGCGCGTCGTTTAAGGATCATCCCGCCCAGAATAACGCCGGATATCGATAGTACAGGGATCGTTAACGCCAGTAGGTAGATATCGGCATAGATCCCGACTTTTATTTCCTCGGACATATTTTCAACGCCGCCAAACATCGTAATATTTAGCGCGGCAACCGCAGCCAGTCCACCGATGATTGCGAAGCGCCCCAAGGTTTGCATGGTTGTATGCATGACCTTGATTTCGTCATCCGGATAAGGATCGCCATCTTCGTTGATGGTCGGCACCGCTTCGACCGTCATCGCGTCCGCAACCACGTCCTGTACTACGTAACCAGTTGGCGCCAGAAGCGTGGCGATAACGAACCATATTTCAACTCCCATGATTTCGGCCATGGCCTGCGTATGCGCAATAATGCCATACATAATCAGGATGCTCAGCGTAATTAGACCAGCGCCTATATAAACCAGCAGTGCTTTGCGGCGCCAGATCAGATCGACCAGATGACCCAGCGGCATTTTCAGCGTCCACGGGATCCCCGCCCAGAATGCCAGGCCGGCGAGAAAGGCGGCGGAAAGGTCCAGATAATCCTTGATGAAAAAGGTACCGACGATCGCGGTCAATCCCTGTACGCCCGCAGCCATGTAAATCATTAGTGGCGGCAGATATGACCAGCGGAATTGGCGTCCGAGATCGAGAAAAGTATCGTCGATCCAGCGCCAAAATGAATTGTTGTTCATGATCTCTCGCTTTGAGAATATGTACATCTGTGCCACAGATGGTCGTTGTTTTAACACAGGCTATAAATAAATCATAAGGAATAATAAACCATTAATTGATAATTAATAACACTTGACCACCTTATTCTTTGGTTTATTTACTTCCATAGCATTTAAGCTGATTAGCTTACATAAGCTAGTTAAGTGTTAGAAATGAAAAAACCCCAAATTGCTGTGAGGCTTTTAAACTTGGTCCATCACTTCAGACAAAAAAGAGAGCTGGTTAGGGAAATTAACTTTTAATAATGACATACCTATGCCCATCATGTTGATTGAGTAATAATGACTTGTTTAAAAAGATTGAATAATAATTTAGATAAGATTTGAGTAATTAATTCCAACTATCATCAAACTTTTGCTAGTGTGTAAGCGTCTTCAAGTTTGTAAATAGTATTTTATTAAATTCTAAGCCTCGACCTCGCCCATTAAGCCTTGTTAAAACGAAACAATTCTGTCATGTTAGATTTGATAATTCTAACTTGTAGAATTTTTTTAAAATATTAAAGGTAAAGCTTATTTTTTTGTTAATGAAATATAAACCGTTTAAAAATAGTTATATTTTACTGGCTAGTCTGATAAGCATAACCTCTCAAAGTTATGCAATGGAATTAGAGCCACTAAGATGGAGCCATCTTCCTATTGGGACAAATTTTGCCGGTGGGGGTTATGCATACACTGAGGCTGACATATTTGTTGATCCTGTCACATTGCTAGAAGATGTTGACATGGAATTAAACACCTGGGCTGCAAAGTATATTCGTACTTTTAGTTTGTTTGATAAGTCTGCTCGAATTGGTCTTAGCCAGTCTTATCAAGAAGGAACCTGGAAAGGATTAGTGGATGGAAAGCCAGCTTCTGTTTCCCGAAAGGGCTTGTCTGATACTTTTGTTCGTTTCGCGGTTAACTTATATGGCTCTCCGGCATTAAGTGGTAAAGATTATGTTGAGTATCGTTCTAAAGCAGATGTAGAAACTATTGTTGGAATGGCGTTAGCAATTCGTTTACCAACAGGTGATTACATGGATGATAAGCTAATCAACCTAGGCCAGAACCGTTTTGTTCTACGCCCCCAGATAGGTGTTACTCATAAACGTGGAAAATGGTTGGCAGAATTAACAAGTGAAGTGGCATTTCACACGGAAAATGATGAGTTTTTCAATGGCAATACAAGGGATCAAAAACCACTGTATATTATGCATGGACATCTTATTCATACCTTTAAGCCTGGGGTGTGGGCAGGCCTGAGTGTTGGATATGACTACGGTGGTGAAAGCAGCCTTAATGGTGTTGATAGCGATGATAAAAAGCAAAATATTGGCTGGGCAGTTAGTTTTACATATCCTATAGAACGTTACTCATTAAAAGTCGCATATGTCTCTACAAGGACTCAAGAGGATGTGGGATTTGATTCTGATACTTTAATAGGAAGTTTATCTTTTTTTTGGCAATGAAGCCTGGTTTTTATAGTTATTCACCTAACTGGTAATATCTGATTTTGAGCAAGCAACACATGAGTTTGGATATTGTTTATAAATTTAATTGAGCTAAGGATTGATTAATATTAATAGTAATTTCTTCAATACCTTAATCATATAGCGATAAAAAATTATACTTTATTACACCAATTTATAGATTGGCAATACAGTGCATATAAATATAAAATTAAAGAACATTAGTTAAATAAACCTCTGCCCAGAATTAACAGAGAACGGACCGAGTGGGTTATTAAAAAAATTCATAGCAACAGATAAAGGAAAAACTATTAAACTAAAAAAATTAGCTGATTTCAGAGGTATATTAGCACTGGCTGTTATATCAATTTTGAGTTCCACTTCCTATGCAGAGGAAGGGGGCAGTGGTCATTATGTTCCGGGCAATGTTGCCACCTTGATTGATGCAGCCCCGACACAACCAGGATGGCTTATACAACCATTATTTCTTAACTACAATGCTGATTTCAGCAGCACCATAAATGTTCCTATTGCTGGGTTGATTTCCACTGGATTGGATTCCACTGTCAACTCATTCACTCTTGGTGGGTTTTATACATTCGAGGAGTCAGTGCTCGGTGCACACTATAGTGCAGGCATCTATCTACCTTATATTGATATGGAGGTGACTGGCAATGTGGGTAGCCTTTCCCGTACCGATAAAGTAAGTGGGCTCGGCGACACCACGCTTATTCCTGTAATGCTGGCGTGGAAATCCAGCTCGTGGCAGTTTGGAGCATTTTTGCCTATCTATGCCCCAACTGGTGATTATGAGGTAGGGCGACTTGCTAATCCGGGTCTAAATTATTGGACATTTGATCCTACGGTGTCAGCTTCCTACGGTAGCGAACAAACGGGCTTCAATTTCGGAGCACATTCTGGTGTTACTTTTAACACGGAAAATAATGATACGAACTACAAAAGCGGATCTGTGCTGCATGCTGAAGTCAGCGTCCAGCAGCTACTTCCCTTAGGAAAAGGCCTTCTTGGTTTTGGGGTGAACGGGTTCATTTACGAACAAATCAGTGCAGACAGTGGCTCTGGAGCAAATAGTGATTTCAAAGGGCGTAGTCTAGGAATTGGCCCAGTACTTGACTATATTATCCCCACTGAATCAGGAGCATTGGTATTTGAAGTAAAGTGGCTTCCCGAACTCAATACAAAAAACAGGCTTGAAGGTGATTACCTCTGGTTCAAGGCTGCATGGCAGCTCTGAACGAGTGAGCACATTTTGCCCATTAATGCTCCGTGTATTTAAAGGATTAATGGATGAATCTATTGCACAATAAATAAAGAATTTACTGTTCTTTTGGTAAAATAAATTTTCTAAGAAAAAGCCGTAGTCACCAGTTGTTGCGACTTTTCATTAGCATGTTAGCCTATGGTCCGGACAACGGTGATTACGCCAGTAATTACCATTTGAGTTCCAATAACAGCAAGAATTAGCCCCATTAATCGAGTGACAATACCAAGACCATTTTTACCTATTACCGCTACAATATTTAAGCTAAAAATAAAGCAAACAAAAGTGATGACGCATAAAACTGCAAATACAAATACAGTAACTAATATTCCCGTTATTTCTCCTGTCGAAGAAAAGTTCATCGCAGTTGCAATGGTTCCAGGGCCAGCAAGAAGAGGAACAGCTAAAGGTGATACGGCTATATCAGCTTCCTTATCATCTTCAGAAAAGTGTATCTTGGAGCTATCTCCGTTAACCATGTGATACCCGACAAGAAACACCAAAATGCCTCCAGTTATTCTCAATGCAGAAATGGTTATACCAAACAAATGAAAGATAACTTTTCCAAGTAGAGCAAAAAATAGAATCACAAAAAATGTAATAATCAGTGCTTTCGCTGCAATTTTAATTTGCTCCGCTTTGCTTTTGTCTTGAACTAGGCCAGCAAAGACTGCAGTATTGGCGATTGGGTTCATGATCGCAAAAAAACCTAAAAAAACGGCGATCACTTGCGCATATATATCATTCATTTGATTAATGTTCCTCTATAGGGCTAACTGCTATTGTACGAACCAGCACGTTCGCATAATACTTATGTAATCTATATTGTTTTTCTTTTTAACTCTAAGGGTTAAACAATGCTTAATCACACTATAGTAAATTGTTAAAGTGGACACAATGCATTCATCAGCTAACCTGCTAAATTTTGATTTTTTAAAAACTGATGAGATGATTCGTTAGTCGGGTAAGTTTCTGATGTTGTAATAACCCCGCCTTGATCAACAAAAAACTTGTCTAATTCCGTTACTTTCTGCATTGAGTCTTCAGCTGTTTCTATAGCTGATACAGGTGTTGTTAAATCACAAGCCGAGAGCATAGTAACAACAGTTATAATTATAAGTAATTGTTTAAATTTCATTTTAGAACCCTTATATTAAAGCCGGTACGATAAAATACGGTAATGCTCCAAACTCTACATCAATTTTAATCTAAGACTATCTAATTCTTGCATTGGGCACTCTAAATACTAATTTTTATGTCTAAGGTTTATGTCCATATTAAGGTTGCGAATATATTTACATTTTTATCTTTTAATGATTGTACAACTGATGCAATATGTATGGAGTTTATAGCTTGTTTATGAATTTATCGTTAACTCAAAAAATTACTGGTTTACTATATGAAAATAATATTGAAGCCTATATTATTTAATCGCACTTTATGGGCAAGTGTAGTTATGGCTTTAATGACTAGCTGCGCCTCAGTTGATGAAAAACTTTTTTCTTTTGATGAGCATTATAGATATAGATTGCATGTTAAGGAAAGAAGTAACCTTAAAGTCGAGGTGGCTGCATTAAGTAATAAAGAGAGCATTAGTCATTTTGGTTATTCTCTCAATGAAGTTGGTGTGCAAGCTATTTACGTCAAGATTACTAATAAAAGCGATGTCCCAAGACTGTTATTTCCTATAGCTAGCGATCCTGACTATTACCCGCCATACGAGATTGCTAGACGTCTTCAAAAGGCATTTCAAGTTAATACAGAAGACACATACAACGAACTTCATAACCAGTCAATCAACAACACTATTCATGCTAACACTACTGTTGAAGGGTTTTTGTACACTCATGCCGATGAGGGGATGAAGTCAATATGGGTTGAAATGAAAGGCGTTGGGCTTTCTAATAGTTTTCATTTTGTTGTGCCTGTTCCTGGCTTACCAAGTAACTATTATAGTGTTGACCAGAAGGTGTTAGATGCACACAGCAATACAGATTCATTAAATAAAGAAGAATTACGAAACTGGCTTCAAACGTTATCATGTTGTACTGCTAATATTAAAGGTATTTCAGGCGATCCAATGAATATTGCATTCGTTGGATCAATGGTAGAGATAAGAGCTGCTTTAATAGGTAGGCAATGGGATGTAACTGAGCCAACATCTAATGGGTCTATAAAGAGAATGGTAGGTGCTTTTCTTTCTGGATCACGGTACCGATATGCGCCAATATCGCCACTTTTCTTTTTTGATAGAGAGCATGACTTAGCATTTCAAAAAGCTAGAGAAGTAATTGACGAGCGTTTGCACTTGAGGCTTTGGTTGGCACCTGTTAATTTTGAGGGTAGGGCAGTATGGGTTGGGCAAATTAGCCGAGATATAGGTGTCAAAATGACTTGGAAATTATGGCCACCAACTACACATATTATTGACCCTGATGTAGATGAAGCGCGCTTTTATTTGTTTCAAGACTTAATGGAAGATAAACACATGCAAGCATTTGCCCTCACTGAAGGTGTTCCTGTGACTACACTAAAGTCCCCATCATATAATGCTGAAAATGACCCTTATTTTACTGATGGTTTGCGAGCGCTGTTTATTCTCAGCGAAGGGGCGTATGCATCGACGTATTTACATCTATGGCCTTGGTCTTACTCAGACAAGCTGAAACCTTTTGTCGACATTATTTTGGATGAAGAAGACGGAGATATAAAAATTAACAGCATAACGGGGAATGAATCGGACACAAATTAATTATTTAATATTATCTTAATTATTTTCTTTTTTTATGGGGTATAAAATTGAGACTGCAAAAATTACTTCATATATTAATCTCATAATATAAAACAGGAGGGTTTGCGCCATGAGCAGCATCATACTAGCAGCGCGTTCTGTATTAACGAATTACAGCACATTTTCTGGACGTGCATCACGATCAGAGTTTTGGTGGTGGGTTTTTTTGCTAATGATACTGCTTAATATAACCCGTTTAATTGACAATGTAGTTATTAGGCCTTTGTTAGGGTTTGATGTAATTCAGTCCATAAATGGACAGCCTCTTTCATTGTTGGTATCTTTGGCATTACTTCTTCCATCTATAGCCGTAACTGCTAGGCGGCTCCATGACATTGGGCGCAGCGCTTGGTGGCTTCTGATTGGATTGTTGCCATTTATTGGTACGATTATGCTTCTCTACTTTTATGTTCAGCCGAGTGATGGGAACAATGCTTATGGCACACCAAGCGCTCTTGGAGAAAAGTAAATGGGTTGTAATAGGTAGTTGACTTTCGCAGAGAGTAAAGCAACATTTTTTTTAGAACATTCAAGCTGATGGGTGTTTGCTTTTTAAAGCTATCTAACTATTTATATAATAAATCGCAAGAGCGGACGGGGAGATTAATTTTGAGTGTTAATTTTCTTCTGTTCTTCTGTCGTTAAAGCCTTATAAAACCTTGGATAAGGCCAGCCGTATCCCCACCGAAAGGAGGTGGGGAAGTATGGACTTCCCCCAACACGAACACCAGCTAACATGAGTTCGGCTATCAACGGCTCACCTACGTTAGAAACACATTGTTCAAGTTGTTTATCTGCGGTTAGCCTTTCCTCATATGTACCACCTTGCCAATAAGAATGATCATGGTCAGTACAACAGGATAGCCATAACTCTTTATGTTCAAATGTGCCATTAGGGAAGTCGCTACATCCGTCAGAAGTAAAAGGCTTTATGCTTTCTACAAATTGGACTTCCCTCGACTCTTTGGTTGCCGAACATCCAATTAGTGAAGTGCTAATAACTAAGGTTAGTATTAGATTGCTTGTATTCAATTATTACTCTTAGTGATTTAAATTAATTTGGAACATAACAGTCATTATACGGAAGCGAGCGACCACATAACCTAATTGGTGATGTGGTGTATTCATATTGTTTGTTTAACTCTAAAGATTAAACAATGCTTAATCACACTATAATAAATTGTTAAAGCGGAAGCAATGTATTAATCAGCTATAAAAAGCATGAGCTAACCTGCTATATTTTTTATCTATAACATTCAACAATATTAGATATTAGGTGTTATTTTATTCTAAGCGCGCTGTGGGTGTGCCCAAGCTAGAAATGGGAAAGCCCCGAATCGCTGTGAGGTTTTTTAAATTTGACTCACCACTTCAGACAAAAAAGAGAATAGGCTAGTAAAGTTATCTTTATATAATGGCATCCCCATTACGTTAGCTGAGTAATAATAACTCGCTCAAAAAGGTTAAAATAGCAGTTTAGGTTAGATTTTATTATGGAAAATTAAAATCATACTGTTACGAAAAATAAGCACATTGTGACAAATAGATGCTATTCTGAAGAGTATATAGTGGGTATTTAGGGTAAGGATAATAATGACAATAAGTTTGACTCGATATACCCCCGCTATGCTAATTATTGCTGTAATCGTTTTAGCCCAATTTATGCATCTAAATGTGGTTGCCGCCACAATAGATTACGAAACACCAGCAGTCTTAGATGCTTCCGAACTTTTAGATGGCATCCCTCTAAAAGGGGATCTATATCGAATAAATAGTAAGGTGCCTACGGACGGTTTCCTTATGACGTTCACGGTACAATCAGATTTTGGTATATTTCATCCCCGAAGCCCGAAGTTGGTAAAAACTCTTTTGGTTGAAATAGCAGCCATTAAGCAGTTGGATGAATATTCGAAAAGCGATGTTTTTCTTGAAGGGTTGAAGAAGTCAGGAAAAGAAATCGGCAACGAAATTAAAACGCTGGTAACAGAACCGAAAGAAACTGTCCGAGGAATGGGGACTGGCATCGGTCGTTTTTTCGAGAGAACTTACCGTGCTACTAAAACAGGCGTTCAGACATTAGGTGATAAAGCTGCAGAAGATGAGCAAGTAAACCAGGTAGCATCTGATCAAGAATCAAAGCTTCCGGGAGCAACTACCAGCGATACCAAAGTGTCTTCAGAGTCTGATCTGGCTGAAGCTAGCGTAAAAATGGCTGGCAACACCGCAGTTGACATTTTTGGCTACAGTGAACAACGTCGGCAACTCGCAAAAAAGCTTCGTGTTGATCCCTACACAACAAATATAGCTTTATCTGAAAAACTCGATGAAGTCGCCTGGGCAGCTTTTGCTGGAGGTCTTGGGATTACAGCTATTCAAATGGTGACTCCAGCTGGAATGATACTTTCGGCATCAACGACCCTCACAGATTGGGTTTGGGATCTGCCTCCTGGGGACCTAAAAGTTCTAAATGAAAAAGCCCTATTGTCAATGGGTGTTTCACAGAATACCGTAGATAGCTTTCTTAGAAATCCATGGTATACGTTTACTCTTCGAGGGCGACTTGTTCGTGCATTAGTTATGCTTAAAGACGTAAAAAATAGACCGGAGGTGATCGAACTTGCACTAACTGTGACCTCAGAAGGTCAGGCCCGCTTTGTTACTGAGTCAGCGGAGCTGTTGGGTCGCTATCATAAAAAAAATAGCCAGATCACGAAAGTGGATGTAAAAACTTCGATCATAGGCCAATTAAAGACTGGAGAGCTAATTATTCCAGCACCACTTGATTATGTTTCTTGGACTAAAAAATTAGAGACATTCACTAGCCGCAATGATTTCAAAAATAAGGGTCGACGTATTTTAATCAGAGGTCATTTTAGTGAAATAGCCATGAAAAAACTAACCCAGAGCAAATGGTTAGTTAAAAAAATCGAATCTAATTGAGTTGCAAATCAAAATTACCTTAACTAGGGTGTTAAACGAAAATGAAAATAATGACTAAACTAACATGGATATTTTTTATACTTGTAGTCTTTTTTCCAACTATTGGGCAAGCATCTCCAAAAAAACCAAACATAGTATTAATTTACATGGACAACTTTGCTTACGGCGAATTGGGTAGTTATGGTGGGGGAATTACAAGAGGAGCTGCTACGCCCTCGATAGACCAAATTGCAAGAGAAGGGTTTCGTAGCACTAACTATAATGTAGAGGCGCAGTGCTCGCCATCTAGAGCCAGCCTAATGACAGGTAGATATGCCATCAGAACTGGCACCACATCTGTTCCGGGCGATTTGAATTTACCGTATGGTCTAACTCAATGGGAATATACGATGCCAGAAATGTTGAGTGATGCCGGTTATTCTACTGCACTGTACGGAAAATGGCATTTAGGCTCCAAGCAAGGACGTTTTCCAACTGATCAAGGCTTTGATGAGTGGTGGGGAATTCCTAACTCTTCAAATGTTAGCGAATGGGTAAATAACCCAAGACTCCCTAAGGAATTAGCATCAAAAGTACCAACTCCTGAAATATTAACCTCTGTTAAAAACGGAAAACCAACCCCTGTAAAAACTTTTGATTTAAAGCAAAAGGCGAGCATGGATGGTGAGCTTACAGACCTTACGATAAAGTACATTGATAAGCATGCTAAAGACGAAAAGCCATTTTTTGTCTTTCTCTCTTATACAAATGCACATATTCCTCGTATTCCAGCGCCAGAGTTTGATGGAAAAACAGGAAATGGGGCTTGGGCAGATATATTATTGCAAACAGATACTTATGTAGGAAGTATCATGAAATCGTTAAAAAATAATGGTATTGATGATGATACCATTGTGATTTTTACATCAGATAATGGTGGTGATTTTTATGAAGACAGTAGCTTCTCGGGTATGTGGAGAGGAACCTATTTCACGGGATTAGAGGGGTCTCTCCGAGTTCCTTTTATTATTCGCTGGCCAGGTAAGATTCCTGCTCGCAGTGAAAGTAACGAAATTCTTTTAGGGGCCGATCTAATGGTTACCCTTGCTGAAGTCGCTGACGGTACCTTACCAACCGATAGAATTTATGATGGAAAAAGCGAGTTAGATTTTTTGATGGGGAAAACACAAAAATCCAAGCAAGAAGTTGTAATTGCCTACGTCGCGGATCAGATTCATGCTGTAAAGTGGCGCAACTGGAAAGGTGTTTTTAAAGGCTTAGAAAAAGGTTACGGAACACCTCTTATGGAGTACCCAATCCCTGTATTTTACGATTTATACTCGGACCCGAGAGAGGAGAAACCATATTCTAGAGAAGGCTTACAAAGCAATTCTTGGATTGTTTCTCCCATCATGACAGCTTTAAGAGCACATTTAAAAACGCTGGAAGAAGAGCCGCCAATAAAAACAGGAACTGTTGATCCCTATGTTCCCAGCAAAAAGAAATAAAAATAGTAATTTTGTTAGGTCACATTAAGACTATCGCAATGCAAAGCGCTAACAAGTTCAACCCTCAGCTTTTGCATAAGCTAGATTTTCTGAAGTTTTTTACTTTACGTAATAGAATGCGTTGTGCTTTAATTGCCGCTACCGCCGTCGTCATACTCACTTCTTCTGGCATCGCCTTTGCTGGATCTGGAGATGGGTCCCGGTCTTTTCCACTATTGCCGAAAGACATTAATCTTTTAACTGTATATGCCTTATCACAGACCGGTGATCAGTTACTAGATCCTGGTCAAATAATACCAGACGGTAAGATCGATGCTGATATAGGCATATTGCAATATACGCGCAGCTTTAGTCTCTATGATCATCTTGCCGCAGCATTTGTGGCAGTGCCCTATGCAAAGGTTGATGGTTCGCTACCTTTAGGCCCACCCACAGGAACAGTTTCCGCATCGGATTCTGGGTTTGGTGGCATAATCGTGGGGGGCGTTATTGGTCTTATTGGATCGCCCGCACTTTCCGCGGGTAAAGAATTTGCTTCACATGACCCAACAGGGTTTCAACTCGGACTGGTCGGAAAAGCCTTTTTGCCAACAGGCTCTTACGATTCTGACAAAACCATTAGTGTAGGCTCGAATCGCTGGGCAGGGCAATTAGTGCTGCCCATCACTTATACCATCGGATCATCAATGATTGATCCGAATTTGACCACATTTGAGATCCTTCCTGGTGTAAGTTTTTTTGAAGACAACAGTGATCCTAGTGGAGGTGCAGACACTACAGGTCAAAAGCCACTATTAACTTTAGAAGCTCATCTTACTAGAAATTTGAACCGAACTACTTGGATCTCGTTTGGCGGGATCTACAATTATGGCGGAGAAACATCGACTGATAGCGTTTGGAATAATGATAGACGCAAATCTCTGGGGCTAGGCGCCTCAATAGTCTTTGCTGCTACCTCGTCAACATCAATTAGACTATCCTATGGTGAGACTGTATGGCGTGACGATAATGGTTTGGATGGAGAGCTCTTTAGGTTAGTCACAACATATGCGTTTTAGTCACATGATTAACGCTACATTTTTTGAAATAGATAGACGGGTTACAAAGGTTTTCAGCGCCCACCAATGTCAAAGGTAAAATTATAGTTTATACTAAATTGTAGTGGGTATCCTAGAGAAGAGAATACATGTTTAAACACGGCCAATTGTCAGTATCACTTTGTGAAAACCAAACACCCACAATTGCACAGCCTGAGGCAAGCGTGCTGAATCAATTAGTGGCTTGGTTGTTATCTATTCTTTTATTATTTGTTACCGGCTGTGCAAGTATACCCACTGATTATCCGCGTACTGCCTCGACCGCATTTCAGGAACATGAGGGAACCGTGATTGGTAAACAGTTTGCTGAAGATGCTGCCCAACACCCAGGTGCCTCAGGATTTGACATCATTCGCTATGGTAAAAATGCCTTTTCTATACGTATCGCTATGACGCGGTTGGCAGAGAAAACGCTGGATTTACAGTATTACATCTGGGAGCCCGATGAATCAGGACTAATACTCGCCGAGCATCTAGTGCGTGCGGCCGACCGTGGTGTTCGGGTGCGCCTCCTGGTAGATGACATGGGTGTTGCTGGTCGTGACGCAGCTATAGCCTCGCTCAATGCTCATCCCAATATTGAGATCCGTATCTTTAATCCATTTGCAAATCGCGATAATTCTATGCTTGATTTCATGACCGATTTTGAACGTGTCAACCATCGCATGCACAACAAGATCGTGGTGATGGATAACAGCTTTGCTATCGTTGGCGGGCGCAATATTGGTGACCATTATTTTTCCGTAGATCCGGAAACTAACTTCCGTGATCTGGATATGGCAGCTGGCGGCCCCATCGTAAGAGATATTTCCAGTGTATTCGATCGTTTCTGGAATGGAGACTGGGCAGTGCCAATAGAGGTTTTGGTGGACCGGCCATACACGGATAAAGATCTGCAGCAGAGTGTTGCCAATCTGCGGAATATGATTGCTGAGGGTAACTATCCGTATTCTGTGGATGTCGCTGTCACTGCGGTTACCGAGAAACTAACAACCATTAGAAAGAATTTGATATGGGCACCTGGCAGGGTCGTCTGGGACGATCCGTCTTCTATTGAGACCAAGAGTGAAGCCGGTGGAATGGCGGGGGCTTTGTTCAAAAAAATACAGTCCATGCAGCAGGAATTGACTATAGAGTCGGCCTATTTGGTAGTTGGTGACCGGGGTGTTGAGGCTGTCAAAGAACTCGTTGATCGCGGCGTTCGTGTGCGCATCCTGACGAACTCGCTGGCAACCAACGATGTGTTAGCCGCACATGCCGGCCATGCAGCATATCGCAAGCAGTTAATTGAAGCTGGTGCAGAGATCTATGAAATAAGGCCAGACTCAGGTGTGATTCGTAAGAACTGGAGAGGTGAGTCGAATGCCGGGCTGCACACTAAAGCGCTGGTGTTTGATCGTGAGTCAGTGTTCATTGGTAGTTTTAACCTAGACCCGCGTTCAGCGAATATCAATACCGAGGCAGGTCTATTTGTAGAAAGTCCCGAACTATCAGAGCGGGTGCTGGCTCACTTGGACGAGGGCGTCAAGCCAGAAAATAGTTACCAAGTATTGTTGAATGAAGACGGTGATCTCTACTGGTTGGCCGAAGATGAGGGCGTGGAAGTAGTCTATGACAAGGAGCCTGAATCATCTTTTGGTCAACGTTTTATGTCAGGCTTTATCCAAATGTTACCGATCCAATCTCAACTATAGCAGAGTCCACTTCTATCAACTTACATGTGCCTATCGGACCTTTGCCTTAGACAACCCTTTTATTATCCGGTTATTAACTTAAACTTATAGCAACACGTTTCATTTCATCATTAACATCAATGTATAACTCTGAGGCAGTAATAGATAAGGAGCTTATGGCTGGCGGATTTGAATATAATTACTTTCGATATGTATGTATTTTTTTATTTGCCTGCTCAATAGCTGGCTGTGGTTTCGTTAAAGCTTCCTATAACAAAGCACCTTCAGCCTTAACTTGGTGGTTAGATGATTATTTTGATTTTACTAACGATCAAAAAGCCTTATTACGCCCCGCACTAAATGATGTTCATGATTGGCATCGCAACAATCAATTACCTGAATACATTGCGACTCTTCAAGAGTTGAAGCTTGCTGCTATTAAAGACAATATAAGTTCTAAACAAGCATGTGAGTACATAGACCTTATGAAAACTAGCTTGAATGCACTACAAACGGCCTTTATTCCTGCCATAAGTGAAATTGCACCGTTGATAAACGAAGATCAATTAGTTTATCTCAACCTGAAATTAAATAAACGTGCTCAGAAGTGGAAATCTGAATGGTGGCAAGAAACAGTTAAAGGACAAATGGAGGCGCGATTAGAAAAAACAGTGGGTTATGCTGAGGAAATATTTGGTGACTTAAGCTCAGCACAACGCGCATTCATAAAACAAAAATTGCTGAACACACCAACAAAACCACACATCATTTACGCTGAAATACAAAGGCGGAATGTTTATATATTTCAAATTGTTAGTGCACTGAGCGGTTCTGAATTGAACGAAAGCCAGAAATACGAGATGATTAAATCAGGATTTGAGCGATTACAAAAGAGCCCGGACGAAGAATATCAACTACATGTTAATGACATTGCCATGCGCACTTGTGAAATAATTGCAGATTTACATGCAAGAGCCAATCAGTCACAAAAACTGCACGCTAGCTCTTGGTTTGGCAATATCGTGAATCAACTATCAAATATCTGAAAAATTTATGCAATCTATATAATTTATTCCAAAAGTTACACACACATAGAATCTTGGAAGCATAAAATGACTGGATTTTAGGTATGAAAATAATAAAAATAAATCTGTTACCCACTTATAAAAAAACTAAGATCTAACTTAGTATGCATTTCCTTAAGCCGTAATGAATCTTTGCTAAAGTGACATAATGACGCGTTTAAAATCATGGAATGACTACGGCCAACAGTTAAAATGCAGCCAGTCGTTCAAGCATCCATATGCTAGCAAGAGAGCCACAAAAATAACTCACAGGAAGGCGCAATTTTTCAGTTGTTAATGGCTTATATAACTTTGAAAACACATAAAAACTAACCAATAATGTTATTACAAATATTAACTGGCCTATTTCCACTCCAATATTGAAACAAAGTAGAGCTAAAAGTTTTTCTGTTTCAGGTAGGCCTATATCGGCTAATACTGAGGCAAAGCCAAAGCCATGCAATAAGCCAAAGCTGGAAGAGACCAGTAATGGGTATTTTAAACTGAGGCTGTTTTTTTTGTTTTTTGCTATCTCCCAGGCTAAAAAAATAATGCTCAGTGCTATCACAGCTTCAACTGGTGGGGTAGGTATAGTAAAAACATCGGTTGCTGCGAGAATAAGGGTGATGGAGTGGGCAATAGTAAAACCCGTTATCGTCATTAATAGTTTTTTTCGTGTGCCAGATATATAAACTAGGCATGCGACAAATAGTAAGTGATCAAGGCCAATTAGAATATGCTCAACACCCAAAACAATATACGTTAGCATTGTATTTTTGGTTTTTAAGTCCTGACTGCTTGATACTGAAAAGCTTTGCTGGTCGGCATTCAGTGCCGTGGTGATGGTTTGTTGTTTTTTATCGATGATGCGTAAAAGCACATTTTTATTGGTTTTAGTAAGACCGTCCACGTAAACAGTAAAACCTGTTAAGCCGTGTTCTCTTTCTATAGACCATTTTTTAATAAGAGCAGTCGTTGTTTTTCGCGAGCGTGTTGTTCCTACTATCATGGTTTGTTCATCAAACGTAACCGATAATAGCGGATTTTTTTCGGATTTTAGGGGAAGTTTCCAAACTACGTCGAATGTTTTGTTATCAAGAGATTGAATAGTGAGTGATGCCGGGCGCATATCATCCGCAAACACCGCCTGACTTATGAGTATAAAAAAGCATAGTAAAAGCCAGTGCTTCATAATACGGGTTCTTTGCTCTCAGGCATTTGTACGTCCAGTTTATATTGCTCTAGCAACTGCTGTTCGTATTTTTTCTGAACCTTATTTTTGTTTTTATAATGCCAATCAATCAGCACTTTCTGTTTGACGTTTTCAAGAGTTAGGGGCTTGGCGGCAACATAATCAGTTAAATATATAAAGTGTAGCCCTAATGCAGATTCAATAGGGCCAAACCATTGGTTCAAGGGTTTGTCTTTTAGACCTTCAGAGAATTCACTGCCAAGATTGCGAATAAGCTGAACATCTGTAACGTTTGTGAAATTAGTTTGCAACAAGCTTAGGTCACCTTCGGGCGGCATGTCTTTTGATATGCGCTCCTGTTGGGTCGATAATATTTGATCTAATTTATTTTTTTTGCGATCGATAGAAATATACACTTGACTAAAACTATAGACGGTAGAGCTAATATATTTATCTTGGTGTAAAAGATAATAATCTTGAAGTGCTTGGTCCGACGGCTCTTCAGCTGATGCCATATCTTCAATTAAGTAAAGCATTTTTTTATGTAGCTGGGAATTTATCACGGAGTCATTTTTATCCAACCCCAAACTTCTCGCCTCACGTAGATAGGCATCTTGTGTCGCAAGGCCTTTGATGGCCGCTTGCAACTCTATTTCATTGGGCGGCCGTTTCCAGCGCGTTATAAAATTATTTTTGATTTGTTCAATTTTTCCGGTACTAATAATAATAGTATCTGATTCATTGGTGTCAGGATTCAATGAGTCGTAGGCTACAAAAAATAAAACGGCTATAAAAAGGAAGTGGACTAAGGGTTCAGTAAGTAGTTTTTTTGTCATGGTTTTTGTTCAATTTTCTATATGGGAGGTTTGTTCGTAATTCCCATTTTATGGATCCCTAAATAAAAACCCGCTTCGGCGGGTTTATATTTAACAAAAAGCATTAAAATTTTTATTTAGGTGAGAACCAAATTGGCGAGGTATAAGCGCGTTCCTGATGAACTAACACAGCTTCTTTGGGCGGTTTAGCACCCAGTCTTACCTTGTCATAAAGTACCCAAGTTGGTGTTGGTATCTCTAATACACGAACATAATAAAATGCAGATTCCATTTTATCAAAATCTGGGTCAGTCCAAACAGCGGCCAATTGAGCATCACCTATGTTATCAAGCCAAGTCGCAGTTTTAAGATCAACCGTATTACCGACAGGGTCTTTAGCGCGGCCATTGGCATCAATTTTGCGCTTATCGGAAACTGCAAGGTCATAGACTCTTTCATGCAACTTACCGGCTTTATCTATCCAGCCTTTAATTATCTGAGCTCTATCTAAATTAGCGCTTTGTGGATCTTTTGAAGCCATTACCATAAAGCTTGGTGCTTTGCCCTTGGCTTTAACAAGCTCGCCACCCATGGGTACGCCTTTCTTATAACCAATGGCTGCAGAGTTATTGGCGTATAAGTCACTTTCTGTGAAACCCCAACCACCAAACATGCGCACTCTCATTCTTGGGCCCGTGGTACCGTAAGTTTCTTTACGTTCCCAAGCGTCAAACAAGGCTTCGCGTGTATTTTCAGCTGCCCAAATACCGGTATAACCTGAAGCAAGCAAGGCATAACCTTCAAATGCACCTAACTTCGATTTTACAAAGGGATGGCTAACTCTGTTTTTATTAGGCTCCACACTGGTCGACTTACCAAAAAAGTTATCTTCATCAGCTGTTGCAAGCGAAGTATGAGTATCTGTCGCACCGCCTACACCAAATTTATATGGGTTAGTACCGAATTTTCTCTCCAATGCTAAACCCTGTTTAAGGGCTTCACGAGCATACTCACCCGAGAGCATTTCAGGTTTTTTGAGTTGTGATATATCTAGGTTCCCGACATCCCAGGTCCCGTAGTCTGCGAACTCATCATTAGGTGAAAGGGCTGGATGCGCCTCTCCATCACCTTTGATTTGTGTGATTTCATAATGCGGCTCCCACTTGGCGCGCAACTTCACATAGTTTTTATCTACCTTGCCACCTGCATAGGTATCATCAGTTGGGAACATCCACCCGTTAGACAAATTACCATTATGAGAGAAGGCAAAAGCTTGGCCTTTTTGATTTTTCTCATAATCTTCTAGCCATTTATATAGCACTAGCGGATCGGTGCTCCCCAATGGCGGTTGCGTAGTGGGGGGTTGAACTTTTAAGGCTTTATCACCACCGTCCCTCAGCACAACGTTGCGGTGCAAATTGAAGCCTTTAGGGACTGAGGTCCACTCATAACCAATAAAGGCAGTAAACAGGCCTGGCTCATTATGTTTTTCAGCTGAATCAACGATTTGTTTCCAAACGCTACCAAATACTTTAGAACCTGGGCTATAGTCTTCAACCAGTTGTTCGGGCAAAGTCATTTGTGAAAAGTTACCGATCAAATCAAAAGCTGCGGCACCTGCTGCCTTGCCACCTTTTTTAAACCCTTCATGCCATTCTTTACCTTTTTTATCGGCCAAAATATTGGGTGTGCCAGATTTTATATCATTGGCAATACCCATTAAATCAGTATGGTCAGCAACAACTAGCCAGTCTAGAGGCCTAGACAGTTGAATAGGCACACCTGACGAGGCGATGAGTTGCTCGCCTTTAGCTAAACGATAGGCATCATCGGGTACAAGTACGTTTCCAAAAAGGCCGGCATCGAGTGAAAGCCCAGTATGCACATGGGAATCACCCCAGTAGACATTCATTGGCATGTCTGAATTAGCATAGGGGGAGTAATTTTTAGCTGCCTCACTAGGCCCTTCTTCAGAGGCCGCAGCGCTTATCGAAGCGGTCGTGCTTAATAATGCTAGGCATAACAGAGTATTTTTTATATGCATAATAAACTCTCCTTAGGTGATAATTTTTTTATAGTCGCAAAAGAACCTGTATGCGGTCATTACTTAAAGGCTTTATAATTGACCTTAGCACCAACTAAGAAGTTTTTCAAGGATACGGAGATGAAATCTGAATGGCAGCTATTTGCCAATGCCAGATATTCGATACATGCTGGTGAATACTTGAAATTGAAGCCGAATTAAAAAGGCACAAGTGGTATGAATAAATACATTGAGAGTGTCACACAAGTGTGCCGTGACATGAAAACCCTCACATCGCTGTTAGGGTTTTAAAAATTAGCTAGCAAACCTGGGCTCGAACCAGGGATACACTGATTGACAGTAGTACTCACAAGGCAATATATTCCTTGAAAGCCTAAGATTTTAAAGGCTTTATTTCACTTTAAATACAAATAAGCGGCAACCTAAGAACATAAAAACAGTATAGATACATATGCCCGGTATCTGTGCTAAGTATGGATTAGCAGAAAAAAAAACAGAAGCCAGAACTACCATTCCTAAATTTAAGGTGTAAGCTATTATCGTAACTAACAGGTATTTAGGAATAAGTTCAGCTACTGGAATATTGCTGCTAAATGTCCACAAACGATTTAGTATAAAACTAATAGCCAATCCAACCGAAAAGCCCGTAGCATTGGCCACTATTGGTCCAACACCAAAAAAGAACAAAAATGCGTATATACAACCTAACCCAATAATAGTATTAATCACTCCAACTGCAGCGAATCGAGCTGATTGAAGAAGCATCTCACTCATGTCTGAACGTATGCAATAATACGATATTGAGCACCAAGAGCAAGCCAGCCTAAATGCTGTTCAAATATCCTAAGGGCTTTAAGTCTAGATGAAAAAAACAACCGATAATCTATACAAGTATTTTTCCAGCCTGCCTCTATAAGACGCTTATTCATCATTCCAGCTCGGATTAGGCGAGCATTGACGTCGAAAGGGCAGGTGTTGACAGCGTGAAGTGTGAGAGGGTTAAGGGGATTATGTTCAAAAATTACCAATAAGCCACCCGGTTTGGTAACTCTGCGAAGTTCTGCCAGCCAATGTTGATGTTGTTCGAATGGGATATGGTGAAATACACAGGCCGCAAACACAATATCTTGGCTTTGAGAAGGTGCTGGGATTTCAGTTCCGATTCGTAAGTATTTTTCATTGCCTGGAAAACGAGTCTGTGCAATTTCAATGCTTCGTGCGGATACATCGCAACAGTGCATTTCACTTTGGCCAAAGTACTTACGGAAAAAAGGTATAGAGTTACCTATGCCACAACCAAAATCTAAAATGTTCTTATCTAGTAAACCTTCTTTGCTAACTAAGGATGCTAGATCAGCAATTTTGTATTCAGCAAAATACTTGGGACTTTCTCCTGAGATTGCTACGTTAGCCTTGTGCTGTTCATGGTATTCATCTGCTAGAAGATCGAACTCTGCTTGCATACTCTGATCCATGCCTTTACTATTTTTAACTTTTTTATTCATTTTAATGTAAATTTTTTAATTAGACCTCAAAGCTTATCAGGGATGTAAAGTATTAACTATAGGCAATTGAAATGCTAGCTATCTGTACAGTTACCCATCATTAAATGTAATGGAAAGTACAACTCTAGTGAGGGGTAGGGGAGGTAGCTTCGTACTATAATCACTGTAAAAACCTGTTATGCCAAATCTTTCTTACCCAGTTTAGAGCTTAATGGCAAGTCTCACGCTTTGCTAGCTGGTGTTATTTCGTCCCAATGGTATGCATTGAGTAAATTAAACATTTAACAATTTATTCAAAATCTCGTAGCTTAGCTACATCGATAATAACAATCTCTTTTCCATCTGTTTTGATAAGGCAGGCTTCTTTAAGTCGATGCATCACACGGGAAAAAGTTTCAGGCGTAATATTAAGCATCGAAGATATCGTTAGTTTATTTGTCGGTAACTTCACGCGTTCTGAGTTAGGCGATTGAGCACTAATTTGTAGCAAATAACCTATCAATCGTTGTGTACTATTTTGTAATGAAATAGATTCTAGATCGTTTACTAATTGGCGGTTACGTGCTGAAATTCCAGCTAACATACGTCGTACTACTGTGACATCATTATCTAGAATATTGAAAATAGCATCTCTGGTAATCAGCAACACTTTAGAATCTAAGGTGGCTTGGGCATAAATTGGGAAAGATCGCTCTAAAAAAAGGACTGCTTCACCAAAGCTTTCTCCAGCTTGAATAAGCCCAATTATTTTCTCATCACCTTGAGGAGATACTACGCCAAGTTTGACCTGACCTTCAAGTAGTAAGTAAAATCCATGTGCTCGATCACCTCGTTCGAATAAGGTGCTGCCACGAGTTAGCTCTACTAACCTTGTACCTGTAGCTAAATAGTCAATTTGATTTTTTTGAAGCTCAGAGAACATGTAGAACTTAGAAAGCTGTTGTGAAATTAATTGTTTTTCCATCTTCTTCACTATTCTTAAATTAGTTTCTTTTACGTATTGTCTACTATTTCAATCAACTTTCAAAACTTGATTCGAATCAAGTTTTTTATTTAAGTGTCCTGTTATGGTTTAACTGTTTTCAGCAGAATTAAGCCGAATATTCATCTACTCTACAATTGACGGGAACAAGATTATGAGCGCAATTTTTACAAAATCGATGGCGCGAAATGTTTTTTTTGGGGGAGGCGTTTTCTTTTTTCTATTATTTCTCGCACTCACCTTTGACAGTATGAAAGTCCTTCCTACAAGAGATAACAGTCAAAACATTACGGCTGGGGTTGAACATGGCAAAAAAATATGGGAGACCAACAATTGCATTGGTTGTCACACATTGTTAGGTGAGGGCGCATATTTTGCTCCTGAGTTAGGGAATGTTTATAAACGACGAGGACCAGCCTTTATTAAAGGGTGGATTAAAGGAATGCCTACAGGTGTACCTGGTCGTCGTCAAATGCCACAGTTTAATTTAAGTGAGCAAGAATTGGATGACTTAATAGAATTTCTGAAATATACATCAGAAATTGATACCAATAATTGGCCACCAAATATTGAAGGCTAATTTGCCATTAAATTATAGGAGACAATTAATATGAAATACGCATCTCAAGCAGTGGCGAAGCCTTACTTTATCGCTGCAATTGCCCTGTTCGTAGGCCAGATTGTGTTTGGTCTGATCATGGGTATGCAATATGTGGTTGGTGACTTTTTGTTCCCAGCGATCCCTTTTAATGTTGCCCGTATGGTGCATACCAATCTATTAATCGTGTGGTTGCTATTTGGCTTTATGGGTGCTTCGTACTATTTGATTCCAGAGGAATCCGAAACGGAATTGTTTAGCCCTAAGCTAGCGGTTATTACTTTCTGGGTGTTTTTGGTGGCAGGAGCTCTCACAATACTTGGCTATTTGTTAGTGCCTTATGCAGCATTAGCTGAGATGACGGGTAACGACTTACTCAATACGATGGGGCGTGAGTTTCTAGAGCAGCCTCTCCCAACTAAAATCGGCATTGTACTGGTTGCGCTATCTTGGTTATTTAATATCGTGATGACTGTATTAAAAGGCCGTAAAACTGCAATTAGTTTGGTGTTGTGTTTAGGGATGTTGGGTTTAGCAGTATTTTGGCTATTTTCATTCTACAATCCAGTTAACCTTGTGAAAGATAAATTCTATTGGTGGTGGGTTGTGCATCTTTGGGTTGAAGGCGTATGGGAACTTATTTTAGGCGCAATGCTGGCTTTCGTGCTCATTAAAGTCACGGGTGTTGACCGCGAAGTGATCGAAAAATGGTTATACGTAATTATTACCATGACATTAGTCACAGGCATTATTGGCACTGGGCATCACTACTTTTACATAGGCTTGCCTAGTTACTGGTTATGGTGGGGTTCTATTTTCTCAGCACTAGAGCCTATTCCATTCCTAATGATGACCATATTTGCATTTAATATGGTTAATAAACGACGGCGTGACCACCCTAATAAAGCTGCTGTAATCTGGGCATTAGGTACAAGTGTCGTCGCTTTTCTTGGGGCAGGTTTATGGGGTTTCTTGCATACATTAGCACCCGTTAATTACTATACTCATGGTACACAGTTGACTGCCGCACATGGCCATTTAGCATTCTATGGAGCATATGCGTTGGTGGTATTGACAATGATTTCATATGCAATGCCTATTCTTCGAGGACGTGCAGCAAACTCAGAAAAAGCTCAAGTGATGGAAATGTGGTCTTTTTGGCTGATGACTATTTCCATGTTCGTGATTGCACTGCTTCTTACTGGTGCAGGTGTTGTTCAAGTATGGTTGCAACGTGTTTCTGACACGCCGATGAGTTTCATGGCTGTGCAAGATCAGCTGTCCATTTTTTACTGGTCTCGTGAAGTTGTTGGGTTTGTGTTCTTATTTGGATTGTTACTTTATATTTGGAGTTTCTTCGTAAAAGATAAAGGGCCTGTCTTAGAATGATTGAGATGCAATAAAATAAAAAAAGAAGGGCCTTAATTCTTCTTTTTTTATTTGCATATTGTGAAAAAGTGGAACGTGATTGAACAATAGTAGAGTTGCTTCAAATAAAGAAGATCTTCCAGGTGATTTTGCCCTATGGATTTTTATTTTTTCTGAAATGTTGGTGTTTGGGGTGCTGTTTGTCGCCTATGCATTTGCGAGAGCGGGCAATGTTGAATTGTTTAATGCATCGCAACTTACATTAAACCGTACCTATGGGGCGCTTAATACCGTGATGCTCATCACCAGTAGTTATTTTGTGGTGAGGGCGGTAGATGCGATCAAACGAGGCTTTGTTAAACGGTGTGAGTACTGGTTAATCGGTGCGATTTTGCTTGGTGCTGTATTTGTTGGCATTAAGGTAGTTGAATTTAATGCAAAGTTTGCTGCTGGAATCACTATGAGCACCAATTATTTTTACATGTTTTATTTATCGCTTACTTTTTTTCATTTTATGCATGTGCTGATGGGCATGGTCATTATTGCTTGTATTATCGTTAAAGCAAAACGTGGTGCATACAGTGCACATAATTATGTCGGTGTAGAAACTGGTGCTTCTTTTTGGCATATGGTTGATTTTTTATGGATTATTTTATTTCCACTTATTTACATTATTCATTAAACAAATATGCAAGAAGCTAAAACACAATCGACATCTTTTTTTACCGCTATTTGGGTGGTTTTAGTGATGTTGACCTTGATGATGCTGTATGTGGATGCAACAAATATATCTGGTAAACGCGTGATGCTCGTGGTGTTATTCATCGCGATGATTAAGGGCCAACTGATCACCAATTATTTTATGGGCTTAAGTAAGGCTAGACTGCTTTGGCGCGGCATTATGTTTTTTTATTTTGTAATCGTTGGTGGGTTAATCGCCTTAGCTTACTTAAATGATAACCACTTATAAGTAATACTGGAAATACGATGGGAAAATTACCTTTTTACCAATCACAAGGCAGCGAAGTTGAGCTGTTTGAACGTGCTTGGAAGAACAACATGCCATTACTTATTAAGGGCCCCACTGGCTGTGGAAAAACACGCTTTGTCGCACATATGGCCGCTCAGCTTAAGTTGCCGCTTCACACCGTTGCCTGCCATGACGACCTCACGGCGGCGGACTTGGTTGGGCGCCATTTAATTGTTGATGGGCAAACTGAATGGGCCGATGGCCCTTTGACACGCGCAGTGCGTGAAGGTGGAATTTGTTACCTTGATGAAGTGGTAGAGGCACGTAAAGATACAACGGTTGTATTACACCCATTAGCCGATGACCGGCGTATATTACCAATTGATCGCACTGGTGAAGTGCTCGCTGCACCACCATCTTTCATGCTGGTTGTTTCGTATAACCCTGGTTACCAGAATTTTCTTAAAGGGATGAAACCCTCCACAAGACAACGCTTCATTTCATTGATGTTTGACTTCCCTATTGCCGCACAAGAAGAAGCTATTCTTGTTGGTGAGACGGGTATTGATGAAATGCTTGCAATACAACTTGTATCGATCGCGAATGCATTTCGTGCTTTGCGTGACCATGATTTAGAAGAAGTTGCAAGTACACGCTTGCTGGTCTATGCAGCCACACTCATTAAGGATGGTTGTGACCCAACACTCGCATGCGGTGCGGCATTAGTAGAGACGTTGACTGATGACCCTGAAACGGCTGTGGCGCTACGTGAAGTAATTAATGCAACTTTTGGTGGTTAAATGGAAGAATACGTTGGTGGGCTCTGGCATAAGTTGGTCACACGTGTTGCCAACAAACCGCACGAAGAGGCTGCTGTTAGCTTGGATGAAATCAGCAAAGTGGCAGCAATTTTTTTCCGCGCATTAGGAGGTGATCCGGGTCTAAATCTTTCAGCAGCCCCTCCAACGCGACACGGTGCACGTCGCGGCTGGAAAGAGCGTATTGCCAGTAGCGGTGAGCGTATCGAATTATCTTGGCGAGATGGCGAAACTTTACGCTTGCCAGAAAAAATATCACTATTTCCCGAGAGGAGCCTTAATCGCGATATGTATTTGTGGTTAGTTGCGCTTTCAGCGGCTAATGTTGATCATAATTTACCTTGGGTTTTGCGAAACCAAGCAGCTACCCAAGTAACGCTTACTCATTTCCCTGGTTTAGCCTCCAAATACTATCGACTAGTCAATGCGTTATTGCCTCTGCGACCCTTGCCAGAAAAGCTTCCAGTTGCTGAAGCGGCGCAAGAGGCTGCTATCCGCCAAGCGCTATTAAAGCCAGGTTCTGTCCAAAGGTTACCTCTATCAAAAAAACCATTTCGCCCAGTGCCACTATGGATGCATCCAAGTCCTTCTGCGAGTAAAGAAAATGTAGTCACCACCAATGATGGGGCGCCGGAAAGTACGCAATCAGAGGATAAAAAAACGAAGAAGAGTCGCCGTAAGCATGCCGCTGAGCGCACTGAAATGCCAGATGGAAAAGACGGGTTTCTTGTTATGTTTCGCGCAGAAAGTGTATTTTCATGGACAGAGTACATTAATGTAAACCGGCCACAAGACGAAGAAGATGATATGGAAAATGCGGCACTGGCTGCTGAAGATATGGACAGCATGACGGTGGCGCGAGATAACGAGACGAGTGTTGCAAAATTGCGTTTTGATCTTGATCTACCACCTGCGGGTGAAGATGATACTCCGTTCGGTGAGGGTATATCATTGCCAGAGTGGGATTATAAAAAACAAATTTTACAACCTGATTACTGCCGTTTGCAAGAATATGTATCTCTGCAAGCACAGCCTTGCGAATTACCGCCTCACTTGCACCGAACTGCTAGACGCCTGCGAAGTCAATTTCAAGCACTTGCACCAACAAGAATTTGGCTTAAAGGGCAGCAAGATGGTGTGGAAATTGACCTTGATGCTTGGGTACGTAAAGAAGCTGACTTGCTCAGTGGTATGCATGCAGATGGTCGTGGCATGTATCGTGCACAGGTTAATCAGCAGCGTGACTTAGCATGCTTGCTATTGGCGGATTTGTCACTTTCTACCGATGCCTATGCTTCTGATAACGCACGTGTGATTGATGTGATTGCTGACAGCTTATTTTTGTTTTCCGAAGCACTTTCAGCAACTGGAGACCGCTTCGCTATGTATGGATTTTCTTCTCTCAGACGTGGCAATGTGCGCTTTAATCGTTTAAAAAGCTTTGATGAGCGCTACGATAATTTAGCAAAAGGACGCATTGCTGCGATTAAACCTGGTTACTATACGCGCATGGGCGCGGCGATACGACAGGCAACTACGTTGCTTAAGACACAGAAACAAAGCCAGCATTTATTGTTATTACTCACCGATGGCAAGCCCAATGATTTAGACCGCTATGAAGGACGTTATGGTATTGAAGATACCCGTATGGCGTTACACCAAGCGCGACAACAGGGCTTGCGGCCTTTCTGCGTTACTATCGATACTGAAGCTAATGAGTACCTGCCTCATCTGTTCGGTGCTGGTGGATACGCTGTTATAAGAAAACCAGAAGAGCTGCCAAAAGAACTGCCATTGCTATATGCCCAAATGACGCGATAGACAATGACTGCTTTGAAAGCAAGCAGATGTTGAGCCCAGTTTAATTAAATTCTAAATTTTTTGGTTGTTATGTAGAAATATTTTCTGAATCTTGTTTTGAGTCAAGAATGCAGTTTCACAATATGGTGATAGACAGTTTAGATAACTCAAACTTTTAGATTATTATGCGCATTCAAATGAATAAACCAAATCAAGTGAACACAAATAAACTAGCATTATTTAACCTTGGTTTTCGCCCATTCTTTTTAGGGGCATGTGTTTTTTCTATTGTTTCCATATCGTTATGGATGACTATCTACTTTTAAACTTTACACGTTGATACAGGCTTAACTTTCATATGCTATTACGAACTCATAAATAACAAACTCCCAGCACTATCTTCTGAAACACCTCCTTAATAATTTCCATAATGTTTTTAATGAATTTATTTAGATATCCTGTAGAAAAATAATTTATAAAATTGACTTAAATCAATTCTTTTTGCAGTGAGACTACGTAGGCTGGTGGAATCATTAATAGTTTATTAAAGCTTAATTATTGCTTTGATTGGTACTAAATCTACCATCATAAAAAGGGAGATAATCGTGAGTAACTTTAAAACTAAGGTGCTAGTGAGTTTGTTTAGTTCCGTACTGGCGCTATCTGCATGTGATCGACCAGATAAAAATATAATATCAGTAAGTGAAGATGACGAAGCAAGTCAGGGAAGTAACTTACCAGTGATAGAGGCGGTATTAACACATGCCCCAAATGTACCCCCTCCAATAGCTCGGGATTATGCCGCAAAAGTTGTTGTAAACATGGAAACACAAGAAAAAGTTATGCGCATGGCTGATGGGGTGCAGTATATGTATTGGACATTTGGTGGACAGGTGCCAGGGAATTTTATCCGGATTCGAGAAGGTGATGAAGTAGAGTTCAACTTGTCTAATAGCCCTGATTCTAAAATGCCGCATAACATTGATTTACATGCGGTGACTGGTCCTGGTGGGGGGGCTACATCTTCCTTTACAGCCCCTGGACACACCTCCACTTTTAGCTTCAAAGCTCTCAATCCTGGTTTGTATGTTTATCACTGTGCTACAGCCCCAGTGGGGATGCACATTGCGAATGGAATGTATGGATTAATCTTAGTAGAGCCTAAAGAAGGCTTGCCAAAAGTAGATCGCGAGTACTACGTTATGCAAGGTGACTTTTATACAAAAGGCAAATATGGAGAGGCTGGACTTCAAGCTTTTGATATGGAGAAAGCTATTAAAGAACAACCAGATTATGTAGTGTTTAATGGTTCAGTAGGTGCATTAACGGGTGATAATGCGATTACCGCTGATGTTGGTGAAACAGTGCGCTTATTTATTGGTAATGGCGGTCCTAACTTAGTATCTTCTTTCCATGTGATTGGTGAAATATTTGACACAGTGAATGTAGAAGGTGGTGAGTTACAAAATAAAAATGTTCAAACTACTTTAGTGCCGGCAGGTGGGGCGGCAATGACACAGTTTAAAGTCGATGTTCCTGGCACATTCATTATGGTTGATCATTCAATTTTCCGCGCTTTCAACAAAGGTGCATTAGGCATGCTTAAAGTGAATGGTCCTGAAATTAAGGCTATTTACTCCGGTAAGCAAGCAGACAAAGTATATTTGCCAGAAGGGTCAGCATCACAGTCTATTAAGAATCCAGCTAAGGTGGTGGAAAATAAAAACTTATCTAAAGCTCAGCAAATTGCACTTGGTAAGAATGTGTTTGAGAATAACTGCTTAGCTTGTCACCAAGCGAATGGCGAGGGTATTGAAAGTGCTTTCCCACCACTTGCGAAATCTGACTATTTAAATGCAGACCATGGTCGCGCAATTGATATCGTATTATATGGTCGCTCTGGCCCTGTTGAAGTGAATGGCAAAAAATATGACAGTGTTATGCCTGGCATTGCTCTTAACAATGGTCAAGTTGCTAACGTATTAACCTATGTGTTGAATAGCTTTGGAAACGATGGTGGGCAAGTCAGCCCAACTCAAGTTGAAAAGCAGCGCAAGGAGGATAGCAGCCATTGATCTGATTGATCAGGGCTAGGGTTTCTAAATGTTACGCTGCACCATTATTGCCATTGTATTTATCACCACCAATGTGTGGGGGCAAGATGGAATGGCTAACATAACAGCGGGTGAATATCGTCCACTATACCTAAGTCAAGATAGTCCTTTAGTCAGTGTGATAACTTTTTGGCTTGATAAGCGGCCTGTAACTAACCGTGAATATTATCGTTTTATCGTAGATATGCCTAAATGGCATCCTGAAAAAGTGCCAAGGCTTTTTGTAGAAAAGAGCTATTTGAGTCATTGGGTAAAGGCTGATGATCAAACTGCACCAATTCCAGGTGATTTAGATAAGCCTGTTGTTTTCGTTTCTTGGTATGCGGCACAAGCTTATTGCCAAGCACATAAAAAGCGCTTACCAACCATTGCGGAATGGGAGTATGTGGGGCAGGCATCCTCAACCAAAAGAAATGGTAGCTTAGAAAAAGGCTATAACCAAAAAGTATTGGATTGGTATGCTAAGGCTGCAAAACAAACACTAGTAAAGGTTGGTGAAGATAAAGCCAATTATTGGGGTGTGCATAATATGCACGGGCTGATATGGGAATGGACTGAAGACTTCAACTCAAATTTAGTTAGTGGCGAGTCGCGAGGAGACAGTAGTGTGAATAAAAACCTTTATTGTGCTTCTGGTAGTGTTGGCGCCGTTGATCCAAGTGATTATGCTGCATTTATGCGTTATGGGTTTCGGTCTAGCTTAAGTGCTAATTTTGCATTAGGTAGTTTGGGGTTTAGGTGTGCGGTTGATGATAACTATTAAGGATAGATGATGAGAGCAATACTATTGGGATTAATGTTTATCGTTAGCAATTCGCTTATTGCTGCGCCAGTTTTGCCTAGTGATTCTGTTTACCATGTTGGCGGCTCTTGGCAAACACAGAACAATAAAACCATTCAATTAGAATCTCTGGCTGGAAATCCGCAAATTATTGCGCTTATATATACTGGTTGCTCCAATTCTTGCCCAGTTATCGTAGAAAGTATGAAACGTATAGAGAAGAAGATCCCACCTAAAATGCGTAATAAGATCGGGTTTGTACTGGTCTCTCTAACACCTGACACAGATTATCCAAAAGTACTCAAAGCTTTTGCTGAGCAAAGGAAACTTAATCAAAACTGGAAGTTGCTACGTGGTAATAATGCTCTGGTGCGCACGCTTTCTAATGCGCTCAATGGAAGATTTAAAATAGTTAAAGAGGGCGATATTGCACACTCAAATACAGTGACACTGTTAAACAAACAAGGGCAAATTTTAGAGCAGAGTGGCGGCACATTGACGGGCATTAAACCTATTATTAACTATGTTGAGAAAAACTATTCGCAATGAATGCTATAGGAGGTGGTTTTGAACAATACATTAAACAAAAGGCTGATCGTTATTGCATTATTATCTTTCATGTCATTGATGGTATTGGGAGGCGAAGCCGCAGAAGCAACCTCATTTAGCAATGCCATCACTGGAGGTGAATTTTCTGGCATACTCCGCCTGCGCTGGGAAAATGTAGACCAAGAAGGTAAAAGTAAAATAGCCAATGCCATTACTTTACGCAGCCTTGTAGGCTATGAGACGAAACCATTTCATGGCTTTGCTATCAACACACAAATATATGGCTTAAGTCCTTTTACTGATAGCTATAACGATGTTAAAAAAGGCGACCCAACTACCAGTAGAAAAGCCTACCCTGTTATTGCAGATCCTGAAGACTACGACTTCCATCAAATTTATTTACAATGGGCTGATACAGTCAATAAAGTAAAGCTCGGTCGCCAAAATATGTACTTAGATAACTGGCGTTATATTGGCGATGTGCGGTTCCGTCAAAACTGGGCCGTTTTTAATGGCCTCTCTTTTGTGAATAAGAGCTTACCAAAAACAATAGTTACTTTGGCACACTTTGAACAGTTAAAACAAGTGACTACTAAGATCCAAGATGGTAATTTTGAAATTGGAAATATTAAATATGCTATCACACCAACAACTAGCCTAATAGCTTACAGTTATTTTAACGACTGGGATGGTGCTTCATTGAAATCAACATCGAACAAGACTTTAGGTGTTCGTTTTGATGGTAGAAGAAAAATCAATGACAAATGGAAAGTTCTCTACACCGCAGAATATGCAAAGCAAGATGATTACAAAGATGGTAATGATTTGATCGACAACCAGTATTACCGGTTGGGTGCAGGTGCAAGCTATGGCAATTGGTTCTTGCGCCTTGATCAAGAAAAGCTTTCAGGTAACTCAGATGGCAAATCTTTCCAGACGCAATTAGGAACGAATCATTTATTTCAGGGATGGGCTGATGTCTTTGTTGTAACGCCAGTCTCAGGTATTAAAGATACCATTCTAATTGCAGGTGGTAAATTCATGAGCGCTAAGCTAAAAGCGGAATATCATTTAATTGACTCAGACCGTAATTTTACAAAAGCAAACGGTGTCAAAGGGGATAAACTTGGTGTCGAGCTTGATCTTGGTGTTTACTACCCATTCACCAAACAATTAACTGGTGCTTTTGAATATGCTAAGTTTAAAGAGGGTGACAAAGCCGCAAGTATGGCAAGGAAACCAAGCATTCAAAAGATCTGGGTAACGGCAGTTTATAAGTTCTAACCTAATCTAGACTTAAATAAATGCAATAATAATTTAATTGCTTTTAAGCTGAGTTATTATTGCTAATAATGAGCAAGTAGGAATTTCTACATAGACCTTGATTAGAAATATGCAAAGACATAGAATACGACTTCATTGATGCGAAGCCAGCTCAAAAATTTTAATAAAATTTACAATGGATTGAGCAGGGTATAGTATTCTTAATATAATCATAGTTTTAATAAAGTTGACACTTATGAAAAATTTAATAAAATTATTAACTTTGTTATCGTTACTTTCAATTTCAAGCATTAGTTTTGCTAAAAGTAAGCCCAATATCATATATATGCCCAGTTGATAACTGGGGCTCGGGTGATTTAAGTATTCAAGGCAGTACTATTCAAACGCCAAATATCGATGATTTGGCCAATCAAGGTTTGCGCTTAACAAACTTTAACGTTCAAAACCAATGTACACCTACTCGTTCTGCATTACACACGGGGCGTTTACCTATTCGAACAGGCAATCAAAAAGTCCCTGCTCCTGGCGAACCTGATGGACTTGCAAGCTGGGAATATACCTTGCCAGAGCTGCTATCTGATGCGGGTTACCACACGACATTGTTTGGTAAGTGGCATGTGGGTTCGAATATTAAAAAATTACCCAATTATCAAGGATATGATTATTTCTGGGGCACTCAAGAAGGTACTCAAGCGGCAGCTTACACCACAACCTCCCAATGGGATCCTAGCGTAGCAACAACGCCTTACATTTATGAAGGCTACAAGGGCAAAGACGCTAAAAAAGTTGAGGTATTTGATATACCTGTAAAAGTGACTTTAGATCGCGAAATCACCAATCGCGCCATAGATAATATCAAAAAATAAGCTAAATCAGGCAAGCCTTTTTACAGCTATATTGCCTTTACCCATTTTCATCCACCATTTACCGTGCATCCGGATTTTGAAAACGCCTCTAAAGCGGGTATCTATGCCGATACGCAAATGGAAGTTGATTACAATATTGGTCTTGTACTAAAAGCAATTGAAGGTGCAGGTATTGCTGATAATGCTATCGTTATCTTAACTGGTGATAATGGTGCGGGTAATTTCCCTCAAGATTCTGGCCTATCTGTTGGTGAAAATGGCGGGGGTGGTTCAAATGGCCAATGGCGCGGTGGTTTGAGCACGGCTTATGAAGGAGGTTTACGAACTCCTGCTATGGTCCGTTACCCAAATAAGATTAAAGCGGGCGGCGTTTCAGATGAAATCGTAGGTGATATTGATATGTACACCACTATTGCAAGCTTTGCTGGAGCTGAAAAATTGATACCGACAGATCGTCCTATTGACGGCGTAAATCAAATGGACTTCTTTTTAGGTAAACAAACAAAATCTAACCGAGACCATTTTATAGTTTTTGTTGGAGATGAATTATTTGCGATAAAATGGCGTAATATGAAAATGCATTTTGCAGCTTACGAATCGACTCATTCTGTCGTTCAAAAGTTTAGCTTTCCACAACTGTTTGACATTAAAAATGACCCTAAAGAAGCGTATGAACTTTGGGGCAATAAAGGCTATTCACATTCTTGGATGATGGAGCCTATAATGAAAAAAATTACTGATCTTAAGAAGAGTATGACGGTATATCGCAATACTAAACCTGGCGAGGAATTCGCTGGGTATAAATAAAGCAATAAACGCATATGTTGGTAGTCATCACTAAATGCCACTACTTATTTACGGTGCAGTTCTAGTTTTCTGAGATAGGAAAGCGATATTGATGGTTATCACAGCAGATACTGCAGTAAAAGTAATTAATTGATAACACTAGACCAGCTTAGTCGCTGGTTTTTTTACTTTTAAAGCATCTAAGCTGATTTGCTTACACAGGTGCTTACATAAGCTAGTAAGTGATAGAAATGAAAAAGCCCAACATTGCTGTGAGACTTTTAAAATATGACTCCCCAACCTGGACTCGAGCCAGGGAGATACGGATTTTATTAACCTTCTCCGCGCTTAACTTTGGCCTCGTACTCCTCAATGTCAACGAGACCTTGCGCTTCAGCAATCACTTTCTCTTCTGGAGTAATCGCATCTTGCACAATATCCAAGCGTTTCCATGTAGGAATAGGGGTGACTTTACATAGTTCTGGCACATATTTAGATTGATCAATTTTTTTATATTTATGAATATAACGTGGGCAATTAACCCAGACCTTTGTAACTGTTACGAAAATTAAATACTTGGCTTCAGTATATTCCGCCATTAAGGCATGCTCTCTTACTAACTTGGCCGTGCCTTGAACACGTACTCTGTGCGGTGTTTCAAAGTCCATAAACAGCAGACCGACGTTTCCTTGGCCTTGGATGTTACCTATAGAGTAAAGCATGCCATTCCCGTCAAACCCTGGAAAGACTAAGGTGCTGTCATCTAGTACTTTAACAAAGCCAGTAGGGCCGCCTTTGTAAGAGACGGTCGGCATACCTTTTGGGTCTACAGTGGATAGAAAGAACATGTCGCGAGAACCAATAAAATTCGTTTCATCTTCAGATATTTTTTCATGTATCCAACCGTTATCAAGCAAATCTGCTAGTTTGGTTGTATTGAATTCTTCTTGAAGCTGACGATGAGCGGGCGAGTAGAGTGAGGCCATATTTTCTCCTGAATTTATCTGTAAAGTATCGCTAAAATTATATGTTATCTTTAACTTTATAATAATGCAAAAATCTTCTGACTCAGTTGGCTAATTATACTTTCAAGAGGGTTTGACAGCCCCTTAAGTTATTTCTAACTGAAGTAAAGCTTGGATCAGCTGAAAGTTAAGTTGTAATCAATAAGAGAAAAATAAAAAAGGCTCCAAAAGGGATTAGAAACTTTGTTCTAATTGGTGGCCCCAACCTAGGCTCGAATCAGAGACGCATGGGTTAAGTAACACTCACAGGGCAAAATATATCTTGAAAGTCTAAGATTTTAAAGGCTTTATTTAATGTAATTTTTTTACGATTCTAAAAATGAACCTATATAGAACCTTTGAAGCATAAAATGACTAGGCTTGTGATATAAAAACAATAAAAATCAAATAGCTACCCACTTATAAAAACAAACCTAAAACTAACTTAGTGTGAGTTTTTTCAGCATATAAAAAATTTATTTAGGGGGGGGTAAAATGAGCATTTTTGTTCTTTGGCTCACGCAATGAAATTAAATGGCTCCATGAAATACTTGGACGTTCTGAAATAATATAAGCAATCCAACTAAAGACCAAGCATACGCCAATTACGATAATAAGCTCGAAGATTTCAAACACCAGTCCTTCAGGTAGAACTTTCTTTAAGATACTAAAAGAAGCGCCGGAAATGGAATTATGTAAGAGGTAAAGGCTATATGAAATTAAACCCAGAGATTGAATCCAACGCCAATTTAACCATTCATTCATTTTTCCTTTAATGCCTGCTGCTATCAGTAATAAAGATGTAATCACGACAGCGAAAATGAACATTGATTGTGTAACTATACTTGCTATGGCTAGTAACATAAAATATCCAAAGGCTATTTTTCTTGATAAGTTGTTTTCAGGCAATGCTAAACTGACCAATACACCTGCGAGAAAACTATACCAGAAACCTATAAAGCCTCCGGCCCATATTGGGTCTGTCTCAAACTGGAATGCCCAGATTAAGGCGATGGCACTTGAAATAGTCACTATGAATAGTCGGCCATTCCGAAAATTCAGTAGCTTTTCAGCCTGATCTGCACTCCAAATAATAATGATGAATGCAATATAGAATTGCACTTCTATGCAAAGTGTCCAGAAAACTGTACCAATTTGAGGTATTGATAAAAAATCTTGAAGAAAAAAAGCATGAGCCCAAATGTCTTGAGTGCTTACCATAATGAATTCTGTATGGAGTACTTTAGATTTAACTACAATTAATAATAAGGTGATTGCAATTGCAAAATAGTAAGGAGGCGCAAGTCGAACTAAACGACGTAGAATAAATTTTGCAGCAAATTTAGAGTTCACTGTAGATTTTTGCACAGTAAGCGCCATTACGAAGCCACTAAGGACAAAAAAAACAGCTACACCAAGATCTCCCAAATCAAAAAATAGTTTGTAAAGAAAAGTAGGAGTTGACTCTCTAATGTATTCGATATGCTTTCCTTCGGACGCATGAAACAGCACAACCCAAAGGGCCGCAAAACCACGCAAACCATCAGCAAAAGCGAAGCGAGCAGATGGCTTTCTAATTAAAGGTGAATTAATAGAAGAGTTTATTTTTGTCATATTTTCTTAGTTGATCATTTTGTGAAATGTGTTCTTTACTCACTAGCTCATAATCGTAATTAAGTTACCTTGCCTCGTTTATGTAACACGGAGGCTATAAATACATGCAGTAACTATAACCTGCTATTTATGTTTATCAAATCCACAACAAAAAATGTTTATCGGCATTCGTCAGCTATAAAAAAACATGGACCAACCTGCTGTATTTTTATTTAAGGGATTTGATATGTTGAGATGTTATTTTATTCTTAGTGCGCCGTGTGTGTGCCACGGCTAGAAATGGAAAAGCCCTGCATCGCTTTGAGGCTTCTAAAATTTGACTCTCAACTTCAGATAGAAAAGAGAACTGGCTACTGAATTTAACTTTTTTATAATGACATGCCCATCACAGTGACTGAGTAATAATGATTAGCTTAAAAAAGATTAAATAATAATTTAAATTAGATTTGAATAATCAAAGCAAACTATCATCCAGTATTTGCAAGCGAGTCTCTGGTCCAATCACAGTTTAGGCTGCTAATAGAGACAAGCCTTACAGGGGATAGGACTTTTTTATGTTTGGTTATATGACTAGTGTACTATTGATATAAACAATTATTTAGAGACACTCTATGTTTGATCAATATTCTAGTATTTTTGATAAACGCGGCCAGTCTTATCACCAGGCAATGATGGAGCAACCATCTGCACGTATTGATGAGTTTAATAATATTATTAAAATAGCGAATCTCTCAGCAGGATTGAAAGTGTTTGATATTCCATCTGGAGGTGGATATTTAAATAAGTTTATTGATTGTGATGTTGAGGTCACACAAGTTGAAACATCTAAAGCATTCTATGACTTTGCTATATCAGATAGCAGTGTGAATCATATGCATTCTGACGACATTGCTAATTTGCTTGTTAGTGACAACTTTATCGACAGAATTATCAGTTTAGCTGGCTTACACCATATTAAGAATCGGCTACCTTTTTACAACGAAGCTTACCGTGTAATAAAGCCAAGTGGCTTATTATGTATTGCAGATGTTGCTGTTAATTTAAACACAGATCATTTTTTGAATGGTTTTGTGGATAAAAATGGCTCTGAAGGCCATAAAGGTTTATTCATTAATTCTCATGATATTTATCAAATTAAATCTGCTGGATTTGTCATCAACAAAATTGAAGTTATACATTATTTTTGGTATTTCGAAAATATTGAACATATGACTGATTTCATCAAAAAAATGTTTGGAATAGATCAATGTTCTGATGCTGAGATCCTCAAAGGAATTCAGCAGCACCTAGGTTATGAAATCTCGAATGGTCAAGTTAAAATGGCTTGGTCTTTACAATTCATTCAAGCAAAAAAACCTTAGTAAGTGCTAGCGCAGTTGTTATAGTGAAAAAATTATTAAAAAATAGTTGCTCAGACGCATCATTAAATGAACCTATACACGTTATATTTGAACGCCAAGCCTGTTTAACACCTAACACTATTGCTCTTTGTGATAATCAACAACAACTGACCTATCAACAGCTTGATGCCCGAGCAAATCAATGTGCATATTTGTTGGTTGAACAAGAGATAAAAACTGGTGATGTTGTGGCACTTTGCTTAGAGCGGTCTGTAGATATAGTCATTACTATCTTAGCAATCCTAAAATGTGGTGCAGCATATTTGCCATTAGACCCGTCTTCGCCAAGATCTCGGCTATCTTACATCTTAGAAGACGCTAAAGTTAACGTTGTTCTAACTCAAAACAAACATGTGCCAAACTTTGGCAATAATATACTCCTAGTAATGTATGAACATTCGTTACCGCTTCCAGCAGAAAAAATCAAACTGGCTCGAGAACCTAACTCACAAGACTTAGCCTATGTTCTCTACACTTCTGGCTCGACTGGACAACCCAAAGGGGTCGATGTGCGGCATTGTGGTTTGACAAATGTTATAACGTACCGAGTAAACCATATACTGACTCAAGAAGAACGCGCGGTTATTCCGGTGACTGCTTCATTGGTATTTGATGCAAGCGCAGGGCAAATATTCACACCTATTTGTTCTGGAGGCAAGCTGGTCGTTGTAGACAACCTATTGGAAATAGCAAAATCTAAATACTTTAATGAAATCACATGCATTGGCTCTACACCATCAGTTATTAGAGCTTTTGTCGAAAGAAGTATATTGCCAGACTCTCTAAAAGTATTGTTTCTTGGGGGAGAAAATGTTGAAAAAGACTTATGCGAACTGATATGGCAGAAAACAAAAATATTAAAATTAATTAATTTATACGGACCTACTGAGGCGACCATTCATAGTAGCTATGCAATCTTATTTAATAGGAAAGCTGCATCTCCAAATATAACCAAGCCGAAAATCAATCTCCCAATTACCATTGGCAAACCCATTCAGAATGCTAGGCTATTTATCCTTGATGAAAACTTAAAACAATGCCAAGTTAAAAAAATTGGTGAAATTTATATAGCAGGTATAGGTTTGGCTCGTGGGTATCGTTTCCGTGAAAAGCTTACCCAAGAAAAATTTAAAACCATTAGAATTAATACTGAATTAGTCAGTACTTATGCAACAGGAGACCTTGGCATAGAACTCCCAAATGGAGATATTAGGTTTTTGGGGCGTACTGATCGTCAAGTTAAAATTCGCGGGTATCGAATTGAGTTGGATGAGGTTGAATCGACACTCATCAACCACGAGCTAGTTAAGCAGTGTGCAGTAGAAATTGTCCAAACTAAATACAATAAAAATATCGTAGCTTATTTAGCTTTAACCGGTGACTTATCAACTCAGCATAGCAACTTAAAGCGTATAAAAGATCATATCTTCAATTGCTTACCAAACTATATGGTACCGCATCACTTTGTCATCTTAGATCAACTGCCTTTTACTTCTAACGATAAACTTGATCGAAAATCACTACCTCCGATTAATCAACAATTCAATAGGATGGAAGGTCAATATATAGAGCCACAAAATGATTTGCAGAATATGTTGGCTGATGTTTGGCAAAGTGTATTAAAAGTTGATCAAGTCAGCATCAATGATCGATTTACCGACCTTGGTGGCGACTCCTTATTTGCTGTCCAAATAACAACTAAGCTTAAACAAGATTTTCAGTTGGATATTAACATTGGCGACATTTTTAATTACCCAACCATTGCCTCATTGAGTGGGAAGATACAAAATGAAAAATATGAGTATCATCGCCCGCAAGCAATTTTATTAGCAGAATGTGAGAATAAATCCTCTTTATTTTGTTGCAGCGGCATTAATATTTATCAGGCGCTTGCTAGCCAATTAACCTTAAACTGTTCAACTTTTGGTTTATATACCCCAATTGAGGATGCAATTCTAAATACCAAGCAACTTGCAGATTCAGACCTGCCGACTATTAAAGAAATCGCGCACGAATACGTAAGTATTATTATGGAACATCAAGATCAAGGTCCATACTATTTATTGGGGATTTCATTTGGTGGAGTGATTGCATTTGAAACAGCAAGACTACTCAAAGAGCAAGGAAAACAAGTTGCACATCTATTTTTACTTGATCCTGTGCTCACTTCTTCAGTACATAAACTGCCGTTGCTTTGGCTTTTGACTAAAATATCTGAAGCATTTAGCTCACCAATCGTGACTATTTCTAAAATTAAGAGAAATTTATTTATAAAAAACAATTACTTAAATAATAAAGAGAAAAATGTTCAAACAGAAATAAGCGTTACAACTTTAGATCAACTACGCCAACAGCGTTCTCGCAAAATGGTTATGGCTTACGAGCGAACTATGCAAGCATATACTGGGGATGCGACACTATTGCATGCAAGCGCACGAAAAAAGCGCCCCGGTTATCAAATCGCAGCCGATTGTGGATGGTCAAATTTCATTCAGGGTAGATTAAACATATGTAATGTTGAGTCTGATCACTTAGGCTTGTTAAAACAACCATACGTAAAACAAACAGCTAAAGTAGTAGCAAGAATTTTAGATTAGATTTGAATAATCAAAGCAAACCATCATCACATATTTGGATCACCAAATGGCAATTTCCGAACACCCTTCAAAGCTGAGTTTGCCGCAGATTAATCCTGGCGTCGCCACAGTGCTTGAATACCTGATCATTAAATTTCCCTATATTAAAGCTCAGGTTTGGCGGCAGCGCATCGCCGATGGCAAGATACACTTCCACGACGGCTCACTGATAACAGTGCAGTCTCTTTTTCAACCGCAGCAACGGGTCTACTATTACAGGGAAGTCGAAAGCGAGCCCACCATTCCTTTTAAGGAAACAGTTATATTTCAGGACCAACATATTCTAGTAGCTTACAAGCCCCACTTTCTATCAGTAACCCCCGGTGGTATATATGTGAATGAATGCTTACAAAATCGCTTAAGACGAAGCACAGGCATTGAAACCTTACAAGCTGTTCACCGCTTGGACAGAGGGACAGCTGGCGTGGTTATATTCTCTATTAATTCAGACACTCGCAATCGTTATCATAATTTATTTGAAACACGTCAAATACACAAAACCTATCAGGCAATTGCCAATATTAGTGATGATGAAAAACTGATAGGGCAGGAGTGGGTAGTTAAAAAACGTATCGTGCAGGCTGAGCCGCATTTTCGTATGCAAGTGACTGAGGGCGGAGCCAACAGCCATTCTGTGATTCGATGCTTGCAACAATCTACTCAAAAGGCATTATTTGAGTTAAACCCCGTTAGTGGTAAAACCCATCAATTACGACTTCATATGCAAGCACTGGGCTGGCCCATTATAAATGATAAATACTACCCACAATTACAGCCGCAATCAGCAGATGACTATTCAGCACCATTGCAACTGCTGGCAAAAAAGCTTCAGTTTATTGACCCAGTGTCTCAGCATCCAAGGTGCTTTAGTTGTGATGGTAACTTATCGCTGAAATGAAGTATTTATTCGATAAATTTTCTTAAAGCTGCAATCAACAGCCCTAAGCCATATCGTTAATAAGTAATAATGCCTAAAGCACCGCAACCTTGACTCTACTCAGGGACAAATACAAAAAAGCCACACATTGCTGTGGGGCTTTTAAAATATGGCTCCCCAACCTAGGCTCGAACCAAGGATACACGGATTAACAGTAGCACTCACAGGGCAAAACATTTTCTGGAAGTCTAAAATTTTAAAGGATTTACTTCATTTAATTTTTTTGCGACTCTAAAAATGAACCTATATAGAACCTTTGAAGAATAAAATGACTAGGTTTGTGATATGAAAATAATAAATATGAATAAGTTAGCCAATTATAAAAAAACTTAAATCTAACTTAGTATGTTTTTCTTCAGCTGGCATTGCAAATTTTAGAGTAAAAGATATTGCCTGACTGCTAATGTTTATTGCAAGGTCTGTTGTTGTTGGAGTAAGGCTCAGTTATGATTGCAACTGCTTTTACGTTTTATCATAGTGTGATTTAATGCTACTTAACTTTAAGAATTAAAAAGAAAAACAACATAAGTCAAATCACTTGGCACGTTATACAGTCGCACCTGTCCGTATAATAGCTGTTACCCAATTTGGAAAGTAGAGACGGAGTAGGACTATGAATCATATTGAGCTACCTTTTCGCGTGGGCGAACACCCTGAAATTGGACGAGAGCCTCCCCAGTTGCAATTTTCCGACCTGGGCCCGGAAGACGTTCGTTTAGAATTAAAAAAATGGGCTTTCAACATATTCCCCGATGTCACTGAGCACGACACGGCAATTTCAGTTCCAACATCGCGAGCATTGTGGCTTGGTGAAGACGTGTTAGCTGCTCACGATGATGCGTTTATGCCAACACCAGGCAGCAGAGAGTTTTGTCATCTTCATGAAGACGGAAGTTTTCATGCGGTTGTCGATGAGCCGGTCGAGGAGGAAATACTGGCGAAACAGTGGGGTGTCCGTCACATGTACTACGATCGAGGCGTCAAAGAAATGTTGGTTTATGCTCCTCGCAATGACGAAGAGTTGATTGTGGCAAAGAAAATAATCACCGAATCATATCGCTATGCGTCGGGTGATGTTTCGTTTGTGCTGGAGCTATAAATGTGGCTAACAAAACGCTCAACACGGACCGCGAGGATGCGGTCGGTTAACTTACCGTTAGGCCTCACACAGATGAGTGGCTTAGGCAAGGCTTGACCTCAACTAACTTACAAGTCTCATAAGAAAAGAAACATTCTGTCATGGTCTCAATTAATAATATAAATTCAAAGGAATTATAAATGCGCATCGTCTTATTTTTCAAATCAGAGTATTAACTCTTGAGAAAATATATGATTAAATCTACTATTAAAATCATTAAACTACTGCTTGGCATAATTCTGTTTAGTGGCCTCGCGGCCCAAACTCAGGCGCAAGAAAAAGCAGTAGATGAAATAGCCAAAGAGCTAGTGAACCCCAATACACCATTAGCCACTTTGAATTTCAAATTTCAATATCGCGACTTCAAAGGTGATTTTCCTGGAGCCGATAGTCAGGGCGGAACCACATTATTAGTGCAGCCCAGCTTGCCTTTTCCTCTCGATAACAGTGATCTGGTTTTATTTCGGCCTGCTATTCCCTAAGTTTATGAATTGATTTATATAGAATTAATAAAAGATTTATCTTTATCTTTTTATTGGTAGGTGTGCCGTGAGTGTGCCACAGCTAGGAATGAAAAAAGCCCCACATCGCTGTGAGGCTTTTAAAATTGGTTCCCCAACCTAGGCTCAAACCCGGGGCACACGGATTAACAGGCCATTGCTTGATTAAGCTAAATTCAAAACCGCTTCCTTAAGCAAGCCGTGCAATGCAATCACGTTGCTTTCATGATTCACGCTATCAGTGCTCCAGATA